>Ga0066662_10001649_pt1 | contig 10384 bp, 7 predicted proteins | sample GraSoiAngelo_111_FD_133939 | JGI IMG/M metagenome (GOLD analysis project Ga0066662, IMG submission 133939) | Grasslands soil microbial communities from the Angelo Coastal Reserve, California, USA - 14_0903_12_40cm | ecosystem: Environmental > Terrestrial > Soil > Grasslands | place: USA... | reverse complement strand
GTATTGCCTTCGCAAGACTCAAACCGGAGCGCGCAGGAGCAGCCGAAAAGAGACGCTCCCACACCCGCCTACAAGCTGGCCTTCGTAATCTATGAACTGGAAGACGGCAAGCGCATCAACCAGCGTGACTACACCATGGTGGCAATGGTTCAGGGTGAGCGCGGCACTCTCAAGATCGGCACGCGGGTACCCATTACAACAGCCACATCAGGGGGAGATAAGCAGTTTACATACCTGGATGTAGGGCTGGATATCCGCTGCCAGTTGCGTGAATGGGAGCCGGGCAAGATCCAGGCTCTCATTGACATCAATGTGAGCAGTTTTGCCTTGCCGGAACAGAGCCAGAATCAGGGCGGCCTCAATCAACCTATTGTGCGCAATACCAGTTTGACAGTCCACCCGGTGCTCACGCCCGGCAAACCCGCCATGGTTGCCAGTCTCGATGATGTGAACAGTAAGAAGCGTATGCAGGTGGAAGTAACAGCTACAAAGTTTGAATAGCTGCCGGGAAAGTAATGGGCACAGCCGTCTGATGGCTGTGCCCCTCCGGGCTATACCTTAGGGCCGCATGGTATTCAGCCGTGTCCTATGGTGCCTCTTTCCTATACCGAATCCAGCCTACTCTGGTGTATAGTTTGGGCATGTTTTCGAGGATTTTGCTTTCCTTCCTGCTTTCCACAGCTCTGTATGCCCAGACTGTAACAGCCGATAACTCCAAGGCCACATCGAACCCAGCGGCGCCAGCCAATCCCATGGTTGACCAGCTCGACTTGGCCAATTCGCTCTTAAAGAGCAGACAGTTCCCGGATGCCGCGGCAGCCTTTAAGGCAATCATTGAAAAAGATCCCAAATCTGTCCCGGCCCATTTGGGCCTGATGCGCAGCTATCTGCGGGCCAGGGATTTTGACAATGCTGTGGAGGCAGGCAAAAAAGCGGTACAGGCAGTGCCTTCGTCGGCACTTGTACACGCCACCTTTGGCGATGTGAATTTCCGCATCGGGGACATGGCGGGCGCGGAGGCGGAATACAAGGCAGCGTTGCAGACAGATGCCGGTTCGGCGCGTGGACTCTATGGCATGGGAAAGCTCTATAACATGCTCTCCCTGTACAAGCACGCGAAAGATTCTTTCACTAGAGCGCATCAAAGCGACCCTTCAGACCGTGAGATTACCTCGGCATGGCTGGATAGCTTGCCACGCGTGCAACGGTATGAAGAGTACAAGAAGCTGAATGATAAGCATCTCGGCGATGAAATGGCGTCGACTGATTCTGAAGATCATGATACAGACCTTCCCAATACGGAAAAGCTCCTGAAAGCTGAGGCGGAAAAGAAGCCCTGGGTGGTTGTGGGTGGTGTCAGGCCCATACAACTGAAAATGGTGCCTTATGGCCGCGAACTGGCTGCCATAAGCATCAGCAAAGGGAATGAGGGAGGCGCAATGTCCCGCGCCAAAGGCTTTGCGCTCCAGGTAAAGTTTAATGACAAAGCCAGCGCAACCCTTCTCCTTGACACTGGAGCACCAGGAATCACTATAGGTAATAAGCTGGCCGAAAAGGTTGGGGCAGTCAAAATTGCAGATACATTCTTTCGCGGAGTGGGAGAAGGCATCACCAAGTCTTACTATGCGTGGATAGACAAGATCAAGATCGGCGACCTTGAATTTAAAGATGGTATTGTTGAGGTCTCATCCAGGAACGACATTGGCGAGGAAGCCGGACTGATCGGAACTGATGTGTTTTCGGACTTCCTCGTGACCCTTGACTTCCGCGAACAGAAAGCTCTGCTGGCTCCCCTTCCCCGGAACCCGGCGGCAACCGGGGAAGACGGCGAAGCCCTGGACCGCTATGTTGCGCCTGAGATGCAGTCTTTCGCCAAAGTATATATGTTCGGTGATCACCTTGTGGCACCCACAGTGCTTGGCACAGCCACTAAAAACGCAACGGGACTATTCGTCCTGGATACCGGCGCGAGCTCCAGCACCATCTCGAACGAACTAGCCAAAAAAATTACAAACGTGAGTTATGAAGAGGGTTATGTCAAAGGGGTGAGCGGCAAAGTGAGTAAGATCTTTTCCGGAGACAAGGTGTATTTCCATTTTGCCGGGGTACACGTCGAAAGCACTGACATCATCTCTTTCGATCATAGATCTCTGGGGGGCGGCACAGAGATTGCCGGACTCATCGGCATTACTACCCTTGTACAGATGAAGATGACCATTGATTACCGTGATGGCCTGGTCAAGCTCGAGCCGTACGAAATCAGGACGATTGGACGCTAATTGAAAGACGATTTTGCGCCTCATGTAAGACCGTCTTCAATGTTCTTTCTGCTGGTATTGGGCCTTGCGCTGGGCGCTGCTTCTGCTCAAACGCCTGCCGCTTCTCTTCCGGCTGCGCGATCGCTCTTCAAGCAGGGCAAATTCCAGGAAGCCGCAGTCGCCTATAAAGCTATTGTCGAAAAAGATAAAACTTCATCTTCAGCCTATGCGGGTCTGGTGCAAAGCTATCTCAAGGCAGATGAGGTTGAGCTTGCCGATCAAAGCTCGGCAGAAGCTCTGGCTGCTCTACCTCAATCAGCCCTGGCTCACGCCCTGCGCGGCGATGTCTATTTTCGCAAAGGCCTGTTCTCTGAGGCCGAGAGCGAGTACAGATCAGCCAGCAAGCTGGATTCCAGGTGTGCCCGCGCTTGGCTGGGCATCGGTATGATCTATACCATTGTTTCTAAAACCGGCCCGGCAAAAGATGCTTTCGCTAAAGCCCGTGAACTTGATGCAGAAGATGGCGACATTCTTTACGAGTGGGCAATCAGGCTGCCGTACCCGGAGAACGTCAGGAACCTTGAAGCTTATGTGGCTGAATTTCATTTTGCGCCCGAGGAAGAGCGGCGTAAGCGTGAATATCTGGACTTTGTTCGCGCTATCGCCGGACACGATATCTGGATACAAAGCAAAGACATACCGCACAGCGAGTTGAAGCTGGAGCCTATCATCCCGGGGCCCGGAAAGACTTTGGGATGGAGCGTCGCAATCAACCTGAACGGCACACCAGCAAAACTGTGGCTGGATACAGGCGCCTCCTGGCTCACCATCAGCAGGAAATTAGCGAACAAGATTGGCGCGCGCAAGCTCTCGGAGCAGGCGCAGGAAGGCACCGGCGAAGGCAAAGCGACGAAGAGCTATCTGGCATGGGTGGATAAAGTCACGATCGGCGATATCGAATTTCATGACTGCATCGTCCATGTGAGTGAACAGAGATTTCTGGAAGGCACTGACGGTCTGACCGGCACTTCATTCTTCAGCCGTAATCTGGTCACTTTCGACTTCCCCCGCCAGCGGCTCATAGTGGCTCCATTGCCTGCTCCCACGGATGGTGCTTCCGGCCCGGAGGTGCATAGCTTCCCACCCGGCAGCAACAGCCCTACGCAGATGTTCAGCTTTGGTCATCTGCCCGTGGTGAATACCCGGATAGATCATAAGGCGATGGGATTGTTTGTGCTCGATACCGGCTCCAACTCCAGCATCCTCTCGCAGAGAATGGCAGCCGAGATCGGCAAGGCGCACGGTTTGAAGAAAGAGCTTGCCGGTATGAGCGGTGTGGGCTCGTCTACGCTGGCCGAACGTGTGGTTCTGCAGTTTTCCCCAACCGAGCAGCCGGCACAGGATTTGTTCACGTCTAGTCTGAGCTCCATCAGCGCCAATCTCGGGACGGAAATCTCCGGCATGATCGGTATCACAACGCTCAACCGCATGAAAATCACCATCAACTATCGCGATGGCTGGATAGAGTTCAACGAGAGCAAGTAAAAGACGCTCCAGAAACCCGGATAATAGGCGTAGAATCGGTGACCCACATCCAAATCTCTTCTGTTGCTTGCGTCAGGAACTCGCAGAACAGCTTTGCGCCAGCACTTCTCTTTCCTTCTGATCGTCCAGCTTTCCCAGCCAGACTTTCTTCACAATACCGCTCCCATCCACCAGCAGCAGGGTTGGCGTGCCTCCGATCTCCAGGTTTTTGAAGTCGGCGCGGATGACCTGATCCACCTGCACGCTTTCAGATTTCAGGTAATTCTGTGCTTCTTCCGGAGTCTGGGGGAAGAATGCCACGGTGCGCGTGTGGGCGTTGCGGCAATCCTGGGTAAGGCGCTGGTAAAACCCACTGCTCTCTTTACAGAAATGGCAGGTGGTAGAAAGCACCAGGACAACATTCTTTCCATTGGCTGCCCAGTCCACCGGCTGGGAGTTGAGTTTGGCTCCAGCGGAAATAGAAGGCCTTGGCTGCTGGCTGGGGTAGAAGTGGTTCTTTGCAAAGACCGCCACAATAGCCACAGCCACAATGATGATGGCGACATTCGCGGCGGTCTCGATCCATCTGACGAGCGGTTTAGGCGATGTGTTTTCCATAATTATCTTTTTGACTTCCTGATGAAAGAATGTGCCGGTGATCTCCAGATAAGAACAGGCTGCCGGCTTCTGTAAGGGGCAGCCTGCAACCGAAAATCATTCAATGGCTGGACAACTGGTGCCGGACTTTACGGAACCGTCGATGCCATAGCAGGTATTACAATCCTCTCCGGGCTGGTAGCCGCAATGTCCGCCGCTGGTGCTGGTTCTGCAAAATACAGCAAAGGAACGGCAGATTGTGGCCGCTGCCGGTGTGGACGCTGCGTGAAGCACGGTGAAATCCAGCAGAAGCGCAGCGATTTTGAGAACGACTCTTCTGGATCTCATGGTTGAACCCCTCAGTTTCTAGAACAATCGGCGGAATATTCGATAGAACCATCATCACCATAACATGCAGCGCAATCTTCATACCTTCCATCGCCACATTGTCCAACGCTGGTGCTGGTTTGGCAAAATGCAGGAACGCAGAACAACGTCGCTTTTGCAGGAATAGCCATGTAAGAAAGGACCACAACTCCCATGGTGAGCACTGCCAGTTTGAGAGAAAGTTTTCTCAGGTTCATAAATCTCCTTTGAAAATACACGCTGAAGCAGTGTCATCTTAAGGGACTTTGCTTCCAGTAACGACGGCTACAACAAATTTTTATGATTTCCCTTCCCATTTTGGGAAATGTCGCAAAGCGAATCATGCTTTCAGTTTCCCGATCCGGGAGTCTCTTTGAGCCTTGAGCGGTTGGAACATCAGGCATGTTCCGGCTGGAGAACTTAAATGCCTTCAAGGTCACTCTTTAAATCTGCCACGGATTCAGGATTGGCACGCCGCTGCTAAACTCCCTCCTCAATTTTTCTTTCATTTTTTCCATAGCTGTTTGAATTCCTGCACGCTGGTATACTCAGATTTTCATGCTCAAAGAGACTTTGGAGCAGGGCCAGCACGTCATTGACCAGGCCCTGGAAAAACTTCTACCTCCGGCTACGCAGAGGCCGGAATCCATTCATCAGGCGATGCGGCACAGCGTCTTTGCCGGCGGCAAACGGCTGCGGCCCATCCTGTGCATGGAGGCCGCGCGCATGGTTTCCGGCAAGCTGCCGCCCGGTATTGAAGAGCTGGGCAGCGCGCTGGAGATGCTGCATACTTATTCGCTGATCCATGACGACCTTCCGGCGCTCGATAACGATGAGTTGCGCCGCGGCAAGCCCACCTGCCACGTCGTTTTCGGCGAGGCCCTGGCCATCATGGCCGGTGATGCCTTGCAGACACAAGCCTATGAAGTGCTGGCTCGCCTGAAGTGTCCGGCAGAAGCGCGGGTAAGGATCATTGAAGAGATCGCGCGCGGCACCGGAACGGTAGACGGCATGATTGGAGGCCAGGTCAAGGACCTGGAGGCCGAGCGGCAGAAACCGGATGCGGCCACGCTCGAGTACATTCATCGTTCCAAGACCGGGGCACTGATTACCGCCAGTTTGGTGACCGGAGGAATTTACGCCGGCGGATCTCATGCAGAAATTCAGCGGCTGCGTGATTTTGGCCGCTCGGTGGGGCTGGCATTCCAGATCGTGGATGACGTGCTCGATGTCACCCAGTCATCGGAGCAGCTTGGCAAGACCGCCGGAAAAGATACTGCTTCAGAAAAAGCTACTTATCCAGCGCTGTTTGGGATTGAAGAGTCGCTGAACCGGGCCGATGCCCTGGTCATTTCCGGCTGTAACTCATTGGATTCATTCGGCCAGCGCGCCGAAACCCTCAAAGACCTCGCTCATTTTCTGGTACAGCGAAAAAAATAATAACATTTGATACTTTTTTGCCCCTGGGAACTCTCTTCTTATTGTACGGACGCGTCGTCCAATGATCACTGGCAACGAACATGCCTTCTTCAAAAGGGACGGGGCATGTTTCTGCCAGTGAAACAGCCCTTAGTACCTAGCTTTTAGCTCTTAGCTTGACCCTTGCTTGACCCTTCTGAGATTGAGAGCTAATCAAAAGCCTGCAACTTCGTCTGTTCAAATCCATCATCACCATCTTCTATGGTTGATCTTCACCGTGATCAGCGGCTAAGAAGTCTTGTTATCGCTGTGGCGGCAGCGGACGTTTGAAGATCAGTTGGCATGCTATGGTTTGCCGTGGTTGCGGTTGCGGCACGGGCATCTTCATCTGGATGGTCCCACTAAACGAATCAGCGGTCGGAGGATTATTTTCCCGTCCGGCGCCGGTTGCGGCGGGCTTGATCAGCAGCGAGCCTTGTGCATCAGTAGGGAATGCGGGTGCGGGTAGCAGAAGGCGCTCGAAAGTTACCAATTCCCAGCCATCGCTTCCAGAAGAAGCCAGCGTGGGATTCAGGTTGGCGGCACATTGTCCTCCCTCCAGCCTCGTTACCCTGTACTCCCATTTGGGCATCTCGGCTTTCACTTCGGGCTGCGTGGGACGTGTGGCCTGTACCTTAAATGCGGCCAGCGAAATCAATAGTAGCGCACAACCTAACAAGCGCAGTGACATGGTCTCTCCTCTCACGGTAGAACGACAAGAGATGGAATTCTTGCTAAGGATAAACCTAATTGTTCAGTACCAAGGAAGCAATTGTATGATCGGATGATCGGATGATCGGATGATCGGATGATCGGGTGATCGGGTGATCGGGTGATCGGGTGACCGGGTGATCTTAAAATGAGTTTCAGTTTTACGTCACCTGCGAGAATCCTGAAAACTCACGACACTTCCAAATTCAATACACATCAACTACTTTTGTTACCTCTGCGTCCTCTGCGGTAAAGGTTTTAGTTGTGGCTCGCCACCCTGTGGCAAGCCTTACGGATGGCTCCGTGCCTCAGTGATCTGTTTCAGGTCTGCCGATGTGCCTTTGAGCAGGTCGCGCAGGACGATGACTTCTGCGGCTATGCCGGTACGCAAGGCTGGCTCGGCATCCGGCGCGAACAGGGGTGAGTGATTGCTGGGCAGGTCTTTGCCTGAAGATTTAGCTTCTGCCAGCTTCTGTGGATTGGCGGCGCCCAGGGTGAAGTAGAACGAAGGCACGCCCTGCTCCACGAAATAGGAATAATCCTCAGAGGTCATGATGGGCTCTTCAGTGATCACATTGCCTTTGCCCACAGCCGCTTCCAGGGTGGCCGCCAGATGTTTTGTAAGCACCGGATCGTTGTAGACAGCGCCGGTTGATTCATACTTCTCGATCAGCGGCATGCGCTCTTCCCCGGCGGCCATCGCTTCAGCTTTGGCTACACGCTCAATGGCGGAGAGCAGGTGCTGCCGGACCTCCGGTTTGTAGGAGCGCACGGTAAGCCCCATCTGCGCCTCGTCAGGAATGATGTTGTTCTTGGTGCCTGCCTGAATATAGCCGACGGTAATCACCGCCGCGTCGCCCGGTTTGATTTCACGCGCCACGATGGATTGCAGCGTCACCGCAGTACGGGCGGCAATCAGCACCGGATCGATGGTCTTCTCCGGGGTAGCCCCGTGGCCGCCTTTGCCATAGATGGTGATGCGCAGCGAATCAGCGTTGGCCTTGGCGAATCCGGGAGTAATGCCTACCTGTCCCTCAGGCAGCAAATTGGTGTCATGCAGGGCAATCCCGATGTCCGGCTTGGGAAAACGTTTAAACAGGCCATCATCGACCATCTTTTTGGCGCCGGTAATGGTCTCTTCTGCAGGCTGCCCGACCAGCATGAGCGTGCCGTGCCATGACTGTTTGGCCCGCGCCATGATTTCCGCCGTTCCAAACAATGACGCCATGTGCAGGTCATGGCCGCAGGCGTGCATCACACCGACTTCGCGTCCACTGTCATCTTTGGTGCGGACTTTGCTCGCATACGGCAATCCGGTCTTTTCTTCCACCGGCAGGGCGTCAAGTTCGGTGCGCAGCATCACCACCGGGCCGGGGCCGTTCTTCAGAATGCCCACGATTCCGGCGCCACCTACGTTCTCTGTAACCTCATAACCCAATGCGCGCAGCTTGCCTGCCAGAGTAGCGGCTGTGCGGGTCTCGTGAGAGGAGATCTCGGGATGCTGATGCAGATCAAGATAGAGGTTGTGAGCGTCGGCAAAAACCGACTCAACTTCTGAGCGCACCGGCGCGCTCTGGGCCAGACTGATGGACGCAAAAAGACAGACAAAGAAGAGAGATTTCATGACGGCGAAATAATACAGGAAGTATTCAGCACTTAGTAGTTAGTAATTACCAAATCCTTACCGCTGATCACGCTGATCACGCTGATTCAACTGATTTGCGCTGCTAAACGTAAGCCTCTCTCTTTGATATTGCCAGCTTCCGGGAGTATAGTAAAATTCCTAACCGCCGTGGGTCATATCAACGTACCCGTCATTAGCTTCCTGGCCATTCTGGTCGTATGCGGCACCCTTGTCGTCATCTGGTTGCCACAATGGGCGGTCCGTCTGTTCCTCTGGATACTCACCCACACCCTCTACGATCTCAAGGTCATCGGCAAAGAAAACATTCCCAGGAGCGGCGGCGCGCTCTTCGTCTCGAATCACACATCATTCATCGATGTGCTGATGCTGCTGGCGGCCAGTCCGCGTCCCATACGTTTCATGATGTTCAAGGACATCTATGAGCGTCCGCTGATGAACTTGTTCGCCAGGCGCATGCACTCCATTCCAATCTCTTCAGAGTTGCGCCCGCGCGATATGATCCAGTCCTTCCGTATCGCCAGTGATGCCATGCGCAAAGGCGAGATCGTCTGCATTTTTGCCGAAGGACAGATTACGCGCACCGGACAACTGCTGCCCTTCCGCCGGGGCATGGAACATATCATGAAGGGACTAAATGTTCCCATCATCCCGGTGAACCTGCACGGGCTCTGGGGGAGCATCTTCAGTTTCGAGCGCCAGCGTTTTCTGTGGAAGCTGCCACGCCGCACTCCTTTTCCCGTGACAGTAAGTTTTGGCGTTCCCAGGCCACCTGACAGCAGCACCGTGGAAGTGCGCCAGGCAGTGCGGGAACTGGAAACCGTGGCCTTCGAGGCAGACCGCAGCGCCAGCCGGACATTAGATCGCGCCTTTGTGCGCAACTCACGCCGCTTCCCCTGGCGTTTTGCCGCTGCCGATGGACGCATACCCAAGATGCGCTTTGGCGGGTACCTGGTGAAATCCATGTATGTGGCGCGGCGACTGCAGCCGCTCTGGGAAGGGCAGGAGATGGTCGGCGTTCTGCTGCCGCCCTCAGTGGGTGGAGCGCTCACCAATATTGCTGCCACGCTGCTGGGCCGCGTTCCAGTGAACCTGAATTACACCGCCAGCAATGAGGTCATCCAGTCGTGTGCGCGGCAGTGCAACCTGCAGACGGTGGTTACGTCGAAAGCCTTCCTGGAGCGCTTCCCTCACATGGAAGTACCGGGGCGCACGCTGCTGTTGGAAGACGTGCTGGGTAAGCCGCGCCTGGGGGAAAAATTGACGGCTCTCCTCTATGCATGGCTGCTGCCTTACAGTCTGCTGAAGAAAGCGCTGCGCGCCCAGCCGCATGTGAGTGACGATCTGGCTACGATCATCTTCTCCAGCGGCAGTACCGGCGAACCCAAGGGAGTGATGCTCACGCATTACAACATCCTCTCCAACATCCGGCAGATGACGCAGGTATTCATGCTGGATGGCAGCGATAAGCTTCTCGGCATCCTGCCTTTTTTCCATGCCTTTGGATATACGGTTTGCCTGTGGATGCCGGCAGTGCATAGCACCGGCGTAGTGTTCCATCCAAATCCGCTGGACGCCAAAGTAATCAGCGATCTGGTAGGAAAATACCGGATCACCTTCCTGATATCCACACCTACATTCCTTCAAGCATATATGCGGCGCTGCCTGCCGGAAGATTTCGGCAGCCTTCGTGTTGTGTTGGTGGGAGCTGAGAAGTTGCCCGAGCGTATCGCGCTCGCGTTTGAAGACACATTTGGCATTCGTCCCCTGGAAGGATATGGCGCGACAGAATGCTCGCCGGTGATTGCCGTCAACGGCACGGACTATC
>Ga0066662_10001646_pt1 | contig 10387 bp, 8 predicted proteins | sample GraSoiAngelo_111_FD_133939 | JGI IMG/M metagenome (GOLD analysis project Ga0066662, IMG submission 133939) | Grasslands soil microbial communities from the Angelo Coastal Reserve, California, USA - 14_0903_12_40cm | ecosystem: Environmental > Terrestrial > Soil > Grasslands | place: USA... | reverse complement strand
CGGGTGAACGCCTGATGCATGATGTGCCCGCGCCAGCCGGTGTCGCTGATCACCTCGGAGTAGCCCTCCGTGTCGCCGCACAGGAAGACCCGGCTCTTCGGAATCTCCACGTCGTCGAAGATGACAACGGCGTCCATCTCGTCGAAGCGCGACGACAGCGGATAGTCGAAGGTGTTGCGCTGCTTGGAGTAGCTGTCACGGCAGATGAACTTGAGGTCGGGGGTGCCCATAGGGATCGCGAAGGCGAGCGCGTAGTTGCCGTCCTGCGGGCGGATGTCTGACCCGGGGTAGATGGTGAGCTCGTCGGCGTAGGGTGCGAGCGTCGCCAGCATGCGTGCGCCGCGGACGGTGATGTGGTTCTCGGTCTCGCCCACCTTGTGCAGGGCCACCTCGCCGGCAGCCTGCTCGGCCTCCGGCTTCGTCCGGTCGACCTGCGGGTTCATGATCGAGTGGGTGGTGGAGAGGTCGCGGTCGCGCATCTCCTTCTGGTAGGCGACCAGGTTCGCCGCACCCTGCTCGTTGCCGCGCCGGGCCCACACGTCGGCGCGCCCGGCGAAGCAGGCGAAGGTGACGTTCAGGTAGTCGGGCGTGCGGCCCATCATCCCGGCCGTGGCGGCGGCGGTCAGCTCGATCGCGCGGCGCCGGCGCTCCAGATCCTCCTTGCTGCGGGGGATCAGGTGCGTGACGTTGACCAGCCGGCCGTCGTCGGGCGACGGCGCCAGCATCTCGTCGGCATGCTCGTGCTGCAGGTCGAACACCCGCGCCATCGTGCGTGCGGCCTCCGCCAGCTGTGGGTGGTCGAGCGGGTGCGTGATCTTCTCCCCGTTCAGCCACATCTCACGGGAGTCGCCGCGGAGCCCGTCGAGGAACTGCTGGCCGGTGCGGGCGGCGGTGGGTGTCTGCTGGGACGTCTCGGCGGTCGCCATCATGCCTCCTGGTGCGTCAGCGGTGGGAGCTGCTCTCCCTTCGCCAGCAGGCCCTCGCGCTCCATGCGAATGGCCTCGGCGTCGAAGCGGAAGTACGAGCGGGGCGGGAGGATGCCCCAGACGTTCGAGGAGTGGGGTGTGTCGTCCCAGTCGCGCGGCTCGTGGTCGGGCTCCAGCTGCTCCATGTCGCAGTAGCACTCGACGAGCAGCTCCTCCTCGGAGAGCCGGACGTACGCGCACAGGTTCTGCGCGAGCGCGTGGCGGAGCGGGCCCCAGACCAGCCAGCGGCCGTGCTGGCCGAGGTGGTCGAAGAGGACGCGCAGCTCGCCCCAGTCGACGTACTCCCAGGCCAGGTGGTGGAAATGGGCGTAGTCGAACTGGACGAGCGCCATCGAGTGGTGGTCGGGGTTGATCGAGAACCAGTTGCCCGCGCCGAGCAGCCGGTCGGAGATGCGCATGCCGAGCACGTCGGTGTAGAACGCCGTCTGGGCGTCGAGATCCGTCGTCAGCAGGTTGACGTGGCCGAGCTTGCGTGGGTGCAGCCCCGGCAGCGTGGTGGTGCTGCGCGCCACCGGCGGGCGGCGGTCCTCCTCCTCGCGGTGGGGCATCAGCTCGATGCCGTTGCCGTCGAGGTCCGCGAAATGCAGGCCGCCGTCGTGGTGCTCGTAGGAGATGCCGTGGGCGTCGAGGTGCTCGGCCGCCTGCTCGAGGCTGCAGCTGCGGCGAAGCTCCCAGCCGGTGTGGTCGTGGCCGGGGTCGCCGGCGGCGATCAGCTGGAGCGAGTACGGCTCGTATCCGCAGCGGAGATACCCGTGATGGCCGACCCGCTCGACCTCCGTCAGGCCGAACTGGATCGCCCAGCGATCCATCGCCTCATCGAGGTTCGCGACGCGGAGTGCTACATGGTCGATTCGCCGGATCTCGATCATGGGCTCACCATCCCTTCGTTCACTGCCCGCTCGGCCTCATCCTCAGGCATGGCAAGCGCGACGTGGAGCGTGTTGGCGGAGACCTGCAGCTGATCGCCGGGGCCCGAGAGGTCGACGTCCCAGTCGACGACCGTGTTCGACAGCCGGCCGAGGCCGGAGACCTCGACCTCGACGACGTCGCCCGGCTCCATCGGCCGCGAGTGCGCGGGCGTGCCGGAGAGGATCACGTCGCCGGGCAGCAGCGTGATGGTGCGGCAGAGGTCGGCGAGGAGGTAGGAGATCGGCCAGATCAGGTCGGCGGCGGTGCCCTGCTGCACGACCTCGCCATTGAGGTAGGTCCGGATCTCGAAGCTGGTGGGATCGAACTGGTCGGCCGGGACGAGCTCGGGCCCGATCGGGCAGAAGCCGTCCTGTCCCTTCACCCGCAGCATCGAGCCGCGGTCGGCATGGCGGAAGTCGTGCAGCCCCACGTCGTTTGCACAGGCATAGCCGGCGACGTGGGACAGGACGTCGGACTGGGGCACGCCGTGCATGGGCCGGCCGACGACGACCGCCACCTCGCCCTCATAGTTCAGGAACCGCGCGCCGCGGGGCCGGCGCAGCACGCCCCGGTGCCCGTTCAGCGTCGTTGGCGGCTTCATGAAGTACGACGGCTCAGGCGGGGTGCGCGCGGCGTACTCCTCGACCCGGCTGCGGTAGGTCAGGTGCGTGGCGATGATCTTGGTCGGCTCGACGGGGGCGAGGAACTGCGCCTCGGCCTCGGGGATGGCGCCGCCGTCCTCGAGCACGACCTTCCCGCCGTCCAGCCGGCCCCAGCGCGGGGACCCCTCGACCAGCACGCGAACGCGACGCTCAGGCACGATTGGATACAGTATGCGCTTCCGCCGAGGCGTGCAACTCGGCCGCCCGGCCGGCTGCGGGTACAGTCTGGCGCGTCCCGCGATCTGGAGGAGCGATGCAGCAACAGACGGCACGTGAGCGAGGGCTGGAGCGGCTGAAGCTGCTCGGCGACGAGCCGGGTGGCGATGCGTTCATCGAGCGCATGGGCAGCCCGATGGGCGACTGGCTGATCGACTGGGTGTTCGGCGAGGTGCATACGCGCGAGGGCCTCAGCCCGCGCGAGCGCGAACTGATCATCGTCGCCGTGCTGACGGCGATCGGCAGCTCCGACCCGCAGGTCGCGGCGCACATCCGCGCGCTGCGCGCGATCGACGTGCCGTGGGACGAGATCGAGGAGACGATCCTGCAGACGGCTCCCTACGCGGGCATCCCGCGGGCGATCAACGCGCTGAAGGTGCTTCGCACGGAGCAGGGACGATGAAGGCCGTCCGGTTCGTCGACCCGGGTGGCGACATCAAGCTGGGCCGGCTCGACGGCGACACGATCATGGAGGCCGGGCCGGCCGGGCCGCGCGGGTTCGTGCCCGACGCGCAGGGATGGCAGCGGATCGCGGACGCGTCGGGCATCGGCCACCTGATCGACGACGTGCGGCTGCTGCACCCCACGGAACCGGGGAAGCTGATGGCCATCGGCCTGAACTACCGGGATCACGCCGAGGAATCGGAGCTCGACATCCCGGCGGTGCCGGTGGTGTTTGCCAAGTGGACGACATCGCTGATCGGTCACCACGAGCCGATCGTGGTGCCCCGGGAGGAGACGCGTCCCGACTACGAGGGCGAGGTGGCGGTGGTGCTCGCGCACGACGTCTACCGGGCGAACGAGGATCAGGCGCGGGCGGCGGTGGGCGGCATCTCGGCGTTCCACGACGTCTCCGGGCGGCGGGCGCAGCTGGAGACGCCGCTGCGGCAGTTCACGCTCGGGAAGAGCTTCGACACGTTCGCGCCGATGGGCCCGTGTGTTGCCAGCTGTGACGGCATGGACCTGGCGGACATCGACATCTCGACGAGGGTGAACGGCGAGCAGCGCCAGTCGTCGAACACGCGGAACCTGATCTTCTCGGTGGTGGAGCTGATCGTGTACCTGTCCAAGGGGATGACGCTGCAGGCGGGAGACGTGATCGCGACCGGGACGCCCGGCGGGGTCGGAGACTCGGCCCAGCCGCCGGTGTACCTGACGGAAGGCGACGTGGTGGAGGTGACGGTGGCGGGCGTCGGGACGCTGTCGAATCCGGTGACGCTGGAGGCGTAGTCGCTCAGTTGGAGCGGTGAACCACCCGACCGTCGACCACCGTCAGCGTGACAGGCAGCTGCGGCAGGTCGTCCGCATCGCATTCGATCGGATCCTCCGCGAACGCCGTCAGATCGCCGCGGTACCCGGCCGCCAGCCTGCCCGCCACTGCCTCGTCCTGCACCGCCCGTGCCGCCTGCGACGTGTACCCCTCGAGCGCCTCGATCGCCGTCAGCCGTTGCTGCGGGAGGTACGCCTCCGCGTCGCGGTCTCCCGGCCGGCGGCGCAGCCGTGCCCACGCCATCCCTTCGCGCAGGTCGTATCCCGCAACCGGCCAGTCCGATCCCAGCGCCAGCACGGCGCCCGAGCGTCGTAGCTCTGCGGTGCGGAACCCACGTCCGGCCCGCTCCGGCCCGAGCGCCTGGCTCCACGGGTCGCTCAGGTCGGGCCGTATCCATTGCAGGTGGATCGCCTGCTGCGACGCCACCACGCCTTCCGCCGCGAAGCGGGGCAGCTGGTCGTCCTGCATCGTCTCGATGTGCTCCACCCGGTGCGGCCCTCGCTCCACGCGCCCGGCCCGCCGGTAGGCGTCGAGGGCGCAGCGCACGGCGCGGTCGCCGATCGCATGGGTGATCGACGGCGCGCCCGCCCTGGCGAACCGCGCGATCACGTCCGCGTACCGCTCGGGATCCGGCCAGTTCGGCTCCATGCCGCGCCCGTGGGTGTCCGGCTGCTCCAGCCACGCGGTGCCTGGCTCGACGACGCCGTCGATGAAGAACTTTGCCCACCCCGACCGCCACAGCCGGCCGCTCTGGGCGCCCGCGTCGATCGCGTCGCGGATCTCCTCATCCGTCATGGTCGGCTGCACCGTGAAGGGCACCACCTGCCGGACGGTCAGCCGCCCGCTCCGCTCCAGGTCGCGGCACTCGTCCGGCGTCGCCAGCGTCCCGTCCATCATGTGGCATGCGGTGAGGCCCACACGGTTCATGGCCGCAAGAGCCTCGGCGATGTAGGCGAGCCGCTCGTCGCGCGTCGGCTCGGGCATCGCCACCGCGACCAGGCCGATCGCGCTGTTCTCCCGCAGCTCGCCGGTCGGCCGCCCGTCCGGCCGGCAGACGATCTCGGAGGCGTCCTCGAACGCACGCGGGCCGGTGATGCCGGCCGCGGCCAGCGCCGGGGGCGTCGCCAGGGCCGTGTGGAAGTCGAAGAACGTGAGCAGCGCCGGGTTACCGCCCACAGCCTCCTGGAACAGTTCGCCGCTCGCCTCGATCCCATCGAACACCCGGTACTCGAGCGAGTAGCCGGTCACCCACGCACCGTCTCCGCGCCGGCGCCGCTCGGCGGCGAGCCGCTCGCGCACCTCGTCCACCGTGGCGGCACCCGACAGGTTGGCGCCGCGGGTCTCCAGCGCACCCATGAAGGGATGGCTGTGGCTGTCGGTCAGCCCGGGGACGATCGTCATGCCACCGCCGTCGATGTGCTCCGACCCGGCCGCCGATGCGCGGCGCACCTCGTCGTCGCTGCCCACGGCGATGATGGTTCCCTCGGCGATCGCGATCGCGCTGGCAACCGGGCGGTCGGGGTCGAGCGTCCGGATCCGGGCGCCCGTGATCAGCAGGTCGTGCATCCGCTCCTAGGCTACCGCAGGCGCCACCGGGGGGTGCGCCTGAATGTGCTCCCTTGTGAGCCGCTCGGCGTCGTCCGCACGCCCGCTCTCGATGGCGTCGGTGATCCGCTCGTGCTCCTCGGCCCAGCCTCCGGCACCCGCCGGCTCCGCGGCCTGCGCCTGGTAGATCGGCACCCCGATGCGGGGCACCCACAGCATCTCCGCGAAGCGCGTCAGGTGCGGGTTGCCCGAGGCGGCGGCGAGCGCCAGGTGAAACCGGCGATTGGCTGCAAAGCTGGCGTCCTTGTCGTCGGTGGCCGCGCGCTGCTGGGCGATCGCCTCACGCATCGCCGCGATTCCGTCGCTGTCACGCCGCTCCGCCGCGAGGCGCGCCGCACCGGGCTCGAGCGCCACGCGGGCGGACCAGGCATGCCGCATGTCGCCGAAGTCCAGCTCCGAGACCGTGGCGCCGCGGTTGGGCGAGAACTCGACCAGGCCCTCCGTCGATAGGCGGCGCAGCGCCTCTCGCAGCGGCGTGCGTGATACGCCCAGCTCCTCGGCCAGCGAGGCCTGTCGCAGCTTGGTCCCGCGCGGGAGGTCGCCGGAGAGGATCCGCTCGCGCAGGGCCGAGTAGACGTGGTCGACCACGCTCTGGATCTGCAGGGGCGCGACGGCTGGTTGGACGCTCATGGCCTTTGCATACATTACGCCGCCGCTCCGGGCGGTCAAGCAACCCGGTCTTGACAGCCGTCCGATCTTGGTGCGAATGTATACAAGTTGTTCCGACCTGAGGAGGGAGTCATGGCACAGGCCGCACCCCCGCCCGCCGCGGGAGGGGAGCTCGGCGAGCGACGGCTCGGCACCATCCACGCCGTCGCACAGGCACTCGCGATCGGCCCGATGTTCTCGACGGCGATCGTTCTCGGCTTTGTTTCGGCGCCCATCACGGGAGCCGGCTTCAATACCGCGCTGTCGGTGCTCGTCGCTGGCCTCGGCGTGCTCGCGATCGCGTATGCGATATCCGTCTTCGCCCGTCAGTACCAGGGTGCCGGCGCGGTCTATGAGTACCTCGTGCGCGGCGCCCACCCTGCGGTCGGCATCCTCACCGCCGGCATCTTCTTCATGGGCACGCTGTTTCTCGGCGGCGGTGGCATCTACCTTGGCCTCGGGATCCTCACGAACGGCTTCTGGACCGAGCACATCTCGACGTCCACGGTGCCGTCGTGGTGGTTCCTCGCGCTGCTGTTCATGGCACTGGTGCTGGTGCTGAACTACATCGGCGTGCGGGTCGCGATCGGCGCGATGCTGACGTTCGCGGCGCTGTCGTTCACCCCGATGCTGATCCTCGCGGTGGCGATCATCTTCCAGGCGAACAACACGCTCGCCGTCTTCAATCCCTCGACCACGTCGGTGCACACGGTCTTCAACGGCGTGATGCTCGGCATCCTGCTGTTCGTCGGCTTCGAAGCGGCGGCGTCGCTTGGTGAGGAGAGCCACGACCCGGCCAGGTCGATTCCTCGTGCATTGATCGGCACGGTGGCAGCCTCGGCGCTGTTCTACGTGATCATGTCGTACGCCATCTCGATCGGGCTCGGCAAGGCGGCTGTCGACAAGGGCGCGTGGCTCGACCCCAAGGCGCTGGACAACCTCGCCACCCAGTACATCGGCTCATGGTTCGCCACCATCATCGACCTGATCGTCATACTCGATGCGACTGCACTTGCGCTCGCGATCTGCGTCACCATCGGCCGCGGGTACTTCGCCCTTGGCCGCGACGGCCTGCTGCCGTCCTTCTTCGCAAAGACCTCGCGGCACAACACCCCGTGGGTCGGCAACCTGATGGTCGCGGTCGGCGGCGGGATCCTGATCCTCGTCGGCCTCTACAGCCACACCCTCGATCGGTTCGGCCTGCCACGCGAGTTCGCGGCGTTCTTCATCGCGGCCACCGCCGGCTCGTTCGCAGTCGAGCTGGTCTACCTGGTGCTCGCGGTCGCCGCGATCGGGCTGCTCGTCCGGACGAACGGCGTCTGGTGGCAGTACCTCGTCGTGCTCGCGGCCATCGCGACGCCCGTGCTCGGGTTCTGGGGCGCGCTCAACCCCGCTCCACACAACACGACGAACCTGAACTGGCTGGCGCTCTACTGGGCGCTCGGCGTCGTGGTGCTCTCCGTGGTCTGGTTCGCGGTAGTCAGGCTGATGCGTCCCCAGCAGGTTGCGAACGCCGCGTCCTACGCGGCACAGCACCACGGTGTCGCGCCGCTCGACGAGAACCTGGACTTCTCGCCGGCGCCGGAGGACACGGTCATCTGACCGTCTGATGTCGCCCGCCGGCGCCCACCGCCGGCGGGCGACATCCCCGCCCGGGGCCGCCCGTCACGTCGTCGACGGCGCGACCTCCGATGCGTCGCCGGCGCGCTCGGCCGGGGCCCCGACCAGCGGCCCCACGCAGAAGTACTCCATGTGCTGCTCGGCGAGCTTGCTGTGATACTCGCCGAACTCTGCGGTGGCGTCCTTGCCGCCGTACATCCGCGCGACGAATGGCCCGCCGGGATGGTGATCCTTCCACTCGGTGAAGTCGTAGACCTTGCCGCGGATGACGACCCAGCAGTCGTCGAACGACGTGTGCTGTGCGAGCTCCTCGCGCGTGACGGGGCGGTCGCCGGTCCATGGCTTCTCCGGCTTCCAGAGGTTCAGGGCGACGTCCCTGCGAGCCGTCTTCAGCGCCTCGTTGCGGTCGCGGAAGTGCCACGGCCCGAGCTTCCTGACCGGCAGCTTGTCGCCGATCTGGCGCGCGTCGAACGCGTAGATCCATGAGTCGTCGCTGCCCGCACGCTCCGTGTGGTCAAAGACGGGATAGTCCCGCTCGTTGACAGCCTCGAGAATCTTCCGGCGCTCGGGTGAATCCTCCGGCTCGAGGTGCTTGAACAGGAACTTCGACGCGAACTGAAAGCGCGTCGCGCGGTAGTAGCGCACGCGCTCGTAGTGCAGCAGCGCGCGGTAGATGTCCGCACCGTGGAGCTCGAAGCACTTGCCCAGCGCCGCGGCGTCCTCGAAGGCCTGCGCGGCACCCTGGCCGAAGGTCGGCAGCATGGGGTGGGCGGCGTCACCCACCAGGCCCACGCGACCCTCCACCCAGTTCTCGAGCGCGTCGCGGTCGTAGAGCCCCCACTTCGTCGGGTTTTCGATCAGGCTCGTAAGCGCGACGACATCGTCGTGGCGCGGGTCGCCCGCAAACGCCTTGCTCATCTGGCCGACCATCTCATCGCGGTCGGCGGGGAACCAGTCGCTCTCCTGACGCTCGAACTCCTCGGCGTTCGGCTCGTAGTAGGCGAGCCATACATTGAGCAACTCGCCGCCCCTGACCCAGTAGGTGAGGTGCTGAGCAGTCGGGGTCTCGCGCGAGTCCATCGACATCGTTTCGATGGGGTTGAAGTCGAGCGGGCTGCCGTCGGGCTTGCGCGCGGCGGCGACTTTGTCCCTCGGGACCAGGCCGCGGTAGACGACGACCTCGGTCCAGCGCCTGGTCGACACGCCCGGCCAGACCGCCTCCAGCACCTGGGAGTTGACCCCATCGGCACCGATCAGCAGGTCCCCGGTCTCGGTCGTGCCGTCCTCGAAGGTCACCGTCACCGACTCGTCGTCCTGGCTGACGCCCTCCAGCCGCTTGCCGAAGTGCACCTGGATCGGGCATGCGGCGCCCGTCTCCGGCGCGAACTCCAGCACCCGCTTGAGCAGGCACATCAGCAGGTCCATGCGGTGCATGTGGTGGAAGCCGGCGTTGTCATTGGCGGACGTGTTGTGGTCGAGCGGCTTCCGCGTGATGGAGCCGTCCGGCCAGACCATCCGCGTCTCGCTGAGGATCGCCGCCCTGCCGCCGTCGATCGCCCCGTGCGGGCCCTTCGGGTCGCCGCCGTCGAGGTCGACGCCCAGCGAAAGGGCCAGCCGCGCAGCGTTGGGGGGAATGTTCAACCCAGCGCCCGCCGTGCTCGGCTCGTGCGTCTGCTCGAACACGTCAATCGTTGTGAAGACGCCCGACTCCCGCAACGCGAGAGCGGTCATCAACCCCGCCATGCCTCCACCTGCAATAAGAGCCCGCATCACGTCCCTCCAGTTGCACTGCATCCCACGCCGCGCGACGTTATCGCACATGCCGAGGCATCCCGCAAGGCTCGCAGCGTCCCACTCCAGCGTGGGCGAGCGGCTACACGCCTGAGCCCACCGACACGCCCGACAGCGTCTCGGCGAACACCTCGGCGATGCGGCCGATCTCGCTCTCGTCGATCACGAACGAGGGCGACACCTGCAGCGAGTGCCCGGCCAGCCCGCGGGTGAGCACGCCGCGCTCGCGGCACCCGCGCACGAGCTTCTCGACGAGAGCCGGGTCGGCCTTGCGGGCGTCGGGCGAGATCTCGACCGCCGCCAGCAGCCCGACGCCGCTTCGCACCTCGTGCACCAGCGGCAGATCGGCCAGCGGCCGCATCGCCTCGGCCAGCACCGCCTCCAGCCGCGAGACCCGTTCCAGCAGCCCCTCGCGCTCGAGCACGTCGAGGTTCGCGAGGCCGGCGGCGCAGACGCTGGGATGGCCCGAGTACGTGTAGCCGTGGCGGAACATCGGCCCGCCCGGGGTCGACCAGAACGGCTCCTGCACGCGCTGTGAGGCGATCACGGCGCCCAGCGGCAGGTAGCCGGAGGTGATGCCCTTGGCGCAGGTCACCAGGTCAGGCGTGATGCCGAAGCGGTGGGAACCGAAACTGGTGCCGAGGCGTCCGAATCCGCATACCACCACGTCGTCGAACATG
>Ga0066662_10001645_pt1 | contig 10394 bp, 8 predicted proteins | sample GraSoiAngelo_111_FD_133939 | JGI IMG/M metagenome (GOLD analysis project Ga0066662, IMG submission 133939) | Grasslands soil microbial communities from the Angelo Coastal Reserve, California, USA - 14_0903_12_40cm | ecosystem: Environmental > Terrestrial > Soil > Grasslands | place: USA... | reverse complement strand
TACCGTGCCGAACAGCCCAACGAATGGCGAGGTCGCACCAATGGTCGCAAGCAAACCCATGCCGAGCCGTATCCGTCTTGCTTCGGCGCGAACGAGTTCGGCGAAGCGCGATGCGGCGCGCTCTTTAATGCCGGCGTCGCTGGAGATTCCGGCTGACAGTCGCGCCTCGCGCATTGCCGCAGCCAATAGCGAGGACAAAACGCTGCTATTGGCGCCGAGCGCAAACTGCGCTTCAGCGAGCGACCTGGCATCACCGATTTTGTCGAGTGCGGTGCGCAGCCTGCGTTGCACCAACGACAGTTCTATGATCTTCGCGATGAACACGGTCCACGTCACCAGCGAGGCAAAGGCAAGCCCAATCATGACTGCCTTGACCAGAATGTCGGCCGACAGGAACATCGACCAGGGTGACAACTCGTTCAGCCCGGCAGCAGCCGACTTGGCCGGCCGAGCACTGGCATCGGTCGCGTTCGCAGCGCCGCCCGACGGACCCATGGCAACCGAAGGGACGGTAGTCGAAACCTGCGCCGCGGGCTCGGCGTTCGTCGAGGGAGTTGCGGCTGGGTCGGATGGTGCGGCAACGGACCGGGTCGTTGCGGCAGGTCCCCCCTGTTGCGCCGACACAGGCGATACCAGCGACAGCATCAGCAATGCGCAGATCGCGCCGCAGCTCGTGCGTAGAAATGAAAGGTTCATCGTTCAATCCAGAAGTGAATCAGATTGTGCCGCCTGCATCCCCGCCGCTTACAGCCTGCAAGATGCCGATACACCACAACGCCGCCGAAGCGGCAGCAAGATGCGAATGCCGGCAATAGATGCCGGCGAGTGAAATCAGGCGATAGGCGGAGCGCGGGGCTGAAACGCCGGCCGAGCAGAGTTCAAATCCATCAAGCCGCTATCGACGACCACGTACCGCGAGGTAGTGGCTTGCGGCGCAGCCAAACCCGGCGGAGCTGACGCCACGTTGCTCATCTGGAGCAAGGCCATCACGGCGCAGATTGCACATTCGTCACCAAGTTGGCCGGGTACAGGGTCCGATGACCTGTTCAGACGTAGCGCAGCGGAAGCATTCGCGTGCGAAGTTTTACCAACCGCGCTTGCCTGCGCGGCTGCCAAGCTGGCGCTGTCCTGAAGCGTTGATGGGGTCCCTTGTACCGATGCAATCTCGGCCGCATCCGGGTGGAAATGCCCGAACGACAGCAGAAATTGAATTGAGAGCGCAAAAAGCGCGACCCCCGACCCACCTCCGATGTTTGCCCGGAACCATTTCATTTCAGAACGCGCCTTGGCCGAGAGGGCCGCTTAGAGCGGGCCGCTGCTCACAAGTTACAATATAACATCTCGGCGATTGGGCCTAGCCATGAAAGCGGTTGCTGAATGCGAGCAAGGACGCCGTTGACGCGGTAGTTTGGGTCATTTCGCGGCGGTTTTTCCCGAACGCTCCCCAACGCTCTTGATCCGCTCCTTGATATCCCGGAGCACCTTGAGGCTGGTCTCGATGGCGCTGGCTGGCACATCCTGCAACACGTCCGTCGCAATGGCGTCGCGTAGACTATCGAGATCATCGACAAGCTGACGCCCCGCCGCGGTCAGGAAGAGCCGGTTGGCGCGGCGGTCTTTTGGATCATGGCGCCGCTCGAGAAGACCATGCTCGACCAGACGATCGAGCAGACGCACCAGCGAGATCGGCTGAAGTTCGAGCACGTCGGCCAAATCGACCTGGGATAGTCCTTCTTGCTGTCGCAATCGGAACAGCACGATCCACTGAGCGCGCGTGGTGCCGCGGGATTTGGCGCGCTGATCGATGTAGTTGCGCAGCAGCCGCGAGGTTTCGATCAGTTGCGCGACGATCTGGCGTTTAAGATCGAGAGACATGGGGCGGTCGCCCTCCCAAAGCTTTCCAATCGTTTAGGATTCTCAAGGAATAGTGTGTTTACACATTAATTGCACGCATATTATATTTTAGCCAGTTGGGAACCGTTTCCAAGAGACGCTACTTCTAGTTATTTGCGCCCGAGAGCCAACATGAAGACCTCGCGGACCATCGTTTGGCTTGTGCTCATCTCAGTCGTTGTCCTGGTGGGGTATTTCGGCTGGCATCGGTTGCTGGCGCCCGACAGTGGAAGTACGGCCGCGCAAAAAACAGCGGCCAGCCGGCCGGCGGCTGTTCCCGTCACCATCGCTCCTGTCGGAAAAGCGGACTTCCCGGTTTATCTGACGGGGCTCGGCACTGTTCAGGGCTTCAACACCGTGGTCGTGCGGACGCGTGTGGACGGCCAAATCGACAAGATTGCTTTCAAGGAAGGCCAGTTGGTCAAGCAAGGCGACCTGCTGGCCGAGGTTGATCCCAGGCCGTTCCAGGCGGCGCTCGATCAGGCCAAGGCGAAAAAGGCGCAGGACGAGGCCAATCTGGCCAACGCCAATCTCGATCTGCAGCGTTACACCAAGCTCGGCGAATTCGCCACGCGGCAGCAAACGGACACGCAGCGTTCCACCGTTGCGCAACTGACCGCGCAGATCGCCGCCGACGATGCAGCTATTTCCAATGCCCAGACTCAACTGGACTACACCCAGGTCAAGTCACCGATTTCGGGCGTGGCCGGCCTGCGCCAGGTCGATGTCGGCAACATTGTCAACGCATCAACCCAGACCGGGATTGTCACGATCGCACAGATCGAACCGATTGCGGTGATCTTCACCGCACCGGAAGAGCAACTACCTTATATCAACGAGGCGCAAGCAGCCCAGCCGCTCAAGGTCATCGCAATCACGACCGACGGCAAGAAACCATTGGCAGAGGGAGCGCTGGCCGTCGTCAACAATCAAGTCGACACCACCAGCGGGACTATTCGGCTGAAAGCGGTGTTCGACAACAAGGATCACGCGTTGTGGCCCGGCCAATCGGTCTCCACGCGCCTGCTGGTGAAGACGCTCAAGGATGCCACAGTGGTGCCCGACGACGCCGTCCAGCATGGTAACGACGGACTTTACGCCTACGTCGTCAATCAGGAGAACAAGGCTGAGCTGCGCCACGTCAAGGTCAGCCAATCCATCGACGGCCGCTCGGTGATCGATAGCGGTCTTTCGCCGGGTGAGCAGGTCATCACGGCCGGTCAGTACAAGGTGCAGCCCGGCACCCTTGTCAGCACCGCCGTAGCAAGTTCGGATCCGGCGCAATCGAAGGCCAGACAGGAATGAACGGCGGGATTTCATCACCCTTCATTCGCTACCCGATCGGCACTTCGCTGATGATGGCGGGGATTCTGTTCATCGGCCTGGTTGCCTATCCGTTGCTGCCGGTCGCGCCGCTGCCGCAGGTGGATTTTCCGACAATCCAGGTGACCGCGAGTTTGCCGGGCGCCAGTCCCGAAACGATGGCTTCGTCAGTGGCGCAACCGCTTGAGCGGCAGTTCGCGCAAATTCCTGGCATCGCCCAGATGACCTCGACGAGCTATTTGGGAACGGCGGCGGTCACGATCCAGTTCGATCTTAACCGCAGCATCGACGGCGCGGCGAATGACGTGCAGGCCGCCATCAACGCGGCCGGCGGCCAATTGCCGAAGAACCTGCCGTCGCCGCCGACCTATCGCAAGGTTAACCCGGCCGACTCACCGATCCTGCTGTTGTCGGCAAGCTCAGACACGATGCCGCTCACCAAAGTCAGCGACGCCGTCGATGCCCAGCTCGCCCAACAGATCAGCCAGATCTCCGGCGTGGCGCAGGTGATCATCGGTGGGCAGCAAAAACCATCTATTCGCGTGCAGGTCGATCCGGCCAAGCTGGTGGCCAAGGGCCTGTCGCTGGAGGATGTTCGTAGCCAAATCGCCATCACGACTGTCGACAGTCCGAAGGGCAACATCGATGGCCCGCGGCGCGCCTACACCATCTACGCCAACGACCAATTGCTGGACTCCAAAGACTGGAACGACGTCATCATCGCTTATCGCAACGGTGGGCCGCTGCGGATTCGCGATATCGGCCAGGCCGTCACCGGCCCGGAGGACGCCAAGCAAGCTGCCTGGGCCAATGGCAAGCGCGGCGTGTTTCTGGTGGTCTTCAAACAGCCCGGCGCAAACGTCATCGAGACGGTGGACAAGATCAAGTCCATGCTGCCGAGGCTGGTCGCTGCGATCCCGCCGGCGATCAACATCGAGCTGATCAGCGACCGCACTCAGACCATTCGCGCCGCCGTTCAGGACGTGCAGTACACGCTGCTGCTGACGATCGCGCTAGTGGTCATGGTGATCTTCATCTTCCTGCGCAGCTTCTGGGCAACCGTCATCCCGGCGGTGACGGTGCCACTGGCGCTGCTCGGCGCCTGCGCGTTGATGTGGGTATTCGGCTATACGCTGGACAATCTGTCACTGATGGCGTTGACCATCGCGGTCGGCTTCGTCGTGGACGATGCTATCGTGATGCTCGAAAACATCACGCGTTACATCGAGGAAGGCGAAAGACCGCTAGCCGCCGCGTTCAGGGGGGCCAGCGAGATCGGTTTCACGATCCTGTCCATCAGCATTTCGCTGGTCGCCGTGCTGATTCCGCTTCTGCTGATGGGCGGCATTATCGGGCGGTTATTCCGCGAATTCGCCGTGACGCTGGCGATGACGATCTTCGTTTCAATGGTGGTGTCGCTGACGCTGACGCCGATGATGGCGTCTCGCTTCCTGCGCGCCCACAGCGAAACGAAACACGGCCGCTTCTATCAGTGGAGTGAACGGGCGTTTGAAGGAATGCTCCATGGCTATGAGCGTGGCCTGGACCGAGCCTTGCGATGGAGCAAGACGACCCTTTTGATGTTCTTCGTGACGCTGGCGTTATCGGTCTACCTGTTCATGATCATTCCGAAGGGATTTTTCCCGCAACAGGACAATGGCCTGATCACCGCTGCTTCGGAAGCGTCGCAGGATATTTCCTTTTCGGCCATGAAGCAGCGGCAGGAGGAGCTTGGTAAAATCGTGCAGGCCGACCCTGCGGTCGCCAGCGTGGCGATGGCGATCGGCGGCAATGGCAGGGCTGGCAACACCGGCAATCTGTACATCACGCTGAAGCCGCGCGACGAGCGCACCGCGTCTGCCCAGCAGATCATCGCGCGTCTGCGGCCCAAGCTCGAAAAGGTCGAGGGCGCGCGGCTCTATATGCAGGCGGCGCAGGACGTGCGACTCGGCGGCCGGCCGACACGAACTCAGTTCGAGTTCACGCTTCAGGACGCCAATCTCGGAGAGCTTAACGAGTGGGCGCCGAAAATTCTGGCCAAGATGCAGACGTTACCGGAGTTGCGCGACGTCGCCACCGACCAGCAGACCCAGGGTACGTCGCTTGATCTGACAATCAACCGCGATACCGCCGCACGTTATGGCATCCAGCCGCAACTGATCGACGACACGTTGTACGATGCGTTCGGCCAACGTCAGGTCGCGCAATATTTCACCCAGCTCAACAGCTATCACGTCATCCTGGAAATCCTGCCAGAACTGCAGGGCAATCTGGACACGCTAAACAAGATCTACATCAAGTCGCCGACTACCGGCGATCAGGTGCCGTTATCGACTTTCGCGAGCTGGACCAGCGTGCCGGTGCGTCCGCTGTCAATCAGCCATCAGGGCCAATTCCCTGCAATCGCCATCAGCTTCAACCTCGCCCAGGGCGTGGCGCTCGGACAGGCGACGCAAGCTGTGCAGAGGGCGATGGTCGACCTCGGCGCGCCCGCCACCTTGAGCTCAAGTTTCCAGGGAACAGCCCAGGCGTTTCAGCAGTCGCTCGGTACCGTTCCGCTGCTGATCATGGCGGCGCTGGTCGTGGTGTATCTGATCCTCGGTATCCTCTACGAGAGCTACATCCATCCGCTTACCATTCTGTCGACCTTGCCGTCAGCCGGCGTCGGCGCGCTCGCAATTCTGATGGCGTTCGGATTCGATTTCAGCCTGATCGCCCTGATCGGCATCATTCTGCTGATCGGCATCGTCAAGAAGAACGGCATCATGATGGTCGACTTTGCCATTACCGCCGAGCGGGATGAGCATCTGTCGCCAAAAGAATCGATCCGAAAAGCGGCCCTGCTCCGCTTTCGTCCGATTATGATGACCACGATGGCGGCGTTGCTGGGCGGCGTGCCGCTGATGTTAGGCAGCGGCACCGGCTCGGAAATCCGCCAGCCGCTCGGTTATGCCATGGTTGGCGGGCTGATTGTCAGCCAGGCGCTGACGCTGTTCACGACGCCCGTTGTGTATCTCTATCTGGACCGACTCTCGAACTGGTTTGCGGGCTCGGCCCGATCAGCAAGTGCTGACGAGGAGTCCGCTGACGATCGGCGGTCTATGAAGCAAGCGGCCGAGTGACTTGACTTTACCAGCATACCGGCACATTGGGAGGCCCTCATCCGGAGCCACTCAGTGAAAACGTCAATTGCGTTCGCCATTCTTGTCACCCTCGCCGCTCTCGGATCTTCGAGCCAGGCCCAGTCGCCGAAATCCAAGCCTGCGCCGCCCGCAGCGCAAAGCGCTACCGCGCCTCCGGCCGATGCGACGCCGCAGCCCGGCTGGGCCGCTCGCTGCAGCAGCGCAAGCCGCGCAGCTCCGCTGGAATGCGCGATCGAGCAGACCGCCGTGCTCAGCAAGACCGGACAGCTTGTCGTGTTGATCAATATCCGCGTGCCGAGCGATACGCATGCGCCCGTCGCGCTGGTGCAATTGCCGCTCGGATTAAATCTTCCGGGTGGCGCCAAGCTTCAGGTCGACGAGGGGAAAATCATCGACGCGCCAATCCAGACTTGCGAAGCCAGAGGTTGCTACGCCAGCCTGCCGGTCTCGCCCGACTTGTTGGTGGCGCTGAGATCAGGAAAGCAGTTGAAGGTCTCATTTCAAAATCTCGGCAAGGAGACCATCACCATTCCGATGCCGCTCGCCGACTATGCGGCCGCTTACGACAAGATCAAATAGCGCCTCGGCGTGCCGGCGAATGATCGGCCTTTGCGCGCGCCGGCGATCTCGTTTCGCGCTCGCATGATTTTCAACGCTGGTGATGGTGCTCCGCTTGGGGCGCGTGAGCGCCATAGCCGCGCAACTCGGCATATCGTTGCATCTGTCCAGGACTCAACACACCTGCCGTAAACAGGTGGTACTTGAGATGAGTCTCGCGCAAAATGCCCTGAGTTGCCGCGACCGCCGCGGTCGAACTCCGCAGCGTTTCCGGCGTCACGGTGTGGCCGGCGAACTGTTTGTCAAGATCAGCTTCCTGCTCGATCAACCTGGAGCCGAGCGGCACGGCTTCGGCTTTCATCGAATCGAACAGCCGCTGAATGCTGGCACGCTGAGATGGCGAGAGGCCGAGTTGATCGGCCAATTCCAGCACGTGAACAGGTCCCGGATAGCCGTTCAATTCAGCGGCAAGCGCGAGACCCATTCCGCGACCGGCATTGAGATCGGCGATCTGCTGCTCGGATAAGGCCTTGATGTCTCGTGCCCGCATCCCTGCGTACGGCGTTTGGGCGTGTGCCGCCACCGCCGATGCCAGAACCAACGCAGCCAGGACCATACTTTTCATGTTCGCTCCTGCTCCCAAGCCGCTTCGCCGATGCTTTAGGCAGTGCCGAGGTAAGCGCGCTGAACCTGCGGATCTTCGGCAAGCGCAGCCGCCGTGCCCGACAGCACGCTTTTACCGACCTGCAGCACAGTGGCGAAATCCGATACCTCAAGCGCAAGCTCGATCGACTGTTCGGCGAGCAGGATCGTTAGTCCCTGCTTGTGCAGCTGGCCGAAGGTTTCATACATCGACTCGACCACTGTGGGTGCCAAACCCAGCGACGGCTCGTCCAGCATCAACAGCTTGGGATCGCTCATCAAGGCACGGCCGACCGCGAGCATCTGCCGTTCGCCGCCGGACATGGTGCCGGCGCGCTGGTGGCGCCGCTCGGCAAGCTTGGGGAAAATTTCGTAAACGCGCGCGAGCAGCTCAGCGGCGCGGCTCTTGTTGCGCAACGGAGTTGCTCCGAGCAGCAGGTTGTTCTCGACGCTTTGCTGCACAAACAGCCGCCAGCCTTCCGGCGAGAGTGCGAGGCCCTTGCGCACGATTGAAAACGCGCTCTCACCTCCGATGTCGCGGCCGCGAAATCCGATCGAGCCGGAATGCACCGGAATGAGACCGGCGATTGCATTTAGCGTGGTGGTTTTGCCGCCTCCGTTTGAACCGAGCAGCGCCACCACGCTGCCTTCGGGCACCTCGAGCGACACATCGGAGACGCCTATCAGATCGCCGTAGCGGACCTCGAGATGCTCTATCTTGAGCAGGGGCGCGGTCATGGGGGAGGTCCGCCCATCAGCTCGATGGGTGTATGGCCGGCGGCGGCCTTGGCCGCGCGTTTGCCGAGATAAGCCTCGATCACGGCCGGATTGCCTGTGACCTCACGCGGGCTGCCGCGCGCGATCTCGCGGCCTTGGTGAAACACAACCACGCGCGTGGCGAGCGACATGATCACTTCCATGATGTGCTCAACGATCACGAGCGTGATGCCGGACCGATGGATGTCGCGCACCAGATCGATGGCGAGCTGCACCTCGCGGAGCGTCAGGCCGGCCATCGCTTCATCGAGCAGCAGTACTTTGGGCTCGGTTGCCAACGCACGCGCGATCTCCAGCCGCTTGCGGCCAGGCGTGCCCAGCGAGCGCGCCGGCGCGTCCGCGAGCCTGCTCATGCCGACCCGATCCAGCACCGCACGCGCGCGTGCTTCCGCTTCGGCGCGATGAGCGCTGCGGAGAAACGCGCCGATCATCACGTTCTCCAGCACCGACATGCTCTCGAACGTCTGCGGCACCTGAAACGAACGAGCGATACCGAGTTGCACGCGCGCTTCCGGCGCGAGCTTGGTGATGTCGTGTCCTTCGAAAAACACCTTGCCTGAGGTGGAGAGCAAATCCCCGGTCAGACAGTTGAAGAAGGTGGACTTGCCGGCGCCGTTTGGCCCAATCAAGCCGAGAATATCGCCTTGCTCCAGGGTCACCGACGCAGCGTCAACCGCCTTGAAGCTGCCGAAGGCTTTTGTGACGTCGCGCGCTTCAAGGAGCATGGCTTGCTCCTGGAACGGCCATCGGGATCGGCGCTTTGCCGCGCCTTGCCCAAAGCCGCTTCATCAATGTCAAAATGCCGCCGGGCTGAAACCGTGCGATCAAAACGATGATCGCGCCATACAAAACGAATGTCAGGCCCGCGCCCTTGCCGCCAAGAAGGTTGTTTGAAACTTCTTCCAGCGGAACCAGAATTGCCGCGCCTACCAGCGGTCCGAACAGCAGCCCTGCACCGCCCAGCGCCGCCATGATCAGGATTTTCACCGAGATCAAGATTCCTAACCCCGATTCCGGATCGACGAAACCGAACATCATCGCATAGAGAGCGCCGGCAACACTGGTCAGCCCCGCGCTTAGCATGAAGGCATAGAGCTTGGTGCGGCTTGCCGGCGCACCGAGCGAGCGCGCGGCCCTTTCAGAATCCCTGATGGCCCGCAGGTAAAATCCCATTCGGCTATTGCCCATCCACCAGGTGATGCCCAGCGTGATCGCAAGTATCGTCAGGAACAGGTAGTAATAGGGCAGCGCCGATATGAACGAGAGATCGAATATGTTCCTCGGCACCGTGGGACCGCTCAGTCCCACCGCGGCTCCGAGATAAGGGGTGTTGGTGACGATCAAGCGGACCAACTCGGCCACCGCGATCGTGGCCATGCTGAAATAATGGCCGGACAGTCGCAAGGTCGGGACGCCGACCACGGCAGAAATCGCGACGCTGATGACAATGCCAACTGGAATTCCGACCAGCGGCGACAGCGCGAAATGCGCGTAAGCGCCCATCGCCGAATAGGCGCCGCAGCCGAAAAACACGACGTGCCCCACCGAGACTTGCCCGGCATAGCCGCCGACAATATTCCAGGCAGATGCCGCAATCGCATACAGCAGGACCAGCGCGCCGAGCCGCTGCTGAAACGGCGTCGAGAACAACAGCGGATAGGCCAGCACCAACGCCAACGCCACCGAGGCCCAAACAAAGCGCCGCATCACGTTTTGCCCATCAGGCCCTGCGGCCGGAACCACAGAAATCCAAGGAATAGAGAATACACGACGATGTCCTTGTAGACCGCGCCGATCAGATAGGCGGACAAGGATTCGATGACGCCGATCAGAAGCCCCGCAATCAAGGCGCCGGGCACGCTGCCGAAACCGCCGAGCGACACGGTCACGAATGCGACGATGGCGAGGGTCTCGCCGACGGTCGGCACAATATAAAAGAATGTCGCGATCAGCGCGCCGGCAACGCCGGTAGCTCCCGCTGCAATCGCCCAGGCAATAGCCTGCATGCTGTCCGGCCGGATGCCCATCAGCTGCGCTGCGGTCGAATCCTCGGCAACG
>Ga0066662_10001644_pt1 | contig 10395 bp, 9 predicted proteins | sample GraSoiAngelo_111_FD_133939 | JGI IMG/M metagenome (GOLD analysis project Ga0066662, IMG submission 133939) | Grasslands soil microbial communities from the Angelo Coastal Reserve, California, USA - 14_0903_12_40cm | ecosystem: Environmental > Terrestrial > Soil > Grasslands | place: USA... | reverse complement strand
GCCCGCGTGGCCGCGCGAGCTCGCCATTGCCGAAGGGACGGTCGCGATTCACGACGCGCCGGCTGGGCAACGCAGTCCAATATGCGGTGAGCTCGTCGTCGAGGCGCGCGACGCGCTCGACAACCATCTGATCGGGCGAACGCAACCCGCGATCGCGGACGGAAGGTGCCGCTACGCGATCAGCGTGCCGGCCCAGAGCGCCGTGTGGCTCCGACTGCGCCCGGTGCTCGTCGCCGATGCGCGCGCTGACCTCGCAACGAGCGGTATCGGCGCATCACCGGCAAGATCCGACCATCGCGTCTCGAGCCGCAGCGTGCAACTGCGATTCACCGTCATCTCGCCGCACACGTACTTTTTCGCGCCGGGCGAGCAGAAGACGGTCCCGCTCAGCTACTGATTCGCGCTACGACGAGTACTCGATGTCGCTCAGCAAGAAGCGCACGCCGCCCGTGCCGATCTCGAGGGCGTCCTTGATCGCCGCCTGGCCTTCGGGGGTCGCGACCGCGGCGCACGCGCTTTCGTAGCTGTCGAAGTAGAGGTCGGCGGTGCGGTAGGCCGGGGTCGGGCTGCCGTCTTCCTTCGGGAAGACCTTCGCGAGCTCGGCGCGCTTCACGTTCGGGATCTTCCGCGCGAGTGGGACGTGGACGCTGCGGTAGTGCTCCTCGAACGCCGCGGGGTCTTTGGGATTGTCGTAGACGACGGTCAGTTTGCAGCTCATGACGCGGAACCGTACACCGCCGCCGCCTACGACCCTGCGCGGACCGTTATTGCCGCGCCGGCACTCCCGGCGTGTGGTACGAGATCAGCGGCTCGATCCAGGTGATCTCCGGCACCGCGCTCACGCCGGCTTCCCGCAGCGCGCGCCCGAGCCGGCCTTCCATGAACCGTCCCTGGGCTTCGCGCGACTCCCAGACTTCGATCACGCACAGCGCGCCGTTCGCTTCGCCCGCGGCGTGGCTTAGCAGGCCCGGCGGCCAGTCGCCGCTGCCGGCGTCCATGTTGATGTTCAGCTTCTCGTTGACCGCGTCGTAATCGGCGCGGCCTTTGCCGGCGAAACGCAGGATCAGACCAGCGGGCATGAAGGACCCTCCATCCTCGAGCTCAGGGTGACGTTGCAAGTACGGCGGAACAGTACGCTTGGATTGGCCGCCGCGCCTCTCGGGAAACGCGGCTTGACGGGCCGCGCTGGCGGTTCTATCATTGTTCTAACGATGCGAAGCACACTTCAACGCGTGGGCAATTCTCAGGGCGTAATCATCCCGAAGCCGATCCTTGCGCAACTCGGGCTGGAGCGCGACGTGGAAATCGAGGTGGAAAACGGCGCGGTCGTTATTCGCAAGCCGGCGACACACGTTCGCGCCGGGTGGGCCGAGGCTAGTCGGACCCTCACGGGGGACGGCGATGACGCTCTCGTCTGGCCGGAATTCGCGAACGAGGGCGACGAACGCCTGAAGTCATGACGCGCGGGGAAATCTGGCTTGCGGCGCTCGGCCCGGTCAGTAGCGAGATTCGGAAGGCGAAACCGTGCGTCGTCGTCTCTCCGCCGGAGATGCACGATTACTTGCGGACCGTCGTCGTCGCGCCGATGGTCACCGGCAAGAAGCCGGCTCCGTACCGGATCCCGATCACGTTCGAAGGCAAACGCAGTCTGATTCTTCTCGATCAGATTCGGACGCTCGACAAGACGCGTCTGGTCAAGCGCCTAGGAAAGGCGGCGCCGCGGGTCGCCACTTCGACCCTGAGCGTGCTCAGAGACGTCTTCGCTGAGTAATCAGTACGGGATGGGCGAAGCATCGGTCTACCGTCTGAAGATCACGCTGCGCGATGTCAGGCCTTCCGTTTGGCGCCGCATCGAGACCTTCGCCGACACGACGCTGGAGAAACTGCACCTCGTCATTCAGGCCGCAATGGGTTGGGAAGATGCACATCTTCACTCGTTCGTCGTTGGCCGATCGCAATTCGGTCCGCGTGATTCGGGCTGTCCGCTAGACGAACGCGGAGTTCGCCTGGATTCAATCGCCGGTTTGAAGGAGCGGTTCGAATACGACTACGACTTCGGCGACGGCTGGTCGCACGGTATCGTGGTCGAATCGATCGGGGCGCCGGAGAAGGGCGTATCGTACCCACGCTTCATCGGCGGTCGAAACGCGTGTCCGCCTGAAGACGTCGGCGGTCCGTACGGCTACGAGGAGCTCCTCGAAGCGATCGCCGATCCGGATCATCAGCGACACGATGAACTGAAGGAGTGGATCGGCGGAGCGTTCGATCCGGCTTCGTTCGAGGTGGCGCGCATCGAAGCGGCTTTCAGGCGACTCGCCGGGCGCCGTAACCCAAGGGAAACGGCATAATTTTAACCAGTAAGCAAAGAAATCTGTTCGGCTTCCGCCAGAGCGTCTGTTCGAACGGCGCTGAATCGCGAACCTGATTTCACGACTTTACCGTCGGTGATCAGTTTGCCGAGCCAGGCTTTCACTTGGCCGGGCGTGAGCTCTAGCAGCGCGGCGAGTTCCTTAGCGGTGCTCGGCTTGCGTAATACCGTGAGAATAATCGGAGCTGCGGCTGAAAAGATATCGTGATCGACGAGAGGCGAAACGGTGCTTTGTTCAGGCGCTTCCGAGAGCATGTCGGAAAGATCGTCTGGAGCTGGAGTCGCGCCGTGCTGCAGCAGGGCGTCGTTCCCCGGGCGTGCTGCATTGCCGGTCTTGACGAAGACCCTCACGCTGTGTTTCAAGGCCTCGATCGCGCCGGCCCACGTACCCCCGCGGCCTTCGCTGCAGGCGACAACTAAGCCGCGATCGGCGAGCGCATAGACCCAGCGATTGCGTCCCATTGCATTCCCTGTCGTGAACGGGGCTTCAGGATCGAACGACGACACTAGCGTCAGGTGGTTTGCAAGGATTTGTGTGCGAAAGTCGCGGCGAGTCGAAAGACGGAGCAGGCTCTCTGCTACGACGCCAAGCGCCGTACCGCCGTGCATAGCGCACGTCAGCATTGCAATCTCGTCAACGCCGCGTGCCGCGCCGGATACGATCTGCACGCCGGATCGCGCCGCCCATTCTCCAACCCGGCGAGTGAAACTCTCGCTGAACGTATCCGGCTCGCGAGAGCCGACCACGGCAAGTCCTCCGCTCTCGAGAAGCGACTGAGGGCCCACGCCGAAGACGATCGGGGGTGCGCTGTGGCTGAGTCGTTGCTTGTACCGGGACGGATATGTTGCATCCGCTCTCGTCGATATCCAAATGCCGTGTGACGTCCACTTCGACAGCGCGAGCGCTAGATGACCGCCCCGCTCCAGCAGGCGTCCCAGGCGGTCTAGGGATACGTGCTCGCGGATCTTAGGCGGGAGGGCGCCGGCAACGCTCGTCAGCGTGCCTCTTTCCGCGCGCAGAAGGCTGCGCGGGCGCAGACCGTGGTGGTGCAACGCTTCTGCCAGTGCATCATATTCGCGCACCGTGAGCGGTGCCGGCGCATCACGGTGTCGCTTGCCCAGCATCGCGCAGAGCAAGAGAATCGCTGACGCGTCCTCGGAGACGCTCGGTGCCTCGACGACCGTGCTCATGAACTACTCTTTGTCGGCGGCTTTCGAGAGCGTAAAGGGAAACACCGGTCCGGCGCCGGCGTCCCGAAGGAGCGCGGTCGCCACCGTAACGGTCCATCCGGAATCATACATGTCATCCACCAGCAGCCCGGGTTGCTCCATGCCATCGAAAGGGATCACTTCGAGGCTTCCGTCGAGATTCCGCGCGCGGAAGCTGCTGTTCTGCATACCCTTTTGCTCCTCCGTCGGACGCGTTTTGCGAAGCCCGTCGGCGTAGCGAACGCCTAGCGCGGCGGCGAGGCGGCGCGCGAACTCGGGCACGAGCGTCGGATGTCGATCGGATACCGTAGGCACGATCCAGGCAGGAGCCGGCTGGGGAGACCATTCCCGGATCCGGCGTGCGGCCGCTTCTACCGTATCGTCCGAAAAATAGCCGTTCACGTACTTCTCGATTCGGAGTCGGCGGCCGATCGTTCCCAAGCGCCAAAGAGCGAGGGCGCGTCCCTCTTGCGTACGGAGATCTGCGGGGATGTTCATATTCGAGCCGAACCCGAATGCCGGCAGACCTCCCTCGGGCCATTTCCTCCGGGCCGGCAAACGAATCTCGCGCCGCGAAAGGAAGTCCTCCGCCTTCGCGGTGAGTTCGGAAAGGTCGCCTGGATCGAGCAGCGATGCCCCGACACAGGTCGCGCAACGCCCACATCGCGGAGCGCTGTGATCGCCGAGAGCGCGGGAAAGAATCTGCATCAGGCATCCATCTTTCTTCGCGTACTCGAGAAGGCTCGTGCGCTCCGCGTACCGCCGCTGCGCGAGCCGGTCCACGCGATCGATCGGATACGCGTAGTCAACCGCCGTTCTATTATAGCGCGTTCCGATTCTGGTGATCGGAGACGGCTCTTCGAGCGCGAGAAACTGAATCGCTTTTTTGATGCGCTCTGGCGGAACGTTGATGATGCCGGCCAGGGCGCTCGTCGACAGTCCTTCGTCGGACTTCTCGAGCGCTTCGAGGACTTCGCCGACGAGCTCCGCGGGTGGGAGTGCGTTGCGTACGAAGAAGTCGATGATCTCGGCGTCCTCCGACCCCATCAGCATGATCCCGAACGCGGTGTCCAGCGCTCGTCCGGCTCTTCCCACTTGCTGGTAATAGTGGATGATCGATTGCGTGCTCTGAAAGTGGATGACAAAAGCGAGGTTCGGTTTGTCGAACCCCATCGCGAGCGCCGTTGTGGCGATTAGAGCTTTCACATCATCCCGTAGGAGAGCCGCTTCGCGGGCCGGACGGTCCGCGTCGTCGAGTCCGGCGTGGTACGGCAGCACGTTGATGCCCTGGCTTTGCAGCCATTCCGCGATCAGGTTCGCGTCACGCTTCGTGAGAACGTATATGATACCGGTTCCGTCCAGGCGCGCCAGAACCGTCGCCAACCAGGCAAGTCGTGCGGCGTACGACATGTTCGACACCACGTCCAGCCGCAGCGAGTCCCGGCCGAGCGGCCCGCGATTGACTTGAACGTTTCCGCCGAGCTGCCCGGAGACGTCCTCCACGACCACGTCGTCCGCCGTCGCCGTCGTCGCCAGCATCGGAATGTTCGGTGGGAGAAAGCGCACGAATGAGGCGATCATCCGGTAGTGCGGGCGAAAGTCGTGTCCCCAGTCCGATATGCAATGCGCCTCGTCGACGACGAGTAGGCCGAGCCGCGAAAAAAGCGCGGCACCGGCATTCTCGAGGAACGTCCGATTCGCCAAGCGCTCGGGAGAGACGAGCAGCAGGTCGATCTCGTCTCGGTTCAAAGCCGCGTAGATATCCGTCCACTCCTCTTTGTTGGTCGAGTTTATCGTCACGGCGCGGAGCCCCAGCGCTTGTGCCGCCTGCAATTGATTGCGCATCAGCGCTATCAGCGGCGAGATCAGCAAGGTCGGGCCGGCGCCCGCCTCGCGCAGCAGCGCCGTCGCAACGAAATAGACGATGCTCTTTCCCCAGCCGGTCCTGCGGACGAGCAAAAGTCGCGCGCGGTCCCGAACGAGCGCCGTGATAGCGTCCCATTGCCCTTCACGAAATTGCGCGCTCTGATCGCTGAGCGCGGCATGCAGCAGCTGCTCGGCTCGCGCGCGGAGTCCGTTTTCCATCACACGCCTCAAATGGTAGGCCTGGTGGCCCTGAGAGGAAGGCCAGCAAGCCTCGTTCTCGTCGTCGTTCGGGTCGCAGCGACGTCCTGCCTTCGCGCCTTCGTGACACCCGTCGGCAGGTTCGGGGGCCTCGCGCTCCGCACGTTCCCGCCACATGCGCACGCTGACCGACGCCTTCGCACCGGGCACCCCGCCGCTGCCGGAAGGGCTGCGCACGCTCCACGTCTCGCCCGGCCGCGTGGTCGAGCCCGGAATGACCGTGCACGCGAACTTCACCTTCCGCAACCTGGGCGGCGGGACGGCGACCGGCTTCCGCGTGCGCTTCCGGCTGCCCGAGGGGCTGACGTACCTGGTCGGCACGGCGCGCATCGACGAGACGCCGATCGACGAGGAGGGCGGGCTGACCTCGCTGCTCCAGACGTCGGGCGCGCAGATCGGCGACGTGCCGCCGGGCGGCGAGCGGCGCGTCTCGCTGGCGTACAGCGTCGCGACGACGATCGAGAACGGCACGCCGATCTCGCTGCAGGCCGCGATCTCCTCGTTCGAGGTGCCGCTGATCGGCTCGAACGTCGTGCGGCTGGTCGTGCGCAGCCGGCCGGTGCTGCAGAGCGCCGCGACGCGGCTGTCGGTCACCGCGGTGCGCGAGCTGGTCCCGGGCGCCGAGCTGCAGCTGCGCGCGCAGATCCACAACTCCGGGCAGAGCAGCGCGCACGACGTGGTCGCCCTGCTGCCGGTGCCGGCGAACACGACCTACGTGCCGGGCAGCGCGCGCATCGACGGCCGCGCGCCGGAGAGCGTCTCCGAGACCGAGCCGTTCGGCCTGACGCACCCGACGATCGTCGCGCCGACGCTCGGGCCGGGCGCGACGATCGACGTCGGCTACCGCGTCAGCGTCGACCCGGTGCTGGCCGACGGGACGGCGATCGCCGCGACCGGCTCGGTCTGCACGCAGGAGCTGGCCGAGTTCGCGCTGGCGCCGGTCACGCTGAAAATTCCGTCGGCGCCCTCGTTCGCGGGCGAGGACACGAGCCTGCGCGTCGAGTGCGAGGACGACGTCGTGCCGGGCCAGCGCGTGCGCTGCGTCGTGCGCGCGCGCAACGGCGGGACGGCGGTCGCGCGCGGCGTCCGCGTGCGGCTCGCGCTGCCGGAGGGCCTCGCGTACACGGCCGGCTCGCGCACCGTCGACGGCGCGCCGGCGGCCGACCGCGAGCGCGAGCAGGGCGTGTTCGAGCTCGGCGATCTGGAGCCCGGGCGCTCGGCCGAAGTCGGCTTGAGCGCGCTCGTGCGCTCGCCGATCGCGGACGGCGCGGAGCTGCCGATCGCGGCGCGCGTGCACTGGTCGAAAGGCGAGCGCGTCTTCGAGCGCACGCTGACCGTGCGCTCGGCGCCGGCGTTCCCGCCCGCCTTCAACGCGATCGTGCGCGAGACGCCGCGCCGCGTCGCGCCGGGCGACGCGACCGCGTTCACGATCCACCTGCAGAACATGGGCACCGACGCCGCGAGCGACGCCCGCCTGCACCTGGACGCCGACCCCGAGCTCGAGCAGCTGCGCGTCACCGAGCGCGATTCCGAGCTGTCGCTCGGCGACGACGGCGTCGTGCACCTCGACACGCTGGAGCCGAACGCGCCGCGCACGCTGAAGGTCGAGGCGCGCGTCGCCGCCACCATCGAGGATCAGCGGCAAGTGCGCGCGCGCGCGACGCTGCAGGCCGCGGGGCTGGCGCCGGTCGACCTGGGCGCGGCGCTGCACGTCGTCGCCTCGCGCCCGCGGTTCTCGGCGGCCAGCTCACGGGTCGTGGCGGAGAAGAACGAGGTGCTGCGGCCGAACCGCACGACGGCCTGCCGGCTGACGGTGCACAACGAGGGTACCGACCGCGGCCGCGACGTGCGCGTGCGGTTCCAGCTGCCCGAGGAGCTGCGGCTGGAGAGCGTCGAGGGCGCCTCGCGCGACGGCGACAGCGTCGTGTTCGGCGAGGTCGCGGCGCAAGACACGCGCGAGGCGACGGTGCACCTGCGGCTGGTCGGCACCGTCGGCTTCGGCGAGGTGCTGGAAGTCGCCGCGCGCGTGAGCGGGACGAACGTCGTGCCGCTCTCGCTGGACCCGCTGCAGCTTGCGACGCACGCCGAGCCCGCGTTCGGCGAGGGCGCGACGCTGACGTCGCTGCCGAGCGACGCGGTCGACGCGGGCGAGGAGATCGCCTACGCGCTGGCCGTGCGGAACTCCGGCGACGGCGTGGCGAAGCGGCTGAGCCTGCGGCTGGATCCGCCGAGCAACGCGGTGTACGCGCCGGGCAGCACGACGGTGAACGACGTGCCGCTGCTGGACTTCGCGGGAACCTCGCCGCTGCTGGCGATGAGCGGGCTGACGCTGGGCGACGTCGGCGCGGGCGTCGAGGTGATCGCGCGGCTGCGGATGATCGTGAATACACCGCTCCCGGCGGACAGCTACATCGAGACGCGCGCCTACGTGACGTGGGACGAGATGCCGGAGATGATCGTACGCGCGGAGCCGCTGCGGGTACGGTCGACCCCGGCGCTGCCGATCGTGGACCCGCTGTTGCCGTTCTCGGTGATCGACGCCGCCGCGGTGCCGGGGTATCGGAATGGTGCGCAGCGCGCGCTCGCGCCGGCGGAAGAGTACATCGAACTGCCCCCGGCGACACCGGTGCGTGGGGCGCTGCCGCGCGACGTCACCCCGGGCCGGAACAATGTCACCCTGAGCCTGTCGAAGGGTGAGCCGCAGCCGAACACGGTCGCAACACCGACGGCCCTGTACCTGAGCCTCCCCGAAGACCGCCTGGAATGGATCGTGCAGTACCTCGAGGAGGCCGGCGGCGGCCGCCTGATTTCGCACCTCATGGTGATCCGTGCGCTGTTCCCGAACACCGCCGAAGGCCCGGCCGCGAACGCTGCCCTGCGGCGCTACGTGGCGGTGCTGGACGAGCTGGTCGACCGCCTGTTCTTGAAGCTCCGTCTGCCCGGCGTGGAACTGACGCAAGACGACTTCGAGACGCGCGAATCGCGCGCCTCGCTCCAAGCGCTCATCGAAGCGCTGCGCACCGAGCGCGGACGCGAGGAACCGGACGAGGCGGGACTCCGCCTCACCGCATTCGTCGAACCGGCGGCGCTCTCCACGGCGGCCGACGAGCTGGAGCGCGCGAAGCTCGTGACCGCGGCTCCGTGGCAGGTGGCGGCGACGTTGCTCGGGACGTCGCTGGAGCGCGACGGCACGGTCATCGCTGACTTCACGCCGTATCGCGACGCGCTGCTGCAGGCGTTCTCGCCGCTCGCGGAGCTCTCGCCGACCCAGCTCGAAGCCGCGCTGCGCGAGCCGAGCACCGTCGAGCTGGAGACGGAACGGGATCGCGTGGTGCGCGAGCTCGCAGCGCAACGGAACGTCCCGGCCTAGCACGATGACGCTGATGATCTTCGTCGTCGTCGTGCTGGTCGCGCTGGCGGTCGGCTTCGCCGTGATGATTCGCCGCGAACCGCCGGCAGCCGCGGTCGCCGCGGCACGCGAAGACGACGACGTCGAGGGCATCGTCAGCGAGCCGGAGCCGATCCGCACCGGTGTCCGCGCCACACAGCAGGCGATCACCTGGACGCAGCAATTCGAGCCGCGATCGGGCGCGCTTAGCGACGAAGCGCGCCTGAAGTTGATTAACGATCTCGGATTGCTGCGCGCGCCGTGGTGCGTGCCGCTGCTAGCGCAGGCATACGAGGAGGAGATAGAGCCTACGCACCGCGTGGCCGCGCAACGAGCGCTCGCCCGTTGTCGGGAACAATTGGTTACGGACGGCGTCGGCTCGTAGTGTCGCCGTTATCCTGATTCTTTGTTGAGTATTCTTAGTTCAGGCTCCATCGTCGGAGCCGATGTTCGGATCGACAGAACGATACAGGATGATAAGACTAAGGATCTGCTGTGGCAGGTTGATTTCCGCCGCAAGAAGGTTTGAAGCGAACGCGCTGTACGCCCCACGGATGCCGTGGCTGTATGTTGTCCCGCTGTGTCCGTGCACTAAAGCAACTAGCTAAAATTTGCTCAGAAGAGCAGGATAGCGAGTCCTAGGCGGCAAATCTGCATTCACCTTTTTGGAGGGTGGAGCGGGTGCAAACTCTTATACGATCGCTCGCGATGGCGTTTGTCATCGCGCTGTCGGCTACGTCTTGCGGCGGTTCACGTAGCGCCACGACCGTGATGCCATATTCCCCGGCCTCCCCGGCGGGGACGGCCGATCAGACGTCGGCCGCGGTGAGGGCCATACAGGCGCTTTCGCCTGCCGATCCTTCGAACAGCGGAACTGTCGCCGGCAGTCCAGGTGTCGGATGCATCAATCCGATCTTCGCATTCGTTTGCACCGGGCCGCCGGGATCGAGCGCAACGCTGACGTTCGAGGTCGACCTTGGGCCATTGCCGTTACCACCGGTGAAATGCGGCGGCGTTTCTTGGAGCGAGCGCACAATCAGCCGATACGCGCCCGCGTCATTGCAGCGTGCTCCGCATGCTGCGCGCGCACTTCACAGCGCCAGTGGCTACAGCTGCGGTACGGCTAGCTATGCGCTGACGGTCTCGGCACCGTCCGTGCCGTGGATCTATGACAACAAGGGCGCCAGCGGCACCTATCTCGTCTGCTTCGACCTTCTCCGCAATCCGTGTGGGATGTTCTCGACGCCGGAAGGACGTCTGGGCGTGATCGCAGTCCCGACTGCGTCGCCGGCTCCGACGCCGATTC
>Ga0066662_10001643_pt1 | contig 10396 bp, 4 predicted proteins | sample GraSoiAngelo_111_FD_133939 | JGI IMG/M metagenome (GOLD analysis project Ga0066662, IMG submission 133939) | Grasslands soil microbial communities from the Angelo Coastal Reserve, California, USA - 14_0903_12_40cm | ecosystem: Environmental > Terrestrial > Soil > Grasslands | place: USA... | reverse complement strand
TGGAGACATGAATGACACGACATCGAAGGTTGCGCAGATAGTAAACCGCGAAGCCGTCAACGTTCGGCGTCCTGAGAAAGAGACTCTGCCAAAACTCTTTTACAAGGGCGCGCACCAAGCGACGCTTGATCCATTGGCCGCGCGGCGTCCCATTGGCGGGCTGTTCATGTGGAGCGAGCAGCTTGAAACCAGCGAGACTGTCGTTTCAGGCAATCCCCTTTATAACAACACGTCTGCCGCCGCGCTTCTCTCTTACGATGTTGCACATTCGATTCCATGGGACTGGCGCGTGAGTCTTTACACCTGGACGAAGGGCATTGCCGCAGGAGCTTATTTGATTCCGCTTCTTCTGGTCGTCTTCGGTCTGATCGGCGCGGACAATCCGCTGTGGCTCTGGGTTGCGCCGGTTCTCGCGGGCGCATTTTTAGCAATCACGGGCGGCCTGCTCATATGGGATTTAGAGCACCCTGAACGTTTTCTTCTAATCTTTACGCGTCCGCAGTGGCGTAGCTGGTTAGTGCGTGGCGCGTTCATCATCGCTGCTTATTCAGTTGTGCTTGCGCTACATTTCCTATCGAGCCTCATGGGAAGCAGGAATGTGCAGCGCTGGTTGATGCTGCCCGGTTTGCCGCTTGCCGTTCTGACAGCAATCTACACTGCATATCTCTTCGCTCAGGCGAAGGCGCGCGACATGTGGCAGAACCCTCTATTGCCGCCGCATCTCTTGATTCAAACATTGCTCTTGGGCGCAGCATCGCTTCTGCCTTTCGCAGCAAGTCTCGCTCCGCAACTCTTCTTTGCGCTTGTCTGGATATTGGGCGTGACCTCGATTCTTCATCTCTTACTGGTCTGGGGCGAAGCGACGCTCACGCATCCGACCGCACACGCGCGGCTCGCAGTTCACGAGATGACGAAAGGAAGATACAGCGCATTCTTCTGGGTAAGCCTCGCGCTCATGCTGCTCGCCGGATTAGCTCCGTGGTTTGCTCTCTTGATGAACTTTGATTTCTTGATCGGTTTGACGGCCAGCTTGTTAGCGCTCGTCGGCCTACTGCTTTACGAGCATGCTTACGTTCAGGCAGGGCAGTCAGTCCCTCTGGCATGAACTGGAGATTGCGTTATGGTTGATCGCATCGAATGGTTTAAGCGTCAGTTCTCGTTCGAGCTTCCGGTGTGGATGTATCCGAACGTCGTTGAGCGTCTGCGCGGAACTCCTGCAAGGCTGGAAGACCTGACGCACGGGCTTTCGCAAGAAATCTTAACGCGGCGAGAGGATGATAAATGGTCTATACAGGAGCAGGCCGGACACTTGCTTGACCTTGAGCCGCTCGGCATGAATCGCCTCGACGATTACGAAGCCGGGCGCGAGACGCTTTACGCAGCCGACCTGCAGAATCGAAAGACGTTTGATGCGAATCACAACGCGAACACTATCGAAAACATTCTCTCAGCTTTTCGCAACGAGCGAATGAAGTTTGTTCGTGGGTTGGATGAGTACGATGAAGAGTTCGTTCAGCGCACCTCTCTGCACCCGCGTTTGAATATAAGGATGCGTGTTATTGACCTTTCTTTCTTCATAGCAGAGCATGACGATCATCACTTAGCGCGGACTTCAGAATTGATTCGTCTGTTTACAAAGTGACCATGAACCTAGATGAATTGAACAAGCGCGTCAGCGCAGCCCGCAAAGAGACTGAGGCGCGTGGCGAGACCTTTTATCCCGGACCGAGCCGGATTCATCTCGCGGCGTTTCCGCCAAAGGAGCGTTGGGATGATTGGGTGGAGTTGGAATCAAAGGCTTGGCCTGAACGCAAAGAGCGGCGCTACATGCTTGTGCCCACGACCTGCTTCAACTGCGAGTCCGCATGCGGGCTTCTGGCTTACGTTGACCGCGAGAGTTTGCAGGTCAGGAAATTCGAGGGCAACCCGGAGCATCCAGGCTCGCGCGGGCGCAACTGCGCGAAAGGTCCTGCGACACTCAATCAGGTCACAGACCCGGACCGAATTCTTTATCCGCTGAAACGTGCTGGCAGACGTGGCGAAGGCAAGTGGGTGCGTGTCGGTTGGGATGAGGCGTTGAATGACATAGCTGCGCGAATACGTAAGGCTATCACCGAAGATCGGCACAACGAGGTGATGTATCACGTGGGTCGTCCGGGCGAGGATGGATTCACTGAGAGAATCTTAGCGGCGTGGGGGGTTGACGGGCACAACTCGCACACGAACGTCTGTTCATCGAATGCTCGCGCAGGCTATCAATACTGGATGGGGCTTGATCGTCCCAGCCCGGACCATGCGAATGCAAAAGTTATTTTCCTCATCAGTTCGCATTTGGAGACAGGCCACTATTTTAATCCACACGCGCAGCGCGTGATTGAAGCGAAAGCACAGGGCGCGAAGTTAATTGTCTTCGACACTCGGCTATCAAATACTGCGACGCACGCGGACTTCTGGGTTTCGCCTTACCCTGGATCGGAAGCGGCCATTGTGCTCTCGATTGCGAACTACCTTATTCAGAATGATCTTTACAGCCGCGAGTTCGTGCGCCGCTGGTGGAACTGGGAAGAGTACATGGCGGTTGAGCGTCCTGAGACGCAGACGACTTTCGAGAATTTCGAGAGCGCGCTGAAGGAGCTTTACGCGAACTACACTTTCGAGTTTGCCGCCGAGGAATCCGGCGTTGACGCGCATGTGATTGAAGAGATTGCGAAGGTTGTCTCAACGGCGGGCACGCGATTTTCAAGTCACAACTGGCGAAGCGCAGCGGCGGGCAATAGCGGCGGATGGCAGGTCGCGCGCACGCTCTTTATGTTGAATACGCTTCTGGGCGCGGTCGCAACTGAAGGCGGAGTTTTCCCGAACGCCTGGAACAAGTTTGTGCCGAAGCCTATTTATACGCCGCCGCATCCACCGCGCTGGAACGAGTTGACTTGGCCGCGCGAGTATCCGCTTGCCATGAACGAGCTATCGTTTCTGCTCCCGCACTTTTTGAAAGAGGGACGAGGGCGAGTGGATGTCTATTTCACGCGCGTCTATAACCCTGTTTGGACTAACCCCGACGGCTTCTCATGGATAGATGTTTTGACGGACGAGAATCTAATCGGCTGCTACGTCGCATTGACGCCGACGTGGAACGAGACGGCTTATTTCGCAGATTACATCCTGCCGATGGGACACGGGAGCGAGCGGCACGACATTCACTCTTACGAGACACATGACGCGCAGTGGATAGGTTTTCGTCAACCGGTCCTACGTGCGGCGCGCGAGCGCATGGGCGTTAAAGTTAGCGACACTCGATTAGTCAATCCGGGCGAGGTCTGGGAAGAGAACGAGTTCTGGCTTGAGTTGACGTGGCGCATTGATCCTATGGGTGATCTTGGAATTCGCTCATTCGCGGAATCTAAGAAGCACGCGGGCGAGCGCCTTAGCGTTGATGAATACTACGAATATATCTTTGAGAACTCCGTGCCTGGATTGAAAGAGCGCGCTGCTGAAGAAGGCTTGACGCCGCTCGACTTCATGCGACGCTACGGCGCGTTCGAGGTTAAGAAGAAGACGGGGGCGATTTACGAAGAGGTTGTGCCTGAAGAAGAGTTGGAAGATTTTCGGGTTGATAATTTCGGCAGAGTTTATACGAAAGCTCCGAAGCCTGCTTCGACGAACATCGTCCCCATTGCGAGTCCAGATCCTGATGCGGAAGGAAGAAGACTCGTCGGCGTTAAGGTTGATAACAAAATCCTGCGAGGCTTTCCGACACCGAGCGGGCGCTTAGAGTTCTACTCGCGCACTCTAGCAGATTGGGGATGGCACGATGAGAGTATTCCGACTTACATCCGCAGCCACGTTCATCCAGAGAATCTTGCGGAAGGCCAGACAGTTCTAATCTCAACTTTTCGTCTTCCAATCCAGATTCATACTCGAAGCGCGAACGCAAAATGGCTTGATGAGATCGCGCACACGAATCCTCTATGGATTCACCCGACTCATGCCGCGCGCATTGATGTGCGGACGGGCGATCTGGTTAGAGTTGAAACAGAGATAGGATACTTCATCGTCCGCGCTTGGGTGACGGAAGGCATACGTCCCGGCATCGTCGCGTGCAGTCATCACATGGGGCGCTGGAAGTTGACTGAGGAAGGTCAACGTCAGTTGATGGCGACCGTTTCATTGGATCAAGAGGGAAGCCGCTGGGGATTGAAGAAGAAGCGCGGCGCTGAAGCTTACAGTTCTTCCGACCCTGACACTCGGCGCATCTGGTGGACCGATGTGGGCGTTCATCAGAACTTAACCTTTCCTGTTCATCCAGACCCTGTCTCCGGCCAACACTGCTGGCATCAATCGGTGCGCGTGCGCAAAGCAGAAGCTGGTGACGCTTACGGAGACATCTCTGTTGACCTGAATCTCTCGCGCGAGGTCTATCGCAAATGGCTTCAGATGGCTCGCCCGGCAGACAAGTATTCGCCGGACCACACGCGCAGACCTTACTGGCTCTTGCGACCACTTAAACCCGCTAGAGAATTTTTCCGCTTGCCTGAAGAGCAGCAGTTGGTGAGCGCTGACTAATCCAGACCGCGAGACCGCGAAAGACGCAAAAGACGCGAAAGAAAGATTGATAGAGAATATCTAGCTGCACTAAGTTTCTTCCAATCCCTTTTTCGCGTCTCTTCGCGTATTTCGCGGTTAGTCTTTTCGTGCTTCACTCTTTTCTTACAACTGTCGTTCGCTCATGCACGTGAGAGCCGCCTGAGCGTCCGCGCGCAGCCAAGATTACTATGAGTAATATGGCAAGGAGCGCGATGCCGCCTATGACGAACCAGATTGGGTCTATGCCCGCCGCTGCTGTCTGTGCGTGCGTGGTGGTTGTCGTCGTATCAGTTCTCTGCGTTGACTGTTGCTGAGCAGCCGGGGCTTGCGTCGTTCCCGATTGCGTCGTTGTGGTCTGCCCAAGCGCTGGCACAGCCAATGACAAAACGGCCATGCAGATAACTAGAAGCAATCCCCGTCTCACGGCCTGTGGTTCAAGTCGTCTCATGATTAAGAATTCTCCTCTCCTTAATTGGCAATCGTCTCTTCACGCCTCGCGTGCCGTAGAGATAACGGACGCTCTCGCCATTCATTATCGGTTAGAAACGAATGTCCTGTAAGTTTTCGGTACAAATAAGGGGGATGCTTATAGAATTAAGCGAGTCACATGCCAAGAGCAACGATTTAACGACAGGTTTTAGAGTTCACGCTTCACGGCTCATCCTTGCCCGGAGGCTCACCGCTTTGTTGTAGAAGTTTAGCGACGAGTCCGGTCCAGCCTGTTTGATGACTTGCGCCTAAGCCTGCTCCGTTGTCGCCGTGAAAGTATTCGTAGAAGAGCAGGTGGTCGCGCCAGTGCTGGTCTGATTGAAATTTTTCCGTGCCGCCGTAAATGGGTCTTCGCCCGTTCGTGTCTTTCAGGAAGAGACTTGATAGACGGCGCGAGAGTTCAGCCGCCACGTCCCAGAGATTCATCATCTGTCCAGAGCCTGTTGGAAATTCAACCTGGAAATCATCGCCGAAGTAGTAGTGAAACTTTTGGAGCGATTCGATAATCAGATAGTTGATGGGAAACCAAAGGGGGCCGCGCCAGTTTGAATTGCCGCCGAAGAGTCCTGTTGTTGATTCCGCAGGCTCGTAATCAACGCGATGCTCAACGCCGTCCAGTTTAATCGAGAACGGATGTTCCAGATGATAGCGCGAGATTGCGCGTATGCCGTGAGGCGATAGGAATTCATTCTCGTCCAGCATCATCTTCAACACACGGCGCAAGCGATTCGGAGTGACAACGGAGAGAAGCCTACGCTCTTTCTTGCCGGGCAACTCCATGCTTGCGACGTTGCCCGTAAGGTCTGGACGATTCTGTATGAACCACTCCATGCGCTTTCTGAAACCCGGAAGGCGGTCCAGCATCTCAGGCTCCAGAGTCTCTACGGCGAATAGAGGTATCAGCCCGACTATTGAATGCACGCGCATAGGAATGTGCTGACCATCCGGCGTGTGCAGCACGTCGTAGTAGAAGCCGTCCTCTTCATTCCACAGGTCAACGTTGTCGCGTCCGATGTTGTTCATGGCGTAGGCTATGAAGATGAAATGCTCCCAGAACTTGCTCGCCACATCTTCGTAAGCCCGATCTTCGCGCGCTAGTTCCATCGCAATCGCCATCAGGTTCAAGGTGTACATAGCCATCCAGCTTGTGCCGTCCGATTGTTCTATAAAACTTCCGCCGGGGAGTTTCGTGTTGCGGTCGAAGACGCCTATGTTATCTAAACCAAGAAAGCCGCCCTCGAAGATGTTGTTACCTTCGGCGTCTTTGCGATTGACCCACCAGGTGAAATTGAGCAGGAGCTTATGAAAGATGCGCTCCAGAAAGTTGCGATCACTCGTGCCTCGCCGCACAGCTTCAATTCTATAGACGCGCCATGCGGACCATGCGTGAACAGGCGGATTGACATCATCGAACGACCACTCGTAAGCGGGAATCTGCCCGTTCGGGTGCATGTACCATTCGCGCAGCATCAGAATGAGTTGGTCTTTGGCGAAGTCTGAATCAACCAGAGAGAGCGGGATGCAATGAAAGGCCAAGTCCCACGCGGCGTACCAGGGGTATTCCCACTTGTCAGGCATTGAGATGACATCGGAGTTGTAGAGATGACGCCAATCGTGATTGCGCCCGTGCCAACGCTCTTCGGGCGGAGGCGGGCAGCACGGATCGCCCTTGAGCCATTCTTCTACGACATAGTGGTAATACTGCTTGGACCACAATAGCCCTGCGAACGATTGCCGCATGACGTTCTGTGCATCAGGACTCAAGTCTTGAGGAATGATCTGAGCGTAAAACTCATCAGCCTCCGCCTGTCGTTCGCTGAAAATCTGGTCGAAGACTTCACCGAAGATAAGGACTGTGCTCGTCGAATCCTCCTTGTCTGTAAAATGCAGACGCACCGTTGCGCTCTCGTCTGCGCCCAGATTGAGAAGATAATGCGCCGAAGCCTTCGTTCCCGTTTGCGCAGGATTCACAGCTTCGCGTGCGCCATGCACGATGTAGTTGTTGATGCCGTCTTTCACATACGGCGATCTGTTTGCGACTCCGAAAAGGCGCTCGCTGTTCGTCTCGTTTTCTGTGAAGAGAAGTTCCGGCGTGCCCTCGCAGTAGAGAAGCCGTCGGCCATATCGTTCATCTTCCAACTCTATCAGAGAAGCATCAACTTCCAACCCGGCGGCCACCAACTTACGGCGCATAGAAGAGCGCGAGTTGTCATAGCCCCATGACCAGCGATTGCGAAACCAGATGGTCGGAAGCAGATGCAGTTGAGCAGTCTCCGGTCCACGATTTATAACGGTCACGCGGCAGAGAATCTCCTCGGCATCAGCCTTAGCGTATTCAACAAAGATGTCGAAGTAGCGGTCTTCATCAAAGACACCTGTATCTATCAGTTCATATTCGGGCGCGCTCTTTCCGCGCTTTCGATTCTCTTCGACAAGCTGGCCGTAAGGAAACTCTTTCTGCGGGTACTTGTATAGATACTTCATGTAGGAATGCGTAGGCGTCGAATCCAGATAGAAGTAGTACTCTTTGACATCCTCGCCGTGATTTCCTTCAGGACCGGAGAGACCGAAGAGACGCTCTTTCAATATGGAGTCGCGCCCGTTCCACAGAGCGATTGCAAAGCATATCTCTTGATGGCGATCACAAATGCCAGCTATCCCATCTTCGTTCCAGCGATAAGCTCTTGAGCGAGCATGATCGTGCGGGAGGTAATCCCACGCTGCGCCATCACGAGAGTAATCCTCGCGCACAGTTCCCCACGCGCGCTCTGAAAGGTACGGCCCCCAGCGCTTCCAATGCTCCGTGCGCTCGCGCGCTTCCTCTAGTCTTCTCTCCTCAGCCGTCACAAGTTTCTCTCCCCTTCGAGCAAGATTGAATGACGAGGCAATGCTCTCTGCATGATACTCGCAAAGGGCGTGCGTGAGAGAAAGTTTTTCTTGAGATGATTCAGGACTTGATTTAACTAGCTGGCAGTAGCGGCGCTAAAAAAAATAGCGACCACTGCAAGAGTCGTCGCTACTTATAAAAGGTTTCTAGCCCGTACGGGAATCGAACCCGTGTTTCAAGATTGAGAATCTTGCGTCCTAACCCCTAGACGAACAGGCCCTAAATCGGAGATGAATTATAAAGTTCCGAATATATATTCGCAAGCTAGCTTTGCTCATATTCACTGCCAGGTGACTGCGAGTTTAAGCGTCGAGAATTTATTCAATTCAAAGCTTCTGCGTCGCTCTCAATCTTCACCAATTTAAAGGCTCATACGAAATTTTGGAAATTAACTTAGATTTTCATTAAGCCCGGCGTTATAACAAGCGAAGCCTCTGAAGGGTATTGCGTCGTAACTCGCAGATAACATGGGTAATTGAGACGAGCGCCCGCATTGTGTGGCTGCTGGAATACAGATTGCTTGTTTTAATCTCAAAGCCTAGCTCGTTCAGGGCCTTTATTACGCGCAATCATAAGGTTTCAGACCAAGCGGTAAAGACTTCAATCAACCACCGGAATTCAGAGCCTATCTTTTAAGAAAACAGGAGGAAGCTGTTATGAGAAGCGTTTTACGCTTTCTGGCAAGCGGGTTACTCACCTCCTTTCTATTTGTGACCGTTGCCTTCGGGCAGGGTGCTCAAACAGGAGGTCTTACAGGCGTTGTCACCGACACACAGGGTGCTGTGGTGTCCGGCGCAACCGTCAATGTTATTAACGAAAGCACAGGCAAGTCTGAGCGCAGCGTTACTACGGAAGCCGACGGAGGATACTCCGTTACGCTTCTGCCGCCCGGATCATACCGCCTTGAGATTACTGCGAAAAACTTTAAGCAGTCGGACGTAACGGGCGTGCAGGTGGCTATAAACCAAACCATACGCCAAGACGTGACGCTTTCAGTAGGAAGCGTTTCTGAAAGAGTAGAGATTACTGCGACGCCTTCTATGATAAATCCCGTCAGCCCCGTGATGGGACAGGCCATTAACGCGCAGACTTTACAGGCGCTACCGCTTGCGTCTCCAAACTTTCTGTTCCTGCTCAATCTATCTTCCGGCGTGACCAGTGAGCCGACGGATGTGCGTACAGCAGGGCGCGGCACTGCCGATGTCAACGTCAACGGAAACCGCACCAGCAACAACAGCCTTCAGATCGAAGGCGTCAACGTCAACGACTTTAACCTGGCGCACTTTGATACCGTTCCCCTTCCGAATCCAGACACGATTCAGGAGTTCAAAGTCGCCACTTCGCTCTATGATGCTTCTACGGGCAGCAAGGGCGGCGGCGCAATCGGACTTGTGCTCAGGTCAGGGTCGAAAGATTTTCACTACGACGTTTACTGGTCGCACCGCAACGATGCGCTTAACGCTACGGAGTGGTTCTTTAATGCAAACGGAAAGAAAAAGGGCCGCTTGCTTCAGAACGTTTTCGGCGGAAGCGGCAGCGGTCCAATCCCGAAAGTTGGCGGCTACTGGTTCTTCAACTGGCAGGGCGTGCGTGCGCGCAACGGAATAGACCCGAACGGCTCAAGCACTGCTCCTATAGTTCAGAACATCCCGACCAACGCGGACGGCACAACTTCTGCGGCTCTTCTCGCTCCGGTATTTGGCTTGACGGCGGCGCAGATTGATCCTGTCGCAGTCAACATACTAAATCTGAAAGACTCTCGTTATGGCGGAACGTTTCTGGTCCCGCGCTCCGGCCAGGCTGGTTGTAAATCTGCGGCCACAGCAACGGGAACATTCACCTGTCAATTCTCAAGCATCGCTCCAATCAGAGATAACCAGTATCTGATTAGCTACGACCGCGACATGCGCCATGGCAAGGATAAGATTTCCGGTCGCTGGTTCTGGGACGAAGGCTCTGTTGCTAAACCGTTCGGCACGGACACCAGCTTGACGAACCCGCGCCTTGACACGCAGTGGAATCGGTTTCTGTCCATAACCGAGACTCATATCTTCAGTTCTACGAAGGTAAACGAGTTGCGCGCTGGCTACAGCCGTTTCCTCTTCGCTAATATTCCAACCGACACGCACACTGTTGCCGAGATCGGCTCTGTGCGCGGCAACAGCGATCAGTTTCCGGGAATGTATCGCGTAAGCGTCACAGGCTCGTTCTCGATTGGCACGGGCGTAAATGATGATCGCGGGACAATATCGAATCAATATAATCTGGTTGACACCTTCTCGATGGTCATGGGCAAACATAGCCTCAGATTCGGCGCTGAAGGTGTCCAGTACCAGTTGAACCGCTTCAACAACTTCTCCCTGCGCGAGTCGCTCACATTCGGCGCGACGACAGGCACGGGCACTGCGTTCTCGGCGTTTCAAACCTTCGTTCGGC
>Ga0066662_10001642_pt1 | contig 10400 bp, 3 predicted proteins | sample GraSoiAngelo_111_FD_133939 | JGI IMG/M metagenome (GOLD analysis project Ga0066662, IMG submission 133939) | Grasslands soil microbial communities from the Angelo Coastal Reserve, California, USA - 14_0903_12_40cm | ecosystem: Environmental > Terrestrial > Soil > Grasslands | place: USA... | reverse complement strand
TTCCATTTCGTATTGACGGCCGCGGACGAATCGCTGCCACTGACGACAACGATCACATCCGCGACATAATCGAGCAACTGCTCTTCACCAATCCCGGCGAGCGCGTGAACCGCCCTGATTTTGGCAGCGGACTTCTGCAGATGGTGTTTCAGCCCAACAGCGTGGAACTGGCCGCCGCTTTGCAGTTCACGCTGCAGGGATCGTTACAGCAGATTCTCGGTGATCGCATTCAGTTGCTCGGAGTGCAGGTGACTAACAATGACTCGACCCTGCAGGTAGCCGTGCAGTACGTGGTCCGCAACCAGCAGCAGGTACAGACAGCCCAGTTTTCGCGAAAGATTTGATCCATGAGCACGCAATATTTTTGCCTGAACCAGCAACGCCGCGCCAAAGTCCTGAAAGGAGACACCAACGGGAATCCTGTCTTGAACGGGATTGACTTCCTTGAAGTCTCCTCTGATCAGAAGACGCTGAGCGTTACCTTTCTCTTCAATCTTCCCGGAACCACCAAGCCTGTCCCACCCAGCCCCGCGCCTGCCCTGACTGTTGAGAACATCGTGATTGATGGCGGCGTGCGCATCACCGGCATCAAGGCCACCCAGGTCAAAGCAACCAGGAACGCGCTTGCGGTAACCGTCAGCGCTCCGGGGGACTTTTCCACCTACACGCTGCGGCTGGTGGCCGGGCCCAATAATTCCGATCCACCTGCAGGTTTTGATCCTCAATTGTCCTCGGTTGATTTTTCATTCAAGGTTCAGTGCCCCAGCGATTTTGATTGCAAGCAGCAGAACCTCTGTCCGCCGCCGGCGCTGCCGCAAGCTGAGATCAGCTACCTGGCTAAGGATTTTGCCAGCTTCCGCCAGTTGCTTCTCGATCGCATGGCTCGCACCATGCCTGCGTGGCAGGAACGCAATCCTGCCGATATCGGTATCGCGCTGGTGGAACTGCTTGCCTATGCCGGCGATCAACTCAGTTACTTCCAGGATGCCGTAGCCACCGAAGCCTATCTGGGAACGGCCCGCCGCCGCATCTCTGTCCGCCGCCATGCGCGCCTGCTCGATTACTTCATGCATGAGGGCTGCAATGCCCGCGCCTGGGTGTTCTTTGAAGCAACTTCCGGCCCCGGGTTCCCGGTACCCAGCGGTACTACCTTGCTGACCCAGGCTGGCCTTCCCCGTGGAATCATCACCGAAGCACAGCGGGATGCTGCTTTGAACCAGGGATCACAGGCTTTCCAGACGCTCTCTGACATCACTCTCCACCAGGAATTGAACAAGATGAGTTTTTATACCTGGAGCGATGGAAGGTGTTGCCTGCCCAAAGGCGCGGCCCGCGCCACGCTCAAAGACGAAGGTGCAGGCGACCTGCTGAAAAAAGGCGACCTGCTTTTATTGGAAGAGGTGAAATCGCCCGCAACCGGCGCGGCCGAAGATGCAAATCCTGCTCACCGCCACGTAGTGCGTCTTACGCGAGTCGCCGCCGGAGTAGACCCACTCGACCAGACCAGGATTGTCGAGATCGAATGGGACGCTGCCGACGCTCTGCCTTTCCCGCTCTGTCTTTCAACCGTCATTGAAGACCAGAAGGGCCTGAACTCGGTTGCTGACGTGAGTGTCGCCTGCGGCAATCTGGTGCTCGCCGACCAGGGACTGCAACAGCCTGCGGAGAACCTGCCCGATATTACCGCGAATCCCTATCGTCCGCTGTTAAAGAACACTGATATTACCTTTCAGGCGGCTTTTGATAATCAGCAGGCCTGCACCCAACCCGCCACCGGACTCCTGTTGCAGGATCCGCAGCAGACATTACCCGCAATAACCTTAAGGCAAAACGGCAGCACATGGACGCCCCGCCGCGACCTTCTGAGCAGCGGGCGCAACGCTCTCGATTTTGTCGTGGAGACTGATGACGATGGCACGTCGATTCTACGTTTTGGTGATGGGCTGCTCGGCAGCAAGCCGGTGAGCGGTCTGAAAGCCAGTTACCGCACCGGCAATGGAAGCGCCGGGAACGTGGGAGCTGAGGCGATTGCACATGCCGTGAAGCTGGCGGCCTCCACGCTTGCAGGCATTAAAGATGTTCGCAATCCCTTGCCCGCGCAGGGCGGCATCGATCCTGAACCCGTAGACCAGGTGCGGTCATTTGCGCCCTGGGCCTTTCGCGTCCAGGAACGCGCAGTCACAGAGGCCGACTACGCGGCAGTAGCCCAGCGCCATCCTGAAATACAGAAAGCCCAGGCCACGCTTCGCTGGACCGGAAGCTGGTACACCATGTTTGTCACGGTGGATCGCAAGGGCGGCAAGCCGGTAGACGCAGCCTTCCGCGCGCGCATTCGCAACTTCATCGATCAGTTCCGGCTGGCCGCTTACGATCTTGAGATTGAAGCGCCTATCTATGTGCCGCTCGACATTGCCTTCACCGTCTGCGTGCAGCCCGGATATTTTCGCAGCTCGGTAAAAGCGGCCCTGCTCGATGTCTTCAGTTCGCGCCAGTTCCCGGATGGCCGTCTCGGCTTCTTCCATCCCGATAACTTTACCTTCAGGCAGCCGGTGTTCCTGAGCACGATCGTGGCTGCCGCCATGCAGGTGTCCGGCGTGCGCTGGATCGATACCAATGACATTCCTCCCGCGCCCAACCATTTCAAACGCCTGGGACGCGCAGCCCAGGGAGAAACCGCTGCCGGTGAAATCTCGCTGGCCCGCCTGGAGATTGCGCGGCTTGATAACGATCCCAGCCAGCCGGAGAACGGCAAACTCGAAATCTTTCTGGATGGTGGCCTATGAGCAACATTGAGACTCAGGTACCGCTCAACTCCTGCGGTTGTTGCGAAGGTGAGCCGCCACTCACCCCCATCGACAACCGCCCGGGGCTCACCGCGCTCTCGTATCGAATCGGGACCTATGGCTCATTCCTGCAGCGGCTGCTGGATGAGATTCGCTCCGCATCTCTGACGGACGATCAGGGCAAACCGATACGCCCGCTGGCAGCGCTGACCACCCGTTCTCTGGATGATCCTGCCATCGCGCTGCTCGATGCCTGGGCCATTGTGGCAGACGTGCTCACCTTCTACCAAGAACGCATTGCTAATGAAGGTTATCTGCGCACCGCCACCGAGCGCCGTTCGATTCTGGAGTTGGCGCGCGCCATAGGATATGAACTCAGCCCCGGTGTAGCCGCCAGCGCCTACCTGCAATTCGGCGTGGAAGAGATCATTGCCGCAGCTACTCCCGGAGCTCGTGTGCAGGTCGCCGCCGGGCCGGGGAGTTCTCCGTTTAATTCAGGGCTGGTCACGATTCCCAAAGGCACTCAGGTGCAGAGTGTTCCGGCGCCGGGCGCGCTTCCGCAGACGTTTGAAACTTCCGACGACTTTGATGCGCGTGTGGAGTGGAACCGCATCACTCCACGCCTCAGCCGTCCGCCGGATCTTGCTGTGAGCAATGGCAAGCTCTACCTGCTGGACACGCATAGCGGATTCGGTTCCGGCAGTGTCGTATCACTGCCTTTATCGGATCTTTTCCTGCTGAATGCGCCCACTTTGGAAGCTGGTGTGGCCCCCATGCTGGCCACCGCTGCCAGTGCGAGCCGTTCTATGGCCGCCCCGGTAACTGCCCTTCATCCGCAAATTACTTTGGCGAAAGCCACTGCTGTGCCCGCGCCGCATGCCGCCGCTGCAGTTCATCCTCAGGCGCTGCTGGCTTCATCTTCATTACTTGCCAAACCCAGTGCTTCATTCGTTCAGCCCGTATCAGCCATTACAAAAACCGGCTTGATAACGGGATTGCTGCCGGGAGTGATCATCACCAAATTTCCCGGCATAAGGATTCCGCCCCGGCCATTACCGCCGCCCCCTCCGCCAAGCCGGCGGGTGCATGCAGTAGAAGTGAAAGAGCTGTTCCTGCAGGGCACAAATGCCAATTTAAAGAGCGGAGACCGGCTGCTGCTGGTAGGCACGAACAATGACAATGTGATCCAGGCCGAGCCTTTCATTGTTCAGGAAGTAGAGGTTGATTCGGCTGCCAATCGCACACGTGTCGCCTTTGCCGATAATCCTTTTGGACATTCCATTCCCGCGTTTGCGCCGCCCACATTGCCTTCAGAGGTGCTGACGCTCCAGCACATTCCTTTCACTCAGGACAATGTAACAACTCACATTCTTGAGAAGAGCGTCAGCGAGAGTGTCCTGCAGGCTTTCCTCAAGATGAATGGCTGGGACGCGGCTGAATTGATGACGCTGGTCAATGGCGCGGTACCCGCGCCTGCAGGAAGCAACGGGGCCTTTGCCTTTCGCGCCAGTGGAGGCTTCTTTGGGCACAACGCTCCCCTATGGAAGAGCCTGCCTGATCCTAAAAACCAGCGTGAAGATCCGTATCCTTTCAACTGGGATGCCGCTGACAATGGAACCGGCAGCACTATCTGGACCGATTCGCAGCAGCGACTCTATACTGATGCGCATGTCTTTCTGGAGCGCAGCTTCTCGCAGATTGTCGCCTCCGGCTGGACATTGTTTGAAAGTCCCACGCGCGCCTCTGCTGCCTACCAGATCAGCGGTGTAGTTGAAAAATCACTCTCCGATTACGGCTTGAGCGGTAAATCCACTGGATTGAAGCTGCAATTCATTCCTGACGATACCGCTTACGATGCGCTGGGTGGCTCGTGCACAAATACTCCTGCGGTGGTTTCGTGGGGGCACGACCGGCTCGATGCTTTTGTGGTGGGTGCGGCTGACAACGCTCTCTATCACAAGTGGTGGAACGGCTCCCAATGGGGTCCTTCAGCCAGCGACTTCGAATATATGGGCGGCATCATCGTGGGTGATCCCGCAGTTGCTTCCTGGGACCACGATCGTCTCGATGTGTTCGTCATCGGCACCAATGGCGGCCTCTTCCATAAGGCCTGGAACGGCTTCGAGTGGCTGCCCTCAATTACCGGCTATGACTTTCTCGGATTGCCCAAAGCTGGCGTCACCATCCGCGGCAATCCCCAAGTAGTTTCCTGGGACCACGACCGTCTTGATGTCTTCGTGGTGGGCAGTGATGGTGCGCTCTACCACAAATGGTGGAATGGCGATTCCTGGGGACCATCAGTTTCCGAATTTGAGTTCATGGGTGGCATCGTGGTCGGTGATCCGGCTGTTGCCTCGTGGGACCATGACCGTCTTGATGTCTTTGTGGTCGGCACCGATGGCGGCCTGTATCACAAGGCCTGGGATGGTTTCCAGTGGCTGCCTTCGATCACTGGCTATGACGGCCTGGGCGTTCCGAGTGATGTCGCAAAAATCCGCAGCAGCCCCACCGTAAGTTCATGGCAGCATGACCGTCTCGATATCTTTGTGGTGGGCACGGACGGCGCGCTCTATCACAAATGGTGGAATGGTTTTACCTGGGGCCCCTCGCACACCGGCCCGTTTGAATATATGGGCGGCTTCATCATCGACGAGCCTGCGGTGGTCTCCTGGGATCATGATCGCCTCGATGTCCTGGTGATTGGAGCTGACCGCGCCCTCTATCACAAAGCCTGGAATGGCCATGAATGGCTGCCCGCAGTTACCGGCTATGAGAGCCTTGGCGGCTTTGTAATCAGCAGCCCGGCTGTAGCTTCTTGGGCGCACGACCGCCTGGATGTCTTCGTGATCGGCGGAGATACCGGACTCTACCACAAGGCCTGGGACGGCACCTCGTGGGGCAAGCTGGGCTTCCTGGTCCGCAAGACCACTGCCTATGTTCAGAGCGAGCAGCTTGCTCTGGCTGACTTCCCGGTGGTCGATGATATTCCGGCAGGCGCCTCCGAGTTGATGCTCGATGAGTTGCTGGTTGGGCTGACTCCCGGCCAGCCGGTGTCGCTCACCGGAATGCAATCCGATGCCTCCGGAGTTCCAGCCAATGAAGTCCTGATTATCAAGGACATCGTGCACGTTGGCGGCTTCACCGTTCTCACCTTCACCACCGGGCTGCAACACAATTACCTGCGCTCCACCGTGGTGATGAATGCCAATATCGCGCTCGCAACTCATGGAGCTACTGTGCAGGAAGTTCTGGGAGATGGAGACGGATCGCAACCCAACCAGAGTTTTGCGCTGAAACGGCCACCGCTCACCTACGTTCCTGCCTCCACGCCGCGTGGCATGGCCGGCACGCTGGAGGTGCGCTTGAATGATCTCAAATGGGAAGAAGCGCCCGCTTTCTACGGACTCACCGAGAACGATCAAAACTATGTAGTGCGAATTCAGGATGATGGCACGCCGGTCATCAGCTTTGGTGATCCGGCAGCGCGGCTCAAGACCGGCCAGCAGAATGTAAGGGCCACCTATCGCACCGGCATCGGTGAGGCAGGCAATGTGGATGCGGGAACGCTCTCCATGTTGCAGTCGCGGCCGCCGGGGCTGCGTGGCGTGACTAATCCGCTGCCTGCCAGTGGCGGCGCAGATCCGCAGGACCTGTCCCATGCCCGCGCCAATGCTCCGCTGACCGTGCTCACACTCGACCGCATCGTCTCGCTCGACGATTATGAAAACTTTGTCCAGTCATTTGCGGGTGTGGGCAAAGCCCAGGCCACGGCGGTCTGGAGCGGCGAAAACCGGCTGGTACATATCACTGTAGCCAACGCATCCGGCGGCATTATCGATCCCACCTCGCCGCTCTTCCGTACCCTGGTTCAGGGCATTCGCGCCGCCCACGATCCGGTCCAGCAGCTTGTCGTCACCTCATATCAGCCATTGACCTTTGATCTGACTGTCGGCGTTCTGATTGATCCCCGGTACCTGCGCGACGTGGTGCTCAGCGACGTAAGCGATGCGCTGGCCGATGCATTCGCCTTTGAGAACCGCGCCTTCGCGCAACCGGTAACCGCGGCGGAGATTGCCTCACTCATCCAGGCCGTGCCCGGTGTGGTGGCCAGCACGCTCAAGCAGCTTTATTTCACCACCGACACAACCGGCCCCAGCCAGACTGAACCGCCTCCCTATCTGCTGGCTGCCCCGGCGCGTCTGCAAGGCGGTGCCATTCTGCCGGCTCAACTGCTCCTGCTGAATGAACTGGGCGCAAAAGTAACGGAGATCACTGCATGAGTACCACTACTGACCGTCTCTATAACCTGCTGCCCACCGTTTACCGGGTACGTGATTTCGACCAGGGAGAGCCTCTCCGCGCCCTGCTCTCGTTGATTGAACAGGAATACAGCGATCTTGAGCAGAACATTCAGGGGCTGTACGAAAACTGGTTCATCGAGACCTGTGATGAGTGGGTGGTGCCCTACATCGGCGATCTCCTCGGAGTGCGTTCTCTGTACCCGGCCAGCGCGGGCACGCTGAGCGCCCGTGCTTATGTCGCGCACGCGCTCGATTACCGCCGCCGCAAAGGCACAGCGGCCATGCTGGAGCAGCTTGCGCGTGATGTGACCGGATGGCCCGCGCGCGTGGTCGAGTTCTTCCAGTTGCTTTCGACCACGCAGTATCTGAATCACCTGCGTCCTGAAAGCGCGGCCACGGCTGACATACGCGATAGCAGCCGCCTTGAACTGCTGGGCGGGCCGTTTGAACCGTTCACACATACTGCGGATGTTCGCCGCATCTCCGCTGGCGGCAGCCGTTATAACATTCCCAACATAGGCATCTTTGTCTGGCGCTTGCAGGACTACCTGATCGGCCCTATTCCTGCCACTGCCAAAGGCCCGCAACGGCAAAGCGAAGCCCGCGCCGTTGCGACCCCCGCCGATGGACGCTTCACCTTCCACCCGCTAGGGTTCAATGCTCCTTTATTGAACCGGCAGCAGACGAAAACCGACACCACCGTGTTGAGCGCCGAAACCAATCTTCCCGGCCTATTGCGCCGCCGTCCTCTTTATGACGAGTTGGAGGCGCTGCGGCAATCAGAGGTCGATAAGCAGCCCGCGCCGCCCCCGGTCTACTTTGGCCAGAATCCGGTCTTTCAGATCATGGTGGATGGCACGCTGGTTCCCTTTGACCAGATCATGGTGTGTGATGTTAGCGATATCTCCGCCACCGACTGGCGGCGGCCGAGTAAGACGCAGTCGTACACGCCCTCAGCCGGAGGCCCCGCGGTCAAGAAAAATATCGCGTTGTCGGTTGACCCCCTTCGTGGACGCATCGCCTTCCCCACAGGGGTGAAGCCCACTTCCGTGCAGGTTTCGTATACCTATGGCTTCAGCGGCGACCTGGGTGCTGGCCCTTATGACCGCACCAACTGGCTCAACGCTCCTGCCACTGGCCCTGCGCCCTTCAACAATGCCAAACGCTGGCAGGTGGGCGTGAGTCGCAGGCTCACGGCTGTTCCCAAACTTTTGTTCAACACGATTTCTGATGCCTTGAAGGAATGGAATAAGCAACCGGCAAACACCGATGGCGTAATCGCTGTGCTCGACAGCGCTACCTATGCCGAAGACCTCAGCATCAACGTTCCTGAAGGCAGCCGCCTGCTCATGGTGGCCGCTAACTGGCCATCGCTGCGTGAAACCGGCGCTGGAAAAAATCTCAGTCTTGATCCCAACGGCTTGCGTCCTCATGTGCTCGGCAAAATTGATGTAGACGGCACCGCCTCCAACAGCAGCCAGAATCCCGGGCAACTGTTTATCGACGATCTTCTGGTGGAAGGCCCGTTGACCGTGGTGGCCGGAAACCTTGGCGCGCTCACCCTTGCTCACAGCACAGTCACTCCTGCGGCAGGGCTGAAGGTGAATTCTTCAGGAAACTCTGACAATAGCGACCTGGTGGTCACGCTCTATCGCAGCATCTGCGGACCCATCACGTTGAGCAAGAGCATCCCCACGCTGAATGCCACAGACAGCATCATCAGCAGCGGACCAACCAGCTCTGACAAAGATGCGGCCATCACCGCTCCCGGCGCCAATGTCAACATTCAGACCACTACGGTTTTAGGCACTACTGCCGCCCGCATCGTGGATGTTGGCAACAGCATCTGCACCGGCCTGGTTACGGCAGACCGCCGGCAGGCCGGGTGCGTCCGCTTCTCGTATATTCCGGACGCATCGCAAACCGCGCGCCGCTACCATTGCCAGCCTGACTTGGCGCTCACCGGCGTGACCGGTGCTTCGGCCCAGAATGCCGTGCGTGCGCGCCTTACGCCGCAGTTTACATCGCTGGATTTTTCACAGCCTTCTTACGCGCAGCTCAGCCAGAGGTGTGCCACTGAAATAACCACCGGCGCTGAAAACGGCGCGGAGATGGGGGCCTTCAGCTTCCTGCAGCAGCCGCAGCGCATGGCCAACCTGCTCACCGCACTCGACGAATATCTTCGATTCGGCCTGGAAGCCGGTATCACCGAGGAGACATAAGGAGAAATCATGAAAGGCGACTTTACACGCTGGAGCTTCAAACCGCAGAACCATTATCACTCGGTGCTCAAACAGCAGGGCCGCGTCGATCTCGACGCAGACTGGAACGAGCAGGGCGCGATTGACCATCATCGCACTGAGACTGAAGCGCTCGACGTGATCGGCCAGTGCGGCGCTCCCGCCGACAATGCCGGTTTCATGCTCACCACGGCCGCTGGTGGCAAGGGCCTCCAGGTCAGCAAAGGCCGCGCCTACGTCGATGGCATCCTTTGTGAAAACGAGGCCGACCTGCCGGTCACCAGCCAGCCTGACCTGCCCGGTTTCAAGCTGCCCACCGTCCCCGGCGTCTACATCGCCTATCTCCGCGTCTGGCTGCGGCACATCACTACCGTTGAAGATGATCTCATCCGCGAGTCTGCCCTGAGTGGTCCCGATACCTGCACCCGTGCCAGAACCGTCTGGCAGGTGGACTTTCTTCCCGCCGGTGCCGTAGGTGCCAGCGTGAATTGCGCGACATCGCTGCCCGCTTGGGACTCATTGATCGGCGCCAGCACCGGAAAGATGATGGCCCAGGCTGCGCCATTCGACACCGCCCAGACTCCATGCACCATCCCCGCCAAAGCCGGGTTCCGCCGCCTGGAAAATCAGCTCTATCGTGTCGAGGTTCATGATGCCGGTGACGCTGCCAAAGCCACCTTCAAGTGGTCGCGTGACAATGGTTCGGTAGTCACATCATGGATGGATCAGAAGACCGATCCCAATCTGACCGTAAGCAACACTGGCCGCGATAGTGTGCTTGGCTTCGCTCCCGGACAATGGGTTGAGCTGTCCGACGACACCAGTGACCTGAACCTTAAATCCGGAACGCTCGTGCCGCTCACCAACGTGCAGGATCAGACGCTGGTCATCGATCCCGCGCAGGCCATCCCCGCCGGCAGCGCCAAGATCGCCAACTTCACCATCAACCGCAAGGTTCGCCGCTGGGACTCCATTGGTGTGATTTCCATGACCCCCGGCAAGTTTCAGGACCTGGAAGATGGCGTGCAGGTCCAGTTTGCCGCCGGGACCTACGCCACCGGTGACTACTGGATGGT
>Ga0066662_10001639_pt1 | contig 10409 bp, 8 predicted proteins | sample GraSoiAngelo_111_FD_133939 | JGI IMG/M metagenome (GOLD analysis project Ga0066662, IMG submission 133939) | Grasslands soil microbial communities from the Angelo Coastal Reserve, California, USA - 14_0903_12_40cm | ecosystem: Environmental > Terrestrial > Soil > Grasslands | place: USA... | reverse complement strand
TCGATGACGCCTCGACCGACTGCACGTCTGAAGTTTGTCGGGCGCTCGAGGGCATTAAGTACGTCAGACTGGAGCATAATCAAGGCGTGGCCGGGGCACGCAACGTTGGGATTCTCGCAAGCACCGCCGAGTACATAGCGTTCTTGGACGATGACGATTTACGTCTACCAGGCTCGCTCGACCTACAGTTGAAGGTGCTGGAGGGTGATGGCGACGCCGGTTTCGTGTGCGGCTCGGTGTTATACGCTGATCAGGAAGGGCGACTGACTGGGGAGGTGGCCTCCCCGAAGATGCCTGGCGGGGACGTGTTCTGGGAAGTCTTGGGGTGGAATTACTTCCTCCTGCCGGTCGCCGTCGTGATTCGCAAGTCTTGCTTTTTCCGCATAGGTCTGCTAGACGCGCGGCTATCGGGCATAGATGACTGGGACCTTTGGGTGAGGCTCGCGGAAATATTCCCGCTCGCCGTTCTGAACCAGCCCGTGGGCGTCTATCGAAAGCCGTCGCCATTCTCCGGACAGGGGTCGTCCGCCCTCGGCCCACACCTTCTTCGCGCCGCAGACCAGCAGTTGGAGCATCTCAAGCTCCCGCGCGCCTTAGATGCTTCGCCAGAGAGGCGTAGAAAAGTGCGAAAGGAATCCATAAATCGTTTTGCGGATACGATGCTCTGGAATGCAGCCGAGCGTTTGCCAGAGGGAGCATACCGGTTCGCCATGACAAATGTTATCGGGGCCCTGAGACTGAATCCGCTGCGGGCCGCGCGGCCCGGCCCCTATAAGCTATTCATAAAAAGTTGTTTGGCGCGCCTCAAACTGAAAAAGGACGCCCGGCTTGAGAGCTAATCTTGAGCGATAAAGAATAACGGGCCCCCTGAAGCTAACAATCGCAATTGAGGCAAGCAATTTATGTCTAAGGTCAGTGTAATTATAGCAACGCGCAACCGTCCTAACTTTCTCCTCCGCGCGATACGAAGTGCCAGAGAGGCCGGAAAAGATGCTGAGATCATCGTAGTGGATGACGCATCGACTAAGGAGACGTTTGACGTTTGCACTGGTCTCCCGAACATCCGCTATGTCCGTCTCGACCGGAACCGAAAATTGGGCGGGGCGCGCAACATAGGCATACTGGCCAGCACTTCAGAATACATATCATTTCTTGATGACGATGATGCGAGGATCCCCGGCTCTTTGGATGTACAAGTTGAGGCTTTAAATTCCGCTCCCGAGGCAGGGTTCGTCTATGGTAAGGCATTTCATGGCGACAACGATTGTGTTCCTCTCGGCAGCTCTTACCCGGACTCGTGCCCGCAGGGTGACATCTTCTGGAAATTGATGGAATGGAACTTCGTTCCGTGCGCGGCGGTTGTATTCCGCCGTTCCTGCCTCTTCCGGGTCGGCCTTCTGGCCGACGGGTTGTCTGGGGTGGAGGACTGGGACCTGTGGCTTCGTATTGCGGCGCTTTACCCTGTAGTAGCTGTCGAAACCCCCGTCGCAATCTGGCGGCAAAGTTCGCCATCGTCCGGGCAGTATACTTCGCAGCCGTATGAGATGCTCGCACTCTGCGCCCGGCTGCTGAGGCATCGCTGGCTGAGGCTGCCGCGCGCCGCGACCGCGCCACGGAGCACAAGGCTTGAGGCGAGCCGCAGATTTTATGAGCGCATATCAGACCAGTTTATCTGGGAGGCGGCACGGTCGTTGAAAGGCGGTGACATTGACCACGCCCTTAAAAATATTTTGACCGCTTTCCGGGTGTGCCCAGTGACGACGCTCAGAAAGAGTCTTCGACCGAAAAGCCTGCGCTTTTTAGCTGCGGGAGTAAGTGACAAGTTGAAACCGAGGTCGCACGCCGTTGCTAGCGTGCAAGATCGTCGGGTAGAGCAGACCGAAGAGTAAATCCGAGTCAGAGGTATTTTGCTGATGCCCATTTGCGTCGCGGGGATGCACCGATCTGGCACCTCGATGGTGGCCCGATTGCTGCACGAGGTAGGCGTATATCTCGGGGCGGAATCAGAATTGATTCCGCCGTCCCAAGATAACATGGACGGATACATGGAAAACACCAGGTTCGTCCAAATCAACGACGAGCTGCTTATCAGGCTCGGCGGTTCGTGGGGTAACCCGCCGCCGACAACCCTTGACGATCTCGAAAAAACTGATATTCGTGATCTGCGAAACAGGGCTGAAGTCATGCTGCAAAATTTTCGCGGGCATGAGCCGTGGGGTTGGAAGGACCCGCGCAACAGTTTGACGCTGTCTTTCTGGATGAGCTTGATCGACGGGGTTAAGGTTGTCGTATGCTTGAGACACCCCTCACAGGTTGCCCGTTCATTGTACAGGAGCCGATGTTTACCCCCTTACACTTTGAATATGACTTTGTGGAATATGTATTCCAGACTCGCAGTATATCGTCCCCGTTATCAGCAGAAGTTCCTTTCACACCCTCTGGCTCTCAAGTTATTAAAGGTCTCTAACCAACTCCGAGTTCGATCTTCATCACGTCAACGGGAAGTTTACACTTACCTTTTGGGACTTACACTTTGGAAGATGTACAACGAAGGTGTCCTTAAGCACACTGCACCTGAGCAGCGGATCATCACCCACTACGAATCGTTCTTCGATGACCCACGAGCCGAACTGCTCAGGCTCCTCGACTTCCTGAACATCCATGCTTCCGACGAGAAGATTGATCGATGCTGCTCCACGATTTCGACCAGGCTGCGACGCAACCATGGCAACCCCTGCCATCCGGCGGATTCCCGCGTTTCATCTGATGTACTTAGGTTGTACGTGCGGATGTGCGAAGAGGCTGGCTTTGCTCCTTCTTAACTCCAGCAGCTATAACATGAGGACGTTTTAACTATTGACTTAGTTGGCGGTGCCGACCTCGGTCTTGCACAAAGATAGTAAGGGATTTCGCCACCATAATTCTCCTGCACCACGCGCGTAGCGAAGTTATCCGCCTGGTCTTTGGGAGGAGTCAGCCCGCTTCTTATCGAGTATTATGAGGGCGGGTATAAAAGCGGAAATTTTAACTCACGAAACAGTCCAATAATTGGGTGCAGGTCAAGTTGGGAGATTCTAATCTATCGGCTGGTATTCAGATCGGGGAACATGTCAGGTGAACCTTCCGACAGTGCGATCTGCACCTCACACATCGAGCGCCAGAACCTGACGATCAGGATGGGATGCGGCGTTTGACTCGGCTGACTAATGCGTTCTCGAAGAAGGTTGAGAACCTGCACGCGGCTTACGCCTTACACTTTGCGTACTATAACTTTTGTCGCCTCCACAAGACGCTCAGATGCACTCCAGCAATGGAGGCCGGAATCACAAGAAGCATCTGGGAGTTGAAGGACTTGCTTACAAACTGAGCGCCACACGGGGCGATCAGCAACACGCTATCGCCCCACTACCATTGATTGTTAGAAGCCGAAGGACGAGAAAATACCCCTAGAAGCAGATTGCTGTTGTGTCGCGGCTTGAGGCTGGCGAGTCATCACCAGCAGCGCAAGCTGCTGCTCAGAGGGAATGCTATTGACTGCTCCGACATTTTCTTGCGTTAAGGCAGGGCCCATCCAACGCTCTATGTCTCGCGGCGTGACGTACCAAAAATAGGTCGCAGCTTCGGCAGCGCGCTCGCCTGTAGGCACGGCCCAGATGCCGGCCTTTGCAGGCACGGTGGCGCGGGCCGGGTCCGGCGGGTTGATGGTGTGAAGCCGGTAGTAGTAATGAGACTGCGGCGCGGTAAGTGATTTACCGTCGGGAGAGATTTGAGCGCGGCGTGCGCCCTTCCATACTCGCTCGTCGAGTTCGATGAAGTTACTGGGAAAGCGTCCCGTCTGCTGGTGAAAGGTCCTCAGCGCGAGCACTATTGTCTCCATCGAAGGCTGTGGCATGTTTGCCTCTTTTTTGCGCTCGCGCGACCAGTGCGAATAGACCATCGAGACTATCAACAGCGCGAGCGACAGTCCGGCGATGATGAGAGTGAAGTGCGTTCTCCCTTTGAGTGACAACGGCTGTTTGACAGATTGTTCGTTCGACATATGGCTAGTCCTTAACTAACACCCGCAGCAATCTACGGGTTAAGAATTTTCTCTAACGGCGATACTGAATCGAGCGAAGGCGGGGCGGCAGCCGGGTTGTCGAAGAGCGTAAGCAGATGACCGATTGATTCGTGCGTTTTCTCTTTTATGACCACATCCTGCGCGCTGCTGGATTTCGTCAACGATTCATTCGACACCTCTTTGGCATGTTCCTCACTGGCCGCGGGTCTCTTTCTCACTCTGACTTTCACGTTCGCTTTTTTTGCCGCGCCTTCGTTCGCGTCCACCGACTCTTGCGCCTCATAGCTGCGCACAACGTCATTGCCTGATGTAAGGGCAAGCCGGGCTTGCGCCGCTTCGCGCAGACGCCGTTCACTCGTCATGCTCTCGGCTTCAGTGAAGTTCACGATTCGCGGCGCACCGTACCTGCGCGGTATCGCGCGCGGCCCCGTCTTGGCCGACTTCGGATAAGTCCACTTCACGGGCGGCATCGTCTCGACAATTGAGATCGCCTGAAGATGTACGGGTAGCTGTCTGATCTCAGCCGGGTCAATCAGGGCGCGGCTCGTCTCGGTCGTGCGCGAGCGGTCGTACTGCGTTCCCGGCGAGTCATCGAAGCCGCGCCCCCACACGGTCGTCTGCCCCACAAGCTCCGAAGCGTATCGCGCCGTCACCGAATCGCAGCCCGGCAGAAATGTCTTGGTGTTGATCGAGCCGAGGATGGCGCCAAAGCCGTGCTCGCCGTACATGTCGAAGCCCTGGCTCAAATTTTGATAGAAGAGCATCACGCCGAAGCGACGCCCGCGCCCGACACCAGGCAGTTCTTTCAAGTTGACGACGGGCACGTGCGCCGCCTCGTCAACGACGAACATCACCGGGGTGGTGTCGTCCGCTACTTCGCCTGCGCGCAGGTGCTCAACCGCCTGGCCCAGAAAAGTGCCGAGCGGAATCTTGTAGCGCGATGCCGCTCCTTCCGGGATGACGACAAAGATCGCGGTTCCCGGCTCGCGTAAAGTTTCAAAATCAACGTAGCGCGCGCCGCGCTCCCACTCGCTCCTGCGGATGGTCGCGGTCACTGCCTTCGCCGCATCTATCGTGAACGGGTTGATCTTGGCCGCGAGGCCGGTGAAAACGCTGCCCCTAGTCTGGTCCGGCGCTTTCGTGAATGTGCCCCACTGCACCTGCACGTCGTAGTTCGGGCAGGAAGCGAGTTCATCGCACAACTGTTCGTAAGAGCGGAGCGCGATGAACTCGTGGATCATCGGCGGCGTCGGGTGGTCCACAATCGTCGGGATGTAAAGCAGGATGGCGGTCAGGAGCGCCACTTCCGCCTCAGACCAAAACGGGTCAGTCCCCGTGTACTTCGTGCCTTCGAGTCCGAGCATGATCGTAGCCATCATGTGCGCGTACTCTTTGTTGCCCTCACAGTGGCTGATGAAGTTCCAGCGGTCGGAGCATTCGGGCTGCTGGAAGTCGAGGCGATAGACGCGAGGGAAGTAATGCGCGCAATACTCGAAGAGCTCCCCTTTCGGGTCGATGATGACCGTTGACCAACCGGAGCGCGCGAGACAGCGCAGGTAGTTCATCAAGAGGACCGACTTTCCCGAACGAGGCGGACCGAAGAAGACGAACGAGCCGAGCGCGCTCTCCGGCGTGAGCACGAAGCTGAACGGCTTACGCAGTGGACGCGGCAACCGTCCGAGAACCAACTCGCCGCGCGCGGGTGCCTCACTGACGGGCCGAGCGAAGTTCGCCCCCTGCAAGTAGAGCGGCGACGCCCACCCCGCCGTGCCGTGAGTCAGAAGCCTATTGAACTGGTGATAAGGAAACAGAATTCGCACGCATTCACCGCAGGCGATCAGCATCACCATACCCATCAGCGCGGCGTAGATAATCCCAGCGTAAAAGCCTACGTTGAAATAGCGTGAGGCAAGCCACAAAAAGATTGCGGAGAGCACACCGAAACAGAGCGTGACGATAACCTGCCCAGCGTCCTGCATACAGCGTATGAATGCATAGTAGGCGGGCAGGTAAGGCTCGTCGGCGCGGCGTGGCAGGCCTCGCTCGGCATCATAAATCTGAATGCGGTTGCTGAAGCTCATCGCGCGTTTTCGTTAGCAGTAACTGACTGCGGCAAGCTGCGCGTCCACGCGGCGAGTTGCTCGGGCGTAGCGCCTTCGGGTAATTGGGCCTCCACGTAATCGATCTGCCACCCGGCAGCTTCTATCGCCGAAGCGTTCGCGAAGGCATCGGGCACGGTGATGTTTTCAAGCCTGAACGAGTAGAAGTAGCGCTGGCTGTTAGCTTGCGGAGATGTGTTCTCATCAGGCACTCGTAAGAGAAGGCCGGGCCCGTCCGCGCGCTCTCGGCCTAAAGAGACGACCTCGACGCCAAACGGGTCGGGGCGAAACCGGACGTGAATCGTGCTGTGCTCGGAGACGAGCATGTGGCGCTCGCGGATGAGTTCGACTCCGGGCGGAAGAAGCCCGAGGGCCGCGACATCATCAAGCAACTCGTCAACCGTCCTGACGGGACGATGTTCCGTGATACGAGCCACGCCGGATAGTGTTGCGGCAATTACAACCGCGCTCGCCTCGCGCAGCCGCCCTTCAGTTCTATACACTTCGCCGTCGAAGACCGCTTCCTGCGACGAAGATTCATTCGAGCGGCGTGCGGCGCGCCTCGCGCGCGCCTGCGCGTTTTGTTCGAAAGAGATGCGCGGGTTGTAATGCCCGGTCAGAGCGCGGCGGATTTCGCCGCCGTAGATCAGCAGAAGCATGACGCCCGTCGCCACCAGGCTGACGATGTGTTTCGGCTTCAGTTTCGGAAGGCGTAGTGGCTCGCTTTTTCTTTCATTTACTTTTCGACTTCTTCGTTGACGATCACGCATCATGCCGCCTCCCTCAGCACCAACTGTTCTCGCCCGAAGGCGCTCGCCACCCAAGCGTCTATCTGAGCGTCGGGCTGATGCGCGTCCGACGTGACGCGCGCAAGCGCGAGCCTGAGACTCTTCGCCTGACTCTGCTGCTTCGCTAGATACCCGACGTAAGCGCCGAGCGATTCTTCCCTGACCACGCGCACATCGTCGCGCACGAACGCTGCCAGTAGATCAATCAGCTCGCGCAGGCCCGGCTTGTTATGGACACCGGGGATGGCTTTGATGGATTCGTTGATGCGAGCGACGGCTCTCACCTGTTCCGGCGATGCGCAGGGTACGCGCGCGCGCAGGATCTTCACTTCCTCTTCCGGCGTCGGCTTGTCGAGCCACGAGTAGAAGCAGCGCGAGCGGAATGGCGGCGAGAGTTTGAAACGCAGGTTGTTCGAGGTGAAGATGGCGAGCGGGAACAGTCGGCGGTTCGCGCTTCCCCGTCCTGCGTCGTAGATGCCGACCGGCTGGTTGTAGTCAGGGACGTAAGCGTAGCCGCATTCCAGAAGGCCCAGGAGCATGTCCTGCAAGTGTTCCGGCAGTTTGTCTACCTCGTCGAAGAACAGGAGCGGCACCTGTTCCGTGCTGCCGGCCCAGTGGAAGGCGTGAAGCGCGCGACCAAGTTTAAGAAACTTCCGTCCGTACTGGTCGGCCTGCGCCTCGTCGAGAGTCTTCGCGCCCGATGCGACTGCCTGAATCACCGACTGGTTCTGCGCCTCCCGATCCCACTCGTAGAGCAGGTCGCCTAAGCGCAACTCGCTCATGCCCTGGATGGGAAACATCGTCATGTTGAAGCTGAACTGTGTGGCAAGCGCGACCGCCGACTTGCCGCTCCCCGGCTCGCCCTCGATCATCCAAATCTTGCCGCTGCGCAGGACCTGCACGTAGTCGCTCAACAAGCCCTGCTGAATCAGGTAGCCGGTCGAGGCGAGGCGCTCCGCGATCCCGCTCACGCCTTCCTGCTGCAAAACTTCGCGCGGATTGAGCTGCGGCTTGTCAGATGCTGGCGGCGGAATCATGTCCTCAGTTTTCCTTATGAAGAATTGGCGTTAGATCAACCGAAGCATCTGGCGCTCACTGACCCGCTATGACGGCCTCGGCAACTCGCCGCATCTCCGGCGTCATGCGCGGCAGCGCGCGGCGGATGTCATCGGCACTCCCCTCAGTCATCAACTCGACGAGTTCGGCTTCAGACAGTTGACCGCTCGCGCGCGACTGTCCCACATCAGACATGCGACGCAACTCGTCCACCGGCGTGTTCACATCTCCAGCATCAACGCCCTGTATCTCTCGCGGTGGTGTCATCACGAAGACGTATCCGGCGGTGTTCGCCGGTACTTCTACGAAGCCAGCGTGCCCCTGACGGTAAGCCAGCCCGTTTATCTCCCACATAAGCGGCGAGGTGACGCGCGGCGCGCTGTAGCCGTAAACGTCGCCGACATAGACCGGGCGATTACCTATGCCAGCCGCAACCGTCGAGAGCGCCTCGACCACGCCAGCGCCGGCGACCTTCAGTGCCCGGCTCCATCCAGAGTTGAGGCTGTGCTTACGACCGCGCAGGCCGTCAGTGCCGTCAGAGCCGAGCAGACTTCCCTGAAGGCGCACGAGTTTGCCGCTTCGCTGATCAATGAAGCCGATGAGTTGGACGTATGCGCGACCGACCTCGAGGTCGCTCCCCCGGACCACGCCGTAGAGTTCAGTGTCGCGCGGCAAGGACCATCCCTGACCCGACATGGCCCTAGTGAGCTGCATCCGCACGTAGCCTTCGCTCCGCAGCGTGTACACCGTGCCGAGAGTGCGGACCGGAAGCATCGTGCCGAGCGGCGGCAGTGGCACAGATTCAGTAATGCGCTCCGTCCTTGCGGGCGTGCTGCCCGAACGGTTATCAGGATTAGCTGAAGATGATTCCCTGTTATTGTTCGCTAAGGGCGCGCTGACGCGAATCGAACGCTCAGGGTTCGGGCTTCCGAGTTCTGAGTTGACCCTTGTAGTCGTCGCACCTCGTGTCGAATCAACCTGACTCGACTGGCTTGTGGCGTTTTGTGTGACTGTGCTTTGTGATGACGGGAGCAACCCTGCGTTCGCCTGTGGAGCGACGGTCGCGGAGAAGTCGCCGAGAGGCAAGCGGTCAGTGACGGGACTATCCAATGACGAGTTATTGTTCGCCGCGGCGTTCGGCGCAATTTCTCTGTTCGCGTTCGATGTGTTGTTCGAGTTGCCGCCCTTCTTCAACTCACGCTTGATCTCTTCGGCGGTTGGCATCTGCGGCGAGTTGTCATTGACTGCCCCCGCTTCTGGGCGGCTGCGCGAGGCGGGCCTGCGAACTCGGTATGTGTCATCCCGGCTTCCCTTAATCAGCCAGAGGTAGCCTGCCGCTACGACCACAGAGAGCGCGCACGCCGCAACAGTGAAAGCCACAACCACACGCTTGAACGTGCCCCGCTTCTCTTCCCTTTTGAGGAGTTCAACACCCGTCTCTTCCTCATCATAACTTTCCACATCGTCCGCGTTCGTTCGTGCGCCGCCTCGCGTCGTTCTCTGCTGCGCGGACGTAGCAGAGCTTTCTGATGAAGTACCTCGACCCGTCTCTCGCTCATCAAGCAAATTAGAGTTCTCATCATCAACCGTCGCAACGTCGCTCGCGCCACCCTTCAAATCCGACAGCGTCAACTTCGCCCGCTTGTTTCCGTTCCCGTTGCTATCGCCTTTGGTGTACACCTCGCTCACGCTCCTTTCTTCTAATTCGTCCTGCTCACTTCGGTCGAAGCCGGTTGATCCGCCGCCGTGTCCTGCGCGACCAACAGGCGCACGCGCTGCGCCGCGTCCAGTACGGGAGCTTCGTAGATGATCGCGTAGTAAAGGATCGCGCCGGCGGGGAGCGCGCCGCCTGTGCCGGAGCTTTCCGTCTGCAGGCGCTTGATTGAGCGCACCTGCACCACCTGCCCGGCTTCGTTCAATGTCTGCACGTCGAGTTCGGGTCCTCCGGCGAGAAGGCGCAAGCCTGTTTGAGTTGTATTCTTGACGGCGACGACGGTCATCCGCAGCTTGTCATCAAGATCAACCGGAGCGGTCACCGAGATGGACAGTCCGTGCACCGGCATACTCCAGCGGTTGAATCGTGCGGGCGTTGCGACCGCCTCGCGCAAAGCGCGCCCGGCCTCGCGCGGCATGTCAGTAGGTTTGAGCCGTTTCTTTGAAGGGCGAGTCGAGGTTGCGATCAACTCCCCGCTTTCAAGCGTCACGCCCAAGTTCTGCCTCTCACTCGTCGCTCTGTTTTCGTCGCGCGCCGGAGTAGTTTCGACGGTCGCGTTCGCTGGCGCCATCCGGCGCGACCCGGCTGCCAGCGCGTCCGCCTGCGGCTGCGGTGTTCTCCCGTCAAGGTTCACCGCCAGCCCCGCGGCGCGCCGGGCGGAGACCACCTCGTCGCGCGAGTAGCTGACCACG
>Ga0066662_10001632_pt1 | contig 10425 bp, 10 predicted proteins | sample GraSoiAngelo_111_FD_133939 | JGI IMG/M metagenome (GOLD analysis project Ga0066662, IMG submission 133939) | Grasslands soil microbial communities from the Angelo Coastal Reserve, California, USA - 14_0903_12_40cm | ecosystem: Environmental > Terrestrial > Soil > Grasslands | place: USA... | reverse complement strand
TTGCGGGATCGCGCAGGCGCGATCTCGATGATCAAAAAAGGCGCTGGTGGACAAGACCAAGAACTAGGGTTGATCCACGGTTTATTGCGAGATCGCGCAGGCGCGCGATCTCGATCATGGGGGACCAGCACATGCGATCTGTTGTTATCACCGGAGCGTCCACCGGCATCGGCTGGGCCACCACAAAGCTGTTGCTCGATCGCGGCTTCAGGGTGTTCGGCAGCGTCCGCAAACAGGCCGATGCCGATCGGCTGAAGGCTCAGTTCGGGCCAAACTTCACGCCGCTGACCTTTGATGTCACCGACGAGGCGGCGGTGCTTGCCGCCGCGCGCGAGGTTCGCGCCGCGCTTAATGGCGAAACGCTCGCCGGGCTCGTCAACAATGCCGGGATCGCGGTGGCGGGGCCGGTGCTTGAACTCGCCGCCGACGAATTCCGCCATCAGATGAACGTCAACGTGATCGGTCCGATCATTTCTACCCAGGCCTTCGGTCCGCTGCTCGGATCCGATCTGTCCCTGAAAGGGCCAAAGGGGCGGATCGTGATGATCAGCTCGGTGGCCGGCAAGAACGGCAATCCGTTGACGGCGGCATATACCGCATCAAAACACGCGATCGAGGGGTTGTCGGAAAGCCTGCGCCGCGAAATGATGCTGTTCGGCATCGATGTTGTCATCATCGCACCGGGCGCGGTGAAGACCCCGATCTGGAGCAAGGCCGAACAGGTCGATATTTCTGCGTACAAGAATTCACCTTATTTTCCGGCGCTGGAGCGAATTCGCAAATTTATGCTGCAGCTCGGCGAAACCGGGTTGCCTGCGGAGAAGATCGCGGAGGCGATTGCCGAGGCGCTGACGTCGGCGCATCCCAAGGTGCGCTACCAGCTTACGCCCGATCCGATGCGGCACCTGATGACGGCCGTGCTCCCGAAGCGGATGCTCGACAAGATCATCGCTAAGCGGCTCGGTTTGCTGCCCCCTTCTTGAGCCGTAGGGGTGGAGCGGAGCGCGACGCGTTCACCTGGTCTCGCCGCTTGCCGCCTTGAGTGTGGCCGTCCAACCCAGTATTCTGATTGGGGCAGACGAGCTTTCGTCTAACTGCTTGCGGTTGCGCGATGCTCCGGCGCAATCTGCTGCGGTACCAAAGCGGTTTTCTTGACGGCCAGCTGGGCCGGGCGGCGACAGGCATCGGTGCGATGCAAGATGGTTTCATGACTTCAATGCGCGGGATGCTGCTGCTGCTTCTGATTTCTGCCGGCTCCTCTGCACTGGCGGAGACGATGAAATTAGAGGATGCGGCGGGAATTCTGGGTACCAGCTGCGCCAAAGACATCGACGCGAGTTGTCGGGGGGTAAATCTCGACTCGATCCGCCTGAAAGACTGCCTGGCGCGCAATGAGGATACTATGTCGCCCCAGTGCAAGGCTGATTACCCGCGCGCTTTCAATGCGATTCAGAAACGTGTCGCCGCCCGCGCCGCCGTTCGAAAAATATGTGACCGCGATCTGGCGAAGATTTGTGGCGCGACCCAAAAGGAGGACGGCGCCGCGCTGAAATGCATTTTGGCGGCGACGCGCGGGGTAACGATTGCCTGCAACAAGGCCATCGCCGAGGCGGGGTACCGTTGATGCGCTCCGCAGAAAACAGCGGTCGCGCTATCGGCCTGCTGTTGCTTTTGTTGATGGTGCTTATCGGGCCGTTGGCTCAGGCTCAGCCTCAAGCGCAACCTGCGGCAACGGGACAAAACTGGGTAGACCAGCTCAGCGGGCTTCAAAGCCCGCCTGATATCGATGTTGCCGCGCTTCGCCAGGAAGCCGCCGCAAGAATCAAGACGAAAGCCGATGCAGTGCCGTTGAAGCGGCCGCCAATCGCCGCGCAGTTGCTCGAGCTGCCGCGGCTCGTCATCGACATTCAATTCGACGAGGACACCCCGATCGTTCGGCCCGATTCCTATGGCACGCTCGGGCGCATCGCCGATACGCTCAGTGATCCTTCCCTGGCGGGATACAAATTCCTGATCGTGGGCCATACCCGGGCGGGAGGCAGGCGCGACTTCAATCTCGCCTTGAGCCAGCGTAGAGCCGATGCCGTGCGCGACATCCTGGTGACCACTTTCAAGATATCTCCCAAACGCCTGCAGGCGATTGGTTTGGGTGAGGAGCAATTGCTGGATACGGCGCATCCGAACGCTGCGACCAACCAGCGGATTCAGATCGCGACCATCGCAACCGCGCCCTAGATCATGATCGGATCAGGTCCGGCGATTATCGCTTGTCGACCTTTTCCCAAAGCCAGCGCGCCACCGTGGCAGGAGACGACGCGCCGTCGCCGGCGGCAGCCCGCAGGTTTGCTTCGCGCATTGCGTCGATTTTGATCTTACCCAAAAGCGGTTCGAGCGCGCCACGCAGCGCCGTATCGGAGGCCCGTGCCGGCGCGAGGAGGAGGATGGCGTCGTAAGGCGGAATCGCGTGCCTGGGGTCATCGAGCACAACCAGGTCGTATTTCGCGATCAACCCATCGCTGGTGTAGCCCGCGATGACATCGACTTCACCGGCGGCGACCGCGGCATACATGAAGTCCGGCTGCATCTGACGCTGGCTTCGGAATGAGAGGCGATAAGCCTGGCGCAGCCCGGCCCATTCCGGACGCGAAAAGAACTCGTAATCCCCGGCTATCGACATCGCCGGGGCGTGCGATGTGAGGTCGGCAATCGAGCGGATTGCAAGCGCTTCGGCGAGCTTGCGTGACATCACCAGCGCATAAGCATTTTCAAAGCCAAGTTCGCCGAGCAGCGTGATGTTCTGTTGCGCCAGCGTCGCCTTCAGTTCGCGCAGCAATTCCTCGCGCGGCTTGATGTCGGTGTGGTGAAACTGGTTCAGCCACAGCGTGCCGGAATAATCGACGTAGACGTCGATGTCGCCGGAGACCAGCGCCTCGAAGATCACGTTCGACCCAAGCCCTTCGCGGGTCGTGGCGCCAAGTCCCGCCGCCCGCAGCCGCTCCGCGATCAGCGCCGACAGGACATATTGTTCCGCAAAAGTTTTGGCCCCGACGATATAGCTCGAGGGCGACCGCACCAGCGAGGGCACCAGTGTTGCCGCAATCAGGGCAGCCATGCCGATAGCGCCGAAGACAGCGCGAAGGCGGCTGCGCTGGCGAAGCCCGGTCTCGACCAGAGCCAGCAATTGATCCACCGCGAGCGCCAGCACGGCGGCGGAGAGGCAGCCGAACAGCACGAATACCCAGTTCTGGGTTTGCAGGCCGGCGAAGATGTAATTGCCGAGACCGGTCTGCCCGATCGGCGTCGAGAGCGTCGCGGTGCCGATCACCCACACTGCCGCGGTGCGGATACCGGCCATGATCACCGGCAGCGCCAGCGGCAGCTCCACCATAAAAAGCGACTGACGCGGCGTCATGCCGACACCCTGCGCCGCCTCGAGCAGCCCGGCGTCGACGCCCCGCAAGCCGGTGATGGTGTTGCGCAGCACCGGCAGCATGGAATAGAGCGCCAGCGCCAGCACCGCCGGCAAAAACCCGAACGCGGAAAAGCCCGATCCGAACCAGGCCAGCGACAATGACGCGAGTGCCAGCAGCAGGGGATAGAACAGCGCCAGCAGCGCCAGACCGGGCACCGTCTGCACGATGCTCGCCACACCCAGCAAGGCATTGCGCATCAGCGGTTGGTTGCGTGCGGCGATCGCAAGCGGCAGGCTGACCAGAAGCCCCAAGCCCAGCGCGGTCAGGCTGACCCGCACGTGATTGCCGAGATAATCCGGCAGATGCGCCAGCGCTTCACCCCAACGCGGATCCGAAAACAGGCTCATGCCCCAGTCTCTCGCGGCAGCAGCATTCGCAACCTGTCGGCCTGACGGCGTGGCGTTCGCAGGAGTTCGCTCACATACGGCTCGTTACTGTTGGAAAGCTCTGAGGGTGTGCCCTGCGCCACCAACCGCCCCGCGCGCATCACGGCGATGCGATCGGCGAGCAAAATGGCTTCGGTGATGTCGTGGGTGATCATGACCGTGGTCAGGCCGAGCTTCATGTGGAGGCTGCGGTAATCATCGCCGAGCGCATCGCGGGTGATCGGATCGAGCGCGCCGAACGGCTCGTCCATCAGCACGATGCGCGGCTTAGCCGCCAGCGCGCGCGCGACCCCGACCCGCTGGCGCTGCCCTCCGGAAAGCTCATGCGGAAAACGATCGCGGTACTGGGCGCGATCGAGCCGAACCAGATCAAGCAGTTCGTCGACGCGCGCCGATGTCGCTGCGGCGTCCTGGCCCATTAGCCTTGGTGTGATGCCGATATTGTTGCCGACGCTGATGTGGGGGAACAATGCGCCGCTCTGGAACACATAGCCGATGCGTCGCCGCAACGAGACCGCTTCCAGCGCGCGGACGTCTTGGCCTTCGACTGTAATGGCGCCAGTGTCAGCCTCGATCAGTCGATTGGCGAGCCGCAGCAAGGTGGTCTTGCCCGAACCGGAGCCACCGACAATCGCGAGGAACTCGCCAGCGGCAACCTCGAGCGTAACGTCGTCCACAGCCTTGACGCGCCCGTCATCGAAGCTCTTGCCGACGTGCACAAACGCGATCAGTGGCGGACCAGCGGTCATTTCCCGGGACTATCACACCGTCCTCGGGCAACCAAGCAAAGCCCCACTTGCTTATTGCCGGCGATCCGTTGAATTGTCGCGCACGGGGCGTTAATCCGCACCGGGCAACAAATGGATGGGGAAACGCGTGCAGGCGGATATCACCGCAAACCCGACGGCGGTTGCGCTGGATGAGGCCACGGTGGCGTTCCGTTTGGCCGATCAGCGCGTCTACACGGCGGTCGAGAAAGTCCGGCTTGCGGTCGAGGACGGGGAGTTTGTCGCCATCGTCGGCCCGACCGGATGTGGGAAATCAACCCTGCTGAACGTCGCCGCCGGACTGCTCAAGCCGGCTTCCGGATCGGTCAGAATCTTCAATGCGCCGCTCGCAGGCCTCAATGGAGAGGCCGGTTACCTGTTTCAGGCCGATGCGCTGTTTCCCTGGAAGACCGCGATCGACAACGTCGCGATCGGCCTCGAAATCAGAGGCACGTCGCGTGCCGGGGCGCTGGAGCGCGCGCAAGATTGGCTGACGACGGTGGGCCTCAGCGCGTTCGGTAACCGCTACCCGCATATGCTGTCGGGCGGTCAGCGCAAGCGCGTTGGCCTCGCCCAGGTGCTGATCCGCGATCCCAAGATATTGCTGATGGACGAGCCGTTCGGGCCGCTCGACGCGCAGACCCGCCAGATCATGGGCAATCTGCTGCTGGAGTTGTGGAACGCCGATCGCAAGGCGGTTCTGTTCGTCACCCACGATCTGGAAGAGGCGATCGCGCTCGCCGACCGCGTCGTGATCATGTCGGCCGGACCGGGCGCGCGCATCATCGGCGATTGGCGGGTGCGATTGCCGCGCCCGCGGGATATTTCGGAAGTCCGGCTCGATCATGAATTTCACGCGCTGCATAGGGAAATCTGGGGCGTGTTAAAGGATCAGGTGATGAAGGGGTACGCGCAATCGGCCGGGTGAGCCGTGTGCGCACACTTTCAAAGCCACAAGGATCGTGCGCCGGGCGCGCGAATGTTGGAGAGAGGCCTCAAAGGGTGTCGAAGATCGCACTGCTTTCTCTGCAATTGCTGGTCGCTGTCGTGGCGCTGGCGTTATGGCAGTTGTTCGCGACCGTGCCGGTGTTCGGCCGTCTGCTGCTGCCTCCGTTTTTCTTTTCCAATCCGATCGATGTCGGCAGCCAGGTGGTCGACTGGTTTTCCAGCGGCGTCATCTGGAAGCATCTTTTGATCACGCTGTGGGAGTCTATTTTGGCGTTCGCGATCGGCTCGCTGGGCGGCGTCCTGGTCGGCTTCTGGTTCGCGCGCCAGCCGCTGGTCGCGGCGGTGCTTGACCCCTATGTCAAAATGGCAAATGCACTACCCCGCGTGGTTCTCGCGCCGATCTTCACGCTGTGGCTGGGCCTCGGCATCTGGTCCAAGGTTGCGCTCGGCGTCACGCTCGTGTTCTTCATCGTGTTTTTTAATGTCTATCAGGGCGTCAAGGAGGTCAGTGCCACCGTGCTGGCCAACGGCCGTATGCTCGGGATGAGCGAACGGCAACTGATGCGGCACGTATACTGGCCTTCGGCGCTATCATGGATGTTCTCCTCGCTGCACACCTCGGTCGGTTTCGCGGTGGTCGGGGCGGTCGTCGGCGAGTATCTCGGCTCCGCGGCGGGGCTCGGTTATTTGATCCAGCAGGCCGAAGGGGTGTTCGATGTCGCCGGTGTGTTTGCCGGCATGTTCGTGCTGTCGGCATTCGTGATCCTGATCGACCTAGCGGTCACCCGTGTCGAGCGGCGGCTTCTGGTGTGGCGCCCGGAGGCGGTTGAAAGCCGTGGCTAAAGTCGGATCGGCGCCGTCTTCTCAAGGCCGGTGCGCTGCTCTATCCTGCGCCAATCAGAGCACGATGCTGTTTTCCGAAAGATCATGCTCAAACAAGAGACCCATGTTCTCGTGAACAGTACGGAGGAAACCATGCGAAGGATTTTTGGCGGACTGGCCGCGATTTTGCCGGTGTTGCTGCTGACTTCCGGCCTCGCGGCAGCGCAAACCAAGATCACCGTCGCAGTTGGGGGCGGCTCCTGCCTGTGCTATCTGCCCACCGTGCTGGCCAAGCAGCTTGGCGAATTCGACAAGGCCGGTCTGGCGGTCGAACTGGTGGATCTCAAGGGCGGTTCAGACGCGCTCAAGGCCGTGCTCGGTGGCAGCGCCGACGTCGTTTCCGGCTATTTCGACCACTGCGTCAACCTCGCCGCCAAGAAGCAGGAGCTGCAGGCATTCGTGGTTTACGATCGCTATCCCGGTCTCGTGCTGGTGGTATCTCCCTCGCACAACGGCGAAATCAAATCCATCAAGGATCTGGCCGGCAAGAAAGTCGGCGTCAGCGCGCCAGGGTCGTCGACCGACTTCTTTCTCAAATATCTGCTGAAGAAAAACGGCCTCGATCCCGCGGGCACCTCCGTCATTGGTGTCGGGCTCGGTGCGACCGCCGTTGCCGCCATGGAGCAGGGCCAGATCGATGCCGCGGTGATGCTCGATCCATCGGTCACAGTGCTGCAGGGCAGCCATCCGGACCTGCGCATCCTCAGTGATACCCGCACGCAAAAGGATACGCTTGCCGTGTTCGGCGGTGAATATCCGGGCGGCGCGCTCTACAGCACCGCGGCCTGGGTGGCTTCCCATGAAAAGGACGTGCAGGCGCTGACCAACGCCATCGTAAATACGCTGGCCTGGATCCATTCACATTCGGCGGAAGACATCATGGCCAAGATGCCGCCGGAGGTGGTCGGCAAGAACAAGGAGCTTTATCTGGCCGCGCTCAAGAACACGATTCCGATGTATTCGGAAACCGGCAAGATGGACCCCAAGGGCGCGGACGCGGTGTTGGCGGTGTTCAGCGAGAGCTCGCCTGAAGTGGCAAAGGCCAATATCGATCTCAGCAAGACCTTCACCAATAAATACGTCGAGCAAGCCGGGAAGACGACGGGAATGAATGCGAAATAGATCCAGTCGGGCGGCATGACGCATCCGGTCATTCATCGCGTCACAACGCTCGATCTGGGTTTTGAGCCTTGGCGATGGCCGTTCGCCGACGACAAGTGCGCCGACATCGAGGCGCATTTTGCCGCGAAGAAGCGCGAGAAGCCGATCTGGAACGGGCGCATTCTGCTGGGGCGCGATCCCGACTTCACGGCGGAGCGATTCAGTGCGCGCTACTTCGATGCAGATTTTGCAAGCTTCCTGGCTTGGCGCGACTGGGGATTTCCCGACCAGAGCATCTTCAATGGCTTTGGGATGGGCGCGCTGCGTTGCTCGGACGGCGCGTTTGTGCTCGGCGAAATGGCGGCGCATACCGCCAATGCCGGGCGAGTTTATTTTCCCTCGGGCACGCCTGACCTCGACGACATCAGGGACGATGCCGTCGATATCGCTGGCAGCATCGCGCGGGAAGTCCAGGAGGAAACTGGTCTCAGCCCCACGGAGTACCGCGCGTGCGGCCACTGGGACTGCGTCGCGACCGAGACTGTGATAGCGATCATCAAAAGATTGGATGTCGATGTGCCAGGCGAAGCGCTGCGCGCCAGGATCGAAGCCAATCTGGCCGGGCAATGCCAGCCCGAGCTATCCGCGATACATCTGGTGCGCGAGCCGCGTGACCTTACAACGGCGATGCCGCGTTTTGTAATTGCCTTTATCGAATCAGAGATGGCGAAATGATCTAGAACGTAGCAAAGGTCATCATTCATGAGCAAGAAGCCTTCGCAATCTCTTGCCGCCGAGTTGAAACCGTTCATAGCTCCGTTCCGCGTTGATGGATCGGGCAAATTTCACCTCAGCTCGTGCGACACCGACGAGAAAGGCGGCCTCGACAAGGATAGCGCCGAAGAGATCCTCGAAGCCAACCGAAAGCGTCTGGCTGAGTTTCAGGAACGGCTTTACGCGCAAGATCGTTGGTCGGTGCTGGTGATTCTTCAGGGCATGGACGCTTCCGGCAAGGATAGCGCGATCAAAAGCATCTTTGCAGGGGTCAACCCGCAGGGATGCGAGATCTATTCGTTCAAGCAGCCGAGCTCCCGCGAACTCGAGCACGACTTCATGTGGCGCAGCATGATTGCATTGCCTGAACGGGGTCGCATCGGCATCTTCAATCGTTCCTATTACGAAGAATGCCTGGTGACACGGGTGCACCCGGATTTGCTTGCAAAGGAAAAGTTGCCGAACCGGCTGGTGACCAAAAACATCTGGCGCGAACGGTTCGAGGATATTTCCGCGATCGAGCGCTACCTTACGCGCAACGGCACCGTGATCCTCAAGTTCTTTCTTAACATCTCCAGGAAGGAGCAGCGCGAGCGGTTTCTCGATCGACTCGACGAGCCCTCGAAAAACTGGAAGTTTTCGATGAACGACATCGCCGAGCGCGCACTGTGGCCAAGATACATGGCCGTGTATCAGGATATCGTGCGGCATACATCGACCGCGGCAGCGCCATGGTACGTGGTACCGGCCGATCACAAATGGTTCGCGCGGCTGGTGATCGGCTCCGTGATCGTCAGTACGCTTGAAGCGCTGGATTTGCAGTTTCCGCGTGCCGACCCCGCGTCGCTGCACGAGTTCAAGAAGGTGCGCGAGGCGCTGGAGAGCGAGGGAAAGCCGAAGCGCAACAAGGCAAAGAACAAAAAACAGCCCGCAAAGAGCGCTGGGAAGGATAGCTAGAGGGGCCGTGCCGACGGATCGCTGGCCTTCGGGTGACGCCTCGCGCCAACCTGGATTCCTCTAGCCGACTTGAGCCACAACGAGATAACGGGTCCTTCCACGGTGCGCATCAACGGACCGACTGCCTACATTCTTCTCTACGTCGCCTTGTACGCTGCGTTTGGCGTGGCTTCGCCGTTTTGGCCGAGGTTTTTCCAAACAAGAGATTTAAGTTCGGAGCAGATAGGATTTATACTCGGCGCGGCAATGCTGGTGCGGCTCGGCGCCGGGCCTTTGGTTGGAAGGCTTGCCGATCTCTCGAGATCGCTGCGCCTTGTGCTGGCAGCCTGTACGGCGGTTGCAGCCGCTACAGCCGCCGCCTTGTTGCTGGCGAATGATTTCTGGTTGCTGCTCCTCATTGCCGCACTGCAGTCGGCAGCGCTTGCCCCAACGACGTCGATTGCGGACGCGTTGTCGGTCAACGCGGCAAAGCCGGAGCTGGCCGGGAGGCCCTTTGAATACGGCTGGATCAGAGGCGCAGGATCCGGTGCTTTCGTGTTGGGGACGTTAGGTATCGGCCTGCTGATAAGCCGTAGCAACCTCGATCCGATCATCTGGATGAATGTGGCGCTACTGGTGCTGGCGTCGGCTGCGACGGCCCTATTGCCTCCCGCCAACTTCGCTTCCGAGCCGCGCGCCAGCCCGTCGCCTCCCGGCGAGGACGTATACGCGCTGCTCAAAATGTCGCGCTTTCGCGTCCTCCTTCTGATTTCAGCTTTGATCTATGGAAGTCACGCGATGCATGACGCAATTGCCGTGATCAGATGGAGCGATGCGGGAATGGAGCCCATGACGATCAGCTTGCTGTGGTCAGAAGCGGTCGCGGCCGAAGTAATTGTGTTCCTGGTGATCGGTCCAGAATTAATTCGCCGGATCGGCGCGCGTGGAGCGGCCACACTGGCCGCGGGAGCCGGCATCATACGCTGGACCGTTGCAGGCATCACCACCTCCGTGCTGCCGCTTTCGCTTGTGCAGCCGCTTCACGGCGTGACGTTCGCGCTGCTGCATCTCGCTTGCATGCGGATGATGGGGAGCTTTGTTCCGGTCAGTTCGTGCGCGACGGCTCAGAGCCTTTATGCATTCGGGGCAGGAGCTGCG
>Ga0066662_10001631_pt1 | contig 10429 bp, 13 predicted proteins | sample GraSoiAngelo_111_FD_133939 | JGI IMG/M metagenome (GOLD analysis project Ga0066662, IMG submission 133939) | Grasslands soil microbial communities from the Angelo Coastal Reserve, California, USA - 14_0903_12_40cm | ecosystem: Environmental > Terrestrial > Soil > Grasslands | place: USA... | reverse complement strand
GAGGAGCCCGTCGACGTGGTCGGCCACTCGCTCGGCGGCGTCGTCGGCCTGCGCCTCGCCGAGCGCCACCCGCAGCTCGTCCGTCGGCTCGTGCTCGCCGCATCGGCGGGCATCTCCAGCTCGACGAGGCTGGCGGAGATCACGATCGCGCTCGCCGGGATCGTGCAACCGGGCAAGTTCGCCGGGCGCCGCGTCGACCGGATCGCGCGCTCGCGCCGGCTGAAGAAGCTCGTCTTCGGCCGCTTCGAGGTCGCCAATCCCGACCTGCTGACGGAGCGCGCCGTGCATGGCTTCCTGCGCGGGCCGACGATGCACACCGACGCGATCGGCGCAGGCCTCGCGCTCGCGCGCGACGACCCGCGCGTCGACCTCGAGCGCGTCCGCTGTCCGGTGCTCGTCCTGTGGGGCGGCCGCGACCGCCAAGTGCCCGTCGAGGACGGGTTCGAGTACGCGCGGCGGCTCCGCGCGCCGGTCCGCGTGATCGCCGATTGCGGTCATCTCCTGATCGGCGAGCGGCCGGACGTGTGCGCCCGAGCGGCCCTGGAGTTCTTCGAGGGTCGCTAACCTAGGGGCGTCTCGGGGTGTGGCGCAGCCTGGTAGCGCGCTCCGTTCGGGTCGGAGAGGTCCGGAGTTCAAATCTCCGCACCCCGATGAAAGAGGAAGGGCGGGCCTGTCGGCCCGCCCTTCGTCGTTTTTCAGGCCGCCGCGGCCTCCTGCATCTCGGGAGCTTTCCGGAGCACGGTCGCGATCAGCGCGGCGGTCACGAAGCCGATCACGAGCACGCCGACGCCCCACCAGACGCCGCTCCAGTTGTCGTCCCAGCCGATCGCGCGGTCGATCGAGAGGCGGCCGGGGCCCGTCGCGGCGATCGCCGTCGCGGCGGCGATCAGGATCACGTTGAACTCGTAGCCGCCGCCGCCGTTCCAGAAGCCGTTCTTCCAGTGTGTCGTCCAGATCGCGACGAACTGGCTCGAGACGATCATCAGCGCGGCGAGCGGGGTGACGAGGCCGACCGCGAGGAGGAGCCCGGCGTCCTCCGAGAGGATCAGCAGCACCGCCATCAACGCGGCGAAGCGGAAGCCGACGCTTCCGAGCCAGCCGTGCACGCCCTTCGGCCCAGGGCCGTTCCACCAGCCGAAGGTCTTCTGCAGGCCGTGGCCGAGGATGATCCCGCCGGTCACGACGCGAAGCAGCAACAGACCGTACGCCATGTTCCCTCCCGTATTCAGGCCCGCAGGCCGCGTGCGTGCACGACGGCGGTGCAGGCGTTCTCGACGTACTGGATGCCCGCGGCTTCTGCGATCACACGTGCCTCGGGCGAGACGATCCCGAGCTGCAGCCAGAGCGCCTTCGCCCCGGCAGCGACCGCCTCGCGCGCATGAGCCGCGCAAAACTCCGGCCGGCGGAAGACGTCGACGAGGTCGATCGGCCGGTCGACGTCGCCCAACGTCGGCACGCACGGGATGCCGAGCACGTCGTCGCAGTCCGGCCGAACCGGGATGCAGTCGTAGCCCTGCGCGAGCAGGTACCGCATGACGCCGTGGCTCTCGCGGTCCGGCCGCGGTGATGCGCCGACGACGGCGATCGTCTTCGCGTCGCGCAGAAGTGCGAACGGATCGGTCATTGCACGGTTCTCACTTTCCGCCAGGTCAACGGCGCGAACCAAAGGATTGTTCCGACCGCCCCGCCGACGGCGAGCACCGTGGTCGGCGCGACGACGCTCGCGAGCGCGCCCGCAAGCACGAAGCCGATCGGGGTCAGGCCGAACGACCCGAAGTAGTCGAAGCTGAGGACGCGGGAGAGGAGATGGTGCGGCACGAGCTCCGTGATCAGCGTCATCCACGACGCGCCGCCGATCCCGATCCAGAAGCCGCGCCACACCGCGGCGACGACCGCGAGCTGGTACCACGGTGAGAGCGCGAGGACGACGATCCCGATGTCGTTGATCCCGAACGCGCCGAAGCAGATCGCGACGCGCCGGCGGCGCGGCGCCCACCTCGCCCAGAGCAGCGACCCCACGACCATGCCGCCGGCCATCGCGCTGAAGAGCACGCCGTAGGAGCCGACGCCGCGGTGGTACTGCGTCTGCACGACGCGCGGGAGGAGGGCGGTGTACGGCGCCATGGCGAACATCAGGATCACCATCGCCGCGGCGATGCCCGTCCAGATCCACGGGACGCTGATCACGTAGCGGAAGCCTTCGGCGAGCTCCTTGCGCACGCCGAGCGCCGGCGGCGCTTCGAAGGTGCGCGGCCGTGCGAGCCAGAGCGCCGCGGCCGAGACGACGAACGAGCCCGTTTCGATCGCCCAGACCGTCGACGGGCCGACCGTGCCGTAGAGCAGTGCCGCGATCGCCGGGCCGACGACGGCGCTGCCCTGGCGCGCGATCCCGATCCACGAGTTCGCCGACGGGAGCAGGGGCGGCTCGACGACGAGCGGGACGATGCCGCCGAAGGCTGGCTGGAAGAAGCCGTCGGCCGCGCCGAAGAGCAGCGCGAGCACGATGATCGCGCCGAGGCTCATGTTCCCGCTCAGCTCCAGCGCGAGGAACACCGACATCACGGCCGCGCGCGCGAGATCGGACGAGATCATGAGCAGGCGGCGCGAGTAGCGGTCGGCGAGCACACCGCCGACGAGCAGCGTGGCGAGCATGGCCACCGACTGCGCGGCCAGCACGAACCCGAGCGAGCTCGCCTTCCCGGTCAGGTCGGTGACGCGCCAGCCGAGCGCGACGATGAACGCCGCATCCCCGACGAAGGAAATCGTCTGCCCGCTCCAGAGCAGTCGGAAGTCGCGGCTCGCAAATGCGGCGAGCGTGCCAGGGCGACTCGTCACCGTCCGAGGCTATCGTCGGCGCCGTGCTGAAAGCCGTTGTGTTCGACGTCGACTACACCCTCGCCCGCCCGGGGCCCGATCTCGGCCCGGAGGGCTACCGCCGCCTGGGCGAGCGCTACGGGCTGACGCTCGACACGTCCCGCCACGAGGATGCGCGGCGCGCAGCCTTCGCCGAGGTGAAGCGCCATCCCGAGCTCGACCACGACGAAGAGGTCTGGGTGCTCTTCACGCAGCGCATCATCGAAGGGATGGGCGGTGTCGGCGACACGTACGCCGCAGCGGTCGAGATGGAAGGCGCGTGGGCCCACGCACATCACTTCGAGCTCTACGACGACGTGCTGCCGGTGCTCGCCGCGCTGCGGGAGCGCGGCTTGAAGATCGGGCTGCTCTCGAACAGCGCCCGCGACCTCGACGAGTTCGTGGCCCATCACAGGCTCGACGTCGACGCCGTGCTGACCTCCGGGGCGCACGGCAAGACGAAGCCGCACGAGACGATCTTCCGCCGCATGCTCGAGCTGCTCGACGTCGCGGCGGACGAGGCGGTGATGGTGGGCGACACGATCGAGGACGACATCGAAGGGGCGCACGCCGTCGGCATGGCGGCAGTCCTCGTCGATCGCGAGGGCCGGTATCCGGACCGGGAGCGGCTCGACAACCTGCTCGGGCTGGCCGCCGCGCTCGGCTTGACCCCCTGAACCACTATCGTTGGTAGCCGTGGGCTGGCTGGTGTGGGTCGTCGTGGCGATTGCGCTGGCTGTTGGCGAGGTGCTGACGCCCGGGTTGTTCTTCCTGGGGCCTGTCGCGCTCGCCGCGGGTGCCGCGGCTCTCGCGTCGTTGCTCGGCGCCGGTGCGGTCGGCTCGCTGATCGTCTTCATCGCCGGCTCCCTCGCCTCGCTTGCCTTCCTGCGCCCGATCGCGCGGAGGCACGTGCGCATGCCTGCGATCTCGCGCACCGGGACGGACGCGCTCGTCGGGCGCAAGGCGCTCGTCACGAGGAAGGTCGACGCGCACGGCGGTCGCGTGCGCATCGGCGGAGAAGAGTGGTCGGCGCGCGCATACCTGGACGACCAGGTGCTGGACGAGGGCGCGAGCGTCGACGTCATCCAGATCGAGGGCGCGACTGCCCTCGTCGCCGAATAGGAGGGGTCGTGTCTGCTGCAATCGCTGCGTTGGTCGTGCTCGCCCTGGTCGTGCTGTTCGTGCTCGTGCTGCTCGCGAAGACCGTTCGCGTCATCCCGCAGGCGCGCGCGGGCGTGGTCGAGCGGCTCGGCCGTTACTCGCGCACGCTGACCCCGGGACTGACGCTCGTGATCCCGTTCGTCGACCGCGTGAAGCCGCTGCTCGACCTGCGCGAGCAGGTCGTGTCGTTCGACCCGCAGCCGGTGATCACGCAGGACAACCTCGTCGTGAACATCGACTCGGTCATCTACTACCAGATCACCGATCCGAAATCCGCGACGTACGAGATCGCGAACCCCGTCGACGCGATCGACTTGTTGACCGTCACGACGCTGCGCAACGTGATCGGCGGCTTGACGCTCGAGCAGACGCTCACCTCGCGCGACTCGATCAACGACCAGCTGCGCGGCAACCTCGACGAGGCGACCGGCAAGTGGGGGATTCGCATCCACCGCGTCGAGCTGAAGGCGGTCGACCCGCCGGCCTCGATCAAGGACACGATGGAGAAGCAGATGCGCGCGGATCGCGAGAAGCGCGCCGCGATCCTCCAGGCCGAAGGCGTCAAGCAGGCGGCGATCCTGCAGGCCGAGGGCGAGAAGCAGGCTGCGATCCTCAAGGCGGAGGGCCAGAAGCAGTCCCAGATCCTCTCCGCGGAGGGGCAGTCGAAGGCGATCGAGACGGTCTTCAAAGCCATCCACGAAGGGAATCCCGACCCGCAGCTCCTCGCTTACCAGTACCTTCAGGTGTTGCCCCAGATCGCTCAGGGGGACGCGAACAAGGTCTGGGTGATTCCGAGCGAGCTCACCCAGGCCCTCGGGAATGTCTCGCAGAGGCTGCTCCCTCCGGCGGGGGACGAACCCTCTACAAGCTGAGCGCCGTTATGCCGATGACCTCGGCAGATTGCCCTCTCTGAAGAAGCTCCTGAACAGCCTGTTCATCCTGGTCGCCCTGGCGGTGGCGGCGCTCGTCGCGCGCCACTTCCGGAACACCGGCTGGCCGCTGCGCCACGCGAACTTCTGGCTCGTTGGCGTCGCGTGCGTCGTGATGCTCGCGGCGTACGTGTTCAAGGCGTGGGGCTGGCAGCGGCTGTTCCGGAAGGAGCAGCGGCCTGCAGTGCTCACGCTCGCCGCCGCGGGTGGCGCGGCGTCGGTCGGGGGGCTCGCACTGCCCGGACGCTGTGACGAGGTGATCCGCGTCGCCGTCGTTCGCCGCTGTCGGCGCCGCCGTGCGAGCTTCGGCGCGGTCGCGCTTTCGATCTTCCTGCTCGGCCTGCTCGACAGCGCCGCGCTCGCGCCGCTCGCCTCAGTGGCGCTCGCCGTCGCGCACGTCGGCGGGTGGATGCACGCCGGCCTGATCGTGATCGCCGCGGCGGGTGTGCTCGCGGCCGCGGTTGTGGTCACGTTGCCGCGCCTCGCGTCGCTGCGCGCGTTCGCGCGCTTCCGGCTCGGGCGCTGGGTCGGAGAGAACTCGACGCCGCCGCGTGAGGCGGCCTACGCATGGGGCGCTGTCGCGATGTCGTGGACGCTGCGCACGGTGGCGGTGTTCGTGCTCCTTGCGGCCCTCGGCCTCGGAACGGACTTCGCGCTCGCGCTCGCCTTCGTGTGCGCGGCATCCGCGTCGGCGGTGCTGCCGATCGCGCCCGCAGGCGCGGCCATGCAAGCTGGTGCCGGCGCCGCGATCCTCGTCGCGTCGGGCATCCACGCCGAGGAAGCGGTCGCGTTCGGGATCGCGGCGCAGGCGCTCCTGATGGCGACCGGGGCCGTGTTCGTCGCGGCGCTCGGCGCGTGGCACGCGCAGGGACGGCTTCAGCAGTCGGCGGTCGCCGGGCAGCTGCGCAGCACGCGCACCGTCGGGTAGCCGTTCCGCCACGTCAGGCGCAGGCGGACCGACGCCGTGTCGTTGTCGTAGCGCAACTCGTGCAGGAGCATCGACGCGTTGACGCGGTGCATCAGCACGTAGGTGCCGGTCGGGACGCCGGTGATGCCGACGTTCTGCCCGTGGAAGAACGCGGGGTAGCGATCCGTGTAGCCGGGCGTCGTGCCCATCACGACGCGCGTCGCCTCCGGATGGAACTGCTCGCAGTCACCGAGGAAATGCGGCCGGCGCCCGGGCCAGTTGCCGGGCGCCGCGCCCCAGTGGTCGGCGAGGCAGAAGCCGGACTTGCGGTCACGCACGAGGGTGCGGTCGTCCGGTGTGCGCAGCTCGAAGGAGTCGAAGCGCATCAGGTGCCAGTGGTGGTGCGGTGGCGAGTTCGTGTATCGGAGCTGCGCGACGTCGCTGTAGGTGCGCACCTTGCCGTTCGCCAGGCGCACGCGCTGCGTCCCGATCATGCGCTTCTGTGCCGGCGGCCGCACGCCGACGATCTCCGAGGGGCCGAGGCCGATGTTGTCGACGAGCGAGGTGAAGCCGAGCAGCCAGTGGCCCGCGCCGCCGGCAACGGTCAGGTCGGTCGGGGCACGCTGGTCGAAGTCGGGCAGCAGCTCCTGCACGCGGTGCGGTGGCTTCCAGGCCGGCTGCTGGCCGTGCGTCACGGCCTGGTCGCCGACGTAGATCACGTTGTCGCGCACGTAGGCGAGCCGCTTGCCGTCCGGCGCCCACGTCGGCTCCGTTCCTTCGGAGACGGGCTCTCCCGCGACGACGATCTCGCCGTCCTGCACGACTGCCAGGCGCCAGTTCGGTGCGTAGGCGGGGTCCTCGCCCTGCGCAACGACGCGTGGGGCGCCGCCGTACCAGCGCACCGAGACGATCTCGTCGTCGCGGTCGAAGGCGATTCGCTCGCCGTCGGGCGTCCACGTCGGGTGCGCGCCGGTCGCGAGCTTGCGCTCGTCGAGGCCGTCGACACGCACGGTGTACACGACGCCCCCGCGCACGAAGGCGAGCCGCCGTCCGTTCGGCGACCAGGCGGGCTGGTCGCCGCTCTTGACGAGCAGGTTGCGATGCGTTCCGTCGGCGTCGGCGACCCAGAGGTCGCCCTTCGTCACGAACGCGATCCGTGCCCCGCTCGGGTCCCACGCGGGCGCGTAGCCGATCGGCATCACGTGCTCGCCGCCGACGTGGATGCCGGCGAGCGCGAACGCGAGTGCCGCGAGCGCGTTCATGCGCGTTCGGCCGCCGCCTCGGCGAGCGTCAGCACCGGGCCGACGCACGTGTCGCGCCCTTCGAGCAGGTCGAGCCAGTCCTGCTGCGTGCGCGTGCGGAAGAGCTCTGCGAGCTCGGGTAGCTCGGGGTCGAAAGCGCGATCGATCAAGTCTGGGCGGTCGAGCAGGTCGCAGAGATTACGCCAGAACTTCGGCTCGAGCGCCGCGACGGTCAGGTGCCTCCCGTCCGCTGTCTCGTAGATCGCGTAACACGCTGCGCCGCCCGTCAGGAGGCGCGGTACGGGCTCGCCGGTCAGACGGTGCGCGACGAAACGGTGCGAGCCGTCGGTCATCGAGACGACGATGCGCGCGCCGCGCCCCGTTCGCGCCCGTTCGAGCAGCGCCGCCAGCACTTCGATCACCGCGGCCTGCGCGCCCGCGCCGAGGTCTGCGATCTGGACGGGCGGGAGCGCGGGGGCGGTGTCGGCGAGCGCGCCCGCGTAGCCGAGGTAGTTGAGGTCGTGGCCCGCGTGCAGCGCGCGAGGCCCGTCGGCGCCGAAGCCGGTGATCGAGCAGAGGATCGTCGTCGCGGGCAGCTCGACCCCGAGTCGCTCCCAGACGCCGGGCCGAAAGCCTTCGAGCACCACGTCCGCCTCGAGCAGCGCCGCGGGCGGCGGCTCGGTCCGCGCGTCCCACGCGACGATCTCCTTGCCGTCGTTCAGCGCGCGGTACGCGTCGGGGTTGGTGGACGCGACCGGGTCGCCCTCCGGCGGCTCGATCTTCACCACGCTCGCTCCGAGCCAGAGCAGCTCCCGGCTCGCGAACGGCCCGGGGAGGTAGCGCGTCAGGTCGGCGACCGCGACGCCTGCGAGCGGCTCCATGCGCACGATTATGCTGCGCGGGTTGGCCGCGCAGACCACCGACCGGCGCAGAGAGCTGCTCGATGCGGCCGTGCGCGTCTTTGCCGAGAAGGGGTTCCACGCCTCGCGCGTCGGCGACATCGCCGAGGAGGCGGGTGTCGCGCACGGGCTCCTCTACCACTACTTCCGTTCGAAGGAAGAGGTGCTGGAGACGATCTTCCGCGAGGTGTGGGAGCTGCTCGCCGCCGACACCGAGCGCATCGAGCGTGCGGATGTCCCGTTGCGCGAGCAGCTGCGCCGCTTCGCGCGCATCTACCTCGGCTCGTGGCTGATGACGCCGGATCTCGTGGCTGTGCTCGTGCGCGAGGTCGCGCGCAGCCCCGACCTCGGCAGTCGGGTCGGCGACGTGCGCGGCGTGTTCGTTTCGTTGCAGCGGATGATCGCGGCGGCGCAGGAGCGCGGCGAAGTGCGCGCCGACTGCAACCCGCGGCTCGCCGCGTGGGCCGTCTACGGCGCGCTCGAGGAGATCCTGACGGGCTGGGTCCTCGGCCAGCTGCCCGCAGAGGAGGCGGACATCGAACGCGCGGTGGCCACTGTCGTGGATGTCGCGCATGCGGGGCTCGCCGCGTGATCAACCTCCGGACGTGCGCGGTCGAGCCTTACGACGAAGGGCCGGAGGGGCGCCGCTTCGCGATGGCGCGGATCGGTTCGCTCGTCGGTGCGCAGAAGACCGGCATGACGGTCTACGAGCTCGCGCCGGGCAATGCCGCCTGGCCGTACCACTTCGAGCTCACCGACGAAGAGTGGATGTTCGTGGTCGACGGAGAGGTCGTTCTGCGCACGCCGGACGGCGACCGGACGATGCGCGCCGGTGACGTCGCCTGCTTCCCGCTGGGCGCCGCCGGGGCGCACGAGGTGCGCAACGACGGGACGTCCGTTGCACGCTTCGCCCTCACGTCGTACGCCCTCGCTCCCGCGGGCGGCGCCGTGTACCCCGACACCGGCAAGGTGCTCGTCTACGCACCCGGGTTCCGGCACCGCGGGCTGCTCGGCGAGGAGGTCGAGTACTGGTGAACCTGTTCGACGCAGAGCTCGAGACCGACGCCGACGATCCCGACGGCTACCGCGCGGCGTCTCTCCGGACGGCGGCGTTGCTCGGCGGCGAGCACATCGCGCTGAACATCTTCGAGCTTCCGCCGGGAGAGAGCCTCTGCCCGTACCACTACGAGAGCGGTGAGGAGGAGTGGATCATCGTTCTCACCGGCCGGCCGACACTACGTACGCCCGCCGGCGAGCAGGATCTCGAGCCCTGGGACTGCGCGTTTTGTCCGGCGGGCGAAGAAGGCGCGCACAAGGTGACGAACAACACCGACGAGCCGGCGCGGATCTTCATCTGGTCGAACCGCTCGCATCCCGCGACGACGATCTACCCCGACTCGAACAAGATCGGCGCCTGGCCTCCCGGGAAGCTCTTCCGCTTGGACGACGCGGTCGCCTACTACGAGGGCGAGGTCAATCGCTGAGGCGGACGCCGGGCCGCCGGCCGAGCGTGTGCGTGATCAGGTGCACGCGCTTCGCCCCTGTCGGGCCGTAGGTCGTATCGATCGCGCGGCGGATCAGCTCGCCCATCGAGACACTGGATCGCCGGGCCTCGTCCGACAGGAACGCGTACTGGATCGGCGTCAGGAGGATCTGCAGGCGCTTGGCCATGAGGTATGGATACCTGTACCTCGGCCGCGCACAGTCACAGCAGCGTGACGAAAGGTCAAAGAGTGAGCTACGCGCCGGCGTGAACCGGCGAGAGCGCAGGCGCCCACGAGCAGAGCGGCGACACGTCGCCGTTCCGGCCGTTCAGGCGGCGGTAGCCGAGCGCATGCTCCGCTTGCATCATCTTGTGAATCTGCGTCGTGCCCTCGTAGATGATCGGGGCGCGCGCGTTGCGGAAGTAGCGCTCGATGCCGTACTCCGCCGAGTAGCCGTACGACCCGAAGACCTGGATCGCGAGGTGGGCGGCCTCGAACGCGGACTCCGTCGCGTGCCACTTCGCGAGCGAGGTCTCACGCGTGTTGCGCTTGCCCTCGTTCTTCATCCACGCGGCCTGCATGACGAGCAGCTTCGACGTCTCGTAGCCGAGCACCATCTTCGCGATCATGTCCTGGACGAACTGGTACTTCGCGATCGGCTGCCCGAACGTCTCGCGCTCGCGCGCATATGCGACCGACCGCTCCAAGCAGGCGCGCACGACGCCGACGGCGCCCGCTGCGACCGTGAAGCGGCCCTGGTCGAGCGAGTGCATCGCGATCTCGAAGCCCTGGCCCTCCTCACCGATCAGGTTCTCGGCCGGGACCTCGACGTTCTCGAAGAAGAGCTCGCCCGTCGAGCCGGCCCAGATGCCGAGCTTGTTCTCCGTGTCGACCGTCGTGAAGCCCTTCATCCCCTTCTCGAGCACGAACGCGCTGATCCCCTTGTGGCCGGCGG
>Ga0066662_10001629_pt1 | contig 10431 bp, 6 predicted proteins | sample GraSoiAngelo_111_FD_133939 | JGI IMG/M metagenome (GOLD analysis project Ga0066662, IMG submission 133939) | Grasslands soil microbial communities from the Angelo Coastal Reserve, California, USA - 14_0903_12_40cm | ecosystem: Environmental > Terrestrial > Soil > Grasslands | place: USA... | reverse complement strand
GTCAGCGGTACCCATACAGCCTCAACCTGCTGCCCAGAAGCCATTGACTTCTGCTTCGGCTTTTACTGCGGACTTTGGTGAAGAAGCGTCAGAAATCTTCCGTTTAGAGGCTGAAGAACATCTGCAGACGATCATTATGCACGTGGCCGCTCTCGAAAAGTCTTCGACAAATCGTGAAATTATCCAGGGTATTCGTCGCGCCACCCATACACTCAAGGGTGCCGCTGCTATGATGGGCTTCCGTGCTATCGCTGATCTCTCCCACATTTTCGAAGACCTGCTCGATAGCATCATGGAAGGCACCACCACAATTTCATCTGCCGTTCTCAGTCTCATACTTGATACATCAGAGACCCTGGACCTGCTCATTACAGGCAGGGAAACCGATCCACATGATGAAGAAGCCAGGGTCCAATTGCTTCGCGTTCGCTATGAAGAGCTCCTCGGCCAAAGTGCACTCAGAGATTCTGGCGTGGAAGATGTTGACGCCGATGAGATGAACGAAGAAGGTCTCATGGATGACGGATCCACCGTTGCTGGCGTCGTCTCGGGTTCTCAATCCATGGAGACAAATGTCCAGCGCGCCGCTCGTGGTGACCTCAGTGTACGCGTGCGACTCCAGAAACTCGATGAGCTCGTCAATCTCTTCGGTGAACTCCTGGTGAACCGTAGCATCCTGCAAGAGCGTGTCAATCGTCTCGTGCAGCTTGTCTCCGATGTTGGCGTCAGTAGTAATCGCCTCAGAGATGTCGGACAAAAACTCGAAAGCAGATTTGAAGCTACAACACTACCCAGCGGCCATTCTGTGCAGGTAATGCCAGGTGAAGGTTTGCAAAGTAAACTCGCGAACAATGGCAACAAAAATCGTGCGGAACCTGAACACCTCGCGGAATTTGATGAACTGGAACTCGATCGGTATACCGAATTCCACCTGCTCGCTCGTGGCTTAAGCGAGGGCATCTCGGATATGGCGACACTCGGTACAGAGATGGAAGCTGTCATACGAGATTGTGAAGGTGTCTTCGCCCGTGAGAACCGTCTCAATACCACTTTCCAGGACCGATTGATGAAAGCGCGCCTGGTTCCTCTCTCAACCATGACTCCTCGTCTCTACCGCGCTGCTCGTGCTGTTGCTCTCAAGCAACATAAAGAGTTCGAGTTCCTTCTGGAGGGCGAAGCTACAGAAGTTGATCGCACCGTCAATGAAGAAATTGCCGGGCCATTGCTGCACCTCATGCGTAACGCTGTAAACCACGCTATCGAGACGCCGGAAGTTCGTACCCAGAAGGGTAAACCACCTGCTGGCCAGATTAAACTCTCCGCCGCCTACGAGGGCAACCAGGTCGTCATCACTGTACGTGACGATGGTGCCGGTATCGATCCAGAGCGCGTACGCAATGCCGCTATCGATCGTGGGCTCATTCACGCAGATCAGATACTCGATGACAATGATATTATTGAACTTATCTTTCGCCCCGGCTTCTCAACCGCCGAAGTACTGAGCGAAGAGAGTGGTCGTGGCGTTGGCCTTGATGTCGTACGCGATAGCGTTTCCCGCCTGAGAGGAACGCTTGTCGTTGAGTCAACGCCGGGTCAGGGCACCGCATTTACTATGAAGTTCCCCACCAGTCTAGCTATCCAGAGCGCAATGATGGTAATGGCTGGCGGACAGCAATTTGCTATTCCGACCGTGCTCGTCGAATCCATTGGCCGTCTGGATAACTTCAAGCGCTCCACGTTAGCTGGCAAGCCAGCTATTCTAGTGCAAAACGATCTTTATCCATTGAATACACTTGCCCAACTCCTATCGTTGTCAGTAAGTCCCATTAACGATAAAGCGCCATTACTCCTGGTGAATGCGGGGGGCTACAAGGTAGCCATGGTCGTTGATGATATCAAGGGTAAGTTGGATGTCGTGATGAAGAACCTCGGCCCTCATCTGCGTAACGTTCACGGCGTAGCTGGAGGAACAGTGATGGGAAATGGGCGCGTTGTCCTCATCCTTGAGCTAATTGAACTGCTCGCCACCCGTTCGAAACTTGTTGGGAGCGCGGCAACCCCGGCCTCTGCTCCTGTCTACCGGGACGGTATGGTCGTTTCACCGCTGCAAACAAGCTCCAGGACAGGTGCTCTGCCATTACCTGCTCAACAGTCAGTTGCAGTTTCAAAACCACCGGCTACGTCGGTTCCCTCCCAGGCAGAACATGGAAAACATGTGCTCGTAGTAGATGATAGCCCCAGTGTTCGTCGTGTGGTCAGCAATATGCTCAAACAGCACGGTTGGGAAGTCCAGATGGCGCGTGATGGCGTAGAGGCCCTGGAAATGATCTCCCATGAGACGCCGGCAGCCGTACTGCTCGACATAGAAATGCCGCGCATGGATGGCTACGAACTAATTTCAACCATAAAGGCCCAGGAACAATATCGAACGCTTCCGCTTGTCGTATTGACCTCGCGTGCCGCCGCGAAACACCAGCAGCGTGCCATCCAGTTAGGCGCCAATTCCTACGTGATCAAGCCATATCAGGATGAAGAACTTATCAATACACTTAACACCCTGGTCTACGGAGCCCCCGCCCGCTAATTGGGGGTGCAGGGGGCTCCGGCTCCCTGCAGGGGTCCGCGCCCGGCAGACCCAGGGTGTCCCCAGAAATTCTTTTATTTTCCTCTTGCCGCCAGCGGCGGCAAGTCAAGAAAGAACTATCTGAAATGGGAGTTGAACGAGCCGTTACGCGCTGGCATATCCAGCACCAGCAAATACTCAACGAAATCAAAACCCTGGAGGCAAAACTCGCCGACCCCCGGGAAAAACAAAGCCACGAACAAGAGCTTACCCAACAACTGATCGAGGCACGGAAAAAACTCCACCAGCTCGGCCCCTGCCCCAAACCAATGATGGGCTAGAAAACGTCAGCCCAAACTCACTAACCAGTCACAGCCTCAGCAATCAACCTTCCCATCTCCTTCGTTCCCACAATCACCTTACCCTCCTCGCGCAAATCCTCCGTTCGGTACCCTGCCTCCACAATCCCCTCCACAGCCTTCTCAACTGCATCCGCCTCCTGCTTCAAATTGAACGAAAAGCGTAGCATCAAGGCAAGCGACAAAATTGCAGCGATAGGATTCGCCTTCTCCTGCCCGGCAATATCAGGAGCGGAACCATGAATAGGCTCATACAAACCAAACAACCCGTACTCTGTGCGCCGTGTTCCAAGACTCGCCGAAGGTAGCATCCCCATAGAACCAGCCAGCATCGAAGCCTCGTCAGTCAAAATGTCTCCGAACATATTCTCTGTCACAATCACATCAAAACTCGCAGGCCGCCGGATAAGGTGCATCGCGCAAGAATCCACCAGCAGGTGCTCCAACGTCACATCAGCATACTCCGTCGCTACCCTGTCTGCCGTTCTTCGCCACAGTCGCGATGAACTGAGCACGTTAGCCTTATCGACCGACGTAACCTTCTTACGCCGATCTCGCGCCAGCTCGAATGCCGTTCGCACAATGCGCTCGATCTCGGCTTCCGTATAAATAAGCGTATCGATAGCGTCAAGCCCCTCTGCCGTCTCACGAATTTCGCTGGGTTTCCCATAGTAGATTCCGCCCGTCAACTCTCGTACAACCAGCAGATCAGTTCCCCGTACAATATCGGTCTTGAGAGTAGAAGCATTCAACAAGGCTTCAAATGGACGTATGGGACGAAGATTGGCATAAAGAGCCAGTTCTTTCCTCAAGCGAAAGAGCGCGCGTTCAGGTTGTATCTTCGAATTCGGTCCTTCATAGCGAGGAACACCCCCGACCGCGCCAAATAAAATAGCATTACTCTCCTTGCAGAGCTCCATTGTTGCATCAGAAACAGCATCACCCTCGGCATCTATTGCCGCGACCCCCACCAGTGCCTCTGTCGTCTTAAAAACATGCCCATAACGCCTGCCCACTGCTCCCAGGACACGCATAGCCTCCTCTGTAACCTCGGGGCCGATACCGTCCCCCGCTAAGACAGCAATCGCATATGTTCCCAAGTTTGTTCCCTTCTTCCTCAGATTCAAAAATTACATTTGAACGCTCGTGTTGATGGACCTCGTCAGGTAATCCACCACACGGCTCATAAGTACCTTTCGCAGACCAAACGGTCTGTCGCAGTATAGCAACGTACAAAAAGAACGTCAATACCGGACCCCACTGCCCCACTGCATATGAACATCGAACACATCCTTGACAACAGTAATTTCCTAACATATAATTAGTAACTATAGGGAAGTGAGTATTTTATAGGAGTTCATCCTGATGAATTACTTTCCTTTGACAACAAACGAGGTATATGAGAGGCTCTACCAAAACAAGAGCCTACGAAGGAGTATCCAAATGCCCTGGGAAATTGATCCAGCCCATTCACAAGCCACCTTTTCTGTGAAACACATGATGTTCAGCACTGTACGAGGACAATTTAAAGTTCTCAGCGGTCATCTTCACATTGATGAACAAAACCCGCACAATTCGTGGGTCGATGCACAGGTCGATGCAGCGAGCATAGACACCCGTGATGAAAGACGCGATGGCCATCTTCGTTCACCCGATTTCTTCGACGTGCAAAATTATCCAACCCTTACATTTAAGAGCACCAAAGTCGAGCACACCGGCGGCAACGAGTACAATGTAATAGGAGACCTGACCATGCACGGCGTAACCCGTCCAGTGACGTTCAAAGCAGAATACCTGGGTCAGGGTAAAAATCCATGGGGTTTAACGGTAGCGGGCTTAACTGCAAAAGCAAAGGTTAACCGCAAAGACTGGAACCTCAACTGGAACCAGGCGCTTGAAGCCGGCGGCTGGCTCGTGAGTGATGATGTGACTATCGAGATTGATCTCGAGACTGTCCAGAAACCAGAGGAAGCGCAAGCAGCAGCCGCTAAAGAGACAACCACCACGCAGCAATAGTTTCCCACACCATTGGCTGGCAAAATGTAGGGGCGACTCGTGCGGTCGCCTCTGGAGAGGGGCTACTCCAGCGCCCTCTCCAGATCCCCAATAATATCAACCACATCCTCGATCCCCACCGACAATCGAATACAGCCATCCGTAATCCCAATAGTCCTGCGTTCCGCCTCCGATAGATTCCTGTGTGACGACATCGTTGGATAGCTCACCAGCGACCAGGCATCACCTAGCGTTGTCGCAGGCAAAAAGAGCCGCAACCTGTCCATAAAGCGAAACACCGCTTCCCGTGACTGCTCCTTCAATTCAAAAGCAAGCAGTCCACCATATCTTCCCTCACCGAGCAGCGTTGTCGCCAGCTCGTGTTGCGGATGATCCGGCAAACCCGGATAATGTACCTTCGCCACCGCCTTGTGTTCTTGCACAAACTGAGCCACCCTCAGCGCATTGCTACAGTGTCGCTCCATGCGCAGCGTCAGCGTCTGTAAGCCCCGTTTGATCAGGTGAGACTCGAACGGGCTAAGCATCGCACCCAGGATAATGGCATAGTTTCTTAGTTGATCCAGTAATGAACGTTTCGCGCTGATCACCACCCCTGCCGTACTATCGCCATGTCCACCGAGATACTTCGTCGCGCTGTGCACCACCAGGTCAACTCCATGCTCAATCGGCCTTACCAGGAACGGCGTCGTAAAAGTGCTATCCACTACACTCACCGCCCCGACCTCCCTCGCCGCAGCGCTGATAACGTCAAGATCAATGACTTTAACCAGTGGATTTGAAAGTGTCTCCACGTAAACCACGTCCGGTTGCTCTGCGCGAATGATATCGTCCGCGTCAGGTCCGTACAGGTCATGCGTCACCACTTCAACCCCCAGCGGCACAAACGCCTGCCGCAACAGGCTGGTCGTTGCCCCATAGAGGTCTTTTGCCGCCAGTATCTTGCTGCCTGCAACAAGTCCGGCCGCCAGCAATGCAGCATGAATCGCCGCCATACCAGAGCCGAATGCCAACGCGCCGACACCCCCTTCTGCCTGTGCCATCACCGTCTCTAAAGCGTAAGCATTCGGATTCCCTTGCCGCGCATAGACAAAGGCCATCTCGCCCTTTTCCCGTGACAAACTCGTATCGAAAGCCTGGTCAAGTGTCTCAGCATTGTAGTGAAGATAGGTCGTACTTGTATAAATAGGCTGTACCGTCGGCACCCCTTTACGACTTCCCCCCTCTTCACGCTCTCGTTCATGCCCATGTACCAGTAGTGTCTCCAGTGTCCAGTCTCTGTTGTTAGATCGCTTCATGTCATACCCCTTGTCGTTCGTGAAAGAAAAAGATATCGCCCCATGTCTCCTACTGCCAGGGACGCGCATGCATAAATACAGGGGAGCCAGTAGGGAACTCCAATGAAATCGGGATGAAGGTAAGAGAACGCCCCGGCAGCCACCAGCACCATTTCAACCAGTGTACCTGTAATAGCCGTTACTAATGAAAGCGCGGCATTTTGCCAGCCTCTCCCCGTCACAAACCAGAAGTTCAAATAGATGATCGTTATCAATCCGGCTTTGGCAAGAGAATCAATCCTGGTCGCGCTCACCACGTAAGCCAGCAATACCCACACCAATTCCACGATACAGAGCACAAGTTGTTGAGGCACTCGTCTTTGGCCCAACAAAGGATCAACCATCGGATGTGAAAAACCTATGGCCACAGCTGCCACTCCAAACAGCAGCGGTACCCACCATGCCAGCCCGAAAAGCGCCGGAACAGGATATTGCTCCACCTTGCTATGTACATGGAATGCATCCAGTCCCGTCCCCAGCACAGCTCCCAGAAGAAAGAGCCAGCATATCGCCCAACCCTTCACCGATGGCATTATGCCCTCCTGTTCCATAAAACTCGCTTCTTACTATACATCTTACAATATCCAAAGTAAGACATGACTCAAGCATCCTGAGCACTGCTCAAAGTTAAAAAATATCTTGAGCGAATTTTGAGTAATTCCCCCGCTCTTTTGAGTGCATCTTGACCTCCTCTGAGCTATGGTAGAGAAAACAAAGGCCTCTTGTCTTTGTGTACCATTTAGCTGAGCATAAAGAGATGACCAGAACAACGCGATTTCTGCTGCCCTTCACGCATAAGGTGGAGATGCATGCCATCGAAGCAGCCGTGCTCCTGGCGGCAAGTCATCAGGCCACACTCGTTTCACTCTCCCTGATTTCTGTGCCTCAGGTGAGAGGTAAGGCAGCCCGCTTGGAGCACATCCAACAATCCAAGGATTTTTTAGAGGCTGTGCAGCACAAAGCCTTGCGGCACCAGGTTCCTCTTGAGTGCTCCGAGGTGTTTACAGGCAATGTGGTGCAAAGCATGCTCGTGCTTGTGGATCAGTTAGAGTGTGACGGAATACTGCTCGTGCTCCATGGCCAGAGCGGGAGTTTGCTAAGCGCTGAGACGATTGGGCAGCTCATGGCAATGCGTTCCTGCCCGCTCCATCTCATACATCTCCCATCGAGGGAGTCTTCCTGGGTATCACGGTTGCGCCTGCGCTTCCCCCACTGGTGGCCACGACATCAGCAGCGCGCAGGCGAACAGGTGCAGCGACAGCTTGCACCCGAAGAATGGCAGGTGGACCAGGAAGTAGCGTTATCCCAGTACTCTGGTTCTCCTGATCTTGCGAGAACTAACAGTCCATGAATGCTGTCCCAGGCTCTCCTGTGAGCGTTCAGGCGATCAAGCATAAAAAGGGAGTAGATACGATGATTGAAAAAGACAAGCAACCCCGGGAGGACGATCAACATAGCGGTAAGAGCAGGACAATAGAGTACCCGCTCTCTGATGCCGAACCTGGCCTGCTCGTTCGTCCCGAAGTGCGTCCGGGGCGATTTCCTGGCAATGAACGGGTCCGCTTTGTGCTCCCGCGCAAGCCCGCGTTGCGGCGTGTGCGCCGTGGTGTGCTCGAAGCGACGGCAGTCACCCAGAATCCAACCAACGCGTGGGGACGCGTCAAACGTATGCTGATCGGCAGCCCCATCCCCACGTCGCGCTCAGAACACGAACGGCTGACCAAATTCAAGGCCCTTGCCGTGCTTTCGTCCGATGCAATCTCGTCGGTGGCCTATGCGACCGAAGCCATCCTTGCTACCCTGATCGTCGCCGGATCGGTTAACCTGGGGCTCACCTTGCCCATCAGTATTGCCATCGTGCTCCTGCTGGGCATTGTAGCCCTTTCCTATCGCCAGACGATTCCCGCCTACCCCAATGGCGGCGGGTCCTATATCGTGGCAAAAGATAACCTGGGAACCCTGCCGGGGCTGGTTGCCGCCGCCTCGCTCATGATCGATTACGTCCTCACCGTCTCGGTCAGCGTGGCTGCTGGCGTGCAGGCTCTTGCCACGCTCTTCCCCGCTTTATCCTCGACCTTCACTATTGTGAGCATCGATGTGGCGCTGGTGTTGTTCATCATGCTGGTGAACCTGCGCGGCGTGCGTGAATCCGGCTCGATCTTCGCCATCCCCACCTACATTTTCATCGGCAGTGCCCTCTTGCTCATCATCGTGGGCGCCCTGAAGTCTTTTTTCGTCCAGCACAACCCCGTCATTGGTCACTTCCAATACGTAGCTATCACCGAGCCGCTCTCGATCTTCCTGATCCTCCGTTCGTTTGCGGCAGGCTGTTCGGCGATGACGGGTGTCGAAGCCATTTCCAATGGGATACCCGCCTTTAAGAAACCCGAAACCCGTAATGCCGCGATCACCCTCACCTGGATGGCTGTGATCCTTGGAACGCTCTTTATCGGCACAACAGTGCTGGCCATGTCGTATCACATCGAGGCCAACCCAGCTGGCAACCCCACAGTAATCGGGCAGATCGCGCAACAGGTGTTTACCGGACCGCTGTTCTTTATGTATCCTGTATTCCAGATCGCCACGCTCTTGATCCTGACGCTGGCTGCCAACACCAGTTACGCCGACTTTCCCCGCCTGTCTTCCCTGCTGGCGCGCGATCACTTTCTGCCGCATCAGTTCGCCTTCCGCGGCGACCGCCTGGCATTCTCGATCGGCATTGTCTTCCTGGCCGTGCTTGCTAGCCTGCTCCTCGTCGTCTTCAAGGGGGATACCACCAGCCTCATTAACCTGTACGCCGTCGGTGTTTTCATGTCGTTTACCCTTTCGCAGGGCGGGATGGTGCGTCACTGGTGGCGATTACGCAGGGAAAAGAGGGGCTGGCAGCGTAGTTTAGCGATCAACGGGTTAGGCGCGCTCACCACGCTGCTGGTGGCCCTGGTGATCGCCACCACGAAATTCCTGTCGGGAGCCTGGATCGTCGTCATTCTCATCCCCTTGCTGGTGGTGATGTTCCTCGCAATCCATCGGCACTACCTGCATGTCGAGCGTGAGCGTACCACAGAGATTCCCATTCGCCCGAAAGACATTCGCCACCGTTTCATCGTGCCGGTGGAGTACATGAACCTCGCGACGAAACGCAGCCTGGCCTATGCCCGCTCGATCACTCCACGCGTGACTGCCGTGCATGTAGCGCTTGACAGGCAGGAGACCGCTGCTCTGCGTACCGCCTGGGAGGAAGAGCAAAGCGCGCTCACTGAAGACGAACGCGCTCACCTCGAGATCGTCGAGCCGGAGCGCCGCTCCCTCGTGCGTTCACTGCTTCACTACATCGATGCGATGCAGCAGCAATACCCTGACGAGACGCTGACGGTCGTGCTGCCGGAATTCGCCGAGGGCTCCTTCCTCAAACGCCTGCTGCGGAACCCCGTCATTCTACGTCTGAAGATCAGCTTATTCTTCCGACCAGAGATCGTAGTGAGCAACCTGACGCTCCCGGCGCAAAACAATACGCTCCCCCTGCGCCCAAAGGATGTTCACCACCGTGTTATCGTGCCAGTTGCCGAACTTGACCGTGTTTCGCTCCAGAGCCTGGCCTACGCCCGCTCGATCTCTCACCAAGTGACGGCAGCACATGTGGCTATGGATGAGCAGGAGGTGGAAATGGTGCAGTCGAAGTGGGAGCGCTTGCAAAATCATCTCTCGCAGGAGGAGGAGACGTACCTCGTGGTGGTCGAGTCGCCCTATCGTTCCCTCCTTCGTCCGCTGCTGGCCTACATCGACACGGTGCACGCTTTGTATCCGGAAGATACCCTGACTGTGATGCTGCCCGAGTTTGTGGTGGCCCACTGGTGGGAGTTTTTCTTGCATAACCAGACGGCGTTTCAGTTGAAGACCGCCTTGCTGGCCCGCTTCGACATCGTGGTCACCGACATTCCGCAGCACCTGCGCAGCCGGACGAAAAAGGAAGGGGAAGAGCATATGAACAATCGGCAGACCTGACAGGGGCTGGAGAAATATCCACCTGCGCACTGGGTATGCTGTACGAAGCAGGCAGATCCACCATCATCGTCCAATTCTTGAGCATTTCCAGAGCATTTTGCCGGAAATCCAGAACGCCTCTTTACACTTTTAGTCTTATACTTCAGTTCGGGAAGGG
>Ga0066662_10001624_pt1 | contig 10441 bp, 6 predicted proteins | sample GraSoiAngelo_111_FD_133939 | JGI IMG/M metagenome (GOLD analysis project Ga0066662, IMG submission 133939) | Grasslands soil microbial communities from the Angelo Coastal Reserve, California, USA - 14_0903_12_40cm | ecosystem: Environmental > Terrestrial > Soil > Grasslands | place: USA... | reverse complement strand
GTCCCGCCACATCGCGCCGCTGCCGGCGCCACCCGTGTGGAGGATGAGCGCCGGTCCGGTGCCCGAGCCGTCCTCCTCGTAGAACAGCCGGACGCCCGCTCGCGAGAAGGTGGACATGCGCCGACGCTACCCCCGGCTACTTGGGCTGGACGATCGCGGGTGGCTGCGCCGCCACGTGGGCGAGCGCCCGGCGGCGCCAGATCGGCTGCAGCACCGCCCACCAGAGCCCCCCGGCGACCAGCAGCGCCGCCAGGCCGGCCCAGCGGTCGAGCAGGAGGAATCCCGCGAGCGCGATCAGCCCGACCACTCCGGTGCCGAGGCGTGCGAACACGCGCATGCGCTGATCGAATGCCGTCAGGGCTGCGCGCTGCTCCGTTGAGAGGGCTGTCTCGTAGACCCGGCCGCACTCACAGGTGACCTCGTCTCCGGCCAGCGCCTGGGTGACGTGGCCGCACTCGCATTTCACCGTGATCGGGACGCGCATGTGCGCATTGTCGCCCGCGCCCCTATGCGGCCGCCAGTTCTATCGGTAGGATCGCGCTCCCTGTTCCGAACTCTGGGAGGTTCGCGTGGCAGAAGTCGCGGTAGACGACCGACAACTCCTGAAGACGATGCGCTGGTGGGACGGCTTCGTCGTCGGTCTCTGCAATCCCGGGTTCCTCCTCGCCGGCCTCGCCGGCTCGGTGGACACGCTGGGGCCGAAGTGGGCGGCCATCATCTGGTTCTCTTCGTCGATCGTCGGGGCCCTGCAGGCCTACATCTACGCCGAGCCTGCGACGATGTTCCCCGACAAGTCCGGCGGCCTCTCCATGTACGCCAAGGAGGGGTGGCGGAAGTACTTCTCGCTCGCCGGGCCGCTTGCCACCTTCGGGTACTGGTTCGCCTGGTCGAGCGTGCTCGCCATCTACGGTGGCATCATCGTCACGTTGCTGATCACGTGCTTCTGGACGAACGGCTGGATCGCCACCTTCACGTGGCATATCGGCTTCTTCGACGTGTATGGCTACCGGCTGATCGGCCTGGTCTGCATCCTCATGTGCTTCATCTTCAACGTGCGCGGGATGCGACCGGCGGTGTGGTTCAGCTACGTGACCGGCGCGCTGATGCTGATCCCGGTGCTGTCGCTTGCGATCGTCCCGTTCGTGAACGGGGACATCAAGAATCACGCCCTCAACCAGGACTTCGTCTCGGCATCGGTGTCGTTCTACGGTGGCACGCCGAGCACCTTCCAGACGGTGGCGATGCTGATCGTCTGGTTCTGGGTCATCGGCTGGTCGTCCTACGGCCCCGAGGCGCCTGCCACCTTCGCGCCCGAGTTCGTCGATACCAAGAACGACACCCGCAAGGCGCTCGCCTCCGCGGGTCTCCTCAACTGCTTCCTGTGCCTGCTGCTGCCGCTGACGCTCGTGGCAGAGCTCGGCACCGGGACGATCGCAAAGGACACGACCTACATCGCCTACCTGACCACGGCGCTCGACAACACCGTCGGCACCACGCTGGGTGGCCTGTTCGTGGTGTTCCTCAGCGCTGGCCTGCTGCTGTCCATGAACACGGCCACGATGGACGGCTCGCGCGCCCTGTTCGGCATGGCCCGTGAGGGCCTGACGGTCAAGCAGCTCGACCGGCTGAACCACTTCCACGTTCCCGGCCGGGCGATGATGCTCGACTGCGTGCTCAACATCTGCCTGCTGTTCTTCGCGCCCAGCCTGCTGTTCATCCTGGTGGCGGGCAACATCGGCTACGTGCTTTCGCACGTGTTCGCCCTGTCGGGCGTGCTGCTGCTGCGGCGCGACCGGCCGGATTGGCCGCGGCCGTTCAAGCTGGCGTCGTACTGGATCCCGATCGCCTGGGCCTGTCTCATCATCAACCTGGTGGCGACGGTGTTCGGCGTGATCTGGATCAAGTACACCGGGTACCTGATCAAGGGCACGGACGTCAGCGGCTACACGGTGCCGGCGATCACGGTCGGCCTGCTCGCCCTGGCGGCGGGCGTGGCCGGGTACGTGATCGGCCAGCACCAGCATGGCAAGAAGTTCAGCTGGAAGGACCCGAGTGACGAGCCCCCGTCACCGGCGGCGTACGAGCTCATGGGCACGCCTGTCCCGGCCGTCGCCGGCGACTGAGCCCAGGAATGCGAACGGGGGCCCGGCCGTCGGCCGGGTCCCCGTTGTCGTTCCCGGCTACTCGCCCAGCTCCCAGGTGATCTGCTTGGTCTCGGTCATGGCGTCGAAGATCCAGCCGGCCAGCTCACGGCCGGATCCGGACTTCTTCGCGCCGCCGAACGGGGCGAGCTGGTCCCAGTAGTTGGTCGTCTCGTTGATGTGCACGGTGCCGTGGCGGAGCTCCTCCGCGTAGCGCCATGCTGCCCGCAGGTCGTTGGTGAAGACGGCTGCGGTGAGGCCGTACTCGGTCTCGTTGGCAATGCGAAGCGCCTGGTCGTCGTCCTCGAACGTGATGATCGGGGCGACAGGGCCGAACGTCTCCTCCTTCGCGATGCGCATGTCGCTGGTCACGCCGTCGATGATGGTCGGCTCGTGCAGCAGCCCGTCGGCCCCGCCGCCGAGCACCACCGTTGCGCCCTTCTCGACCGCCTCGGCGATGTGCTCCTTCGTCCGCTTCAGCACCGCCTCGGTGCGCACCGGGCCCATGTCGGTCTCGTCGTTGGTCGGGTCGCCGACGTTCAGCGCCTCGGCGCGCTCGCGCAGCCGCGCGATGAACTCGTCCTTGACCGAGCTGTGCACGAGGATCCGCTCGGCGGCGGTGCAGCACTGGCCGGCGAGGTAGAAGCAGCCGGTGATGGCAGCGTCGGCAGCCTTGTCGAGGTCGGCGTCGGCGCGCACGATCTGGGGGCCGTTGCCCCCAAGCTCGAGCACGCGGTTCTTGAGGGCGGCCTCGCGGGCAACCGCCTCGCCGGTCTCGACCGAGCCCGTGAACACGACGCAGCCGACGTCGGGGTGCTCGACGAGCGCCTTGCCCGCGTCGCCGCGGCCGTGCACGAGGTTGACGGTCCCGGGCGGGAAGCCCGCGTCGTGCAGCAGCTCGACGAACTTCTCGGCGCAGAGCGGCGAGAACTCGGATGGCTTCCAGACGGTGGTGCAGCCGATCGCGAGGCCGTAGACGATCGGGATGCCGGCGATGTCGACCGGGAAGTTCCAGGGCGTCACCGCGGCGACGACGCCGATCGGCTCCTGCACCACCATGATCCGCTTGGTGCCCGTCGACTCCTGCGTGGAGGGGAGCACCTTGCCGGCGTAGCGGAGCGCGTCCTCGGAGGCGCGGCGGAAGTGGTCGACGGTGAACTCCTCCATCTCCTCGCGGGCCTCGCGGATGGTCTTGCCGACCTCGCGGGCGATCAGCTGCGCGAGCTCCTCGTTGCGCTCCATGCAGAGGTCGAAGGCCCGGCGGCAGAGCTCGACGCGGTGCCGCAGCGGGGTCTTCCGCCAGGCGGGGAACGCGTCGCGGGCCGCAGCCACGGCGCGTTCGATGTCGGCCCGCGTGGCCGCGTGGACGCTGCCGACCAGCGAGCCGTCGTAGGGGCTGCGGACCTCGATCTCCTCGCCGTCGCCGGCGATCCACTCGCCGTTGATGAACGCGCTTCGCGCGGTCGCGATCGCCATGCTTGGCCTCCCGGATGTGACGGTGTGTTGGGGGGCCAATCCTACTGCAGGGCCGGTCGAGGATTCAGCTTGGAGGCGGGCGGTGTCGGGACATGTGGCAGCATGGAGCGGTGAACGGCCCGGCCTCAGGCGGCGTCATCATCGGCATCGATCAGGGCAGCTCGAGCACGCGCTGCATCGTCTCGGACATGCGGCTGCAGACGCTGGCCGCGGGGTCGTCGCCGGTGACGACGGCGCGACCGGGCCCGGGCATGGTGGAGCACGACCCTGGCGAGGTCTTCCAGGGTGTCGTGCAGGCGTTGGGCGAAGCGCTGCATGCTGCGGGAGATCCAGATGTTGCCGCGGTGGGCATCGCCACGCAGACCGAGACCTTCCTCCTCTGGGACGCGGAGACTGGCGAGCCGGCCACGGCGCTGATCAGCTGGCAGGACCAGCGCGCCGACGAGACGGCGCGTGCGCTCGAGGCGCACGGCGCCGAGGTCGAGGCGGCCACCGGCCTGCCGCTCGCGCCGACCTTCTCCGCGGTCAAGCTGGCGTGGCTGTTCGAGCGCGACCCCGGCCTGCTCGAAGCCGCGGAGTCCGGGGAGCTGCTGTTCGGGGACGTCGCCTGCTGGCTGGCGTGGCGGCTGGCCGCCGGATCAGGGCATGTGACGGAGCCGTCGAACGCGTCGCGCACGCTCCTGCTCGACCTCGACACGCTGGGGTGGCAGGCCTCGCTCTGCGAGCTGTTCGGCGTGCCGCCATCGACGTTGCCGGCGATCCGACCGTCCGATGGCACCGGCCTGGTGACGAGCGGCGATGTGGCCGGGTTCGAGGCGCCGATCGCGGCCACGCTGGGCGATCAGCCGGCGGCGCTCTACGGGCAGGGGTGCATCGGGTCGCGGATGGCGGCCCTGACGCTCGGCACCGGTGCGTTCCTCTGGCTGAACGCGGGGCCGGTCCGGCCGCCGGCTCCGCCTGGCGTGCTGGCCACGGTCGCCTGGGATGCGGGGATCGGCCGCGCGTACGCGCTCGAGGCCTTCGGTGCCAACGCCGGCAACGCACTGCGGCTGCTGCGGGATCTGGGAGTGCTGGACGGCCCGCCGTCGCCTGCGCCCGACTGGAGCGCGTCGCTGCCCGTGCTCGTGCCGGCACCGGCCGGCCTCGGCACACCGCGATGGCACGGCGCCGACCGGATCACGCTGCTCGAGGCTTCGAGCACAACCACCCGCGATGCCCTGTCCCAGGCGGCGGTGGCCGGGGTCGCCCACCAGATCGCCGATGCGCTGGAGGCGCAGCATGCGCGGGCGACGATGGACGTGCTCCGCGTCGGCGGCGGGCTCTCCGCCGACGAGGGCCTCGTGCAGGCGGTCGCGGATCTGTCGGGTGTGAAGCTGGAGGTGTCGTCGGCGCCGGAGGCGACCGCGCGCGGCATCGTCGCGCTTGCCGCGGTCGGCGCCGGCCTGGGCCTGGAGGTCGATCTGGCGCCTGCTGTCGCGCGCACGGTCGTCCCGCGCCTCGACGATGCCGGCCGGGAGCGCGAGCGCGAGCGCTGGCGCCGGGCCGTGCAGGTGCACGTCAGCGACCCGGTGGGCGCGTGACCGGCGGCGCGCTCGGGCCGGAAGCCCGCGATCGTGCCCTCGAGCGGTTCGCGTCGGAGCAGTTCGACGTCGCCGTTGTCGGCGGAGGCATCACGGGCGTCGGCATCGCCCTCGATGCGGCGACGCGCGGCCTGTCGGTGGCCCTGGTCGAGTCGGGCGACATCGCCGGCGGCACCTCCAGCCGCTCCAGCAAGCTGATTCACGGCGGGCTTCGCTACCTGGAGATGCTCGACTTCGGACTGGTCAGGGAGGCCCTCAACGAACGGCGGCTGCTGCTCACCCGCATCGCCCCTCACCTGGTGCGTCCGGTGCCCCTGCTCTTCATGCTGACCCGCCGCTACTGGGAGCGGCCGTACGTCGGGTCCGGGCTCATGCTCTACGACGCGATGGGGGGCGCACGGCACCTCCCTCGGGCCCGGCACCTCTCCAAGGAGCGCGCGCTCCGTGCCGCGCCGGCGCTTCGCCCCGAGAGCCTCACCGGCGCGGTGCTGTTCCACGACTGTCAGGAGGACGACGCGCTGTTCGCTGCGTACGTGGCGCGGACGGCCGCGTCGCACGGCGCCGCCATCGCCACCAGGCTGTCCGCAGACGGCGTGATCACGGCGGCGGACGGCCGCGCGACGGGCCTGGAGCTCACCGATGCCGAGTCCGGCCGCGTTTGCACGCTGCGCGCCCGGCACGTCATCTGCGCCGCCGGGGTGGCAACCGACCGGGTGCTGGAGCGGTTCACCGGCCGTCCCTCGACGCTGCTTCGGCCCTCCAAGGGGGTTCACCTCGTGGTGCCGAGGGAGGCCATCGCCGCGCGGCCGGGGATCTTCATGCGCACCGAGAAGAGCATCTTCCACGCCCTGCCGTGGGGCGACGGCCACTGGCTGCTCGGCGACACTGACACGGCGTGGGACGGATCGCCGGACGAGGTGGTCGCCAGCGGCGCCGACCGCGACTACGTCCTCGCGAAGGTCAACGGTGTGCTGCGGACGCCGGTCGAGGCGTCGGACGTGGTCGGGGTGTTCGCCGGGTTGCGGCCGCTGGTGGCTTCCGGCTCCGGTGCGGACACGGCGCGGCTGTCGCGTGGCCACCGGTTGTTCCAGCCGTTGCCGGGCGTGACGGCGATCGCCGGCGGCAAGTACACGACCTACCGCGTGATGGCGCGCGACGCGGTGGATGCAGCGGTGCGCGACCTCGGCGGCGGAGCGCCCTCGCGGACGGCGGATGTGCCGCTGGTGGGCGCCCGTGCGGCTGCGGCGGTTCCCAGCGGCGGTGCCGACGACCCCGCCGCCCTGCTGCACCGCCGGCACGGCGGGTGCGCCGAGGAGGCGCTCGAGCTCGCCGCGGAGGATCCTCAGCTGGCACGTGCGATCGCCGGGGCCGGCAGGTACCTGCGGGCCGAGGCGGTGTATGCCGTCCGGCAGCTCGGCGCCCGCGACCTCGATGACGTGCTCGCGCGCCGCACGCGGATCGCCATCGAGGTGCCAGACCAGGGCCGGGCGGCGGCCGCCGACGTCGCGCCGTTGGTCGGCCGTGAGCTCGGCTGGTCGGAGGCCGAGACGGCCCGCCGGGTTGCCGCGTACGTTCGGCTGCGCGACGCCGAGGCGGCGGCGCTCGAGGAGCAATCCGATGGGGCGGCACGGGCGCGCTACGCGGCGGTGCTCAGGGGTGATGGCCAATCACCCGAACGCTCGTAGCATTCTGCACCATCTCCTCGTATGCTTGGGGCCATGAGGGGTCTTGCGGTGCGTGTTGCCGCGCTCGCGCTGCTCGTGACGGGCGGAGCGCCGGCCCATGCAGCTCGGGTGGTGGCGCACCCGGGCCGGGCGCGTCCGGCTCGGGCGGTCGTCCCCGGCCAGCTGCTCGTGGGGTTCAGCGGGCACACCACCCCCGCGCAGCAGCGGGCAATCGTGCACGCGGCCGGCGGGACGCTGCTGCACCGGTTCGGGGCGCTGCACGTCGCCCTCGTGCAGACCGCTGCGAGCGGACGGATGCGTGCCAACGTGGCGGGCAACCCGCACGTGCGCTTCGTCGAGCCGAATGCGATCATCCACACCGACGCGGTGCCCAACGATCCGTCGTTCACGAGCCAGTGGGGCCTGCAGAACACGGGCCAACTGGTCAACTTCGGAGCCGGCACGCCGGGTGACGACATCCATGCGCCCGGCGCGTGGGACGTCACAACGGGATCACGGGCGGTGACGGTGGCGGTGGTCGACAGCGGTGTCGACGCGACGCACCCCGACCTCGCCGCCAACATCTGGTCGAACCCCGGCGAGGTCCCCTCTAACGGCGTTGACGATGACGGCAACGGCTACGTCGACGACGCGCACGGGTGGAACTGCCTCGCGGGGACGAACGATCCCGCCGATGACAACGGGCACGGCACACACGTGGCCGGGATCATCGGCGCCTCGGGCAACAACGGCACGGGCGTGTCCGGCGTGAACTGGCGGGTGAGCATCATGCCGGTCAAGTTCGTGGGGGCGGACGGCTCGGGGACGACCGCGGACGCGATCTGCTCGATCCTCTACGCGGTGAATGCCGGCGCGAACGTGATCAACGCCTCCTGGGGCGACACGGAGTACTCGCAGGCGCTGTACGACGCGATCGCCCAGGCCGACCAGCACGGACTGCTCTTCGTCGCCGCGGCGGGCAACGACAGCGCGAACAACGCCAGCACCCCGCCCTACCCGGCGTCGTACGACCTGCCGAACGTGATCTCGGTGGCGGCGACCGACTCGAACGACAACCTTGCCTGGTTCTCGGACTACGGCGCGGGCAGCGTGGATATCGGTGCCCCCGGACAGAGCATCCTGTCGACGTGGCCGGGCGGTGGCTACATGTATGAGGACGGCACGTCGATGGCGACGCCGTTCGTGGCCGGTGCCGCCGCGCTCGTGAAGGCGGCGGATCCGAACGCGACGGCGGTCGGGATCAAGGCGCTGCTGATGGGGACGGCCGATCCGGCGTCCGACCTGGCGGGGGCCGTGGCGAGCGGCGGGCGGCTGGACGTTTCGGCAGCGGTGCACTGCGCGAATGCGGGTGAGGTGAAGATCGACTCGCCCGGTCAGGGATTCGTCGCGGCGGCCGGGCAGGCGCTGGACGTCCGGGTGATCGGGTCGAGCTGCGCGGACGCCTCCGGCGTGACGGTCACCGCATCGGCCAGCGGAGCGCCGATCGCGCTGACGCCGCGGGGCGACGGGCTGTACGAGGGCAGCTTCGCGCCGTCGGCGAGCGGGCCGGTCACCATCTCGGCGAGCGCGGCGGCGGGAACGACGGCGACGGCCAGCGTGTCGGGCACGGTGCCGCAGTCGATCGCCCCCGGCGGGGCTCCGGTCACCGTGTCGATGCCGAATCCCGGCCAGTCGGCGCTCCTGGCGTTCTCCGGGACGTCGGGCGAGCGGATCAGCGCTGCGGTGACGAATCCGACCATCCGGCTGGCGTCGATCGCGATCACGAACCCGGATGGCAGCAGTCTGGCGCCCTCGACGCTGTTCGGCTCGGGAGGCGGGTTCGTCGACACTCGGACGCTCGCGCAGACGGGCACCTACACGATCAGGGTCAGCCCGTACTCGACGTACACCGGCTCGGCGACGGTGACGCTCTACGACGTGCCGCCGGACGTGAGCGGGCCGATCGCGGCGGACGGCTCGGCGACCGGCATCTCGATCGGGACGCCGGGGCAGAACGCGCGGCTGACGTTCTCCGGGGTGGCGGGCGACCGGGTCAGCCTGAACGTGGGGAGGGGGACGCTGGCCTCGGCGTACGTGTCGATCGTGAACCCCGACGGCACGAATCTCGCCTCGCCGGGGATGTTCGGCACCGCGGGGACGTTCCTGGACGCGCGAACGCTGCCGCAGACCGGTACGTACACTGTCTTCATCAACCCGAACAACGCGTATACGGGCTCGACAACCATGAATCTGTACACCGTGCCGCCCGACCAGGTGGTCGCGGGCAGCGCCGGCGGGCCGACGGTCGGGCTGTCGCTGGGCACGCCGGGCCAGAACGGCAGGGTGACGTTTGCGGGCTCGGCGGGACAGCGGGTGAGCGTGCAGCTGAGCGCCGACACGATCCGGCAGGTGAACGTGTCGATCATCAGGCCGGACGGAACGTCGGTGGGCTCGGCCACTCTGATGGTGCCGGGCGGCGGGTTCGTGGACACGCGGACGCTGCCGGTCTCCGGCACCTACACCGTGCTGGTGGATCCGGGCACGACGGCGACGGGATCGACGCAGGTGACGATCTACGACGTGCCGCCGGACATGTCGACGACCGTGACGCCGGGCGGGGCGCCGGTGACGGTGACGACCGGGACGCCGGGGCAGAACGCGGTGGCGACGTTCGCGGGGACGGCGGGGCGGCGTGTCAGCCTCAGCGTCAGCGGGTTGACGATGTCGCAGATGAAGGTGTCAATCGTCAACCCGGATGGCTCGACGCTGGCGTCGCCGCAGCTGATGGTGCCGGGCGGCGGGTTCGTGGACGTGCGCACGCTGCCGGCGACGGGGACCTACCAGCTGGTGGTCGACCCGCAGGGCCCGGCGACCGGACAGGCGCGGCTGACGCTCTATGACGTGCCGCCCGATCCCGCGGCGGCCGTGTCGATCGGCGGGCCCGGCGCGGTGGTATCGACGCCGGTGCCAGGCCAGAACGCGAGCGTGACGTTCACGGCGGCGGCCGGGCAGGCGCTGACCGTGAGGCTGACGGCCTCGACGTACTCGCTGGCGAAGGTGACGCTGCTGAACCCGGACGGCTCGACGCTGGTCGGGACGCGGTACTACGGCACCGGCGGGATGACGTTCACGGCGACGACGGGCGCGGCGGGGACGTTCACGGTGGCGATCGACCCGCAGCAGAGCTACACGGGCACGACGACGGTCGCGGTCACGTCGCCGTAGCCGCGGCGGGTTTTCCGCAGAGCGGAGCGGTGCGACCACCGATGCGTGGGGTCGCCCGGCGCGGCACGATCAGGCCATGGCACACGCACACGACACTGACGAGGTGGTCGGTACCTCGGCGGATGAGGTTCGCGGGGTCGCCATCAGGCGGCTGAAGAAGCGGCGTGAGTTCACGACCCACCTGTTCGCCTACATCGTGATCAACGGATTGGTGTGGGCGATCTGGGCGCTGACGGGCGAGGGGTATCCCTGGCCGCTCTGGCTCTCGGGCCTGTGGGCGATCGGGCTGGTCTTCAACGCCTGGGACGTCTACGTGCGCCGGCCGATCACCGAGGACGAGATCCGGCACGAGGTC
>Ga0066662_10001621_pt1 | contig 10444 bp, 4 predicted proteins | sample GraSoiAngelo_111_FD_133939 | JGI IMG/M metagenome (GOLD analysis project Ga0066662, IMG submission 133939) | Grasslands soil microbial communities from the Angelo Coastal Reserve, California, USA - 14_0903_12_40cm | ecosystem: Environmental > Terrestrial > Soil > Grasslands | place: USA... | reverse complement strand
CTCGACAAATTTTTGCCCGCCGATGGCGCGTTTTACCTGTATGCCGATGTTTCGGCCTTCACGTCCGACAGTTTCGAATTTGCCCAGCGTATGCTGGAACAGGCGCACGTCGCGGCCACCCCAGGAATCGATTTCGATCCGATCCACGGCCGCCGGTTCATCCGCTTTTCCTACGCGCGTTCGTTCGAAGAGATGCGCGAGGCAATTGCGCGCATCTCCCGTTGGCTCGGCTAACCGTGCGCTGCTGTTTGTGGCGATAGGGTTTGGGTCATAGGCCATATCACTCTGGTCGCCGTCGGGCTTGCTTGGCTTGAGTTCAGGATCAAATTGGGAGAGAGGTTGGCTGGTCTGGAGTGCGCCATTCGTCACCGCTTCAGTGATAAAGAACGGCCTTGGAGCCGGCGCCGCGCCAATCAGGTATCGCTCGACCGCCGAGAATAAAATCGCCTCGGCGCTAAGCTGCCGCATTGACTCCGGTGAGCCAATCGATGTTGCTTGCAAAGCCAAGAACATCGTCTTGCGCCAAGAGAAGGACGTTATCGGCGGTCCTCATTAGGGAGTTAACGTGATGGCGGCTGAGACCATAGCGCAGGCTCGCGCGGCGAAACCCTGGTACAAAATTCTCTACGTTCAGGTGCTGATCGCGATCCTGCTCGGAATCGTGGTCGGCTGGCTTTGGCCCAATCTGGCGACCAACGATTGGATCAAGGCTCTCGGTGACGGATTCATCAAGCTGATCAAAATGGTGATCGCTCCGATCATCTTTTGTACGGTCGTGTCGGGCATCGCCCACATTCAGGACGCCCGGAAAGTCGGGCGCGTCGGCGTCAAGGCGCTGATCTATTTCGAGGTTGTTTCGTCCTTTGCCCTGATCCTCGGGTTGGTGGTGGGCAATCTGGTCCAGGTCGGTCATGGGCTCGGCGCAAAGCCTGATGCCGCAGCGGTTGCAACTTACGTCAAACAGGCGGAAGCGCAGAAATCGGTCGATTTCGTACTGAACATTATTCCTGATAGCGTGGTTGGCGCGCTGGCGCGGGGCGACATCCTGCAGGTGCTCCTATTCGCGATCCTGTTCGGATTTGCGTTGATGGCGCTCGGCGAACGCGGTCACCGCTTGCGTGACATCATTGATGACACCGCGCATGGCGTTTTTGGTGTGATCGCCATCGTGATGAAGGCGGCGCCGCTCGGCGCGTTCGGCGCCATGGCCTACACCATTGGCAAATATGGCCCGTCCGCCCTCGGCAATCTGGTCGGGCTGATCGCGGTATTCTATCTAACGGCGGCCCTGTTCGTATTTGTGGTGCTCGGGCTTATCGCGCGTTTCGTCGGCTTTAGCATCTTCAAGTTTGTCGCTTACATCAAAGACGAACTGTTGATCGTGCTTGGCACAAGCTCCTCGGAGAGCGCGCTGCCCCAATTGATGGAAAAGCTGGAGCGGCTCGGCTGCTCGAAACCGGTGGTCGGACTGGTGGTCCCCACCGGCTATTCATTCAATCTGGACGGCACCAACATTTACATGACGCTGGCGACGCTGTTCATCGCGCAGGCGCTTGGCGTCGAGCTTAGCTTTGGTCAGCAACTCACCATTCTGGTGGTGGCCATGCTGACGTCAAAAGGTGCGAGTGGCGTCACTGGCGCCGGCTTCATCACCCTGGCCGCAACCCTGACGGTGGTCAATCCGGCCCTGGTGCCCGGAATGGCCATCGTGTTCTCGGTCGACAAGTTCATGAGTGAGGTCCGTGCGCTCACCAACATTACCGGCAATGGCATCGCCACCGTTTTTGTATCTTGGTGGGAGGGCGAACTCGACTACGCCAGGCTGCAGGTCAAGCTCAACAACCAGATCGATCCGTCCGACGTGGAAACCGCAATCACCACCGGTTAGCGTCCGCCTGATTGTTGAGATCAAGAAAAACCGCCCGATTTTGACGGGCGGTTTTTTGTTTCTCAGGAGTGCTATTCGCCGCTGCCAAATCGCCGCGACCACCACCCCGCACGGCGGGGCTGGGCCTCGGCAGCGGGCTCCGCAGCCGACGGCTGGGCCGGAGCGGGGCTGGTCGGCGAGGGTGCAGGTGGCTGACCGGTGGATGGCGCCGGCGTTGCCGACGGGGCATCAACCAGGAAGCTCACCTTCTCGCGCACGGTGGAACGCCGCCGAGCAGCTCTTTCGGCCTCTTGGGCGGTTTCCGCCTCGTTGGTGCGCATTGGCTGCTGCAGATCGCGATCGGGTTGCTGGTGCTGTGGCGACGCGACGTAGGGACTTGGCGCAGCGGATTGCGGCTCGGCGACGCTCAGTGACGGCTGAGATGGATTGCTGTCGAAATCGGCAACGGCGCTGGAGACTTCCGGAGCCGCGGCCGGTCCAAGTTCGTCCGCAATCGATCCGGCGAGACCATCCTCCAAACCACCTCGGCGACGGCGTCCGCCCCGGCGTCCGCGACGGCGGGGGCGTCGCTCTGCGCCGTGCGGCTGATCCGCGCGGACCACATCCGGCGGCTGCTCGTCCGATTCGTCTTCTTCTGATTCGCCTTCATCGGCGATGACGCCCGGAATGGCCGCGCTTTCAAACGGCGTGCGAACAGCCTCACTGTCATCGCGCGGCGGCCCACCTTCACGCGGCTCGCCGGAGCGGCCACGGCGGCGCCGACGCCGCTTGCGCCTGGGACTGCCATCCGCCTCGGTGCTCTCTTCGGCTCCGGCTTCCTCGGTCAGCCCTTCGGTCTCTTCGGTCTCCACTTCCGACTCGACTTCGATGTCGAACGGCTCTTCCTCGTCATACGGCTCCTCCGTTTGCGGAGGGTACGCCGCGACTTGGGCCGCCAACAGCGCCTTCGCGGCTTCCAGCGTGTGTACCTGCTCTCCGCGGTCGATGATGAAGGACTGCTGTCCGCTCACGGTGGGATCGGCGATCACGGCCAAGGTCACCTTGAAGCTGTTTTCGAGATCGCGCAGGTGGGCGCGCTTGTGGTTCAGCACGTAAAGCGCAACGTCGGTTCTGGTGCGCACCACGAGATTGTGGGTAGCGCCCTTCATCAATAGTTCCTCAAGGCCTCGCAGCAATTGCAGGGCAACCGAAGATACCGAGCGTACATGGCCGCTGCCGCCGCATTGCGGGCAGGGTTCTGTCGAACTCTCCAGAACGCTCGCCCTAATTCGCTGCCGTGACATTTCCAGCAGGCCGAAATGCGAAATCCGGCCAACCTGAATCCGCGCGCGATCCTGTCGCAGGCAATCGCTCAGTTTGCGTTCGACCGAACGATTGTTCCGCTTCTCGTCCATGTCGATGAAATCGATCACGATCAGGCCGGCGAGGTCCCGCAGGCGAAGCTGCCTTGCGACTTCCTCGGCAGCCTCGAGATTGGTCTTAAGCGCGGTATCTTCGATGTGATGTTCGCGCGTCGAGCGGCCGGAGTTAACATCGATCGAGACCAGCGCCTCGGTTTGGTTGATGACGATATACCCGCCCGATCGCAATTGAACGGTCGGTGAAAACATCGCATCGAGCTGGCTCTCGACACCCATGCGGGAGAACAGTGGTTGGCCGTCGCGATACTGCTTCACAGCACGCACGTTGGATGGCATCAGCATCTTCATGAAATCGCGGGCTTCCTGATAGCCGGCTTCGCCGGCGACCTGGATTTCGTCGATTTCCTTGTTGTAGAGGTCGCGCAACGATCGTTTGATCAGCGAACCTTCCTCGTAAACCAGCGTCGGTGCCTGCGACTTCAGCGTCATGTCGCGCACCGTCTCCCACATCCGGATCAGATATTCGAAGTCGCGCTTGATCTCCGGTTTGGTGCGCGAAGCGCCGGCGGTTCGCAGTATGATCCCCATGCCCTCGGGCACGTCCAAATCCTGGACCACTTCCTTCAGCCGCGAGCGATCCTGCGCGGAAGTGATCTTGCGGCTGATGCCGCCCCCTCGCGCGGTGTTTGGCATTAAGACCGCATAGCGTCCGGCCAGCGAGAGGTACGTCGTCAGCGCCGCGCCCTTGTTGCCGCGCTCTTCCTTGACCACCTGCACCAGCATGACCTGACGGCGCTTGATGACTTCCTGAATCTTGTATTGGCGCCGCGGGCGGAAGGCGCGTTCCGGCACTTCTTCCAGCACGTCATCGCCGCCTACCGATTCGACAACGTCTTCTTCGGCGTCCTCGGCCTCCTCTTCATCGTCCAAGGTTTCGTCGGCTGAAGGGGCGCCGCCATGTTCGACCTGACCCGACGCCGTGGTCTCGTCATGGGCATCATCGGCATGTGCGCGCTGGTCAGCGGCTCCGTGCGGATCCTGATGAATTTCATTCTGCCCGTAAGGAGCGGTCTCGTCTGCAGCGGATCCCTCGCGCGCCGCGGTATGCGCCAACGTCGGTCCGGCAAGTGCGTCGCTTACGTGAACCTCGGCCTGCTCACCGTGCGCCTGATCAGGCTCATGCGCATGTTCAAGCGCGTGATCATGATCTTCAGCATGATGGTGTTCGGCCTCCGGATAGCTCGGCTGCTCGCCGCCTTGTTCGTGGCTCTCGTTAGGCGGAGCAAGCTGGGGGGTCTCGCTGCTCGCGTTCTCCACGATCTCGCTCTGGACGCGTTCACCATTGCCGCGGCGGCGTGAGTTCCGGTGGCGCGGCCGGCGACGATTAGAGCGGTTCTCGCTCTCCTCTTCGGCCTCGCGATGGGCACGTTCGTCCGCCTCGATGAGTGCCTGACGATCGGCAACCGGGATTTGGTAGTAATCGGGGTGGATTTCGCTGAAGGCCAGAAAGCCGTGGCGGTTGCCACCATATTCGATGAACGCCGCCTGAAGTGACGGCTCTACGCGCGTGACCTTGGCGAGATAGATGTTACCGCGTAGCTGCTTGCGTTGGGCGGTCTCGAAATCAAACTCTTCGACGCGATTGCCGCGGACCACAACAACCCGGGTCTCCTCCGGATGGGTGGCATCGATCAACATTTTGTTGGGCATTTTGAAACTCTTGACGGCGGCGGGCGCGTATAGCGGTAAGCGCGTGTCGCGCTGCCGGGTGACGCGACGGTCCACCTGATTCGGGGGTGAGGGGAAGGCCAAAACGCAACCCGGGACGCCCGTCCGAACGGGATCGGTGCGGAGCAAAACGTCGTGCGGAGCTTTCGCTCCGCATCGGCGCGGTTCTTCGCGGGATCTTCGTCGGCATCACAGTCTGGCGCATCAAGCGTCGGCCCGTCTAAACACGTGGCGGCAAGGCGCCGCCTTAGCTATCGCTGAAGGCCCGGCGCGGCGCGAAGGGCGCTCGCCGGCTGTTCGCATATCGGGCCAATAAGGCCGAATAATCGGTTCTGCCGTGTCTTAAGCCGTTCCTGGGACAAGATTGTACCTTAGGACCGGACGCCGCTCGGGGTCGAAACCGCCACTCCAGTATCAGTCGCGCGCTGCGCTGGCTGCGGAGGGATCGGAAATACGCTAGAAGCTCCAAACCAGAGATTCAGGCGCTGCACCGGGAGGCTGAACGTGACACAACCGGGAGTTTTAGCCGTCAGCCCCCTGTACATACGTGGATTGGCGACAGCGTGCAAGGGAAGCCTCGTTAGCCCGCAACAGTCCACACTTATTCACTAAAACCCCCTTAAGCTTCGATTAACCATGTGGTTCTATTGCGTTAAGAGCCTGCTCGGAGGCACGGATTCGTTGGCGAGCCGCGCAAATCATCGGCTTTGGTTGGGTTCGGCCTTCCTGTGCGCCGCAGCATTGCTGTGTCCAGGTACCATCGCTCGCGCAGCCGAGAGCGGGGTTTCCAACCCGACGTCGAACTTCCCTGTCGCTTCAGACGCCCGGCTGGCCGGAGATGCCAAGCAAACCCGTTTTGTCCTGGACCTGCACAAGGCCGTTCATTTTCGCGCGTTTACGCTGGCTGATCCGTATCGGGTGGTGCTGGACATCCCCCAAGTCAGCTTCCAGCTTCGCCCCGGCATCGGTGCCTCAGGGCGTGGCCTGGTCAAGGCATTCCGCTTCGGCCTCGTCATGCCGGGCGGCTCGCGGATGGTGTTCGATCTGACCGGACCGGCGAGGATCGCCAAGTCCACCGTGCTGGAAGCGGCCAACGGCCAGCCGGCACGGCTCGTGCTTGAGCTTGAGGAGGTGGACCGCACCTCGTTCGTCCAGTCGCTAAGCGCGGAGAGCCGGCCCGAACTGAGGCCCGGCATCGGTGGTGCCGCCGGCGTCGTTGCGTCGGCGCAAGCCGCCGCTCCGCTTGAGGCGCCAGCCGTCACTGATTTGCGCCCGGTCGTTGTAATCGATCCAGGCCATGGCGGCGTCGACAATGGCACGCAGACCAGTACCGAAAGCGAAAAGAATCTTGTGCTGGGGTTCGGTCTGGCGTTGCGCGACCGGCTTGAGAAAGGCGGCAAATATCGTGTCGTCATGACCCGCACGGACGACACCTTCATCACGCTCGAGGAGCGCGTCAAAATCGCTCGCACTCAATCGGCGGCATTATTTTTGTCGATCCATGCGGATGCGTTGCCGCGCGGCGAAGGCGATGCGCAAGGCGCCACGATTTACACATTGTCAGATCGTGCGTCCGACGCCGAGGCTGAACGGCTTGCAGAGGCGGAGAACAAGGCTGACGCCATCGGAGGCGTCAATCTGACCGAAGAGCCGACGGATGTAGCGGACATCCTGATCGATTTGGCCCAACGCGAAACGCGGACATTTTCGAACCGTTTCGCGCGCCTCCTGATGGGGGAAATGAAGAGCACGGTTCGGATGCACAAGCGTCCGCTGAAATCCGCCGGATTTAGAGTGCTGAAAGCTCCCGACGTGCCGTCCGTGCTTGTCGAACTCGGTTATGTCTCGAACAAGGGCGACCTCGAACATCTAGTCTCGGAAAGCTGGCGGTCCCGAACCGTTGGGTCGATGGCGATGGCCATCGATGCGTTTTTGGCCAAGCGGCTGGCGAGGGTCGGCTTCGCCAACTAAAACGGGTCGGTGCGGTGAAAGCCCTAGTTTGGCCACAGCGACGGCTTTATAAAAAATCGCGTGAGGCTTGGGGAATCAATCAAAATTCCCTGCGATCTAACGTATTATGCGCCCCTGCGCGGAACGGCGATGACCTCGCGGTGACGGGTGCGCGTCGAAACGGTTCGATGATCGCGCCAAACGGGCAGGAACGGATATTCGATAATGCGATTGCTGGTGCGGTTCCTGGGTTTTTTGTTCGCCGCCGGAACTGTCGTGTTCCTGGTTGGCGTCGCCGCTACTGCAGGACTGATCTGGCATTTTTCCAGGGACTTGCCGGACTACTCACAGCTTCAGGATTACGAACCGCCGGTCATGACGCGCGTCCACGCGGCGGATGGCGCGCTGCTCGGCGAGTATTCCAAGGAGCGGCGGTTATATCTGCCCATCCAGGCGGTTCCCAAACTGGTCATCAACGCGTTCCTGGCCGCCGAGGACAAGAATTTCTACGAGCATGGCGGCATCGATTTTTCGGGCATGGCCCGCGCGGCGGTGCTGTACGCGCAGAATTATGGCTCCAACCGGCGACCGCAGGGCGCATCCACGATTACCCAGCAGGTTGCGAAGAATTTTCTTCTCACCAATGAGGTCTCGTTCACCCGCAAGATCAAGGAAGCCTTGCTGGCGATGCGAATTGAGCGCGCCTATTCCAAGGACAAGATTCTCGAACTGTATCTCAACGAAATTTACCTAGGCCTCGGTGCCTATGGCGTGGCGGCGGCCTCGCTGGTCTATTTCGACAAGTCGGTGAATGAGCTGACGGTTGCCGAAGCCGCTTATTTGGCGGCACTGCCCAACGCGCCAGCGGCGCTGCATCCGGTCCGCAACCGAGACCGGGCAATCGAGCGCCGTAACTACGTGATCGATCGTCTTCTGGAAAATGGCTGGATCAAGCAGGCCGACGCTGACAAGTCGCGCAAGGATCCGTTGAACGTCACCAATCGCTCCAACGGGGCGCACATTTTCGCGGGTGAATATTTTGCGGAGGAAGTCCGTCGCGATATCTTCGAACGTTACGGCGAAAAGAAACTTTATGAAGGCGGCCTGTCGGTACGCACGACCCTCGATCCAAAGATTCAGGTGATGGCGCGCAAAACAATGGCGGCCGGTCTTGTGAATTATGACGAGCAACAGGGCTGGCGGGGTGCGGTTACCCAAATCGATATATCCGGCGATTGGGGCGTGAAGCTCGCCGACGTCAAATCGCTTTCGGACATCGCGCCGTGGCGGATGGCCGTGGTGCTGGAGACCAGCGATCAATCCGCGCGGATTGGTTTTCAGCCGGGCCGGGAACTTGGGGGCGCGGTCAGCAAGGAACGGCAAACCGGGCTGATGACGCTCGAGGGAGTGAAATGGGCCAAGGCTGCCTCCGGGCCGACGCGGTTCAAGACTCCGACCTCGGTCTCACGCGTGCTCTCACCCGGCGATGTCATCTATGCCGATCCACTGATCAAGGACGGCAATCCGGTCGAAGGGCAGTACCGGCTGCGTCAATTGCCGGACGTTTCCGGCGCAATGGTCGTGATGGACCCCTGGACCGGCCGCGTGCTGGCGATGGTCGGCGGATTCTCCTTTGACCAAAGCCAGTTCAATCGCGCCACGCAGGCGTATCGGCAGCCGGGATCGTCGTTCAAGCCGATCGTGTACTCATCGGCGCTCGACAACGGATACACCCCGTCAACGGTGGTGGTGGATGCGCCAATCGAGATCGACCTGGGGCAGGGCGCGGGCGTCTGGCGTCCGGAGAACTATGACGCGGGCAAATACCTTGGCCCGATGACGCTACGCAACGCGCTGCGATTGTCAAAGAATACGGTTACGGTGCGGCTGGCGCAGGACATCGGCATGCCGCTGATCGGCGAATATGCCAAACGGTTCGGGGTGTATGACGAACTGCCGAATTATTTGTCCTACGCGCTCGGCGCCGGCGAAACCACGGTGATGCGGATGGTCACCGCCTATTCGATGTTTGCCAATGGCGGGCGGCGCGTGAAAGCGACGTTAATCGATCGAATCCAGGATCGATACGGCCACACGATATTCAAACACGACGGGCGCGAATGCCGCGGTTGCGATGCCAATGGCGGCTGGAAGAACCAGCCGGAGCCGCAGCTTGTGGATCGCCGCGAGCAGGTGCTGGATTCGATGACCGCCTACCAGATCACCTCGATGATGGAAGGCGTGGTCCAGGCGGGCACGGCAACCGTGGTGAAGGAAGTCGGCAAGCCGATCGCCGGCAAGACCGGCACCACCAATGACGAAAAGGATGCGTGGTTCATCGGTTTCTCACCCGATATCGTGGTCGGGATCTACATGGGCTACGACAAGCCGCGCAATCTGGGCAGAGGCGCAACCGGCGGTCATTTGGCGGCGCCGATCGCCCGCGACTTCCTGAAGCTCGCGCTTGCCGACAAGCCGGCAATTCCCTTCAAGGTCCCGGCCGGGATCAAGCTGATCCGCGTCGATTCAAAGAGCGGAATGCGGGCCGGCCCCGGCGATACCGGCAGGACCATCCTCGAAGCTTTCAAACCGGGTACCGCGCCGCCGGACAATTATTCCGTGATCGGGGTCGCCGACGCCGACGGGCGCTCGCTGATGGTGTCGCCGGACGCGGGCAACATCATGCGCCCGGGCACCGGCGGACTTTACTAGCCGATTGCGCTTTGCGCCGCGCGCCGCTACATCCCTCGCACGACAGATATTTTCCAATTGACATCGTTCACGTGAACAATGCGCGTGAACACGAGACAACGAAAAGCGGCGGCTTCCGCCGCAGATCAGAGAGCCCATGCGCGCCGAAGTCGAGCGGTTAGTCGAAGAGATCAAGCAGTCAGTCGGGCTGCTGAGGAGGCATCTTTGACGTCGAACAATCCACGGCGCGCCTAGCGGAGCTGAACAAGCTCGCAGAAGACCCAAACCTCTGGAACGATCCGCAGAAGGCACAGAAGCTGATGCAGGAGCGCACCTCGTTGGAGGATGCGCTCAGCGGCATCGGCAAGGTCGAGCGCGAACTCGAGGACAATATCGGAATGATTGAACTCGGCGAGGCCGAGAACGATCAGGGCGTCGTCGCCGAGGCCGAGACCGCGCTGAAGAACCTCAAAAAGGAGGTCGCACGGCGCGAGCTGGAGGCGTTGCTTGCGGGAGAAGCCGACCGCTTCGATTCCTATCTGGAGGTCCATGCCGGCGCGGGCGGGACCGAAAGCCAGGATTGGGCCGAGATGCTGCTGCGCATGTATACGCGCTGGGCCGAGAAGCACGGCTTCAAAGTCGAATACCTGGAAGAGACGCAAGGCGAAGAGGCGGGGATCAAATCCGCCACCATCCAGATCAGCGGTCATAATGCTTATGGCTGGCTGGAGACCGAAGGCGGGGTGCACCGGCTGGTGCGGATAGCGCCATTCGATTCCAATGGCCGCCGGCACACGTCATTTTCCCTTGTGCCCGTATTTCCGGT
>Ga0066662_10001617_pt1 | contig 10456 bp, 8 predicted proteins | sample GraSoiAngelo_111_FD_133939 | JGI IMG/M metagenome (GOLD analysis project Ga0066662, IMG submission 133939) | Grasslands soil microbial communities from the Angelo Coastal Reserve, California, USA - 14_0903_12_40cm | ecosystem: Environmental > Terrestrial > Soil > Grasslands | place: USA... | reverse complement strand
GCTCGTTGCCACGATTTACAGGCCGATGGGTCGCTCCAACCCATGTTCACTATTGATGGGGGGCATGACTTGACCGAGATCACCCTCGATCATCTGGAGGGCTACTGCCTGAGCGGACCGGTCCGCATTGGTAACGGGGCCTACAAGCAGCAACAGCTTGACGTCTACGGGGAGTTGATGGATTCGATCTACCTCTTTGATCGCTACAAAAACATTTCTTATGACCTCTGGTGGAACTTGCGCCATCTCCTCGATTGGCTGAGTCAGCACTGGCAAGACACCGATGAGGGTATCTGGGAGGTCCGTGGAGGACAACAGCACTTTCTCCACTCACGTGTCATGAGCTGGGTGGCCTTTGACCGCGCCTTACGGATCGCACGGCATCGCGGATTACCTGCTCCGCATGCTGCATGGGAAAAAAACAGTGCACTGATCTACGAGGAAATTATGGAAAAGGGCTGGAATGAAAAGGTAGGCAGTTTTGTCCAGTGCCATGGGAGCGATGCGGTCGATGCTAGTGCGCTGCTGATGGTGCTTACCAGGTTTACTGGTCCAACTGATCCACGTATATTGAGCACGATTGAGCGGATACTGAAGGAGTTGACCAGCGACTCGCATGTCTATCGCTACAACCCTGAGTTGGCAGCGGATGATGGTTTTGGGGGTCAGGAAGGAACCTTTTGCATCTGTAGTTTCTGGCTGGTTGAGGCCCTGGCTCGTGCAGGTCGTCTGGAGGATGCGCGCCTGATCCTTGAGAAGATGCTGACCTACGCGAACCACGTCGGCTTGTATGCTGAGGAGATCGGGACGACCGGTGAGGCGCTGGGGAACTTCCCCCAGGCGTTTACCCATCTCTCGCTCATCAGTGCCTGTTACAACATGGATCGAGCGTTAAACGGGACGTTACGCGGATAGGCAAATCGATATGGAAATCTGATCTATTGAGATCCATAAACGTACAGCATTTCGGAGAAGTGATATATCTACAAGGTTGACCCACTTTGGTGGAGCAAGGAAACTCGAAGAGGTTCTACCAAAGCAGGGCAAGCTCATAGGTACGTACTCAATCGATATGGAACACCACTTTCCCATTGACTCGCCGGTCATGCAGCGCAGCAATAGTTTGCCCAAGATTGCGCCAGCTCTCCTCTAATCCAATCTGTGGTGTTAACTTGCCCTTCTCGATGAGTGACACAAGCACTGCCAGATCGGCACCGAATGAGGCAGGTGGTCCCGAGAGATACGAGAAGAATGGGGTCAGATGGGCGCCCTGGTGTCCAACGAAAGACTGAAAATTGAGTGTGGTATCCTCTCCAGATGTATTCCCAAACACTACAATGGTGCCTTCGGGGGCAACCAGCCGGACTGCAGCCGCCAGCGAAGAGCCACCAACCGACTCTAAAATGAGATCAAACAGGCCATCGGCCTTCTGGATATCAGTTATTACTGCGGCTGCTCCTAGTTCGCGCAATCCAGCAGCTCGCTCAGGCCGACCGACGATCCCTGTCACCTCAGCCCCAGCCAGTGCGGCGAGTTGAACCGCAAATTGACCTACTCCACCAGCTGCTCCAGTAATGAGAACCCGGCGGCCCAGCAACGACTCCCCAAGGCGTACCGTGCGCAGAGCCGTGCGTCCAGCAACAGGTAACGTTGCGGCGGCAGCAAAGCTGACTGTGTCCGGAAGGACAGCCAGGCGTTTGGTAGAAACAGCAACCCGCTGAGCCCAACCAGCGCTGTCAACTAGCCCTACAATTCGCGTTCCCACGCCGGGTCCGCTCCCGTCTGCTGCGGGTTGTACCACGATGCCCGCAATATCCTGTCCAGGACGCCACCCTTCTGGACGGCTCTTTAGTAAGCTCAGTTCCCCACGGTTCAACGAAAACGCCTGAACGGCTACAATCACCTCATCAGAAGCCGCTTCTGGCTCAGCGACATCGCGCAGTTCAACTGAGCTTTGCTTCGTTGGAGTATTCACCAGTGCTAGCATCTTATCTCCTTTGTACATATTACTTCCCAGGTTACCCACCAGTCAGGCAGTGAGAAGGCTTCCCCATACCACTTTTTCCTTCCTGGTTTTGGAATGGATATCCCATATAGCCACTACAGCACCGAATTACGTCAATGTGTATGAGCTTGGGCCTTCCAGAGATCAACGCGACGTTCTATCTGCTTGATGGCGAAACGAATGGCGGAGGTATCATTGGTTCTCAAATAGACGGAGACAATCTGGCTTACGGTGGTCAGACCCTTTTGCTTGACGTAGTCATCATGTATGTATTGGAACCAGTCGGAAATGCTCTCATCCCAGGTGGCGTAACGCCGGTAGCCGTGGAAGTCCTGACAGTGACACATCACTGTTGTCGGCGTGGGAAGCGGACCCAGGGAGTGGGTGGCCAGTGACAATCCTTCGGTGCCGAAGATGCTATCGTGCATGAAAAATGCCAGCGCGTAGATCGGGTCAATGCCGTACTTCACGCCCTCCTCGAAAAACAATGGCCCTTTGCCCGCGGCAGGAGAGTGATATTGGGTGAGGATCTGATTGATGAACGCTCCATCAATGCTAGGTTTGCCCAGGATGCTGTAATTATCAGCAGGATAGGGAGTTCTGGTCGTTCCAGTAGTAGACGTTACGGCAGTTGACGCTACGACCGGTGGAGTCGAAGAGACAGTCGGTACTTGATGTACCGGCCCAAACTCCGCGATTTGTCCGCTTCTCCATGAATCTACAGCACTCTCCAAAGCACCGATATAGGCAGCGACATCGTTATGGTCGCTAGCCGGAGCATAGGTCGGGATAATCTGCTCAACAGTCGAGAGATGCCACGTATCGACGTAGACATCACGGATGAGCAAGTACCATGCATCGAAACCTGCTTCCCACGTTGGAAACGATGAAAAGCCATGATAGCAGGCATATGCTGTGATGCAGCGCAAATTGCCCAGCGAAAGGGTGAACTGCGCGACGCCGGTCGTGCCAAATGAACTTTCATGCATGAAAAACGCCAGTGCGTAGACCGGATCAACGCCATACTTCACGCCATCGTCGAAAAGTGCTTGCCCTTTGCCGGAGGCTGGTGATTGATAGAATGCTAACACCCGGTTGATGAGCGCGACACTTACTGTTGGAGGGCCAAGCACGCTGTACGAGGACGCTTGGTGCAAGCGGAGCGTGTCGGCGTGAGCTTGAGTCGAGATCACCAGATGAAGAATGAGACAAATCCCTCCGATGGACAAGAGCTTTGAGAAGCGTTTCATCGGATCCCCCTTCCGTTTTTTCTCTTACATCCTTCTCTATAAACCCAATCATACTATATTTGCACGAGTTTTAAAAGCCTCCCTGTTATTTTACCGACGAATAGGGGCGAGAGCATGGTAGAATGGATGAGAGAACCCGACAGCGGTCCTAACATGAGGATACCACGTGTTCACAACATAATGGATAGTGCCGATTCAGGGTATAAATACATGAGCGTCCAGTTTGAACGACATTGGCGCTTGCTGGTTACCTACCTCAAGCCTCAGTGGTTACGGGTTGTCCTGCTGTCAGCACTACTTCTCTGTAGTATCGGGCTGCAGCTGATCAACCCACAAGTGATTCGCTACTTCATTGATACAACGCAGGCTGGTGGCCCACTCAAGGTACTCTTGATCGCTGCCGGGCTATTCATTGCTATGGCGCTGTTACAAAGAGTCGTTGCCTTTTCATCTACCTATGCTGCCGAAAATACAGGCTGGACCGCCACCAATGCACTACGAGCAGACCTGGCATTGCATTGCCTACAACTGGATATGTCGTTCCACAAAAAGCATACGCCAGGCGAGCTGATCGAGCGCATCGATAACGACGTGACTGCACTGGCAAGCTTTTTCTCTCAATTCGTCATCAAGGTGGTAGGCAACGCCCTCCTTATTCTTGGTATCCTCCTGCTCCTGTACCGCCAAGACTGGCGAGTCGGCGTAGCTTTCACAGTCTATAGCATCTTGACGTTCACTGTCCTGGGCTTCATACAAAATATCGCTGTCACCAGGTGGGCCAGAGAACGGCAGGCAGATGCTGAATTCTACAGTTTCCTGGAGGAACACATCTCAGGAACGGAGGATATTCGCGCGGCAGGGGCCGAGCCATTCGTCACGCACCGCCTGTTCACCCTCATGCGCCGCATGCTTGAGACAACCCGCCTCGCCAGCCTCGTCAGTCACCTCACGTTCTTCAGCACCAACTTCCTGTATGTCGTCGGCTATGCAGCAGGACTGGCACTCGGCGCGTACCTGTATAGCCAGAAGCAGATCACCATTGGTACAGCTTACGTGCTCGTGTACTACATCGGCATGCTCTCAGGGCCACTGGAAAACATTCGGGAGCAGGTCCAGGATCTTCAAAAGGCGTCTGCCAGCATTGAGCGCGTGGAAGAACTGTTCCGCATTCGACCACAGGTTCAGGACAGGGTACACGCTTCACTGCCAGCGAGAAGTCTAGCGGTCGAATTTCGCGATGTCTCATTCAGCTATGACCAGCAGGAAAACGCGCTGCAAAACGTATCCTTTCAGCTACGGCCGGGTAAAGTCCTGGGACTGCTCGGGCGTACAGGCAGCGGGAAAACGACGCTCGCCAGGCTGCTCTTCCGCCTCTATGATCCTACAACCGGAGCCATCTGCCTGAATGGCGTCGATATCCGCGATGTTGCCCTTGAGGACCTGCGAGAACATGTAGGCATGGTCACGCAAGATGTACAGTTATTCCAGGCCAGCGTGCGCGATAACCTCACCTTCTTCAGCAAACGTATCAGTGACGAACAGATCGAGCAGGTCCTCAAAGAGCCAGGGCTATGGCAACGGGTTCAATCACTGCCGGATGGCCTGAATACACAACTGGCGAGCGGTGGACAGGGATTGTCTGCTGGAGAGGCACAATTGCTGGCCTTTGCGCGCCTCTTCTTGAAGAATCCAGGGTTGGTGATCCTGGATGAAGCCTCATCCCGCCTGGACCCTGCTACGGAAAATCTGTTAGAACATGCCGTAGACCAGTTATTGCAGGAGCGCACAGGTATCGTCATTGCTCACCGCCTGCAGACAGTGCAACGGGCAGATGAGATCATGCTCCTGGAGGATGGACGCATCGTCGAGTATGGTCCTCGCGCAATGCTGGCGAACGATCCCAACTCGCGCTTTCACAGGCTGCTCCAGGCAGGACTGGAGGAGGTATTAGCATCATGAGTATATCTCAATTGCAAGAGCGTTCGCTCAAAACCTGGCCTTTTAACTGGCAGATCATCAAATACCGGCCCTGGCCGTACGCTCTCTACAGCTTCTTTCACATGTCATTTTTCATCATACAGGTGGTACCGGGATTGATCGAGAAAAGCGTCTTCGATACTATCACGGGCGCTGCCCCTACCACTGTTAGCTTGTGGGGATTGATCGCGCTGTACATCTCGGTTGAGCTGGTGCGGCAAGCAACGTCGTTTGGGGAGATATGGGGCGATATTACCTTCCGCTACACAGTTGGCGCATTGTTGCGCTTCAATCTCTTTGCCAGCATCCTTCGCCGGCCTGGCGCAATGACGTTACCGGTGTCTACAGGTGATGCAATCAACCGTTTCGACGACGACGTATCGGAAACCTCTGACTTCCCTTTATGGATACCGGATATGGCCGGGCAAACAATTTCATCGCTGGTTGCTATCATCATTATGGCGCGCATCAACCTGACGATTACGCTGGTCATTTTCCTTCCCCTGGCGGCGGCAATCATCGGGTCGCGGGTAGCGTGGGGGCGCATCTTACGCTACCATCACGCCAGTCGTATGGCAACTGGCGAGGTGACTGGTTTCCTGGGCGAACTCTTCGGAGCGGTACAAGCAGTGAAAATCGCCCATGCTGAGAGAGATGTCATCGGTCATTTTCGTTCCCTCAACGATATGCGACGCAAAACGATGGTCCGTGACCGCCTGTTCGGTGAACTGCTCGAATCGATCAGTGATAGTGCCGTCACGTTCGGCATTGGAATCACGCTTTTGCTTGCCGGACAGGCGATGGCGGCGAAAACCTTTACGGTTGGTGATTTTGCACTGTTCGTCTACTACCTCTGGTTTACCACTCGCCTGCCATCGGAGTGGGGCAAGTTTATAGGCGACTACAAGCAACAAGAGGTATCGATACATCGTATGGTCGAACTGATTCCTGATGAGCCTCCACAGGCGCTGGTGAAGCACGCACCGGTGTATGAACGGGAAAGGTTACCTGAACTGGCCTACAGGCCAAAAACGACCGACCAGCGACTTGATTTGCTAGAGGTAAAGGGGCTAACATACCACTACCCCGGCACAGATAACGGTATTACTGACATTCAACTGTGCCTCAAACGTGGCTCTTTTACCGTCATTACCGGACGTATTGGGGCAGGCAAGACGACGCTCTTACGCACCTTACTTGGGCTGCTTCCAAAGGAGGGCGGGGAGGTCTATTGGAACGGCGAGTGGATCAAAGATCTTGCCACCTTTTTCAAACCACCATTTAGCGCATATACGGCGCAGGTCCCGCGCCTATTCAGCGAAACGATGCGTAACAATATCCTGTTGGGTATCCCTGAATATAAGGCGGATTTACCGAGTGCAATCTACTCAGCCGTCATGGAGCAGGATGTAACGGCCATGCCCCGTGGATTGGATACCGTAATCGGTCCAAGAGGTATTCGCCTCTCCGGCGGTCAGGCACAACGTACAGCTGCCGCTCGTATGTTTGTGCGCGATCCCGAACTGCTGGTCTTCGATGACCTGTCGAGCGCACTGGATGTAGAGACCGAAAGCACCTTATGGGAACGTGTCTTCGAGCGAAAACACGTAAGCTGCCTCGTGGTTACCCATCGACGGCACGCTTTGCAGCGTGCCGACCATATCATCGTCCTCAAGGATGGCAGGATCGATGCCGAAGGGATGCTCGATGAACTACTGGCGACAAGCGCAGAGATGGGTAGATTGTGGCGAGGCGAGTACGGGAATGCTAATGGAGGTGGTCAAGCAGTATGATGGTGCATAAATGTGCCATCCATGAGTTCGAAATTCGTAAGCAAACATAAATTTAGAAAATTTGAGATTGAGGCTTGAATTGCGTCAATAATCATGGGGTGGTAAGGATCTAGCTGTTGTTGGTGTAACATTTCACGTAAACATTACATTCTTGCCAGTAACACTTCCCGCTAGTTGGCGAAAGGGATGTGAAAAATGAACACATTTCAATTTCAGCAGCAATCACAAACAATGTCTCAGCGTCACCGTTACTCCGGGAAACTGCTTGCAACACTTGCTATTGCTTCTATAGTCTCAATGCTTCTAATCTCTGGCGTTTATGTCTTTCAGAGTAGCCTCGTCTGGGCAAGCGGCCCGTTAGCCATCATGAGCTTCACAATCTACCTGCTGGTAATTGCTACTATTACGAGAATTGACTGGCGTGGTTTTCTCACCATGAATGGATTACTGAAATGGAAGTCTATGACAGGCAAGCAAAGGCTTATTGTCGGATGCCTTTTTGTAGCATTGAATGCAGTCGTTCTCGCTATCTACCTGGCGCTAGCGTACCAAACGTACCGCCGCTATAAGCAGTTAGAACCGTTAAGACGTCAACGCAAGATTGCCGAGCAAGAAGCCGAACTTGGGATGATTCCACGAACCGAGGGAAACTGTCAGCGATGTCATCAGCCATTACAATTGGGCGCTGAGTTTTGTGCCTATTGTGGGGAAAGAGTGACAGAACGTCCTCGCATCTGTCCAGCATGTTATACCACTACCCTGCCAGATGCCAGGTGGTGCCCTGCTTGTGGCGCACAACTCGATACGACTGTTTTGTCACACTAAACAGAACAGCGAGTTATAGGATATAATTGAAGCGATAAGCTGATCGTGGTGTCAACAGTTGCCAAAATGTGAGACAATCTTCGACAACTCCTGTTTGCGCCGCCCTGATTCGGTCCAGCTTTCCGCCGTTCCTGCCACATAGCAGAAAGTTATCGGATCAGGTGATGCCTTGGAGGAAATGTGGATCGGAACGTTTCCCCGTCAGGCCAACGCCAGCCCCACCACCTTGAACATGTATGCTCACTTGCATACGGGCCTGGGCTGGATCAGTGGGATTGCCCTCCCCAGCCATGCTCCCATCCGACATCTAGCCGGATAGGGCGTTCAGCCGCTTTTGTGTGCGCGCGGCTGCCAATGCAACTCGCGAAAGAAGCTGTGATGCACATTCACGCTGGCGTTGAAGTCGGCATGGCACTCGTAGTGGCAAACGGGACAAAAGAAGAGTTTGCCCCCTGGGCCTCTGACCCGTTGGCCTGCTTGAGACGTGAACCTCACGCCTTTGCCGCCACATCGGGCACAATACTGCGAGGTGCCATGGGGATTGACTTCGACACTGACCACTCCAATGGCATACGCTTTTTCTTTCGCGAGTTGGTTGATTTTGCCTTTCAATTGATTGGCTTGTTTCCGATTGAGCCTCCTCGATTTGCTGCCGCTTTTTGCTTTGATCGTGCGTAAACGTTCAAAGACCAGCACACAGCCAGGGTACTGCTCGCACACCTCGACAATGGCTCGTGCAGTCTGGTGAGCAGTATCCAGGTTCTGCCGACGAATATGTGCCCAGAGTTGCCGATTGCTGCGCTCTCCTTGGACGCAGCGGCCTGTCTGCCATTGCTTCTTCGCCACTCGTTTGAGATGCCGAAATCGATGCTGATCCAGGCCCTGATCAGAGACAAAGCGGGTGGCTTTGATCTGCCCATGCTGGCGCACGGTAATCACGGCGAGCTGCTTCACATTGAGGTCGACAGCCACGGTGACCAGATCAGGATCACGTTTGCTCTGCACGACCTTTTTGGCCTTGATCTCTTTGGTTTGGGAGACGTGCAATCCCGTCAAGTCTTTGCGCAGGATCAGCTTGGGACTCTGCTGCTCCCATCCTGGCTCCGTTCGGCGCTTCTCAAAGTACCGGCTGTACTTAACGGGATAATTGATCCAGATCCATCCATTCCCATCGTAGACCTTGAGGCCAACAAACGTCTTGTGCAGATCCAGACCGTCCAGTTGCAGGCTGAATGTTCCTTCGTAGAGGGTCGGATGATTGTTCGTTCCAGGTAGGCCCGGCTTTCCTCGCTTCTTGCCTGCTTGCTGCCAATTCGCCAGATTCGAAAGGTAGGACCTCACCCTGCCGATGGCGTCCTTGATGACAGATCGGCGATAGACGTAAGGAAAATCGGGAAACCTTTGGCTGAAGTTCCAGGCGGGCAGCGGATGGGGATGCGCGGCAGTTTCGACCGTCTCAAACTCTGCCCAGGTCAGGAGCTTGTCCGCCGAAATCAGTCTTTCACTCACTTCTCCGGTTGGCTTGGAAATCACTTCGACCCGCTCTCTCAGCCGGTCCTGATGCGCCAGGAAAAAGTCCAGGTAAAACCGGCGGGCATCATTGAGGATAGCAACCGTCGCTTCCAGATGGCTGCGTTTTCCCGGATTTGCTCCTCCTTGACTGCGCTTGGAGAAATCAAGGAGCAGTTTCGTGGTGCGGCTGGCCTGTCCCATTGGTTTCCTCCGTCTGCTCACATTCCTTGAGCACGGTTTCTACCCGCTTGCGCACGCCTTGAGCACGAGGGCCGTACAGTCGTCCGGCAAACACGGTCACGATGGTGAGCATATCCTGGATGAGTTCTTCTGTGGGTTCCTGGTGTTTGGGGGGGTCAAGCACCTCTAAGCGTACATCCCTCCAACCAAACGCCTGCTCCAGATAGCCGAAGCCAAAGCGCACCAACCGATCTGGGTATTCGATGAGCACTACATCCACCGCCTGCTCTCCGACCAGGTTCAACACCCTTTTCATGCCTTTGCGCTTCTCATTGAGGCTAGAGGCTTGTTCGGTGATGACTTGCACCACTTCATACCCACGTGAGGTTGCTGCTTCCCGCAGTCGCGCCGTCTGTCGGGCTAGATGGCCATCTTGTTCTTGTCTCATGCTTGATACTCGTGCATAGAGCACACAGCGCTCGGTTGGTTGTTCTCCCTGTTTGCGCAGCCGTACAATCTCTTCAATGGGTATCCGCCGTTGATTGCCCACGGTGCGCACGGTACGCAATTTCCCCGCCTCGTCCCACCGATGAATGGTTTTGGTGGAGATGCCTAATTCATGAGCTGCTTCCTTTGGATGCAACAAACGTTTGTTCTTCATCCATCAAGTATACCAACTATGTCCCACTTTGTCAAACTTTTTGGATGGTCGCATCACTGAGAGCGCCCGTATCATCACTTCATCCCTTTGGCACTGCCAGACCTTCAGCATCTTGATGATCTGCAAGAACTCTCGCAGTCCGCCACAGTGACACTCTTCCTTACAGAGCGCTACCCAATCTAAAAATGCCCACTATGATAATCCCATCTGGCGAAAATTGTAGACTTCTGTTATACTTTGGATGGGTTAATCT
>Ga0066662_10001616_pt1 | contig 10463 bp, 7 predicted proteins | sample GraSoiAngelo_111_FD_133939 | JGI IMG/M metagenome (GOLD analysis project Ga0066662, IMG submission 133939) | Grasslands soil microbial communities from the Angelo Coastal Reserve, California, USA - 14_0903_12_40cm | ecosystem: Environmental > Terrestrial > Soil > Grasslands | place: USA... | reverse complement strand
CGTGACCGACGAGCCGCGCCTGCTGGCGGGGCGGGTGGCGGTCGTCGGGTTCCCCAACGCCGGCAAGTCGACCCTCATCAACCGGCTGACGGCGACCCGGCAGGCCGTCGTGCACGAGACGCCCGGGGTGACGAGGGACCGCACCGAGGCGATCTGCGACTGGCGGGGCCGCGAGTTCGTCCTGATCGACACCGGCGGGGTGGACGCCGCTGACGAGTCGCCGCTGCAGGCGCAGGTGGCCGAGCAGGCGCGGATCGCGGTCGAGGAGGCGCACCTCGTGCTGTTCGTCGTCGACGCGCGGGCCGGGCTGGCCGCGGGCGACGAGGAGATCGCGCAGATCCTCCGGCGGTCGCGCCGGCCGGTGATCGTGGTCGCGAACAAGATCGACGACGCCGCCCACGAGCCGGATGCCCTCGAGCTGCACGCCCTGGGCCTCGGCGAGCCGATTGCGGTGTCCGCGCTGCATGGCCGCGGCACGGGAGAGCTGCTCGACGCGGTGGTGGAGCGCCTGGAGGCGGTGGAGGGGGCGGAGCACGTCGACGAACGCGGCGACGAGATCGGCGTCGCCATCGTCGGACGGCCGAACGTCGGCAAGTCGTCGCTGCTGAACGCGATTCTCGGCCGTCCGCGCGTGATCGTGTCCGATGTGCCGGGCACGACCCGGGACACCGTGGACACGGTCTTCGAGCGGGAGGGGACGCTGTTCCGGCTGATCGACACCGCGGGGCTGCGGCGCAAGCGCAAGCACCGTCAGGGGATCGAGTACTACAGCGAGCTGCGCGCGCTGCAGGCGGTGAAGCGCGCTGACATCGCGCTCGTGCTCGTGGACGCGTCGGACGGTCTGGTGGAGGGCGACCTGTCGGTCGCGGACGAGGCGCGCAAGGCCGGCTGCGCGACGCTGGTCGTGCTGTCGAAGTGGGACATCAGCACCGTGGAGCTCGAGGACGTCCGCGAGCGGATGGGCGTGAAGCTGCGCCAGCGGCCCTCGATCGTGACCACGTCGGCGGTGACCGGGCGCAACATCGACAAGCTGCTGGACGCGGTGGAGGAGCTGTTCGGGCGGTACACCTCGCGGGTGACGACGGGCGCGCTGAACCGGGCGGTCGAGGAGATCACCGCCCAGCGTGAGCCGCCCCGTAGCGGGAGGCGCCGTCTCAACCTGCTGTATGCGACGCAGTACGCCACCCGACCGCCGCGGGTCCGGATCGTGGTCAACGACCGCAGCCTGGTCACCCGGGACTACGCGTACTTCGTCGAGAACCAGTTCCGGCGGCGCTTCTCGCTCGAGGGGGTTCCCGTGATCATCGACTTCCAGAGCCGGTCGTGAGGGCGGCGGTCGTCGGCGGGGGCAGCTGGGGCACGGCATTCGCCAGGCACCTGGTGCTGGCCGGGCACGAGACGACGCTGATCTGCCGCGACCCGGCGCAGGCGGAGGAGATCGTGCAGCGCCATCGCAACCCGCGGTACCTCTATGACATCGAGCTGCCGGGCGACCTGCGCGCCGAGCCGCTGGACGGGGCCCGGTTCGACGCCGCAGAGCTGGTCGCGATTGCGCTGCCGAGCCGGGAGTTTGCCGGGGCCGTGGAGCGGATCGCGGGGCGCCTGCCCGATGACGCGTCGCTGCTCTCGCTCACGAAGGGCCTCGACCCGGCGACCGGCCGGCGGATGTCCGAGATCCTGGCGGGCGTGGGAGGCGCCGAGCGCGTGGCGGTGCTCTCCGGCCCAAATCACGCCGAGGAGGTGGCGCGGGACTACCCGACGGCCTCGGTGGTGGCCAGCGAGCCGATCGCCCTCGCGCATCAGCTGCAGTCAGCACTGTCGACGTCCCGGCTGCGGATCTACGCGTCGGGGGACGTGGTCGGGGTCGAGCTCTGTGCGGCGGCCAAGAACGTGATCGGGCTGGCGGCAGGCGTGTCCGACGGCCTTGGGTTCGGCGACAACGCGAAGGCCGCGATCATCACGCGCGGCATGGCCGAGATGAGCCGGTTGGGGGCGGCCTTCGGCGCGCTGCCGCGCACGTTCGCGGGCATGGCCGGCATGGGCGACCTGGTGGCAACCTGCACGTCGCATCATTCGCGGAACCGTCGGGCGGGCGAGCTGCTTGCACGCGGCGTGCCCGGGGAGTGGATCGAGCGCGAGATCGGGCAGGTGGCGGAGGGGCTGACGACGGCACCGGTGCTGCGCGAGCTGGGGCGCAGCCGGGGGCTCGAGCTGCCGATCACGGAGGCGGTCTGCGAGGTGGCCGCCGGCACGGCGACGCCGCTTGAGGCGGTGGGCCGGCTGATGGCCCGCGAGCCGACGGTGGAATGACTCGCCGCAGCCGCAGGCGGCCTGGGAGCTCCGTGTTCCAGTTTCACAACGACCCGTCACGCCTCTGTGCCGAAACGCCGCGGTCGCCGAGTCGGGCTCAGAGCCCTCGTTCTGACCGTTTCGCGTAGGTAGGCGAAATGGCCGTCACACGACTCGGCACACAAGTCACGGAACTGTCACGACAGCGTGTCGAGGCCCGGGTCGGGCTCAGAGCCCGGGGTCGCGGCCTGAGCCCGGGGTCGCGGCCTGGCCCGGGGTCGCGGCCTGGCCCGGGGTGCGGCCTGAGCCGGGGTCGCGGCCTGGAGCGGCCGATCGAGTGCGTCGCGACGTACATGGTGAAGATCCGGTCGGCCCGTTGGTAGAGTCCGCCGCGTGAACGAGTTCCTCTTCACCTCGGAGTCCGTCACCGAGGGTCACCCGGACAAGGTTGCCGACCAGATCTCCGACGGCGTCCTCGACGCCGTGCTCACCGCCGATCCCAACGGCCACGTCGCCTGTGAGGTGCTCTGCACCACCGGCCTGGTCGTCGTCGCCGGCGAGATCACCTGCGACGCCTACGTCGACATCCCCCGCATCGCCCGCGAGATCGTCGGCGACATCGGCTACACCAGCTCCGATCTGGGCTTCGACGCCTCCACCTGCGGCGTCGTCGTCGCCCTCGACGAGCAGTCCCCCGACATCCGCCGCGGCGTCGAGTCGTCCTACGAGCTCCAGCACGCCGTCGCCGACGGCGACATCGATGCCCAGGGAGCCGGCGACCAGGGCATGATGTTCGGCTACGCCTGCGACGAGACTCCCGAGAAGATGCCGCTGGCAATCCAGCTGGCACACCGTATCGCCGCGAAGCTCGCCTTCGCCCGCAAGGCCGAAACGGTTCCCTACCTGCGCCCCGACGGCAAGGCCCAGGTGACGATCCGCTACCGGGAGGAGGACGGCCGCCTCGTTCCGCAGTCGATCGAGCGCCTGCTCGTCTCCACCCAGCACCACCCCGACATCCACGACGAGGAGCGCGTCCGCGCCGACATCATCGAGCACGTGCTGACGCCGGTGATCCCGCACGACCTCTGCCCCCGCGAGCGCTTCTCCGAGCCCGGCTTCGTGCTGGTCAACCCCACCGGCCGCTTCGTCACCGGTGGCCCGATGGGCGACACCGGCCTCACCGGCCGCAAGATCATCGTCGACACCTACGGCGGCGCGGCCCGCCATGGGGGCGGCGCGTTCTCCGGCAAGGACCCGTCGAAGGTCGACCGCTCCGCCGCCTACGCCATGCGGTGGGTCGCGAAGAACATCGTCTCCGCCGGCCTCGCCGCTCGGGCGGAGGTGCAGGTCGCCTACGCCATCGGCGTCGCCCATCCGGTCTCGGTCATGGTCGAGACCTTTGGCACCGAGACGGTCGACCGCACCGCCATCGAGCGCGCCGTCCGCGAGGTGTTCGACCTGCGGCCCGCCTCGATCATCCGCGATCTCGATCTCCTGCGCCCGATCTACCGCGACACCGCGGCCTACGGGCACTTCGGCCGCGAGCACGACGTCTTCACCTGGGAGCGCGCCGACCGGGTCGCAGCGCTGCGCGAGGCCTGCGGGCTCGAAGCGCCCGCCTCGGTCTGATCGCGCGCGTCCACCCGCTCGTCACCGCACGCGCGGTCGACCGGCCGTTCGACTACGAGGTGCCCGAGGAGCTGGCCGGCGATCTCGTCCGTGGCTCGCTCGTGCGCGTGCCGCTGGGCGCCCGCGAGGTGGCCGGCGTCGTCGACGGCCTCGCCGACGTGCCGGAGCACCCGGGGGAGGAGCTGAAGCCTGTGCTCGCGGTCAGCGGGCGCGTGCCCGAGTCGCTCTACGACCTGGCCGTCTGGATCGCCGAGGGCACCGCGTCCACCGTCGCCCGGGCGGTTGCGCTGGTTGTCCCGCCCCCGCCGCCGAAGCGCCGTCTCGCGCCGGCCGAGCGCGCCGCCGTCGCCGACCGCACGGTCGAGCTCACGCCGGCTCAGCGCGACGCCGTCGCCGCCATCGACGCGGCGGTGTCCGCGGGCGCGCGTGAGGTGCTGCTGCACGGCGTCACCGGCTCCGGCAAGACCGAGGTCTACCTCCGCGCCATCCAGGAGCGCCTGCGCGCCGGGCGCGGCGCGATCGTGTTGGTGCCGGAGATCGCCCTCACGCCCCAGACCGCCGCTCGCTTCGTTGCCCGGTTCGGCGACACGGTGGCGATACTCCACAGCGCGCTGACCCCCGCGCGACGTGGGCTCGAGCACAAGCGCATCGCAGACGGCGAGGCGCGTGTGGTCGTGGGTGCCCGCTCGGCGGTCTTCGCAGCCGTCCCCGACCTCGGCATCATCGTCGTGGACGAGGAGCATGACGCCTCCTACAAGCACGAGAGCGACCCCCGCTATGACGCCCGCCGCGTCGCCGCCAAGCGCGCACGGCTCGAGGACGCCATCGTCGTCTACGGCAGCGCGACGCCGCGTCCGGAGTCCTGGCACGGCATCACCACCCGAGTCGGGCTTCCCGCCCGGGTCGGCGGCGCGCTTCCCGACGTGGAGGTGGTCGACCTCCGTCGCGACGGGGGCTACCCGCTCACGCGCCCGCTGCGCGACGCCCTCGGCCGGATCGAGGACGAGGGCGGCCGTGCGATCCTCCTGCAGAACCGCCGCGGCTCCGCGGCCGCCATCCACTGCCGCACCTGCGGACACGCATGGCGCTGCCCGCGCTGTGACGTATCCCTGTCCCTGCACGGCCGCTCGCACCTGGTCTGCCACCACTGCGGCCATCGGGAGCCGGCGCCGCGCGCCTGCCCCGTCTGCGGCTCGGTTGACCTGACCCGGATCGGCTCGGGCACCAGAGCCGTCGAGGACGAGCTGGCCGAGCTGTTTCCGCGGCTCGAGGTCGTGCGGCTCGACGCCGACGTGGCTGCCCACGCGGGCGAGCCGGAGTCCACGCTGGCCCGCTTCCGCGAGGCGGATCGCGCCGTGCTCGTGGGAACGCAGCTGGTGGCGAAGGGCCATGACGTGCCCGGGGTCACCCTTGCCGCGGTGCTGGACGCCGAGACCGGGCTGGCGATGCCCGACTTCCGGGCCGAGGAGCGAACGTTCGCGCTGCTCACCCAGCTCGCGGGCCGGCCGGGGCGGCCCGGCGATCCGCGCGGCCGGGTGCTGATCCAGGCGTGGGAGCCGTCGTCGCGCGTCGTCGAGCTGGCCGCGCGCCACGACGTCGAGGCGTTCCTCTCCGGCGAGCTGGAGCGCCGCCGTGAGCTCGGCTACCCGCCCTACGCCCGGCTCGTGCGCGTGCTGGTGACCGCGCCCGATCAGGCGACCGCGGACGGCATCACGACCCTGCTCGCGGACACTGCCGACCCCGTCCTGGGAGACGACCTCGTCCTGGGGCCTGCGCCGCTCTTCCGCCTGCGCGACCGCAGCCGCAGCCACCTGCTGATCAAGACCGCCGACCCGCGCCGTCCCGCCGCGGTATTCCGGGGGCTTCTCCGAGACCTCGCCCCCGACCTGCGCCGCGCCGGTGCGAGCGCCGTGGTCGACGTCGACCCGCAGTCGTTCAACTAACCTTCCCGCATGGCACGGGGGCTGGTGATCGTCGACATCCAGAACGACTACTTCCCGGGCGGCCGGCACGAGCTGGTCGGCTCGCAGGACGCCGCGGCAAACGCGGCGCGCGTGCTCGAGCGCTTCCGCAGCCGGGGCGAGCCGGTCTTCCACGTGCAGCACATCTGGGAAGGGGGCGGCGCCGAGTTCTTCGAGCCCGGCACCGAGGGCGTCGAGATCCACGCGGCCGTGCGCCCTGCCAACGGCGAGCCGGTGGTTTCGAAGCACCACCCAAACAGCTTCCTGAAGACCGACCTCGAGCAGCGGCTGCGCGACGCGGGTGTGACCGATGTCGTCGTCGCGGGCATGATGACCAGCATGTGCGTGGATGCCACGGTGCGCGCCGCCGCGGACCTCGGGTTCGGCTGCACGGTCGTGCACGACGCGTGCGCGACCCTGGACCTCCAGTTCGGAGGCCGCACGATTCCCGCCGCCAGCGTGCAGGGCGCGTTCCTGGCTGCGCTCGGCGACGGCTATGCGACGGTAACATCGGCGGACGATGTCTGAGCAGGCGGAGCACGTCGAGGAGCAGGAGGGGCCGACCCCGGAGGAGCGGCTGGAGTGGCGGATGAACGCGCTTCGGCTCGTCCGCCAATTCCCGGACCCCGCGCTGCGGAACCGCGCGACGCCGATCTCGGACGTGGATGACGAGGTGCAGCAGCTGGCCGGCAGGATGGTGGACATCATGGAGCGCGCCCACGGCGTCGGCCTCGCCGCTCCCCAGATCGGCGTGCTGCGCCGCATCCTCGTCTACCGGGCGCGCGACGAGGACGAGGCACACGTGCTGATCAACCCGGAGCTGGTCGACCGTTCCGAGGAGACAGAAGTCGGCACCGAGGGCTGCCTCTCGCTGCTCGGCGGCGAGCTGCAGGTCGCCGTCCCTCGGCACCTGCGCGTGAAGGTGGCGGCCCGTGACGAGAAGGGCGACGCGGTCGAGCTCGACGCCGAGGGCTTCGAGGCGCGGGTGATCCAGCACGAGATCGACCACCTCGACGGCGTCCTCATCTTCGATCGCGCGGAGGATCAGGCCCGCCGCGAGGCGCTTCGCGAGCTTCGGCTCCGCGCCGGCTGAGGTGAAGGTCGCGTTCTTCGGCACCTCCGCCTTCGGCGCCGAGGTGCTGCGCAGCCTCGTCGAGCGCGGACGGCTGGACGTCACCACCGTCGTCTCGCAGCCCGACCGCCCCAGTGGCCGCGGGCGGGCGCCGACGCCGCCGCCGGTGGCCGAGGCGGCCCGGTCGCTGGGCCTTCGCCTCCGCCAGTTGGAGGACGCCAGCGCCGCCCCGCCCGATGCCGACGCCGGCATCGTCGTCGCCTTCGGCCAGCTGGTCCGCGAGCCGCTGCTGCACGCATACCCGCTGGTCAACCTCCACCCCTCCGCGCTGCCCCGCTGGCGGGGAGCCGCGCCGATCGAGCGGGCGATCATGGCGGGGGACTCCGAGACGGCCGTCGCGGCGATCGAGCTCAGCGCCGAGCTGGACGCCGGCCCCATCCTCGGCGAGGAGCGGATCGAGATCGGGACGGCCGACGACGCCGGCGCCGTCCGCGCTCGCGCCCTCGAGCTGGGCGTGCCGCTGCTCGAGCGGGCGTTGCTCGACCGGCCGACGCCGCGCCCCCAGAGTGAGGAGGGCGTGACGTATGCGCACAAGATCACCGCCGAGGACCGACCGCTTCGCTGGTCGCGCCCGGCCGTGGAGCTCGACCGGCAGGTGCGCGCACTGTCACCGGCGCTCGGCGCGCGCGCGCAGCTCGGCGACAGGACATGCCTGGTGTGGCGTGCGCGGCCCCTCGCAGACGGCCCCCCGGAGGGGCGGATCGCGGACGGCCTCGTCGTCGGCTGCGGGCAGGGTGCGCTGCAGATCCTCGAGCTGCAGCCGGCCGGCAAGGGCCGGATGGAGGCCGCCGCATATCTGCGCGGCCTTCGCGAGCCGCCCACCCGCGCGGCATGAGCGGCCCCGCCCCGGCGAGGAGGGTGGCCTACGAGGTCGTGCGCCGCACGTTCGAGCAGGAGGCGTACGCCGACCGCGCGTTCGCGACTGCCGCGGCGGAGCTCGATGCGCGCGAGCGGCGCCAGGCCATGCGCCTGGCGTTCGGCGCGGTGCAGCGGGTGCGGACCATCGACCACGCGGTGGAGCAGCTCGCCGGGCGGCGGCCGATGCGGCTGCAGGCGGAGCTCCGAAACGCGCTGCGCGTCAGCGGCTATGAGGTGCTCTTCTCCGATGCGGTGCCGGCCCGTGCCGCGGTCAGCGAGGGAGTGGAGCTGGCCCGTGAGGTGGCCGGCGGCAGGGTGGCCGGCCTGGCAAACGCGGTGCTCCGTCGCCTTGCCGACGGCGGCCGTGATTGGGTTGGCGGGCTGCCGCCCCCGCTGCGCCTGTCGTACCCGGACTGGGTGTGGGACGCCTGGGTGGAGCTGCTCGGCGAGCCGGGGGCGGAGGCATGTGGGGAGGCGCAGAACAATCCGCCGGAGCTCGCCGTCCGCGTGAACCCGCTGCGTCCGGGGCCGATCGACCTGGGCGTGCCGGCGCACGGGGTGGCCGGCCTGCCCGAGGCGCTGGTGCTGGACGAGGTCATGGACGTCACCGCAACGAAGGCCTTCGCGGAGGGCATGATCTGGCCGCAGTCGCGTTCCTCGATGCGCCCGGCCCGCCTGCTGGCTCCGGAGCCGGGGATGCGGGTGGCGGATCTCTGTGCTGCACCGGGCGGCAAGTCCGGGCAGCTGGCCGCGCTGATGGGGAACCGGGGCGAGCTGGTCTGCGTCGAGCGCCACCCGGGACGTGCGCGGGAGCTGCGGGCGACGCTCGAGCGGTTCGGCGCAACATGCGCACGGGTGGTGGAGGCGGACGTCCTCGAGTTCGCGGATGGCCGCTTCGACCGCATCCTGCTCGACCCGCCCTGTAGCGGCCTCGGCGTGCTCGCGGGGCGCCCGGATGCTCGCTGGCGCCGCAGCCCCGAGGCCGCCACGGAGCTGGCCGAGCTGCAACGGTCGATGCTGGAGCACGCGCGGTCGCTGCTGGCCCCCGGTGGCGCGCTCGTCTATTCCGTCTGCACCCTGCGGCGCGAGGAGTGCGAGGCGATCGCACCGGGCGGGGAATACCTGCTGCCGCAGGTCGAGGGCAGCGACGGGTTCTACATCGCGCGGGTCTAGGCCGCCCTGCGCGCGAACCAGAGCGTCTCGATCTGCTCGGCCGTGACGGCCGGCCCGAACAGGTATCCCTGGCCGAGGCGGCAGCCGTGCTCCACCAGGAACCGGCGCTGCGCCTCCGTCTCGATCCCCTCGGCCAGCGGTTCCATGCCAACGCCGCGCGCCAGGCGGATGATCGTCTCGGTGAGAGTCACCGAGGCGGCCTCGTGCGGGAGGTTGCGGACGAAGGACTGGTCGATCTTGAGCGTGCCGGCCGGCAGGTCATTCAGCCTCGACAGCGAGGAGTACCCGGTACCGAAGTCGTCGATAGCGAGCGGCATGCCGGCGGCGTCGAGCATCTCGAGGATCTTCGCCGTCTCCTCCGGGCGGCCCATGGCGGCCGACTCGGTCACCTCCATCACCAGCTGGCACGGCTCGACGCCCGATTCGATGACGCGGGCCAGCAGGCGCTCGACGACGATCGCATCCCACAGCCCCGTCGGGAAGTTGAACGAGATCCGCAGGCCGACGCCCCGTGCCCGCCAGCGCCGCGTCTGAGCGCACACCTCCGAGACGACCCACTCGGTGATCGGCCTGATCAGCCCGGTACGCTCGGCGACCGGGATGAACGCTGACGGCGGCACCGGGTCGCCGTTCCCGGGGTGCCAGCGCAGGAGCGCCTCCACGCCGATCGGCCTGCCATCATGCAGGTCGACCACCGGCTGGTAGCGGAGGGTCAGCTCGTGCCTGTCGATGGCACGGTGCAGCCGCGAGGTCATCTCCAGCTCGGCGGTCGGCTCGATGTGGGTCGCCACATCGCGCTGGCGGCCGGAGCGCGACCGGAACCGGTCGGCGGTGGCCCGGCGGATGATCGACTCGCGGTCTGGCCCGTCCGCCGGATGGATGGCCACGCCCGTGCTGGCGGTCAGGTAGATCTCCTCGCCGCGATGGGTGAACGGCATCGAGAGCAGGTGCTGAAGGCGACCCGCCAGCGCCTCGGCCATCTGCGCCACGTCCGCGTGCACCTCGTGCGTACCGTCGCCGCTGCCCTCGCCGGTGTCGGCCACGAGCACCAGGAACTCGTCGCCCCCCTGCCGTGCGACCAGCTCCGCGCCGAACGCCGCGTCTCGCAGCCGGTTCGCGAACTGGCGCAGCAGCTCATCGCCTGCGATGTGGCCGAGGCTGTCGTTGATCAGCGTGAAGTTGTCGAGGCTCACGAACAGCACGGCGGCATGTCGCTCGCCGCCGGCGCAGCGCTCGATCGCGAGGTCGAGCCAGTGGCCGAACAGCTCGCGGTTGGGGAGGCCGGTCAGCTCGTCGTACCGGGCGAGGTACTGCACGCGCTCCTCGGCCCGCCGGCGCTCGGTGATGTCCTCGGCGATGACGGTCAGGCCGATCACACGACCGGATGGGTCGCGCAGCAGCGTCTCGTTGCAGCTGATGAT
>Ga0066662_10001615_pt1 | contig 10464 bp, 13 predicted proteins | sample GraSoiAngelo_111_FD_133939 | JGI IMG/M metagenome (GOLD analysis project Ga0066662, IMG submission 133939) | Grasslands soil microbial communities from the Angelo Coastal Reserve, California, USA - 14_0903_12_40cm | ecosystem: Environmental > Terrestrial > Soil > Grasslands | place: USA... | reverse complement strand
TCGAGGCGCTCGCGGCACGGCACGGCGTCGACGCGGTCGCGGTGGGCGACGGCGACGCGATGCGGCGCGAGCTGGCCGACGCCGACGCGCTGTGGGCCTGGCCGGCGTTCTACGACGCGGAGCTCGTGGGTCTGCTGGCCCAGCACCGCCCACGGCTGCGCTGGGTGCAGCTGCCGACGATGGGCTACGATCCCGTCGAGCTGCACGGCGTCCCGGCCGGCGTCACCGTGACCACCGCGGGCGACGCATACGCTCCGACCGTCGCGGAGCACGCGCTCGCGCTGCTGCTGGCGCTCGTGCGCCGGTTGCCCGAGGCCGTGCGCAACGCCGAGCAGCATCGCTGGGACCAGTCGGGCGCGACCGCGATCGGAACGCTGCACGATGCGACGGTCGCCGTGATCGGCTTCGGCAACATCGGCCGCGAGATCGCGCAACGGCTGCGCGGCTTCGGCGCGCGCGTGATCGCGGTGACGCGTAGCGGACGGCCCGATCCGCTCGCCGACGAAGTGGTGCGCATCGAGGAATTGCATGCTGTGCTGGGCCGCAGCGACGCCGTCGTGCTCGCCGTGCCGCTCAACGCGCGGACACGCCATGTGATCGATGCGCGCGCGCTCGCGGCGATGCAGCCGCACGCGCTGCTGATCAACGTCGCGCGCGGCGGCGTCGTCGATCAAGCCGCGCTGGCAACGGCGCTCGCGGAGCGCAAGGTCGGCGGCGCGGGACTCGACGTGACGGATCCGGAGCCGCTACCGCCGGACGATCGCCTGTGGACGCTGCCGAACACGCTGATCACGCCGCACGTCGCGGGCTACGGCGGCAACGTAGCCCCGCGCCGCATCCTCGCGCTGGTCGAACGCAACCTGCGCGCGTTCATCGAAGGCCGGCCGTTGGAATCGCCCGCGCCGGTCGAACCGCACTAGCCTTCCGACATCGCGCGATGCAACGCGCGCGCGCTCGCCGTGTTCTTCCTGCGCAATCCGGCGTTGGGCCGGTAACCGTCAGGAGGTATCATGAACACGCTCCTTCGCGCCGCGAGCGCCGCGGCAGCGCTGTCGCTCGCGCTCAGCACCGCCGCGAGCGCGGCCACCGTTCGGCTCGTGCCGCTTTCACCGCGAACGGCGGGCGCATCGATCGGTTCGTGCGCGCTTCCGTTCGCATCCGCCGCCGTGACCGCCGCGGTGCCCGCGGATCTGCCGGCGATCGCGGCCGGTCAGAACGTCACCGGCACCACCGAAGTGCGCATCGTGCTCGACCCGGGCGGGCGGCTCACCGAACAGTCGGTGCTCGCGTCGAGCGGGAACCGCTGGATCGACGGGGCCGCGCTCGCCGCGGCGCGGCAATCGCGCTACCGCGCGGAGGTTCGCGACTGCGCGCCGGTCGGCGGAACCTACGCGTTCGTCGTCGACTTCACGCGATAACCGCAGCGCCGCACGGTTCGGACCAGGCGCCGGCGTTCGGCGCGCAGTACCTGCGCGGGGATGAGCCGCAGCATCGACGTCCTTCTCGCGCCGCCATGGCCTGCCGACGCGGTGCGCGGCGTGCACGTCGCGGTCGTCGACGTGCTCCGCGCAACGACGACGATCGCGGCCGCACTCGCCAACGGCGCGGCGGGCGTGATCCCCGTCGCCGAACCGGAAGACGCGATCGCGCTCGGTAACCGCCTGGGCCGCGATCGCGTGCTCTTCGGCGGCGAGCGTGAGTCCCGGCGCATCGCCGGCTTCGACCTCGACAACTCGCCCGCGTCGTTCACCGAAACCGCGCTCGGCGGCAAGACCGTGGTGCTCACGACGACGAACGGGACGCGCGCGCTGCGCGCGGTCGCGAACGCGGCGTCCGTGCGCACGGCGGCGCTCGTCAATCGCACGGCCGTCGCGGACGCGCTCGCGCACGAGGACGGCGACGTCGCGATCGTGTGCGCCGGCAACGCGAACGGCTTCGCGCTCGAAGACGCGCTCGGCGCGGGCGCGCTGGTCGATACGCTCCTGACGCTGATCGGCGACGTCGAGTTGCGCGACGGCGCGCGTGCCGCCGCGCTGCTCTACCGCGCGGTCGCGAGCCGGCTCGCGGACGCCGTCGCAAGCGCCGACCACGCGCAGGCGCTCGCAGAGAAAGGCTTCGCGGGCGACGTCACGCGCTGCGCCGCGCTCGACACGCTCACCGTCGTGCCGATACTGCGCGACGGAGTCCTCGTCGCTACGTAAGCAGCGGCCGCGCCGACGATGCCGATCTCGCCGATGCCCTTGACGCCGATCTCGTTCACGTGCGCGGCACGTATGAGGCGCCGTATGATTCTCGTACCGAACGCCGCGGGCTCACGCGCCTAGCGCGCTTCGAGAACCTCGACGATCTCTGCGACCGAGTCGCCTTCGAGGCCGTCCGGAACGGGATCGCCGAACTGCCGCAGCACCGCGATGTGGCCCTCGATCGCCTCGCGGGCATTTTCAGCGGCCTCTTCGCGCGTAGCTCCTGCGCTGAAACATCCCGGAAGCTCGGGGACCCGCACCCACCACGATCCGTCTTCCGCCGGCTGGATCACGATCACGAATTTCATCGTCTCAGCCCCGCGTGACCGTTTCCCGCTTTTGTGGATGTCGAAAATGACGATGCGAGCCGGTCGACCGAACCAACACCCATCCATTATTACGGAGCAGCAGCTCGATTTGTCTATAGTTCACCGCGCCGGCTGATCACGCCGGGCGGTGCTCTCGACTAGGGCGTGGCGGCTAGTTCAGATTACGGCGTTTCGTCGGCTGCGCCGGCGACGACCACGCCCGGCGTGCGGACGATCACGCGGTCGTGCTTCGCGTCGTAGCGGACCGTCGACCCGAGCGTGCTCGCGATCGTGTCGCTCGCGACCATCGTGCGGCCGTGCACCGTGAACGGCGCGTGCGACAGCGTGACGCGACGTCCGTTCATCTTCGCGGTGGCGGTGCCGGCGCGCATCACGAGCACGTCGGTGCCTTTGCGCAGGACGATCTGGCCGTCGGCGGTGTCGAACGCCGTTTGCGCGCCGGCCGCGTCGGCGACCGCGCGCAGCGGCAGGTAGGCGCCGCCGAGCGTGGTGACGGGAGCGACGTCGGACGCGAGCCGCTGGCCGTCGACGCTGATCGAGGCCGGGGTCGAGAGCGCGAGCGACAGCGACGCGACCAGGGCGGTCACGGCGGTGGCTACGATCGTTCGTCCGCTCGGGACGAGGCTACGCAGGTGTCGCTTCACGGTGAATCTCGTGCGAGTAGTCGGGATATTGCTCGTCGATGACCTTTTCGATCTCGATGCGGAGTCGGCCTAGCAGGTCGGCTTCGGGGAAGGTGCCGACCAGCTCGCCCTTGCGGTAGATCGCGCCCTTGCCTTTGCCTCCTGCTATCCCTACATCGGCCATCTTAGACTCGCCTGGGCCGTTGACGACACAGCCCATCACGGCGACCTTGACGGGCGCCGTGTACTCCTTGGCGATCGCCTCGACCATGCGGGCCAGCTCGACCACCTCGATCTCCGCTCGCCCGCACGACGGGCAGGCGGTGATGTCGAAGCCCTTCTCGCGCAGCCCGAGCGCCGTGAGGATCCCCCAGGCGACCGGGACCTCCTCGACGGGATCGGCGGCCAGCGAGACGCGCAGCGTGTCGCCGATGCCTTCGAACAGCAGGACGCCCAGCCCGATGGACGACTTGATCGTCCCCGCGAGCGGGAGGCCGGCCTCGGTGACGCCGAGGTGCAGCGGGTACGGCGTGCCGCGCTCGTCCAGCTGCTTGGCCAGCAGCCGGTAGGAGTAGATGGTCGTCACGGCGTCGTGCGCCTTGACCGAGATGACGATGTCGGTGTGGCCCAGCTCTTCGAGCAGGTCCACGTGGCGCAGCGCCGAGGCGGCCAGCGCCTCGGGCGTGTGGCCGAGCTTCTCCTCGAGGTCGCGGGCCAGCGAGCCCATGTTGACGCCGATGCGGATCGGCGTGCCGCGCTCGACCGCGAGCTTCACGACCTCGCGCGTCTTGACCGGGTCGGTGATGTTGCCCGGGTTGAGCCGCAGCTTCGCGACGCCGGCCTCGATGGCGGCCAGCGCCATGCGGTGGTCGAAGTGGACGTCGGCGACGATAGGCACCGGCGAGCGCGCGACGATCTGCGGCAGCCCGGCGGCGTCGCGCGCGTCCTGGCACGTCACCCGGACCACCTCGCAGCCGGCCATGGCCAGCGCGTAGACCTGCTCGAGCGTCTTGTCCACGTCGGCGGTGTCGGTGGTGGTCATCGACTGCACGACGATCGGATGGTCGCCGCCGATCCAGAACTTCTTCGCGTCCTTGGACCACGCCGATTTGTTCTCGAGCAGTACGGCCTTGGTGCGGCGGCGCAGGCGAATCATACGGTCAGAACGCGCTGTGCCCGGACATTGCCGCGGAGACGTCGTGGAACGACACCGCCAGCATCAGCGCGATCAGCACCGCGAAGCCGCCGACGTGCACGAGGGCCTCTTTTTCGGGGTCGACGGGCCGGCCCCGCAGCATCTCGACCAGGATGAACACGGCCCGGCCGCCGTCGAGCGCCGGGATCGGCAACAGGTTGAAGATTCCGAGCGAGATCGAGATCATCGCGGCCAGCGACAGGAAGATGATCGGCCCGAACTGCTGGGCCTGCGCGGACACGCGCGCCAAGCCGATCGGGCCCTGCATCTGACCGGCCACCGCCGACGGGTGGGTGAAGAGGCCGCCCAGCGCGCCCGTGGTCGCCCCGATCACGCCGGTGAACTGCGACCACGTCGACCGCCACGCGTCGCCGATGCCGACCCGCTGCGACGAGGGCAGCGGCGCGAAGCCGAGGCGACCCTCGACCTTGCCGTTGGCGACCTTCTGCGCGACGGGCGTCACCGTGACCGGTATCTCACGGCCGTTCCGCACGAAGACCAGGTGCAGCGGTTTGCCGATCGACGAGTGGATCGTCTTCACCAGCGCGTCGCCGTCGCTCACCGATTGGCCGTCGATGGACACGATCGTGTCGCCGGACTGCATCCCGGCCTTGGCCGCCGGCATCCCCGGCAGCAGTTGGTAGATGGTCGCCGTCACCTTCGGGCCCGGGACGCCGAATGCGAGCGCGCTGCCGAACAGGAGCACGAGCGCCACGATGAAGTTGGCGACGGGGCCGGCCAGCACGATCGCGAGCCGCTGGAGCGGCGTCTTGGCCTGGAAGTTGTCGGTTTCGTAGTCGGCGGCGGTCTTGCGGAACTCGCGCTGCTGCTCGGCCTGGGTGGACTGGCCGTCCTCGCCCTTCATCTGGCAGTAGCCGCCGATCGGGAGCAGGTTGAGCCGGTAGTGGGTGCCGCTGCGCGGCGAGGTCCACTTCAGCAGCGTCGGTCCCATGCCCATCGCGAAATCGGTCACCCGCACGCCGTTGAGGCGCGCCACGATGAAATGGCCGTACTCGTGGAGCACCACGAGGACCGATAGCATCGCGAGGAAGAGGACGATTGATTGCGCGCTCATGTGCTCCGTGCGGCCTGGGCTGACCGTTGAACGACGAACGCATGCGCCTCGTCTCGGGCCAAGCGGTCGGCGACGCGAACGGCGTCGAGGCTGATGTTGGTGTTATCGACCCGCGCGAGCGCGGATTCGATGCAAGCCGGGATATCCCCGAACCGGATGTCCCCGGCCACGAATGCTGCCACGGCAACCTCATTCGCCGCTGAGAGCACCGCGGGGGCGACCCCGCCCCGAGCGAGCGCCTCATAGGCCAGGCGCAAGCACGGAAACCGCTCAGGGTCCGGGCGCTCGAAGGCGAGGGCCGTGGTCGCCGCGCCGGGCGGTCCGCCCAGCGCTTCGACGGGGTCGCGCAGTGGGGCACCGTCGTCGAGCCGGTCCGGATAGGCGAGCGCGTACCCGATCGGCAGGCGCATGTCGGGCGCCGCGAGCTGACCCACGACGTTGCCGTCGGTGAACACCACGAATCCGTGCGCGACCGACGTCCGGTGCACCACCACCTGAACGCGTTCCCCCGGGACGCCGAACCATTTCGAGGCCTCGATCACCTCGAGCCCTTTGTTCATCAGCGTCGCGGAGTCGACGGTGTTCTTCACGCCCATCTGCCACGTCGGGTGCGCGAGCGCTTCGGCGACCGTCGCATGCGCGATCTGCTCCGCGGAGCGGTCGCGAAACGGGCCGCCCGACGCCGTGAGGATGATCGCCGCGACGCGCTCGCGCGGCGCGCCTTGCAGGCACTGGAAGATCGCGGAGTGCTCGCTGTCGACCGGCAGCAGCGTCGCGCCGCTGCGTGCCGCGTGCGCGACGAGCAGCTCGCCGGCGGCGACGATGAGCTCTTTGTTCGCGACGGCCACGTCGATGCCGCGGTCGACGGCGGCGAACACCGCGTCGAACGCGACCGAGCCGTCCGTCGCCGCGAGCACGATCTCCGCGCCGCTCTCGCACGCGACGGCGTGCAGCCCGGCTTGGCCGTCGGCGGCCGACGACACGACGCGCGGGCCGAAGCGCGCGACTTGTTCGGCGAGCACGCCGGTGTTGCGGCCCGCGCCGAGTCCAACCACCTCGAAGCGGTCCGGATGGCGCGCGATCACGTCGAGCGCCTGGCGCCCGATGCTGCCGGTGCTGCCCAGGATCGCGACGCGTTTTCTCACGAGTTGACCAGCCGGTAGTGCGAGATCACGCCGATCACGTAGAGCGCGAAATAGAACGCGACGCCCGCGAAGATGAACGAGTCGAAGCGGTCGAGCACGCCGCCGTGGCCGGAGATCAGCGAACCCGCGTCCTTCACCTTCGCGTCGCGCTTGAGCGCGCTTTCGACGAGGTCGCCGGCCTGCGCGGCGACCGACGTGATCGCGGCGACGATCATGCCTTGCCACCACGCGACGTGCACCCACGGCACCAGCGCGATCGCGGCGCCCGCGAGCAGCGCGGCGACGAAGCCGCCGACGGCGCCTTCCACGGTCTTGCTCGGCGACAGCTTCGAGAGCAGGTGCTTGCCGAACCACGTGCCGACGAGCATCGCGAAGATGTCGGTGAACGCGACGATGAAGATGATCCAGACCATCCACAGCGCGCCATCGTGCAGCGCGCGGATCGCGATGAAATACGTCAGCAGCTTGCCGATGTACAGCACGCACAGCAGCGTGTAGCCGCTGCGCGCGAAGTAGCCCGACTCCGCGGTGAACGCCGCCGTCGCGAGCGCGACGATGACGGTCGCGGCGAGCAAGATGCCCTCGTACTGGTGGATCAAGCCGAAGTGGGTGAGGATGATGTACGCCCACACCGCCGCCATCGCCACGGGCAGCTCGATCGCCGGCCCTTTGCGCGCCGAGAGGCCGGCGAACTCGTAGACGCAGCACGACGCCAGGAAGAGCACGAGCACGGTGAACGCGGGCAGCCACGCGACGGCCGCGAAGCCCACCACCGCCAGCAGTAGCCCGATCACCACGCGGCGCGTGCTGATCGACGGCTGCCGGCCGGGTTGCTTCGCCGACGCCGGCGCGGTGGATGCCGCGCTCGTCATCGCTCGTCGAGCCGGCGCTGGTACTCGGCGATCGCCTCGCCGAACGCGTCGCGCGAGAAGTCGGGCCAGAACGTGTCGCGCAGCACCAGTTCGGCGTAGGCGACTTGGTACAGCAAGAAGTTCGACAGCCGCGACTCGCCGCCGGGCCGGATCAGCAGATCGGGATCGGGCATCCCCGCGGTGGTGAGATACGATGCGAGCGTGTCGTCCTCGATCGCGTCGACCGTGAGCGTGCCGGATTGGACGTCGCGCATCATCCGCGCGACGGCGTCGCGCAGCTCGCTGCGCGCGCTGTAGTTCACCGCGAGGTTGAGCACCAAGCCGGTGTTGCGCGCGGTCTTCGCGACCAGACGGTCGAGCGCGTCTTTCGACGCCGGCGGAAGCTGCTCGTAGCGGCCGATGATCTGCACGCGCACGTTGTTGCGATCGAGCTCCGCGAGCTCGTTCTGCGCGAAGTACACGCACAGGTCGAGCAGCAGCGAGATCTCCGTCTTGTCGCGCTTCCAGTTCTCGGTGGAGAACCCGTACACGGTGAGCATCGGGATGCCCCAGTCGCTCGCCGCGCGCGTGACCTCGCGCAGCGCGACGATGCCGCGGCGGTGGCCTTCGATGGCGGGCATCCGCCGCGCGCGCGCCCAGCGGCGGTTGCCGTCCATGATGATCGCGACGTGCTTGGGAAGCCGGCTCGCATCCAGCGTCACCCCGCGCGGCGGTTTGAGCAGCGTAGCCATCTTAAAGTCGTTCGTACCCGTCATAGCCGGCAACGAGCTCCCAAGCCCCGTCGTGCTCGCCGCTGAGCGCACGCACGCGCAGCGCCCGCAGCACGCCCACGCCGAGCGCGGCGTACGGCGGCGTCAGCACGCGAAGCCGCACAGCGCGGTCCCCAAGCTCTCGAATCGCCTCACGCCAAGGCAGCATGGCGACATCTTCAACGGTGATCATGGAGGCAATCAAACCTCCATGATCTCCTTCTCTTTTCCGTGGACCAGGTCGTCGATCTGCTTGACGTACTTATCGGTGAGCTTCTGCACTTGATCGGTGCCGCGCTTGATGTCGTCGTCGGTGATCGTGTGCTTCTTGCCGAGCGCCTTGACCTCGTCGATCGCCTTGTGGCGGATCGTGCGCACCGCGACTTTGTGCTCTTCCGATTTCTTTTTGACCAGTTTGACGAGGTCTTTGCGGCGCTCTTCGTTGAGCTGGGGGATCGAGAGGCGGATCGTCGCGCCGTCGACGTTGGGGTTGAGCCCCAAGTCGCTGGTCTCGATCGCCTTGCGGATCGCGCCGACGACGCTCTTGTCGAACGCGGTCACCAGCAGGGAGCGGCCGTCGGGCGAGTTGACGCTGGCGACGTTCTTGAGCGGGACGCTGGACCCGTACGCTTCGACGTGGAGCCGGTCCAGCAGCGAGGGCGAGGCCCGGCCGGTCCTGATCGCGGCGAAATCGCTCGTCGTCGCCTCGATCGCCTTCTTCATCTTCGACTCGGTGTCGCGGTAGACGTCATCCAACATGCCCGACCCCTTCGCCGTGGACGCGCGCCGTACTCCGTGACACGGTGGTCCCGATCGGGTCGCCCATCACGACCCGGCGGATGTTGCCCGGGACGTTCATGTCGAACACGATGATCGGCAGGCCGTTGTCCATGCACAGGGTCAGCGCCGTGGAGTCCATCACCTCCAGGCCCAGCTCCAGCACGCGCAGGTAGTCGAGCTGCGTGAAACGTGTCGCGGACGGGTCCTTAAACGGGTCCGCGCTGTACACGCCGTCCACTTTGGTCGCCTTGAGGATGGCCTGCGAGCCCACTTCCACCGCGCGCAGCGCGGCCGTGGTGTCCGTGGTGAAATACGGGTTGCCGGTGCCGGCCGCGAAGATCACCACGCGGCCCTTCTCCAGATGGCGCATCGCGCGGCGGCGGATGTACGGCTCGGCGATCGCGTTCATCGCGATCGCGGTCTGCACGCGCGACGGCACGCCGATGCGCTCGAGCGAATCTTGCAGCGCGAGGGCGTTGATGACGGTCGCGAGCATGCCCATGTAGTCGGCGGTGGCGCGGTCCATGCCGGCCGCTTCGTGCACCTTGCCGCGCCAGATGTTGCCGCCGCCCACGACGACGGCGGTGGTGACGCCGTCGGCATGGACTTGCGCGATCTCGCGCGCCATCGCCGTCGTCGTGTCGACGTCGACGTTCCCACCCGGCCCGACGAACGCTTCACCGGAGAGTTTCAGGAGAACGCGTTCGTAGGCGGGTTTCGACACGGGTGTCCTCTCTAAGAGCTACTCTTCGCCGAGGGCGAACTTCATGTAGCGGCGGACGCGAATTTTTTCGCCGAGCACGCCGGAGACGCTGTTCACCAGCTCGCCGACCGACTGCGCGTCGTCCTTGACGAACGGCTGCTCGAGCAGCGTGTGCTCCTCGTACCATTTGTTCAGTTTGCCGGAGAGAATCTTCTCCGTCACCTCAGGCGATTTGCCCGGCGGCAGCGTCTTCTCGAGCTCGGCCTTCACCTCGGCCAGCTCTTCCGCCGGAACAGCGTCGCGGTCGAGGTATTTCGGCGACATCGCCGCGACGTGCATCGCGACGTCGCGCACGAGCTCTTTGAAGCGCTCGTTGCGCGCGACGAAGTCGGTCTCGCAGTTGACCTCGACCAGCACGCCGATCTTGCCGCCGGCGTGGATGTACGATCCGACGAGCCCTTCGTTCGCGGCGCGCTCGGCCTTCTTCTCGGCCTTGGCGTGGCCGGTCTCGTTGAGGCGCGCCTTCGCGCGCTCTTGGTCGCCCTGGGCCCAGATCAGCGCGTTGCGGACGTCGGAGATTCCGGCGCCCGTCTCTTCGCGCAGCTTCTTGATCTCGTCGGCGGTGGGTTTGTACTCAGCGGTGGTGTTCAAGTCGGTTCTCGCCTCAGACTCCGGCCGCCGCCGGTTCGGGCGCAAGCTCGGTGTATTGCTGGTCGTACTCGGCCGCGTCGTACGCGGACTCGGTCTCGG
>Ga0066662_10001609_pt1 | contig 10491 bp, 9 predicted proteins | sample GraSoiAngelo_111_FD_133939 | JGI IMG/M metagenome (GOLD analysis project Ga0066662, IMG submission 133939) | Grasslands soil microbial communities from the Angelo Coastal Reserve, California, USA - 14_0903_12_40cm | ecosystem: Environmental > Terrestrial > Soil > Grasslands | place: USA... | reverse complement strand
TGGTGTTGCGCTCGCCGGCGAACGTGCGGCCGAAGGTGATCGCCGACACGCCGGTCAGCGCGGCGGTCCCGGCGGAGCGCACTGCGTAGGTGCCGTTCGCCTCGACCCGCAGGTCGGCCGCGCCCGTGACGGTGAGCGCGCCGAAGGTGAGGACGACTCCGGTGCCCGACGCGGTCGTGACGTGGGTCGCCAGGTCGTGCGCGAAATCGAACGTGCCCGCGAGCGTCCCGACCGGCGTCACGAGCGAGAGGCCGCTGCCGTTCGCATGCACGTGCTGCGCCGTGACCGTGGTCGAGCCGATCAGGACCGAGGTCGCATGCGTGCTCGCCTCGACGGTCGCGGTGCCGGTGAGCGTGAGCCCGTCGACGGCTGCCGTCTGGTGGATGCTCGCCGTGCCGGTGAGCGCGAACGTCCCGTCCGCGTAGAAGATCGCATCGACACTCGAGGCGCCGCTCGTCAGGTTCGCCGTGATTGTCCCGCTGCTCTTCACGAAGGAGTAGGTGCCGGAGAGCGCGAGGAAGTCGGTGATGCCGACCGTGCCGGTGCCGCTCAGCTTGGAGACGCCGGCGGTGACCGTGCCGCTCGCGAGCACGACGTCTGCGGCGGTCGTGTTCTGCTCGGCGACGAGCGTGCCGGCCAGCGTCAGGTTCGGGATGCCGACGAGGCTCGCGGTGCCGGCGGCGCGCAGTGCGTAGGTGCCGTCGGCGTTCACCACGAGGTCGGCACCGCCGGCGCTGAGCGCGACGCCTGCGCCGCCCGTGAGCGTAAGGCTCGCCGACGCGCCGGTGACGGCGACGGTCGTGACGTGCGTGGTCAAGTTGTTGGTCAGGTCGAACGTGCCGCCGACGCTGCCGACGGGCGTCGTGAGCGTCAGCGCGCCGTTCGCGTGCAGGGTGTTCGCGGTGACGGGCGTCGAGGCGATCGTGACGTCGGTCGCGTGCGTGCTGATCTGGATCGCCGCGTTGCCGGCAAGCGAGATGCCGGTCACTGTGGCCGGCAGGTGCACCGTCGCCGTACCGGCGGCGGCGAAAGTGCCGTCGGCGTAGAGCGTGGCGGCCGCGTTCGCGGAGGCGCTCGTCAGGGAGACCTGCACCGTCGAGGCGTCGCGCGAGAACGAGACCGTCCCGGCGAGGTCGATGAAGCTCGCGACGCTGAGGTTGCCGGCGCCGGTGATCCGGAAGTAGCTCGAGCCGGCCTTGGTGTCGAACGCGACGGCGAGCGCGCTGCTCACGGTCAGACCGCTGACGCCGGTGAGGGCGACCGTGCCGCTCGCGGTGCCGGCGGCGCCGTCGGTCGTCAGGGCGAGCGAGCCGGTACCGCCGCTGAGTGCGACGGTCGCGGTGCCCGCTGCGACCTGCGCGGCGACGTTGCTCGCGGCGACGTCCAGCTCGGTCGCGGCCTTGGTGACGTCGAAGGTGCCGCTGATCTGGCCGACGGTGCCGAGCGTGAGCGTGCCGGCGCCGGAGAGCGACATCACGTTCGAGGCGAAGTCGAGCGTGACGCCGCCGATCGTGATCGGCGCGCCGGAGAGGTCGCCGAGGCGGTTGTACGCGGCGCGCCAGCCCGTGCCGGCGAGCGAGACGCCGTTCGCGGCGGTGATCGTCGCGTTGCCGGTCGCGAGGAAGCCGAAGGTCGGATCGACGGCGGCATCGTCACGGCGGCTCGCGATGCCGAGCGTGCCGTTGTCGACCTCGACGCTCGCGCCTCCGGAGGCGAGCGTCGCGGTGACGCCCGTCGCCCCCAGGTCGACGCTGCTCAGCGTGCCGACGTAGGTCGAGGAGACGGTCGCCGTCGCGGCCGAGAGCGACGCGAAGGTGCTGACCGCGAACTTGAGGTCGGTGACCGTGAGGGTGAAGCTGCCGCGCTTCGACTGCTGATTCGCAAGCGTGTAGGTGCCGGTGACGCTCGTGGCCGAGCCGCCGAGGACGGTGCCGTCCGGAAGGAGGACGTCGAGCTTGAAAGCCGGGTCGTCCGCCGTCCCGGTCGAGGTGATCGTCGCGGAGGCGGAGTAGAGCCCGGCGCCGGCGGCGGTGATCGTCAGCGACACGTGCGGGGTCTTGATCGTGAACGCCCCGCCGAGGTTGACGCTCGGGAGGTCGAGCTCGTGCGTCCCGAGCGCGAGCGTCGTCAGCTGCGCGTCGAGCGCGTCGAGGATGTTCTGCGCCGAGGTCGCCGCGGTGAGCGCGCCGTCGTCGGCCGACGTGCCGTAGGTGAGCTGCGTGCTCGCCGGCGACTCGGTCTCGCCGGCCTGGAGCGTCGGGTCCATCACGCCCGCGCCGTGCTCGAGCCCGAGCACGTGGCCGAGCTCGTGGAGCACGACCGTGACGAGGTCCATGTGCCGGGCCGCGTCGCTCGACGGGTACGAGACCGACCAGCCCCAACCTGCGGCATCGACGTCGAGCGTGATCGTGTTCCCGTCGTGATGGCCGAGCTCGAGGTCGGACAGGTCTGCGATGCGCGCCGAGACGCCGGTGAAATCGGCGTCCGGATGCACCGACAGCCACACCGTCTTTGCGGCGATGAAGGCTGCGTCGAGTTCTTCCTGCGTGAGCGGAAGCGGCGGGCCGCGTGCGCTTCCCGGATCGGACGACGGGTCGGTGGGTGAGGTGGGTGCGCTGTTCGGCGCGAAGAGGTCTGCGTCCGGCGGGATCGTGGAGTCGGAGCCGGCCGGGGTCGACGTCGTCGGATCCTCGGCGCCTGCCGGGGCACTGCCGATCCCGCCACCGCCGGAGGACGAGGAGCCGGACGTGATCGAGCTGCCGCCGACGGTCGTGTCGCCCTGCGCGACGGAACCGACGGACGAACCGGACACTCTCGGGTCACCGGTGACGGTGACGGACGTGTCGCCGGGCGTCGAGGTGATCGTCGCGTCGGAGCCGATCGGCGTGGACGAACCGGCCGTCAGCGTCACGGCCGGGGGGTCGGGCGCCGGAGCAGTGACGACGGAGACGACGGGGTCGCTCCCTTCGTCGTTCGACGGGGCTGTGATCGCGGACGCGCTGCTGGGCGCCGGCGTCGCGATCGTGTCGTGTGCGGGAGTCGGGAGCGCGACGGCCGACGTGCTCGTGACCGCTGTGGTCGACGCCGTGACCGGAGCTGACGTGATCGTCGCCGTGTCGTTCGTCGGGACCGGCGTTCCCGAACCCGCGGGAACGAGCGTCGCGCGTCCGACGTCGTCGTACTCGCCGTAGTGCCGCGCGACCGCGGGCTCGTTCGCGTCGACGGTCGGTGCGCCGGTTGTCGCCGCCGGGTCGGTCGAGTCGGTCGTCGCCGGCGGTGTGTCCGTCGGCGTCGCGGTGGCGGGCGGGTACGCGGGCTGGGTGGCGGCGGGCTGGGTGGCGGCGGGCTGGGTGGCGGCGGGCTGGGCGGGCGCCGGTGCGGCGGGGAACGCGCCGACGTTGTTGTCGACGACCGCAGCGTGCGCGAACGGATCGGGTGGTGCCTTCTTCGGCTTCGCAGGCTGCGGGCGTGCGACGTACATGTTGCTCACGACCGGCACATGGAGCTTGCGACGGTGACCGCCGTATGGGCTGAACGGCCGGTGGTTGTTGATTGCGTAGCGCGGGTGCGACGACGACGAAGGCGCGGAGACGCCGAAGGGGTTCGCAGTCTTCGTCTTGGACGCCACGGCCGCCTTCGGGGGATTGAGGCGCGGGAAGTCGAAGACCGGGACGCGCAACGTCGGGAGCGCGACGTGGTAGCCGCGCGCCGGTGCGTGCAACGCGCGCATCGGCGGCAGCACGTACGTCAGGACGAGGGCGAGCATTCCCACCGCAACGGCCGGGCGTGCGATGGGACCGCGGCGCAAGCCGATGAGTCCCCACTCTGAAAATGAAGGCGCCGAAGCGCTGGCTACGCCGATTGTCGTGCTCCCCTGAACTCCCCGTTCCCCTCGCCCGCCACCTTCCGGGCGAGCGCTTACCCAAGCAGCTTTCCGGGTCGAACGCAAGGTTCGGATAGATCAGACACGACATTTCATCAGGTTTGCGTCGTCTTGGATCCGCGCAGGACGGCGCGATGAAAACCACCTGCATCCGTTGGAAAGTGCCGCGCGAAGTTCAGCCTCGACGGAAGCTTGAGCATCCGTCGCGAACGTCGGGTTGTGCGGGGACTTTCCGCAACCGGGTTGCGCGCGTCACGCGCGCGGGAACGTGTGCGACATGAGCGAACTCGAGAGCGACCAGACGCCCGACGATGGACCGTGGGCGAAGACGTCGAGCGGCAACGCCGACTCGATCACCGAGGACGACGACTCGGAGAACGAGCAGGACGACTGAATGGCGAAGCCCCCGTGAGGGGGCTTCGCGTTAGCAGGCCTGTAAGCCGGATTCTGTCGAGGGTGACCATCCTTCTCGGCAGCTACCCGGGCCCTGGGCGGGCAGCCTCGTTGCGGGCCCTGTTCGCCTTGCACCGGACGGGGTTTGGCGAGCCGCCGCGTCGCCGCGACGCTGGTGAGCTCTTACCTCACCGTTTCACCCTTACCGCCGGCACCTCCGGAGATGCGCCGGCGGCGGTCTGTTTTCTGTTCCACTTTCCGTCGGCTTTCGCCGCCTGGCTCAGTGGCTTTCACACCAGTTCGCCAGCGTCCTGCCCTGCGGTGTCCGGACTTTCCTCGACCGCCGCCGAAGCGGCGACCGCGGTCACCCGGCCTGCACGCTGAATTGTAGCCCTGTTTCGAGCGCGTCTTCGTCCGCGAGCTGGCTGCAGCACTCGGGGCAGAAGACACCGCCGCGCGCGTGCATCACGAACTCACCGCACGTGAGGCACTCCAACGACACCCCGCGCAGCAATGCGACGAGCTCTTGGTCGAGCGTGCGATGGAGTGGCCTGACGGTCGACACCTACAGCTCCCGGAAGACCCCCACGACGCGCCCGAGGATCTGCACGTGCTGCGCGTAGATCGGGTCCATCGTCTCGTTCTCGGGCTGCAGGCGGATGCGACCGCTCTCCTTGTAGAACGTCTTCACGGTCGCTTCGTCCGCGGACTCGTCGTCGCCGGCGAGCGCAACGACGATCTCGCCGTTCCGCGCGGTCTGCGCCTTCTGCACGATCACGAGGTCGCCGTCGAGGATGCCCGCGTCGATCATCGACTCGCCCTTGACGCGCAAGAGGAAGTCGCCCTTCGTCGACGACGGCATCGGCACGTACTCCTCGATGTTCTCCTCCGCGAGCATCGGGCCGCCGGCTGCGATCTCACCGACGAGCGGGAGACGCGCGACGTCCTCCAGCAACGGCTGCATGGCGGCAGGCTCGGCCTCGCGGCGCTCGCGCCCGATCAGCTCCAGCGCGCGCGGCTTCGTCGGGTCGCGCTTGAGCAGGCCGGCGCGCTCGAGGTTCGCGAGATGCGCGTGCACCGTGGACGGTGACGCGAGCCCCACGCGCTCGCCGATCTCACGGACCGTCGGCGGATAGCCGTGCCGGTCGACGTACTCGACGAGGTAGTTCCAGATCTCTTGTTGACGGGCCGTGAGCACTCGAGCTCCTCGGTTCGATGGCGGGTTCGATGGCGGTTCGATCGCTTTGGTCGAACGTGTGTTCGCCACCAGAGTAGAGACTCCTGCGGACGCCGTCAATGGTCGGATGCGGACGTGGCGGAAAAAGAAAAAGCCGCTCCGAAGAGCGGCCTTCGCATGCGCTGGAGAGGACTTGAACCTCCACGACCGCAATGGCCACTAGGCCCTCAACCTAGCGCGTCTACCAATTCCGCCACCAGCGCGTGAAGCTCGCGCATTGTAGCCGCGGTTCACTCGATGGGCGTGAGCTCGCGCTCGAGCGTCGCACGATCGGGCTCGAGCCACGGCGGCAGCGACAGGCCCTGCCCGAGCGACTCCTTCGGCTCGTCGACCATGAAGCCCGGGCCGTCCGTTGCGATCTCGATCAGCACGCCGTCCGGCATCCGGAAGTAGACGGAACGGAAGTACTTGCGGTCCTGCACCGCCGTCGGGCGCAGCCCGAGCTCGGTCAGGCGCGCGAGCCATGCCTCCTCCTCCGCGTCGTCGGAGGCGCGCCACGCGATGTGGTGCGTGGTGCCGGCGCCGATCAGCGCCGCTTCCTCGACCGGCTCGGCGAACTGCAGCGGCGCATCCGTCGAGAAGAGGCCCGCGTAGAGATCGGGGTTGCCGATCACGACGACGTCGTGCAGGCGCACGCGCTCGCCGGGAAAGATGCGGAGACGCAACCCGTCGGGATCGACGAGCTCACCTTCTTCTTGCACGTGCGGCGTCTCGACGCCGATCGACTCGAGCGTTCCCCTCCCCAGCCGGCCGGGCTCCGCGCGCGGCCACTCGAAGAACGTGAGCAGCGAGCCGGGGCTCCCGTCCTCGTCACCGAAGTAGAGGTGATAGCTGTGCGGGTCGTCGAAGTTGACCGTCTTCTTCACGAGCGTGAAGCCGAGGCCGCGGTAGAAGTCGAGCGTCTGCTGTGCGTCCGAGCAGACGCAGGTGACGTGGTGCAACCCCGCCAGCTGCATGGGGCGGGAGTCTACGCGGCCTTACTTCAACAGGCGGAAGAGCACGATCGTGTTCGTGAAGAACAGGATCGCGACCACGATCGTCACGCGCGTGAGGTTGCGCTCGACGATGTGCGTTCCGCCCTGCGACGACGGCGTGAAGCCCATCCCGCCGAGGCCCGTGTCCCGGCCCGAGTGCATGAGGATGAGCCCGACGAGGGCCGCCGAGATCAGGACGTGCAGGACGGAAAAGACCGGAAGCATGCGGCGGGATTGTAGCTAGCCGTCGGCCGAATCGAGGATCGCCCGGACGAGGTCGCCGGCGATCTGATCCTTCGTCACGTAGCCCGAGGCGCCCGCATCCCGCGCCGCGGAGACGTCACCGGTCGAATTCGAGCCGGTGAGCACGATCACCGACGTCTCGGGCAGCTCGCCCCGGATCGTGCGGGTCGCGTCGATGCCGTCCATCACCGGCATCGCGATGTCCATGAGCACGACGTCCGGCCGGTGCTCGCGCGCGAGGTCGATCGCCTCTTTCCCGTCGGCCGCGCGCGCGAGCACGTTGATGCGCGCATCGGTGGAGAGAATCGCCTCGAGCGCTTCGGCAAAGAGGCGATGGTCGTCGGCGATGACGACGCTGACCCGGCTCGACCGCATCTCGTTCTTCATTATCTAGAGATGGACCCGGCCGAGGCACGTCAAAAGATCCACGACCTCCTCATCACGGGCGACAACCGCCTCAAGCAGGGCGTGTCGGCCGACAAGATCCGCGCGAACTACGAGGAGGCGCTCGAAATCGCCCGCGAGCACGGGCTCGACGAGAGCGTGCGGCCGCTCGTCGAGGTCAGGCTGGCCGATCTCGAACGGCTCGCTCGAGGATCCGCTCCACCTTCTCCGCCTGAAGCCTGACGTCGTGCAGCGCGGCGGCTGCGCGCGCCGCATGGTTCGGCGACGGTAGAGCGGCCGCCGTCTCGAGTGCGCGAGCGAGCTCGTCGCCGTCGAGCGGATCGACGAGCACGCCCGACTCGTCGGTGACGAACTCCGGCGGGCCGCCGATGCGAGTCGCGACGACGCTGCGCTCGCACGCCATCCCCTCGAGCAGCGCCTGGCCGAACGGCTCGACGAGCGCCGGCCCACAGACGACATCGGCCGCCGCAAGCCAGCCCGGCACCTCGTCGTGCGCGACGCGGCCCACCAGGCGCACGCCCGGCCGTCCCTCGAGCCGAGCACGCAACGGGCCGTCGCCGACGAACGTCAGCGACCCACGGCCGAGCCGCGCGAACGCGTCGGCGAGCCGCACGACGTTCTTCCGGTCGGTGAGCGACCCGACGTGCACGAACGCCGGCGACTCGAGCTCCGCTGCGGGCGCCACCGCGGCGAAGCGCTCGAGGTCGACGCCCGAGTCGACGACCTCGGTCTTGCCGCGCGCCTCCGGCACGCGATCCTCGAGCTCGCGCCGCAGGTAGTTCGAGACGGCGATCACCGTCGACGCGCGCCGGACGACCGCCCTCGTCAGGTGCGCAACGCCCGGGATCGTCCCGACGTTGCGCACGTCGCGCCCGTGCGCCGTCACGACGAGCGGCGCCGAGAGCTTCGACGCGATCAGGCCCGACGGAACGAGAAAGTGCGCCCAGACGACATCGGGACGCGGCGCCGACCGCGCGCGGCGCGCGAGCTCGAGGTAGCGCAACTTCCCGCCGGCACGGCGGTCCAGCACGGCAAGGTCGATCTCGTGCCCCCGCTCGCGCAAGGCGCGCTCGAGTTGCGCGACGAACGAGCCGAGGTCCGGGTCGTCCGGGCCGGGGTACATCTGGGAGACGAGGAGGATCCGCACGTCGCGGACACTACGCAGCGCGGCCGAGCACCCGGAACGCACCGCGCCCGCCGCGCCGCGCGACCGTCGGGTCGAGCGCGAGCAGGACGAGATCTGCGACCAGGTTCAGAAAGATGATCGCCGCGGCCGCAGCGAGCGTCACGGCGAGGATGACCGGCAGGTCGTAGCCCTGGAAGCCGGCGAGCGCGCGGATCAACGTGCGTCCGAGCCCGGGGAGGCCGAACACCGTCTCGATGTACATCGCGATCCCGATCGCCATCCCCGCGTCCATCGCCGTCATCGTCACGACCGGTGCGATCGCGTTCCGCAGCGCGTGCGAGCGGATGACGCGCAGCTCGGACGCGCCCTTCGCGCGCGCCGTCCGGATGAACGGCTCGTCGAGCACCTCGAGCATGCGCGCGCGGACGATCCGCATGTACAACGCGACGAAGAACAGCGCGAACGTGATCCACGGCAGCACGAGGTGGTCCGCCCACGCGCCGATCCCGCCGCAGGGCTCCGGCACGCCCGTCGGCGCGAACCGCTTCCACGCGTCGATCGACGCCGCCGACGGATGCGAGACCGTGCAGTAGCCGGACGCAGGGAAGAGCTTCCACTTGTTGCCGACGAAGAGCTGCAGCAGGAGGCCGACGACAAGCGGGTGCGTCGAGATCGCCGCGACCGACAACCCGAGCGTGAGCCGGTCGACGAACGAGCGCGGGCGCGTGGCCGCGTACGTGCCGAGCGGAACGGCGACCAGCAGGAGCAGCACGAACGCGCCGAGCACGAGCGACGCCGTGACGAGCGCCGCCTTCCACACCATTTGCCCGACGGGCGCGCCCTGCACCACGCCGTTGAAGAAGACGACCGTCGGCCACGACACGCCGAAGTCGCCGTGCAAGAGCCGCCACACGTAGTGGCCGTACTGCACGACTGCCGGCTTGTCCGTCCCGAGGATGTGGTGCGCCTTCGCGATCTGCGCCGGCGAGGCGTGTTGCATGTCGACGAGGAACCCGGCCGGGTCGGCGGGCACCTTGAGGTAGATCACGAACGTGATCACCGAGAGGATCCAGAGCAGCACGAATGCGACGGCGATGCGTCGCAGGATGTAGCCGAGCATCAGCGCACCGTCCTCGGGTCGGTCGCCTCGCGCAGGCCTTCACCGAACTGGTTGAGCGCGAACACGGCGAGGAAGATCGCGATCGACGGGCAGAGCGTCAGCCACGGCTGCGTCGTCGCCGGGTTGAACGGGTTCGGGTTGAGGATCGAGCCCCACGTCTGCGCGAGCAGGCTCCCCCAGCTCGCCGTCGGCAGCTTGATCCCCGCACCGAGGAAGGTCACGCCGACCTCGATCATGATGTTCGTCGCGATCAGCAACGTCCCGTACGCGAGCAGCGGCGGAATGACATGCGGCAACAGATGCGTGCGCATGATGCGCGAGTCGCGCGCGCCCACCATCTGCGCCGCGTCGACGAACTCGCGGTGCCGCAGCGACTGGATCTGCCCGCGCACGAGACGCGCCGGGTAGAACCACGTGAACGCGCCGATGATCAGCACGAGCTCGATCACGCCCTGGTTGAACAGCCCGTGCAGCGTCCAGTCCTGGATGCCGTGCGTGAAGAGACTGCCGATCATCACGAGGAAGAGCAGCAACGGAAAGGCCATCACGAGATCGGTGAAGCGCGAGACGATCGCGTCGACCCAGCCGCCGAAGTAGCCGGCGAGCGAGCCGAGCGTCACGCCGATCAGGATCGCGACGAGCGCGGCGCCGACGGCGACCTCGAGTGAGACGCGGCCGCCGTAGAGGATGCGCAGGAACTCGTCGCGGCCGAGCTGGCTGTCGGCGCCGAGGAGCAGGAGCGTCTTCGGCGTGCCCTGCGGCGGCGCGGGATGCTTCAGCGCGAACGGATCGTCGCCGGCGATCTCCGGCGTTGCCCAGGTGACGGTGAACGGGCCGGCGGGGCGCAGGCCGACGCTGACCGCGTACGGGAAGAAGTCGTTCGGGCCGTGCCCGACGATCTTCCCGTAGAGCGGCGCGCCGGGGCCGACCGCGAAGAGGAGGAAGACGAGGAAGATGCCGCAGCCGACTGCGACGCGGTCGCGCTTCAGGCGCTGCCAGGCCAGCGCCCATTCTCCGCGCGGCCGCGCGAGCTCGCTCTGCTCCTCGAAGTACTGTGCCTCGGCGACCACCGCGGCGGAAAACTAGCGCCTAACGCGGCCCGCGTTCGCG
>Ga0066662_10001606_pt1 | contig 10501 bp, 10 predicted proteins | sample GraSoiAngelo_111_FD_133939 | JGI IMG/M metagenome (GOLD analysis project Ga0066662, IMG submission 133939) | Grasslands soil microbial communities from the Angelo Coastal Reserve, California, USA - 14_0903_12_40cm | ecosystem: Environmental > Terrestrial > Soil > Grasslands | place: USA... | reverse complement strand
GAACGCGCTGGTCGACAAGCGCTGCATCCGCGCCCTGTACGCCGCCTCCCAGGCCGGCGTCCCCGTCGAGCTCAACGTGCGCGGGATCTGCTGCCTGAAGCCGGGCGTCGAGGGGCTGAGCGAGAACATCCGGGTCGTCTCGGTCGTCGGGCGCTTCCTCGAGCACTCGCGGGTCTTCGCCTTCGAGCGCGGCGACGAGGAGACCTATTGGATCGGCTCGGCCGACCTCATGCCACGCAACCTCGACACGCGCGTCGAGCTCGACGCGCCGGTCGCCGACCCCGCGCTGCAGGCTGATCTTCGCGACACGCTGGACCGCTGCTTCGCCGACGACACCAACGCCTGGGACCTGCGCCCGGACGCGACGTGGGAGCGCCGCTCGCCCGCCGGGCCGGAGCCGCGCAACGTCCAGAACGAGCTGATGGTCGGCCACGCGATGCGCGCGGCCGAGGTGCCGGACCCGAAGGCCTAGGCGGCCGGACGCACGCCGAGCAGCGCGAGCTGCACGTCGAGCAGGGTCTCGAGCAGCTCCGGCAGCGTCTCGGCGCCGTGGCGCGAGACGTGCTCGACCACGAGCTCGTGGGTCGCGCCGACGCCCGCGCGGAACCGCGCCGGCGGCACCGTGGGGAGCCCGGGGAGCTCCGCGCGCGCGGCGCGGTGGCTGGCCTCGATCTGCTCGGCGAAGCGGGCGTGCACCGCGGCCCGGCGCTCGAGGGCCGCCGGCCCCGCCGCCAGGATCTCGACGAGGAAGGTGCGGGCGAAGGCGGGGTTGGCGGCCAGGGCCTCGAGGTAGGCCCGCACGCCCTCGGTCACCGCCTGCAGCGGGTCCCCGGCGGCGCCGACCGCCTCGTCGATCGTCGCCAGCAGCGCGGCCACCCCCTCGTCGTAGGCGGCCAGGAAGCACGCCTCCTTGTTGGCGAAGTGCTCGTAGAAGGTCTTGCGCGAGACCCGCGCCCGCGCGATCACGTCGGCCACCGCGGTCGCCGCGTAGCCCTTCTGGGCCACGGCGACGGCCATCGCCTCGAGCATCCGCCCGCGCTGGGACTCCCAGACGATCTCGCGGGGCGCGGCATGGCGGCCCTTCGGGAGCGGTTGGGGCAGCGCGCTCATGGGAACATGAGTGTACACTGGTAGAGACAAGCATGTTTCCGGAAGCGGAGAGAGCGTCGTGACCCACCACCGCATCGCGATCATCGGGACCGGCTTCGCCGGGCTCGGCACCGCCGTCCGGCTCAAGGAGGCCGGGATCGAGGACTTCGTCGTGCTCGAGCGCGCGAACGACGTGGGCGGCACGTGGCGCGACAACCGCTACCCGGGCTGCCAGTGCGACGTCCCGTCGCACCTGTACTCGTTCTCCTTCGCGCCGAACCCGGACTGGACCCGCACCTTCTCGCTGCAGCCCGAGATCTGGGAGTACCTGCGCGGCGTCGCGCGCGACCGCGGCGTGCTGTCGCACGTGCGCTTCGACCACGAGGTCCAGGAGGCCGCGTGGAACGAGGAGGAGCGCCGCTGGGTGCTGCAGACCAGCCGGGGGCCGTACAGCGCGGACGTCGTGGTCAGCGGTATGGGCGGCCTCAGCGAGCCGCGCATTCCCGACATCCCCGGGCTCGAGGACTTCGAGGGCACCGCCTTCCACTCGGCGCAGTGGGACGATTCCGTCGACCTCGCCGGCCGGCGTGTCGCGGTCGTGGGCACCGGCGCCTCGGCCATCCAGATCGTCCCGCACGTGCAGCCGAAGGTCGCCGAGCTGCAGCTCTATCAGCGCACGCCGGCCTGGATCATGCCTCACCCCGACCGCCCGATCACCGCCGGCGAGCGGCGCGCCTACCACCGCCTCCCGGCGCTCCAGCGGGCGATGCGCGGCGCGATCTACTGGGCGCGCGAGACCTTCATCCTCGGCTTCCGCCATCCCGGTCTGCAGCGCCGCGGGCCCCAGCGCATTGCACTGCGCCATCTGCGGACGCAGGTGCGCGACCCGGAGCTGCGCCGCAGACTCAGGCCGCGCTACACGATGGGCTGCAAGCGCGTGCTGCTCTCCAACGACTTCTATCCCGCGGTGGCCGAGCCGAACGTCGAGCTCATCACCGAGGGCATCCGCGAGGTCACCCGCACCGGCATCGTGACCGCCGACGGCACCGAGCGCCCGGTGGACGTCATCGTGCTGGGCACCGGCTTCAAGATCACCGACCAGCCCGCGACCGAGCGCGTGCGCGGCCGCGGCGGGCGTCTGCTCGGCGAGGTGTGGAACGGGAGCCCGCGCGCCTACAACGGCACCACGGTCCCCGGCTTCCCGAACCTGTTCATGCTGCTTGGCCCGAGCACCGGCCTGGGTCACAATTCGGTCGTCTTCATGATCGAGTCCCAGATCGCGTACGTCATGGACGCGCTGCGCCAGATGGACGCCCACCGCCTCGCTACCGTCGAACCACGCGAAGAGGCCGAGCGGGCCTTCGCCGCGGAGGTCGACGAGCACATGAAGGGGACGGTGTGGATGCAGGGCGGATGCGCGAGCTGGTATCTCGACGCCAACGGCCGCAACTCCACGCTGTGGCCCGGCACGAGCTGGAGCTTCCGCCGGCGGACGCGCCGCTTCGATCTGGCCAACTACGTCACCACACCGGCCGGGAGCACCCGGCCGGCCGAGGAGGTCGTCCACGCATGAGCACCCCCGAGGTCGCCCGCCCGGGTCCCGCGGTCTGGCTGAAGCGCATCGTCCTCGCGGCGCTCACCGCCCTGCTGGCCGTGAATCTCTACACCGGCGCGCCGCTGCTGGCGGTCTGGGTCGGCTCGCGCGTGCAGCAGGGCACGGGGCTGACCATGACGACGGTCGCGGTCGTGCTCGGGGTCCTCGTCGCCGCCGTGGTCCTCATCGTCATGGGCCTGCAGTGGACCGAGGCGGCGTACAAGCGCACGACCGGCGAGGCGACCAAGCGGCGCACCGCGCCGTGGATGCGGAGCATGCGCGACGAGCGCGCCGAGGTCGCCGAGCGGCGTCCGCTGACGGGCTTCGAGAAGATCCTCGTGTTCACGGTCGTCCTCGCCGTGGTCGGCTTCGAGGCCTGGTTCTTCCTCTTCGCCGGGTCGTCGATCGGCAACGGCTGAGACACGCCAGTTCGTTCTGGGCACGAACGAACTGGTTGTGAATGCGTTAACCGTTTGATCGAGGCTTGACAGAACCCGGGCCGATCGGAGAGGGTCCGGGGCGATGGGGTCGCAGCCCTCCGGGTCGCTCAGCTCGCTGCGCGAGCTCAACCGATTGCGCGTTCTCGAGGCCGTCCGCGAGCGTCGCGCCGTCAGCCGTGCGGAGATCGCGCGGCGGACCGGGCTGGCGCGCTCGACGGTCTCGAGCCTGGTCAGCGAGCTGCAGCGCGACGGCCTCGTGGTCGAGTCCGAGGACGGCGCCGCGTCCTCGCATGGCGGCCGGCCGCCGGTCCTCCTCACGCTGGACCCGGGCGCGGGCGCCGTGCTCGGGGTCCATCTCGACCACCCGCTTGTGCGCGTCGCGGTCGCCGACCTGGACCACACCATCAGGGCGGAGGCCGCGCGCGCACTCGACGTCGACCACGACGCCGCCGCCGGGCTGGACGTCGCCGCCGCGCTCGTCGAGGAGGTGCTCCGCGAGGCCGGCGTCCCGCGCGAGCGGATCCTCGGCGCCGGGGCGGCCATCGCGGGCCCGGTGGACCACCGCACCGGCCGCGTCGGCTCCTCGACGATCATGCCCGGCTGGGACGGCCTCGACGTCGTGGCCGAGCTCGAGTCGCGGCTCGGCGTGCCCGTCCACGTCGACAACGACGCCAACCTCGGCGCGCTGGCCGAATGGGTGCTCGGCGCCGGGCGCGACGCCAGCGACTTCGCCTATCTGATGCTCTCCAGCGGGATCGGCGCCGGCCTCATCCTCGGCGGGCGCCTGTACCGCGGCGCGACCGGGACAGCCGGCGAGATCGGCCACGTCCTGGTCGACGACCAGGGCCCGCTGTGCCGCTGCGGCAACCGCGGCTGCCTGGAGACGTACGCCGGCGCGCACGCCCTGATCGAGCTGCTCGGCCGCCAGCACGGCGCGCTCGACGTGCACGCGATGGTGGAGCTCGCCCGCGCCGGCGACCCCGCCTGCCAGCGCGTCGTCGCCGACGCCGGGCGCACCGTGGGCGTGGCCGTCGCCGCGCTGTGCAACCAGTTCAACCCCGAGCGCGTCGTCGTCGGCGGCGAGCTGGCCGCCACGGGCGACCTGCTCCTCGCGCCGCTGCGCGACGCCGTCCGCCGCTACGCCCTGCCCTCCGCCGCCGACGCCCTGAGCGTCGTCCCGGGGGAGCTTGGTGATCGCGCCGAGCTGCTCGGGGCGCTCGTCCTCGTCGTAGGACGGTCCGACCGCGCCTTCTCCGGGCGCGTTCGAGCGGCCGTAGGAGGCAGGTAAGTCAATCCATGAGGAGGGTCAAGCAGTGAGATTCCCCAAGGCGCCGGCGTTGTTCGCCTGTGCCATCCTGGCGCTGGGCGTCGCCGCCTGCGGCAGCTCCAAGAAGAGCAGCTCGAGCACGTCGAGCAGCAGCAGCGTCAGCTCCAACATCAAGGGCGGCATCGCCGTCCTGCTCCCCGACACGCAGTCGTCACCGCGCTGGGAGACCCAGGACCGCAAGTACCTCGACCAGGCGTTCACGGCGGCGGGCATCAAGCACGCCATCGTCAACGCGCAGGGCGATCCCGCGACCCAGCGCAGCCAGGCCGACCAGGCGCTGACCAACGGCGCGAAGGTCATCCTCCTCGTCGACCTCGACCCAGGGTCCGGCGCGGCGATCATCAACGCCGCCCACGCGCGCGGCGCGAAGGTCATCGACTACGACCGCCTCACGCTCGGCGGCAACGCCGACTACTACGTCTCGTTCAACAACGTGACGGTCGGCAAGCTGCAGGGCCAGGGCCTCGTGAACTGCGTCCAGCAGCGGGGCCTGACCAAGCCCGTCGTGGCCGAGCTCAACGGCTCGCCCACCGACAACAACGCGACGCTGTTCGCCCAGGGCTACAACAGCGTGCTCGACCCGATGTACAAGTCGGGCAAGTTCGTCAAGGGGCCGAACCAGTCGGTGCCGGAGTGGGACCCCCAGAAGGCGCTGACCATCTTCGAGCAAATGCTCCAGCAGACGAACAACAAGATCAACGCCGTGCTGACCGCGAACGACACCCTCGCCACGTCGGTCATCTCGGCCTTGGGCGCCCGCAAGCTCACCAAGCTGCCGACGACGGGCCAGGACGCCACGACCGCGGGCATCCAGCACATCCTGTCGGGCGACCAGTGCATGACGGTCTACAAGCCGATCAAGAAGGAGGCCGACGCGGCCTCCCGGCTGGCCGTCCAGCTCGCCAAGGGTCAGGCGCCGACGGCCAGCGCGAGCTCGGCCAACAACGGCAGGACGACCCCGTCGGTGCTACTGGTCCCGATTCCGGTGACGAAGGCCAACCTCAAGGACACCGTCTTCAAGGACGGGTTCGTGACGCCCAGCCAGATCTGCGTGGGCGCCTACGCGAAGGAGTGCACGGCACTGGGGATCCAGTAGCCCGCAGCCGACCCGAGCGTGGGGGCGCCCGCCCCGGGCGTCCCCCACGCCGTCTCGACGTGAACACGACGGAGGACCAGGTGACGTGAGCGACCAACCGCTGCTGGAGCTGCGGGGGGTGCACAAGCGCTTCGGTGCGGTGCACGCCCTGCGCGGCGTCGACTTCGAGGTGCGGGCCGGCGAGGTGATGGCCCTCGTCGGCGACAACGGCGCCGGCAAGTCGACGCTCGTCAAGTGCGTCGCGGGCATCTACCCCATCGACGAGGGCCAGATCCTGTGGGAGGGCCGGCCGGTCTCGATCCACGGCCCCAAGGACGCGGCCGCGCTCGGGATCGAGGTCGTCTACCAGGACCTCGCGCTCTGCGACAACCTCGACGTCGTCCAGAACATGTACCTCGGGCGCGAGCAGCTCTCGAGCTTCTGGCGGCTGGACGAGGCCCAGATGGAGAAGCGCGCCACCGAGGTCCTCAAGGAGCTCTCGGTGACCACGGTCACCTCGGTGCGCCAGACCGTGGCCGGGCTGTCGGGCGGCCAGCGCCAGTCGGTCGCCGTCGCCAAGGCGGTGCTGTGGAACAACAAGCTCGTCATCCTCGACGAGCCCACCGCGGCCCTCGGCGTCGCCCAGACGCGCCAGGTCCTCGACCTCGTCAAGCGGCTGGGCCAGCAGGGCCTCGCCGTCGTCCTGATCTCGCACAACATGAGCGATGTCTTCGAGGTCGCCGACCGCATCACCGTGCTGCGCCTCGGCGGCAGCGTCGGCGTCTACAAGACCGCCGAGACCAATCAGCGCGAGATCGTCGAGGCGATCACCGCGGGCGAGCTCAAGAGCGCGCCCGGCGCGCGCGAGGGGACGGCGGCATGAGCACGACCGAGATCCAGAGCCCCGAGGGCGGGCTGCCGCGCGACGAGGGTGCGGAGCCGCGCGCGACGCTGCAGAGCGCCGCGCGCGAGTGGTGGGTCGGCGTGCGCGCGGGCGAGCTGGGCTCGCTCCCGATCATCGTCGGCATCATCGTCATCGCCGTCTACTTCCAGGCCCGCAACAGCCAGTTCCTCACCGCGGGCAACTTCGTCAACCTCATCGCGCAGGCGGCCGCGGTGATCATCATCGGGATGGGCATCGTGTTCGTCCTGCTGCTCGGCGAGATCGACCTGTCGGTCGGCTTCGTGAGTGGCATGGGCGGCGTCGTCGCCGCCGTCCTCCTCGAGCCGGGCAGCAGCCAGTGGGCCACCGCGCCCGCCCTGGTCGCCGCGATCCTGACCGGCACGGCCATCGGTGCCTTCCAGGGCTTCTGGTTCGCGCGGATAGGGGTGCCGAGCTTCGTGGTGACCCTCGCCGGCCTGCTCGCGTGGAACGGCGTCGTGCTGCAGATCATCGGCTCGCGCGGCACGATCGTCATCCAGGACAAGGTCATCAACGGGCTGGCCAACGACTACATGAGCCACGCGCTGGCCTGGGCGGTCCTGCTCGTCTCCGTCGGAGTGTTCGCGGCGCAGCAGGTCACGACGGTGTTCCGGCGCCGCCAGGCGGGGCTGCCGAACCGGCCGTGGTCGCTGATCGTCGCGCGCATCGTGTTCATCGCGGCCGCGGGCATCTTCGTGGTGGAGTGGGCCGACAGCACCAACCGCGGCATCCCGTACGTGGGGCTGCTGATGCTCGTCCTCTACGTCGTGTGGACCTTCGTCGCCGAGCGCACGAAGTTCGGGCGCTATGTCTACGCCGTGGGCGGCAGCTCCGAGGCGGCGCGCCGCGCGGGCATCAACGTCACGAGGATCCGCATCGCGGTGTTCGCGATCTCCGGGACGATGGCGGCGATCGGCGGCATCGTGCTGGCGTCGCGCCTGAGCTCGGTCGACACCTCGACCGGCGGCGGCTCGATCCTGCTCTACTCGATCGCCGCGGCGGTCATCGGCGGCACGTCGCTGTTCGGCGGCCGCGGATCGGTCAAGAGCGCCGTGCTCGGCGGGATCGTCATCGGCATGGTGGCCAACGGCCTCGGGCTGCTCAACGTCAGCGTCGGCACCCAGTACATCGTCACCGGCATCGTGCTCCTCGGCGCGGCGACGCTGGACTCGCTGTCACGTCGGCGCAGCACCGCGTCCGGGCGCGCATGAACGGCCGCGTCGCGGTCGTCACGGGGGCGAGCCGCGGCATCGGCGCCGCGGTCGCCCGCGCCTTCTCCGAGCGCGGGGCGGCCCTCGGGCTGCTCTCCCGCGCGGGGGACGACCTGGGGCTCGACAACGCGCTCGGGGTCCAGTGCGACGTGCGCGACCGCGGCTCGGTCTTCGCCGCGGTGGCGCGCGTCGCCGAGCGCTTCGGATCGCTGGACTGCGTGGTCGTCAACGCCGGGGTCGGCGCGTACGGGCGGTTCCTCGAGATGGACCCCGCCGAGGTCGAGGAGATGATCGACGTCAACCTCAAGGGGACGCTCCACACCGCGGCGGCGACGCTGCCGCACCTCCTCCGGGCGGGGGGCGGCGACTTCGTCTCGCTCGCCTCGGTCGCCGGCCTGCGGGCGTTCCCGGGAGAGGCGGTCTACAACGCCTCGAAGTTCGGCCAGCTCGGCTTCACGCGCGCGCTCGACCACGAGATGCGCGAGCACGGCGTGCGCTGCACGAACGTCGCGCCGGGCGGGGTGGCGACGGACTTCGCACTCGGCCACGGCCGGCCGGAGTCGGCGCTGGCGGGGATGATGAGCGCCGAGGACGTCGCCGAGGTCGTCGTCTTCTGCGTGACCCGGCCGCGGGGCATGCGGATGCTCACCGCCTCGTTCCGCCCCATGTCCGAGGGCAGCTGGGGGTGAACTGGGGCTTTCTCTCGACGGCGGCGATCAACGACTCCGTGCTGGCGGGCGCACGCGCCTCCGACCGTGCCGAGGTCGTCGCCGTGGGGTCGCGCTCGCGCGAGCGCGCGGAGGCGTGGGCCGCCGAGCGCGGCATCCCGCGAGCGCACGGCTCCTACGAGGATCTCCTCGCCGACGACGAGGTCGAGGCGGTCTACGTCTCGCTGCCCAACGCGCTGCACGCCGAGTGGGCCCTACGGGCGCTGCAGGCCGGCCGGCACGTGCTCGTCGAGAAGCCCTTCTCCACGAGCGTGCGCGAGGTCGAGCGCTGCTTCGAGGAGGCCGAGCGGCGCGGGCTCGTGCTCAGCGAGGGCTTCATGTGGCGCCACCACCCGCAGACCGACCGGATGACCGGCCTCGTGCGCGAGGGCGCGATCGGCGAGCTGCGGCTCGTCCGCGCGCACTTCTCGTTCACGCTCGACCGGCCCGGCGACGCGCGCTGGTCGGCCGGGCTCGACGGCGGGTCGATCATGGACGTCGGGTGCTACTGCATCAGCGCGGCGCGTCTGCTGGCCGGCGAGCCGAGCGCCGTCCTCGCCCTCGCGACGGGGGAGGAGGTCGACGCGCGCGCCGCCGGGCTCCTTCGCTTCGACAGCGGGGTGCTCGCCCACTACGACTGCGGCCTCGACCTGCCGCCGCGCCACGAGCTCGAGGTCGTCGGGGCGGGGGGATCCCTGTTCCTCGCCGACCCGTGGCACTGCCGCGAGCCGGTCATCGAGGTGCGCCGCGGCAGCTCCGTTGATCGCATCGAGGTCGAGCGCGCCGATCCCTACCGGCTCGAGCTCGAGGACCTCCATGACGCGGTGCGCGACCGCCGCCCGCCCCGGCTCGGGCGGGCGGACGCCGTCGGGCAGGCCCGCGTGCTGGGGACGATCCTGTCGTGATCCGCGTGGGGATCGCCGGGTACGGGCTCGCCGGCGAGGTCTTCCACGCGCCGCTGGTCGCCGCGGTCGACGGCCTGGAGGTCGCGGCGATCGTGACCGGCGACGCCGCGCGCGCGGCCCGCGCGCGTGCTGCGTTCCCGGACGCCGCGGTGGTCGGCTCGCCCGACGATCTGTGGGAGCGCATCGACCTGCTCGTCGTCGCCGCGCCCAACCGTGCGCACGTCCCGCTCGCCCTCGCCGCCGTGGAGCGCGACATCGCTGTCGTCGTCGACAAGCCGCTCGCACCGGGCGCCGAGGAGGCCGAGCGCCTGCTCGAAGCCGGTGGCCAGCTGACGGTCTTCCAGAACCGCCGCTGGGACGGCGACTTCCTGACGCTGCGGCGCGTCCTGCCCGAGCTCGGCCCGGTCGTGCGCCTGGAGTCGCGCTTCGAGCGCTTCCGTCCCGAGGTGCGCACCGATGCCTGGCGCGAGCTGCCCGACGCGGCCGAGGGCGGCGGCCTGCTGCTCGACCTCGGCGCGCACCTCGTCGACCAGGCGCGCGTGCTGTTCGGCCACCCGCGCCGGGTGTACGCCGAGGTGCGCACGGTCCGGCCGGGGGCGCGGGTCGACGACGACGTCTTCGTCGCCCTCGAGCACCCCGGCGGGGAGGTCGCGCACCTGTGGATGAGCGCCGCGCAGCCGCTCGCGTCGGCGGTGGGCCCGCGCTTCCGGGTGAGCGGGCTGCAGGCCGGGTTCGCGTCGGACGGGCTGGACCCGCAGGAGGCGCAGCTCGGCGCCGGCGTGCGGCCCGGCGATCCGACGTACGGCATCAGGCCCCCGCTCGAGCGCGGGCGCTATGAAGACTTCTATGCCGGCGTCGTCGCCTGGCTGCGCGACGGCGCGCCGCCGCCGGTCGACCCGGCCGACAGCCTGGCCGGCCTGCGGATCCTCGAGGCCGCCCGCCGCAGCTCGGAGTCCAAGACCGTGGAGGAGCTCGAATGAAGACAAGCCTCGGCATCTGGGCGCTCGGCCCGATGGTCACCCGCTTCGTCCCGGGCGGCTACCAGCCGGAGAAGGCGCACGAGTCGGTCCCCGACAAGGTGCGCCGGGCGGTGGCGGGGCTCGGCGACCTCATGGACGGCTACGAGTTCCACTATCCCGGCGAGCTCGACGAGGACAACCTCGAGGCGGTCCGCGACGCCCTCGGCGGGCACGACATCTACTGCATCGCGAGCGGGATGCACCTCGACCCG
>Ga0066662_10001605_pt1 | contig 10504 bp, 9 predicted proteins | sample GraSoiAngelo_111_FD_133939 | JGI IMG/M metagenome (GOLD analysis project Ga0066662, IMG submission 133939) | Grasslands soil microbial communities from the Angelo Coastal Reserve, California, USA - 14_0903_12_40cm | ecosystem: Environmental > Terrestrial > Soil > Grasslands | place: USA... | reverse complement strand
GTACGGACAGGTCTTGCCTGATTACTCGGCTGTGATCTTTGACGAGGCGCACTTGATCGAAGACGTTGCGGCGGAATATTTCGGCTCGCAGGTTTCTAGTTACCAGATGGAAGACCTCGTGCGCGATCTCTCACAACTGCCCGTAACGAGCGTTGACGTGAACAAGGAGTTGACGCGAATCGCCGGGCGCGTCATGCGCTTTGCGGATAATTTCTGGATGGGATTTCGTGAAGGGCGAGGCGAAGAGGGAAGGTTTCCCATCTTGCCCGGAACGTTCGCGCGCAAAGTAGCGAACGGCGAGATTGAAGCGACACCGCTCGGCGATGCTTATCTTGGGTTAGACGGTGCGCTCGACAGATTGGAGACCACACTTGATGCTCTGCGCGACCCGCCGCCGGAAGTTGAAAATCTCTTGCGGCGCGTTCGTCAGGCTCGTTTCGATTTGCAGTTCATAGTCGCGGGCGATGACAAGCATTTCGTTTACTGGATGGAGCGGCGCGGGCGTGGGCTTTTCCTGCGCGCTTCGCCGATTGATGTGTCGGGCCTTCTGCAAGAAAAACTTTTCGAGCGCGTCGAGATGGTTGTTCTGACCTCTGCGACCTTAGCGAGCGCGGGCAACTTCAATTTCATACGCGAGCGATTGGGACTCATGGAAGCGGACGACCTCATTGCGCCTTCCAGCTACGATTACGAGAGCCAGGCTGTGCTTTATCTTCCGCCGCGTATGCCGGACCCGCGCTCTCCGCAATTTGCAGACGCAGCAGCATACGAAGTCATCAATATACTGAACGCGACAGAAGGGCGCGCATTCGTCCTGTCAACCAGCTTCGCAGGAATGAAGGCGCTTTATGAAAGAGTCGTTAATGAAATCGATTTTCCATGCTTTCTGCAAGGTACGGCATCGAAAGCAGGTTTGTTAGAAAAATTCCGCGACACTCCGAACGCTGTGCTCTTCGCAACCGCAAGCTTCTGGCAGGGCGTTGACGTTCGTGGCGAGCAACTATCGTGCGTCATCATAGACAAGCTGCCGTTTGCAGTTCCATCCGACCCGGTCGTTGCCGCGCGCCAGCGTTATATTGACGATCAGGGCGGTTCGAGTTTCTATGAATACAGCGTCCCGCAAGCGATTATAAGTTTGAAGCAAGGTCTGGGACGCCTGATTCGCAGCACAACCGATAAAGGTGTGCTCGCCATTCTTGATTCACGATTGAAGACGAAAGCCTACGGGCGAATGTTTCTTGAGAGTCTTCCGCCTTGCCGCGTGACTTCTGACATTGAAGACCTCGCGCGTATCTTCGACGAGAAGTTTCAGGTTTCAAGTTCCAAGTTTTAAGAAGGAATGGCGCTTTAACGACAGGTCGGCTTGCACCCTTGCACGCATCTCTCTAAACTTGAAACCTGGAACTTGAAACCTGGAACTCAGAAAAATGTTTGAAGTAATGATTGAGCGCAACTTTTCGAGCGCGCATCAACTGCGCGGCTACCGTGGAAAGTGCGAGAACCTGCACGGGCACAATTATAAAATTGAAATCTATGCGCGCGGGCGCGAGCTAAACAATATCGGCTTGCTTGTTGATTTCGTTGAGTTGAAGGATGCGGCAGACGAGATTGTGCAGTATCTTGACCATCGAAACATCAACGAAATTCCACCGTTCGATGTTGAGTTGAACCCGTCGGCTGAAAACCTTGCGCGCTTCATACTTGAGCGCGTCGCCTCGCGCATACGCGACGAGCGTGTGCAGATTTACAAAGTCCGCTGCTTCGAGACGCCTACGAGCGTAGCGACATACCAGATAGACTGAAGGCAAAAGGAAAAAGGTAAAAGGGAAGAAGCGAGAGCGAGTCTTTTGTCTTCCACTTTTACCTTTTACCTTTTACCTTTTGCCTTCCTCAAGTCGCTACCAGACTCGACACGTCAATGTTGTATTTCCTGATCTTGCTATAAAGACGCGGACGATAAATCCCCAATAAATTCGCGGCGGCCTGTTTGTTTCCGCCCGTGCGTTGAAGCGTCTTTTCGATGACCATCTTCTCTATGTCTTCGAGCGTCATGTTGGGCGGGACTTCCCATTCTGCGGAGGCAGTCGCGCCTTCGGGCAGAGAGCCGTTGTCGAAGGGAAGGTCAACAGGTTCTATCTTATTGCTTTTCGCAAGAAGTACAGCGCGCTCTATCACGTTCTGTAGCTCTCGCACGTTGCCGGGCCATGTGTGAGAGAAGAGGCGTTGATAGGCAGCCTGCGAGACGCTCGTGATGGGCCGGTCGTATTTCTGCGAGTACATCTTCAGGAAATGTTCCGTTAGAAGCTGTGTGTCCTCTGCTCGCTCTCTGAGTGGCGGAACGTGAATCGTGATCGTTGAGATGCGATAGAAGAGATCGTCGCGTAAGAGTCCGTCGCGTATGGCGTCCGCTGGAAGGCGATTCGTTGAGCAGATAAGACGAAAATCAACGGCATATGTTTTCTCTGAACCTATCTTGCGATAGCTTCGCTCTTGAAGAACGCGTAGGAGTTTCGGTTGAAGCTCAACCGGCATCTCTGCGATTTCGTCCAGCATGAGCGAGCCGCCAGCGGCGTGCTGCACAAGACCTTCTTTGTCAGCGTGCGCGCCCGTGAATGCGCCCTTTGTGTGGCCGAAGAGTTCAGATTCGATCAACTCTTTCGGGAGCGCGGCGCAGTTGACCTTGATGAAAGGTTTTTTAGAACGCAAAGAATTGTAATGAATCGCGTTTGCGATTAGCTCCTTGCCAGTGCCGGATTCGCCGACGATTAGAACGTTCGCGTCAGACTTTGCGACCGATTCGATTGTCTCGTAGATGGTCTGCATCTGCTTCGATGCGCCGATGATGTTGAAGTATTCGGCGCGGGTTGATAGTCGGTCGCGCATCATCTTGGTCTCGGCTCGTAGCTCAAGACTCTCCAAAGCGCGTTCTACAAGCGGCTGCATCTGCTCGAAGTCGAAAGGTTTTTCTACGAAGTAGAACGCACCAGCCTTCGTCGCTTCGACAGCTTTAGCGACCGTGCCATAACCTGTGACGACGATTACTTCTGTTTCAGGCCTAACGTCTTTCACGTGGCGCATAACTTCAAGGCCGTCCATGTCCGGCAGTTGCAGATCGCAGATGGCTAGGTGGTGCGCGCCCCTGTCGAACAACTCAATGGCTTCCGCACCTGTGGCCGCAGTATCAACTTTGTATCCTTCTTCCTCTAAATTCTGCTTGAGCGAATCCGCCATCATAGGCTCATCGTCAATCACCAGAATTCGTGCCTCTTTATGTTCCACCTTTTGCTCCTATTGAAAATAGTTTGGTCGGCTTTCAGCTATTAGCTTTTGCTGACTGATGATTGCTAACTGCTTCTTGCTTTCGCTCCGCGAGCGGTAAATAGATTGTTAAGATATCAAGGCTATGTTCAACACGGCCTCCGTGCGCTTCTATGATTTTGGCTGCTAGAGACATTCGTATAGGTCCGCTTCCGGCGAACGAGTGAAACGGGTCATCTCCGTCGCCGATCTTTAAGCCGCGCCATTCTATCAATGCCTCGTTAGTCTCATCGTCCACGCGCGAATGAATACGCAAGCTTTCGGTCGAGCGAAGTTCGAGCGCGCTCAAAGTTATATCTCTTAAAGCTTCGGTTATCGCCGCCACGTCGAATTCGCCGATGAGTTCGCCAGTCTCAAACTCAACGGGCACGCTTTCACTCTTCTGAATGCCTTCGAGAATCTTCGCAAGGTCTGTATGAGATTTGCGCCGTAGCTCAAGCGGGCGAGAGAAGCGAACGAGCGCAGTCATGTCGGCGGCGGCGCGCTCAAGTCCCGCTATGAGTTTCGTTATAGTCTCGCGCTCGTCCTCTGGCCGCTCGCTCTTCTCCATGCGTTTTCTAAGGAACGTGGCATAGAGTTTGAGACCATTTAGCTGATTCTTTAGGTCGTGGACGATCTGAACGGAGGCGCGGCCAATCTCCTGTAGTGCGTCGCTGTTCTGTATCTCCAATTTTAACGGCTTCATATCGCTTTCAGGCCCACCGCTCGATATAGGCTAGACAGCCACTCGAACGGTTCTTGGGGAGAGTCCGCGTGTATGGATAAAACCCAAATTATGCGTTCTGTTGTGTTGTGTTTCGATGCGGCATCTTAGCAAAAAATGTGGGCGTATGCTAGTCATGCATAAAGTGAGACTGCTGGACAGACGTGGTAAAGTGAGGGTTCTTTTCGAAAACAGAGAGGCTTGGTAATGAGCAGCGTCAACGGCAATGCTCCGCCGACTATTCTTGTTGTGGAGGATTTTGAGGACAATCGTTTCATGATGAGGCGGCTGCTTGAAATGAGCGGCTATCGCGTCATAGAGGCCATTAATGGCGAGGAGGCAATTGATCTTGCTTGCCGTGAAAAGCCCGGACTCATCCTTATGGATTTGAGTCTGCCGCAATTGGATGGGCTGGCCGCAACGCGCCGCATACGCCAGCACCCGGAGCTTAGCAACGTCCCGATTGTGGCCGTCTCCGCGCACGATACAGCAGATTTCCACGCGGACGCGCTCTCCGCAGGCTGCAACGATTACGTCACCAAGCCCATTGATTTTGATCAATTGGAAGCTCTTTTAGCTCGATTATTACCGAAAGGTAGTGGGCAGTAGGCAGTCGGCAGTTGGCAGTTGGTAAGTAGTTAAGGGTTATCAATCATAACTGTTAATCTCTGGGAGATTCAATTTAATATTAAAAGTTTTTACTGCCAACTGCCCACTATCAATCTCCCATGCTTCAAAAATTCACAATTCTAATACGCCAGGACGAGGACTCTATTATAAGAGCCTGGGTGGATGAAATGTATGCGGAGAGGCGCACCGAATTGACCACCTTGCTCTCTTATGAGCAGCTTATTGACCACTTGCCGGACACGCTCGAAGAACTGTCAAAGCTACTGGACTGCGGCGCATCAGAGAGTGAAATACAGGAGGCCGCGCGGCGTTTGCGCTCTCACCCGCAGATACGCTTTCACCAGGGCGCGTTGATGGATGAAGTGGCACGCGAGTTGATGGTTTTCCGAAAAGTTCTTCAGAATTTTTTGTGGCGCGAAGGCAGTAAGGCCACCGAAGGAGACCTATGGGAATTGAGCGACGCGCAAAGGCGCGCTGATTGTTTTGTGGACGAGTTGATAGCTCAAGTTCTAATTATTTATGCAGCAAGCTTTCGTCCGCCTGTTGAGACACGCACATCAGTTTGGCCTCCGCCACGCCGTCGCCGGACGGATTTCCCATTATAGTAAAGCGCAATGCCAAGAGAGAGCAGAACCTTACCCCTTCTGCACAGTGTACGCGCAAAGTTCCTGATTGTGCTCGCTGTACTTTCTCTTCCTCTGCTCATAGTCAGTCTGATTCAACTCAATAACTACAGAAGAGATTTGGGCGAGCAGGCGACTGCCGCCACGCGTATTGAGACGAGCGCAGCAGCAGGCGCGCTCCTCTCGTGGCTGGACAATCATCCCTCTTATGCAAAGCAGGCGAGCGAGCTTTCGCCCGCAGAGACGGAAGCTCTCTATTCGCAGTTGCGCCGCAGCACTGCTTCGGATTCTGAGACACTGATAGCTGTCTTCGATGCTCAAGGTCATTTAATCAGAAACAGATCAGCAACCAGCGCCGCCCCAACTTCATTAGACTCTTCAGCACAGGCTGAGCGAATTGCCTGGACCGATCAAGTCGCCCGCGTGACAGGCATACGGCGTGTAGAGCCTTACGGGTGGACAGTAGCAATTGGAGTTCCTGTCGTCGAGAACACTTCTGCGGGTCGCTCGATCATCTGGCTGACGGCTACGTGGGCGTTTGCGCTTCTCGCTTCTATATTGCTCGGCATTTGGGCTGTGGGTCGTCTGACGAAGCCTTTGATGAAACTTGCTGCTACAGCTTCGACGTTTGGCGAAGGGAAGTTGCAGGAGCGCGTTGAGGTTGAAACGGACGACGAAGTAGGCGCGCTCGCACAGAACTTCAACGTGATGGCCTCGCACCTTCAGGCCAAGTTCGACGAGTTGCAGACGCAGGGCGCGTTCATCGAAGAGGTGCTCGACGGTTTGCCTCTGGGTCTGGTCGTGCTTGACGAGAGGTTGATTGTCCGCAAGGCGAATTCCACCTTTGCGCATTTCGTCAATCGTGATACTGCGTCGCTTGCTGAGCGCGGGCTTTACGAAGCTGCCGCAGGACTCGCCGTACTGAGCGACATAGTCGAAGACGTGCGACGCACGCGCAAGCCTTTCGTCACCTACGGCCTTCCATTAAATCTTGCTGCGCGAAATTCAGAAGCTGAAAGCGAATCGGAGGCGTCCGCTAACTTCTGGGACGTGACGATCTGGCCTACTAGCGAGCGCAGCGCAGGTCGCGGTGATCTCATTCTGATTCTCTCTGAAGTCTCAAAGCGCGTGCGTGCCGAAAAATTGGCAACCTCAGCTTTCGCCTCCGAGCGCACGCGCGCGGCAGAGCTTGAGAGCGTCATCAACCAGATGAAAGAGGGCGTCGTCATCATAAGCAAGCAGGGTCGTTATCGCATCAACCCTGCGGGCGCGCAGATAATAGGTCGCCAGCCGGAGGAGTTCCGCGATGGCGCGCGGGCACTCATAGAAGACATGAACTTCAAAGATTCTGCTGGACGCGACCTTTCAAGAGAAGAGCATCCGCTCTGCCGTGCATTGGACCGGCGCGAGCATCTATCGGGCGAGCAGCTTGAGATCGTTCGCGGCGACGGCGAGAAACGTGTCGTAGCAATCTCAACCACACCGCTAACGAGCGAAGACGGAAGACCGGAAGGCGCGGTCGCAGTTTTTCGTGACATAACGGAGGAGGTCAAGCAGCACGAGGAGTTGGTCGCAGCCTATGATCGCCTGCGCGAGCACGACCGCTTAAAGTCTGCTTTCGTTTCAAACATCTCACACGAGTTGCGCACGCCCTTGAACGTCATAATAGGTCTTTGCCAGCTTCTTGAACGCGACCGCCAGTTGCCGCTCGCGCCCTTACAGAACGAAGCGGTCACGCGCATGGAGCGAAACGCGCGCTCTCTGCTCGAACTCGTCAACGATCTTCTGGATTACTCGCGGCTTGAAGCAGGGCGCTCCGCTCTTCATATTGAGAGAGTTGATGTGGAGGAAGCTGTGCGGGAGATAGTTGATGACTTTGAGCGCGAGGTTAAGGATAAGCGGATTGAGCTTCACGCCGAGGTTTCACCCAAACTTGGCTTGATCTTGACAGATAAGCATAAGCTCCAACAGGTGCTCTCCAATTTGATTGGGAACGCGATTAAATTCACGGCAGCGGGAAGCATCACTATAGCGGCCTCACCTCTCGACGAAGATCACTGGTCGCTGGAAGTGAGCGACACAGGGATAGGCATCTCAAGAGACGCGCTCTCCTACATCTTCGACGAGTTCAGGCAGGTTGACGACAGATTAACGCGCTCTTACGGCGGAACGGGATTGGGGCTTGCGATAACGCGAAAGATAGTTGAACTTTTGGAAGGCGAGATAACGGTTAAGAGCGAGCCGCAGGAGGGAAGCCGCTTCCGCATCATCTGGCCGCGAATGGTGCGACAGCGCACGGGAACAGGCTCGCTCGTCGGAAAGAAAGTGCCCGCGCCGAACGACCCGCTTGAGTTCAAACGCGCGCTCAATGTCGTGAATGGAAATTAAAAGCGTCCAATAAAAATTGCGAAGATGACCAGATTTGTACGGGCGGGGACAAGTCCTCTGCCCGTATTTAATTTTATGGAAACGCGGGCAGAGGGCTTGTCCCTGCCCCTACAGTTTACTAATCGCGCGGAACATTCTCTCAACTAGAGTGTCTAAAGTTTTGAAAGACGCGCACGACGGGTGTAATCTTATCTCGTAAACTCCATCTGATCCGTGAGCTTCAAGTAAGGGGGCGAGCTATGTCAATTTCAGCCGATAAGATTAACCAGCAGAACGAGTCGGATAAAACCCGTCGCACAGTTTTTATTGTCGCCGCTGTAATAGCATTAGCATTGATCGCTGGCCTCATCTACTATTTGAAGACAAGACCTGAGACGCCGCAGGCTGCCGGACCTGTGGATGAAAAACTCGAAGGCGGCGCGCGCGCAGGCTCGCCCGATTTTGATAAGAACCGTGATTTGATAAGAGTGGACGATCCTGTGGCGGAATACCAAAGCAGCGTTGCGGGCGGCCTACAGATGACGCTCGCCACAACGGTCAGAAATTTTACAGGGCGCACGATCAGCGGCCTTGAAATGAAAGCCGCTTTAGTTGACCTTGACGGAAAAGATATACGCGAGCGAACGAAAATTGTAATCCCGTCGGGTGAGATTACGGAGCTTGAAAATAACAAGACCGCGCGCGTGCCCATCACAATCTCGGGCTTTAATAAAGAGGATGAGAAGTCTAAGATCGAAGGCGGACAGGCGAAATTGAAGATGGAAGTAACGGCTGTGAAGTTTAAGTGAAGGCGAACCTGACCTTACCAACGCACGTCGTACTGCACGCGACCTGCGCGCCAGCAACCTTCACCGAGCACAGGGATTGATCCGTCAAGAGAGAGTATGGAATCCGACGGGCGACGCACACGGTATGTGTGCCCGGATGGAGAACTGACCGAAAGCGTTATCTTTTCAATTGAGATTGCTGCGACGACCGCATCGCGCCAATCCTTTCGGCAACGCAAGATGAGTCTTGCGCCGACAGGCAAGTCGCCGAGCGCCAAAACATCTTCAGCCTGCTGATAATCTTCGAGGCCGCCTGATGTAGCCATGAAAGCTGCGTCACCGAGCGGCCTCTGAACGTTTGCGCTCAAAATCTTTTTCTCAAACTCCCATAGACTCTTCAAAAGGTAAATCTTGCTGAGCCTTTCGCGCGCGGCTGGCGGAATAGCAGCGCATGGCCCAAGATAAAATCAGAACAGCGAGCGCTATCCAGATCAGCGTCCAGAAGATTGCGGGGATACCCGTAGCATTAGCCATGTTCGCCGCATCCGTTCGCGCTCCCGGCCAGAACGAATAGACAAACAGAGTCTTCAGATCAAACAGCGCGTTCAGGACCGCTTGCACTGCCAGAAAGCTTACAAAGAAAGTTGCGACGCGCGGGCTTGCGTAAGTCGCTACGGCGATCAATCCTGCGGCAATGCCGATTCCCATGATGATGGTGAACGGGCTGCCCAATCCGTAGAGGATTGTCAGCGCGAGTATGAACGCGCCAGAGCCGATCAGAACATAGCGAGCGGCGACTGCGCGACGAATCAGGAAGAGAAGCAGTGCGCCGTAGGCCATCGCGCCCAGGTAGCCCGCGCTCGAAATAAACATCTGCGCGAAGATGCTGCCCTGCGTCGTGTAAGTCTCGCCGCTGGTGTCCAGAGCCACGCTCAAACTCGCCACTCTATTTCCAGTCAGAAGCGCGGCCAGAGCGTGACCGCCTTCGTGTATGAAGGTGACGAAGATTGTAAAGGGATAGCTCAAGACAGATAGAAAAGGGATGTACCATAGCGCAATCGTGATTGCAGCAGCGATGAGCAGCGTGCGAACCTGCGGGCGCGCATCTGCGGAAATACTGTTAAGTCTCATTTCTAAATCTCCGCTCGTTTTGAGTCTCGCCGGGCCTGACCCGTGATACGCAGCATTGTACTCGAAAGTTCCTGAGCGAAACAATGAGTAATAGCGAGTGACTATTATTGAGTGAAGAAAAATGATTGGCGCAGGAAGGAAGTTGTGGTAAAAGGTTGCAGCTTTATCAAAACTGTCTTTACTACTAATTTCCGAAACCCCTTTAGGAGAGTCTATGAGAAACAGAATTGTGCTCGTAGCCGCGTTCGCGGCTTTCACCTTTGCGTTGAGTTCTTGCTCATCAACAGGCAATAGTTCTAATGCTTCAAAACCAGCCAACTCGAATGCTGGAAATTCAAACGCTGCGAAGACCGGCGCAAAACCGCCGGAGCCGAAAGACCCGATCAAGAGTGGGAAGAAGCCTGAAGGCCAGCAGGCGAAGGCTCTTCCGGCAGATAAGAAAGTTCCGGTCCCGACCAACTGGGAATATTATTCCGACCCGGTTAAAGGCTACGGCTTCTGGCTTCCAGCAGGTTCAGTCGGCGATTCTACGACTGAGAACGGCTCGGACCTTTTCGTAGCCAAGACGCCTGCTCCATCTCAAGTCAACGTTGAAGTCTATGCCTGGAAAGATAAGACTCTCACTAAAGAAGACCTGTTGAGGATGACCATTGAGGATATGAAAGATGAGGGCGAGAACGTCACGGCTGGCAATCTCGTTGGCGAGAGCGATGATTACGCTGTGGCCGAAGCCTCTTCCGTTGATAGCGATGGCAAGAAGTATAAGATGAAGATGCTCGTCGGCACGGACGTGACGGACAACTACGTGATGGTGGTCTATACGGACGAGGATAAGTATGAGGCCAACAAAGAGATTATAGATGCCATCTGGGGCAACTTCGAGATGTACAGCGGCGGCGCGAGCGGCAACAGCTAAAGAAAGGAAAAAGGTAAAAGGTAAAAGG
>Ga0066662_10001604_pt1 | contig 10505 bp, 9 predicted proteins | sample GraSoiAngelo_111_FD_133939 | JGI IMG/M metagenome (GOLD analysis project Ga0066662, IMG submission 133939) | Grasslands soil microbial communities from the Angelo Coastal Reserve, California, USA - 14_0903_12_40cm | ecosystem: Environmental > Terrestrial > Soil > Grasslands | place: USA... | reverse complement strand
GTCGCCTCGGCGCGCAGCGTGCCGGCCAGAAGCAAACCGAGTCCGGTAAAAGCAGCCGTGCCCAGGAGGAAGAATGCGATCGCCTCGGCCGCGGAGCCGGCCGGGCGCCAGCCGAATGCGATCGCGATCAGGACGAGCAGAACTGCCTGCGCCACCTCCAGCGCCACCACGGCCAGACCCTTGGCGGCCACCAGCCCGGCGCGGGGAAAGGGCGTGGCCCCGAAGCGCTTGAGCACGCCGTAATACCGCTCGTACGCCGTGGCAATGCCCAGGCTCACCAGGCCGGTCGAGATCACTGCCAGGGTCAGCGTGCCCGGCAGGAGAAAGGACAATGACCGAGCGTCCGCCGGTAGCAGCCGGGCCGAGGCGAAGAAGGCCAGCAGCCCCGCCGGAATCACGATTGTCACAAGGAGACTGTCTCCCCGACGAGCGGTGAGCAGGATCTCGGTACGCGCCTGTGCCAGCACGGCTCGCAGCAGGAATGATCCGCTCACTCGATCTCACCGCCTGTTAGCCGCACATACACCTCTTCCAGAGTCCCCTCACCCACGCGCAGCTCGCGCACCGGTACGTTCCAGTCGCGCAGCGTCGCAGTCACTTCGGCCAGCAACGCCGGAGCATCATCTGTCTCGATCAGGTACTCGTCTCGGCGAGGTCTGACCGCGCGGGCCGACGGCAGCTTTTCGAGGACCCCGGCATCGACTGGCGACGCCGTCCGCAGCCGCACCGCCATTTGAGCGCCGACCAGTGCCGAGGGACGATCGAGGGCAATGAGCCGGCCGGCATTGATGATCGCCACACGATCGGCCAGCCGCTCCGCCTCCTCCAGATAGTGCGTCGTCAACAGCACAGCCACACCTTCGGCCTTGAGCCCACTGACGATTTCCCAGGTCGCATGCCGGCCGTGGGGGTCCATCCCTGCCGTGGGCTCGTCAAGGAAGACCATCTCCGGCCGGGGCAGAAGTGCAAGCGCAAGGTTGAGGCGCTGCTTCTGTCCCCCTGAAAGTCGCCTGAAGCGCGTGTTGCCCGCGTCCTCCAGTCCGACCAGACGCAGCAAGCCGTCGGGTTCGTGCGTGCGGGGATACAGTCGCGAGAAGAGCCGCAGCGCCTCGCGCGGAGTCATGGTGAGATAGAAACCACCGTCCTGCAGCATGACCCCGATGCGCTCTTTCAATCGCCCGCTGTCTGACCGCGGGTCCTGGCCGAGAACGCGCACCGTCCCTGCATCTGCGTGGCGAAAGCCCTCGAGGATCTCGACCGTCGTCGTCTTGCCCGCGCCATTGGGACCAAGGAGCGCGAACGTCTCACCACGCTCGATGGTGAACGAGACGTCATGCACCGCGCGCGTCGCGCCGTACCTCTTGCTCAATCCCCGAACCTCGACCGCGAGGTCCGCAGTCATGGCATGGTGACGTTCCCGGCGCTCATCGCCCCGTGGTCGCGACGTCGGCGGCCGGGGACATCGAGGTGACGCGACGTGTGCGCTCACGGACTGCCGGCCGCGGCAGGATGCGCAGACAGAGGACACAGAGAGACGCGAACATGAGCCCAACGATGCCGGCATGCGCCACGGCGGCAAAGACATCCACCCGCGTCCAGGCCACCACTGCCCCGGCAAGAGCCTGCAAGACCACCAGGAGCAGCGTGGCCACCGAGGCAACGTAAAGGTCAGGGCGGTTCGCCCGGAGACGGTACGCCAGCAGCACAAGGACGATGATCGCGACCGTCAGAGCAGCTGCGAGCAGGCGGTGACCGAAGTTCGAGGTGACCTTGTCGTGCAGCACGGGGATGATTCGCCCGTTGCACAGCGGCCAGCCGCTACAAGCCTCATCTGCCTCACTATGACGTACATAGGCTCCGCTGTACACGACGGCATAGGTGAAGGCCGTCAGCGCCAGGACATAGCGGCGAAATGCCACCGGGGGGAGACGGTCACGCAGGGAATCGCTCCGCTCCACATCGAACAGGAAGAGCGTGGTCAGCAACACGCTGGCAAAGGCAATCAAAGACACGCCGAAGTGAAGCGCGAGCACAGCCGTGGCCTGCGGTTCCATCACGGCCCAGGCGCCCAGGCCTGCCTGGAGGAAGAGAAACGACACCATAAGCGGCGCTAGGATTCGGATCTCGCGGCGGTATCCGTAGAGGTACCAGGCTCCGGCAGCGAGCGCCAGGATGAGGACTGTCTCCAGGCCGGCGTCTACTCGGTGCACGTACTCGATGGCCGTGGAGAAGGCAAACTGCGGAATAAACTTGCCCTGGCATAGCGGCCAGGACTTCCCGCAGCCATGCTCAGAACCAGTGTTGGTGACCGTGGCCCCCGCCACCAGCACGAGCAGCATGCCGGCGGTCGTCACCAGGGCCAGGCCCTTAATCACGCGTTTCATTCAGGCATCCGTCCCATGATGGGACATTGGCGCCACACCGGCCAAAGAGAGTTAGACGACAGGCGCGTGCGCGCCATTCCAGGCGCAGAAGTGGACGACTGCGACGGTGAGGCCGCGCCATCGGCCGGCGCTGACGCCGCGGATGGCGAGAGGCTCCCGGTGCGTCCGCAGGACGCGGAGGTCGCGGGCAGCGACCCAGAGCAGTCCGGCCGCCGCGAGCGTGATCGCGCCGACCCGAACCGGCACGGCCGGCAGTGATGGAATCACGAAACTGTAGGTCTTGCCGGCCTCTGACACCGCCAACTCGATGAGGCGCCCGGTAGCCGCCAGGAACGCGGCCGCGCCGACGATGAGACGGAAACGGCGAGGCGTGAAGGAAGACGAGCTCCCCAGGAGCATCCACCAGCTGAGGAAGATGAGCAGCGTCAGAGAAACAGAGCCCAGGATGACGCTGTGCATCATGGCTGAATATCCGTGCGTGATGTTCCCCACGCGATTGCGCAGAAGGTAGCCAATTGTCAATGGAGTCGTCGCCCATACAAACGACGCGGGGATCACGCCGATGAAGAAGCTGCGCAGTCGGATCCGGATCAACCCTGTCGAGATCGATGCGTACAGCCGGAACATTGGGATCAGGCGCGTCACGAATACGACCAGCGAATCGTAGCCGCCCAGGCGATTCCGCCACCTCTCCAACGTCGACTCGGCCCGATCGGGGTCCCGTATGATCAGCCGCAGGACGCGCATCAGGAGACGATTCCCCGCGCTTCTGGAAGCCGTATGAATTGTGGCGGTGGCGATCACATCCAGGATGCCGAAGCCAACGATAGCGGCGGCGAGTTGGGCTGGAGAGTGGATGAACTGGCTGCCACCAAAGAGCAACGCGATCTCGCCCGGGATCAGAGTCGGCAGCCCGATCTCTCCGCAGAAGATGATCAGCGCAACGACGACCAACCCGTACTGGGCGAGCAATGCAGGCATCCGGGACCCTTACCCTTCTCTGATAGCAGAGATGTCAAGAGATTTCTCCGTTCACCTCTCCGATAGCGTACCAGGATATCAGTGCAAGAACAATGCCCCAGCCGTCACGAAGAGCACAAGGTCCCTCGGCTGCCCCGCGCAAAGGTCCTACCACTCCTGCTCCGGTTGATCATCGACGACGTACGCGGTACCGTCCCGCACGCGCACGTACACGGTTTCCGGAACGCGGAAGCTTCCGCCGCGGGTCTGGCCAACCACCTGCGCTCCAACGCCGAGCGTCCCGTGGGCCGAGGCCCCGAGCGTGAGACTCGGCGTGGGACGCAGCGAGCGCAGTCCCTCTCGGCGCTTCCTCCGGCCGAAGTCGACGATCCGGGCGGCCACTGCCGCTTTCGGCACCAGCCGGTGAATCGTGCGCTGGTCGCCCCGAAACTCTGCCTCCGTCAGAGCCCGCAACGTGGCGAAGACTGTGTTGCACACCGAATCGGCATTGCTCGGCACCTGCGTCGTCCAGGAGCAGCTCGGATGGGTCTGACTCGGGATGCCGTTGATCAGGCCGCAGCCGGCGGACAGCAGCGAGAGCGCAACAACAGCACTTGCGCGGACGACGTGTTTTATGGTCATACCGCATCCTAGATTTTCCGGGCGCGGTTCTACACTTGAGAGTCGGGCCCGCGGTGAAGTATGGAAGGGAGAGAGCACATGGCAGTGGACACGATTTATGACCGCACGTTGGCGGCCTTCGAGGCCGTCGACAGAATGCGAGCCGATCAATTCGCGAGCCTCTTCTCCGAGGATGCGACATTTCGTTTCGGTAATGCCGACGCCGTGACCGGACGGCATGCCGTGGAAGCGGCGGTCGGTGGCTTTTTCTCCACACTCGGCGGATTACGCCACGACATCTCGGGAATCTGGACCGGGACCTGGGAGGGTGGCGAGGTCACCAGCGTCGAGGGCACGGTCACCTACACCCGGAAGGACGGCTCGACCACGATGCCGATCCCGGCAGTCAGCACGCTGCGATGGCGCGACGACGCCATCCAGGACTACCGCATCTTCGTGGACCTCTCCCCACTCTTCCAGCCGGTCGGCTGATCGCCCTCCGTACGGAAAGAGAGGAGATCTCCGTGAAACCGATGCCGCCAGCAGCGGCGGGCAAGCAGATCGCGCCGTATGGTTCCTGGCAATCACCCATATCCGCCGACATGATCGCGGCGGGTACCGTGAGGGTGCATGAGGTGCGCCTCGACGGCGAGGACGTGTACTGGCTCGAGGGGCGTCCGACCGAAGGCGGACGCAGCGCGCTCGTCCGTCGCTCATCCGACGGCCGCGTCGACGATGTCCTGCCGGCAAGGTGCAACGTCCGCAGCCGCGTCCACGAATACGGCGGCGCATCCTACCTGCCACATCAGGGCACGATATACTTCACGCATTTCGCCGACAACCGGGTCTACATGTCTTCGCCGGGTGAGGACCCGCGGCCGCTGACACCCGAAGGCGCATCGCGCTACGCGGACTTTCTGGTCGACGAGAGATTCGACCGCCTGATCTGTGTCCGGGAGGAGCACGGCAATCCGGGCCAGGAGGCGGCCAACACGCTGGTCGGCATCGATTTGAAGAACGGCGGGGAGGGAGCGGTCCTGGCCTCGGGCCATGACTTCTACGCCTCGGCCGCCCTGGCTCCCGATGGCCACGCGCTGGCCTGGCTCACCTGGGATCACCCCAACATGCCGTTCGACGGCACCGATCTCTGGCTCGCCGACCTCGCTGACGATGCCTCCCTCGATGAGCCGCGTCACATCGCCGGCGGTCCGAGTGAGTCAGTTTTCCAGCCTTCCTGGTCTCCCGATGGGACCCTCTACTTCGTCTCCGACCGCACGGGTTGGTGGAACATCTACCGCCTGGAGAGCGGGAGAACCGTCCCGGTGACCGCCCTCGAGGAAGACCTGGGCTGGCCCCAGTGGAACTTCGGCATGGCAAGCTACGCCTTCCGCTCCGCCGATACAGTTCTCGCCGTGGCGACCACGCCGAGCGCAAACCGTCTGCTTTCCATAGATGTGCCGTCCGGCCAGGTGACCGAGATCCATACTTCCTACACATCTATCTCGTGGCCGCGCGCGCGTAGCCGGTATCTCGCTTGTATAGGATCGTCACCAACCAGCGCCACGGTCGTCGCTCTGCTCGAGCTGAACACGGGCAGGGAAGCGGTGGTGCGCCGATCGAGCGGCATCGAGCTTTCCCACGACTCTATCTCGCGCCCCGAGGCCATCGAATTCCCAGCGCATGGCGGCAGACGCGCCCACGCCTTCTTCTACCCGCCCACCAATACCGACTTCGAGGGTCCGGCAAACGAACTGCCTCCGCTCATCGTCCACAGTCACGGCGGACCGACGGGCGCTGTGACCGATTCCCTGAGCCTGGCAACCCAGTACTGGACCAGCCGGGGTTTCGCGCTGGTCGATGTGAACTACGGCGGCAGCACCGGCTACGGGCGCGAGTACAGGGAGCGCCTGAAAGGGCAATGGGGCATTGTCGACGTCGACGACTGCGTGGCTGCCGGCGAGTACCTGGCAAGACGGGGCCGGGTCGACGGGAAGCGGATGGCCATTGCCGGAGGCAGCGCGGGTGGGTACACCACGCTGGGCGCGCTCGCGTTCCGGGACGCGTTCGCCGCCGGCGCGAGCCACTTCGGCCTCGCCGACCTCGAGACATTCGTGCGTGACACGCACAAGTTCGAGTCACACTATCTGGAGAGCCTGGTCGGCCCGTTTCCAGAACGCGCGGATCTCTACCACGACCGCTCACCGATCCACTTTGCGGATCAGATCACCTGCCCAGTCATCCTTTTCCAGGGCCTGGAGGACCGGGTAGTCCCTCCGAGCCAGGCCGAGGTTATGGTCCAGGCGTTGCGGGCTCGAGGCATCCCCGTCGCGTACCTTCCCTTCGAGGGCGAGGGACACGGTTTCCGCCAGGCCGCCAACATTAGGCGCACCCTCGAGGCCGAGCTGTACTTTTACAGCCGCGTCTTCGGCTTCACTCCCGCGGACCGGATCGAGCCCGTGCCCATCGAGAATCTGCCGTAGCTAGTAGGCCCGGCCCCCGCCGCGCCCTCGCGCCATGAAGACAAGCGCAAGCAGCACCACGATGATGATGATGATGATGATCCAGTAGCGAATGCGCAGACCAAGAAGCGCCATCGTCGACATCAGTTCCAGGTAATTCACGCGATCCTCCCGACGAAGCTGAGACGCTTCCAGAGTACTACGTCGGCCACTCTTTGGGTTCCGGCCGCGAGTGCAGCGACGTTGCACGCACTCTAGGGGCGGAAAACTCGCTCTTGACGTATTGCCGTGCCGCCTGTATTCTGGAACCTGCGTTTTCAGCATCACGCGGAGGAGAGGAAGAACGTATGTCGTACCGGCGCCCTTGCAGCCGGCCCTGGGGGGCCAAGCTCGCCCTGATCACCGTGGCCATGCTCGTCGTCGCGGGCCTACAGTCTGCGGTCCCGCGCATCACAAACGCCAGCGGCGCCACCACATCCTCGAACATCGCCCAGGTGCGCTTCATCCTGCACGGCCTCGCCGTTCAACCGCCGCATAAGAAGGTCGCCAGGGCAAAGGTCAAGGACCCGCTTTTCAACCAGTACACCTTGATGACGAAGGTCAAGCAGAAAGCATCAGTCAACTTCAAGGACGGCAGCATTCTGAACCTCAATCAATTGACCAATGCCGTCCTGCGCTCGCCCGCGCTCACGCAGGTCAAGAGCGGCGAGGTCGAGCAGCAGGTCGTACCCGGCACCAATCACTCGGTGCAGACATCAGCCGCTGTGGCCTCGGCTATTGGTACGGTCTTCGATGTCCAGGTCAAGGCAAACCTCACCATCATCACGGTGGTTGAGGGCTCGGTCCTGGTTAAGACGAAATCCGGTAGCGAAGTTGTGAAGTCTGGCCAGCAAACGCGCGTGCGCAAAGGTCACCCGCCGTCCTCACCGCAGCCCGTCGACACCGCCGCGATTACGAAATGGGCAGCTCCGATCCCCGCGCCGAAGACGGCCCTTGGTCTCAACATCGCGCTTGACGCGAATGGAGGCAACATCTATCGCTGGACCTCTGAGCGCGCCGACCCCAACCAAACCTTCGACGCCCACAATGCGGACGACGGCAGGCTCGATCGTGGCTGGCAGTCCGGGACGGGACAGACGACCGAACAGTCCCTGTGGATTCGCTTCCAGGGCCTGCACCCGTATAACGTCGTCGCGCTCTTCCTTAACTGTGCCGCCACAGGCGGACAGGCTGCGGCCGACGCCGCCAGGGATTTCGAAGTACTGGCATCCGATACCGGTCCAAACACCGGATTCACACCGGTCCTCGCTGCCAGCTGCAGCGATCAGGACCAGATTCAGGTTTTCCCGCTCAGCACGCCGGTCAAAGCGAGCTATCTCCAGGTCGACTTCAAGAACAATCATGGTGGGACCGAGGGAATCGCCGTCGCCGAGCTCGGCGTTATCAGCGTGGAGCAGCCGGCGACTCTGGGAACGCCTACGCCGGAACCGGCCACGGCAACTCCAGTGCCCCCAACGGCCACGCCCGTTCCACCGACTCCCACTCTCGTGCCGGCGACACCGACCCAGGTCCCGCCGACGGCAACCCCGATTGCAAGTGGCCCCGTCGCCTTCTTCCCGGCAAACTTCGCTTCGAGCTGCGCGGCCACCCAGACGCAGGGTCGCTATTGCGGCATGTCGCAGAACGGACACACGTACGTGTGCGACGTGCAAGGACCTGGCGGTGGCGAGATCTGTGGGACAACTCGATACACGAGCGCGAGCTGCGGCGGGAACGGCGCTCCCTCCGACTGCCGGCCGCAGGTGGTGGTGGCCAATGGGCAGCGATATCTTTACGCCTGGGTAGAGGAAGACAACTTCAGTAACGCCGCGTACACCTCCGGGCCGCAGAACTTCCTCCTGCAGGGACCGGGGGGCGGTATCCAGGCGCAAGGGTCTCCGCTTCCTGGCTCTTCCGATCCGAACAACCGAGCGCTGGCAGCGACGTCCATTCCCGCCTTTGGCTCGACCGGTACGAGTACAACACAGCAGACGAACGCCGGCTGGGTGCGATTCGCCATCCCGGATTCCGGCACGTATACTTTGCAATGGCTGGAGTCAGGGACGACAACGCCCCAGTCTCTCGGCAGCTACCAGGTCCCATAGCCCGAAGGATCCAATCGTGAGGCCAGGAGCCGGCGCGACCATTCGCCGCGAAGCGCATCGGCGCTGGTCGCTGCCGTTCGCGCTTGCTGCCGTGCTTGCGGCGTACGCCCTCCCGTGGGAGAGCCGAACGCCCGCAAGCGCGGCCTCCCAGGCCCTCGCCAGCGTCCGCTACATCAAGAAGGGCCTGGCCGTTCAGGCGCCGCACCAGAAGGCGGGAGTGGGCAAACTCAAACAGCCGCTGTACACCTCGTATGGCCTGCAGACCAATCGTTCCGCCAATGCGTCGATCAACTTCCGCGACGGAACGCTGCTGCACATGAACCAGCTCACCAGTGCGGTCCTGCGCTCGGCGTCGATCACACAGGTGAAGCAGGGAGAAGTGGCCGAGCAGGTGGTCCCCGGCACAGCTCACCGGATCCAGACGGCGAGCGCGGTGGCATCCGCCATCGGCACGCTTTTTGACGTGCAGGTCAAGGCCGGAGTAACGATTATCACGGTGGTCGAGGGCGCCGTGCTCGTCACGACGCCACATGGGAGTGTGGTGGTCACGTCCGGCGAGCAAGTCCGCGTCCGCAAGGGAAAGGCACCAGGTAAACCGTCCGCCGTCGACGCCCAGGCAGCCACCGCCTGGACCGATCCTATTCCACCTCCGGGGCAACCGATCGGCCTCAACATCGCGCTCGCCGCCAACGGAGGCTCGGTCTACGCCGGGAGCTCACAGCGCGGTGATCCCGGCCATGCCTTCGACCCTCAGAACGCGAACGACGGCAGGCTGGATCGCGGCTGGCAATCAGCCCCCGGGCAGATTAGCAATCAATGGCTGCGCGTCCGCTTCCAGGGATCGCAGCCCTACGTGATCACCGCCATCATCCTCGATTGCGCGGCGACGGGCGGACAGGACGGCGGGAATGCCCTGAAGGACTTCAGCGTCGAGGCCTCAGATAGTCCCGACGCCGGCTTCAAAACCGTCCTCACGGGCGCCTGTCAGCCGCAACCGGGCTTCCAGGTCTTTCCGCTGTCCAGTCCGGTGACGGCCGGCTTCGTTCAGCTCTCGGCCAGAGACAACCAGGGGGGCAAAGACGGAATCGCCGTGGCCGAGCTGGGTGTGGTCAGCGACCGGCGGCCGGATGTCCTGGGCACGCCGACCCCTGGACCGACAGGCTTGCAGACCGCATCAGCGACACCCACGCTCACACCAACGGCCACAGCCACCGGCACAGGCGCCCCGGCCGACACGCCAACCCCAGCGCCGACGCCGCGCCCCGGCCTCTCTTCCGCCGAGCTCAGTCCGACCGGCGTGCCCGACTGCCGCACCCTCACCGCGCTGGTACCCCTGTGCGGATATCAGGGGAGCACCTTCTCGTACATCTGTGACCTTCGGCTCGCCCAGAGTGGTCGAGCCGCCTGCGCCGGTGTCTTCACTGCGCCACAGTGTGCGCCTCCGCCCGGCGTCAATGTGACAGCACTCCCCTACAATTGCACCCCCGTCCTGGCCGGCGATGCGCAGGGGAGCTACAGCCTCTACGTGTTCGCGGTCGAGGCAGGCGGTACTAATTCGGGGTGGAGCTCGGACCCTGGGCATTTCGGCCTTTCGGGGTCGGGCGCAACGGGGCCGGCGGTGGGAGCGGTTCCACCCGGAGTGTCAGGGCCGTATACGCAGCCGCTGATGCCGACCAATCTCGGAACCGGCCAGGCCGCAGTCGGCTGGATTCGCTTCACGATTCATCAGGGTGGCTCGTACAGCATGCACTGGACCGGGCCCGGGGGCGACGTGACCCTGGGCACGCTCAACGTAAGCTGAGCTACCCGTTCCGCAGATGGCTGGTGTCGACTACCTCGAGATCGGCGCCCGTGATGCGGTCCAGGAGGTGGAGATCGTCATCGTTCCAGCTCAGGTACTAATCACCAGTGCAGCACAACTGCGACCCGTAGTCGGC
>Ga0066662_10001602_pt1 | contig 10510 bp, 12 predicted proteins | sample GraSoiAngelo_111_FD_133939 | JGI IMG/M metagenome (GOLD analysis project Ga0066662, IMG submission 133939) | Grasslands soil microbial communities from the Angelo Coastal Reserve, California, USA - 14_0903_12_40cm | ecosystem: Environmental > Terrestrial > Soil > Grasslands | place: USA... | reverse complement strand
GGAGGCGTTGCCGTGTGTTGCTGTCTCCCGGCGATCCGGGAGATAAGCCGCGGCTTGTTGACTATGCGCCTTTCGGCGCTCCGTCTCCCCTCATCCTCGAGGGGAGATCTTGGCAAACCTCGGGCGCAACGCGCCGCGAGAATGCAGAAGGTTGGCTGTTTGACATCCGTAAATCGAACTGGAGCGCACACCTCGTTCGCCGCGGGCCGCTTACGCCACTTCGTCGGTAAACACCGTAAAACTCACCAGCGTGTTCGGCCCGAACGTCTGCGTGATCGGCACGTCGGCGGCGTCGCGCCCCACCGCGATCAGCACGCGGCCGATCCGCGGGATGTTGTTACGCGCATCGAACGTGTACCAGCGGCCGCCCAGATACGCCTCGAACCAGCCGGCAAAATCGCCCGCGGCATAAGGCGGGGGCATGCCGATGTCGCCGAGGTAGCCGGTGCAATAGCGCGCCGGGATGTTCATGCAGCGGCAGAAGGCGATGGCGAGATGCGCATAGTCGCGGCAGACGCCCTTGCCCTCGTTGAACGCCTCGAACGCGGTCATGGTGGCGCGGGCGTGCTGGTAGCCGAACTTGATGTGGTTGTGGACGAAGTCGCAGATCGCCTGCACGCGCGCCCAGCCAGGCGGCGTCTGCTCGAACAGCTGCCACGCGGCATCCGACAGCCGATCGGTCTCGCAATAACGGCTGCCGAGCAGATAGACCAACGTGTCCGGGGGCAGGTCCTCCACCGCATGCTGGATCGCGGAAGGAACGATCGCATCGGGCACGCCGCTGTCGTGCACGACGCCGTCGGCTGCAAGGCGCATGCGGCCGGCGGGTGCGACAATGCGGCTGCACCAGTTGCCGAACCCGTCGCGATACGGCGTGACCGGCACGGACGGATTCGTGGTCAGATGATCCGGCACGATGATATCGGAGGCGCGGGTAAAATGCGTGCCCAATACCATGATCATCGGGGTGGGCTGCGGGAAGTCGTAGATCATCTCGAACCCGACACGAATCTTCATGCGGCAATCCCTGTCGGGCGTGGCTGATGATGTGAATTGGCCTGAAGGCCGGCAATCAAGCGCTGTTCGAGAGATGGCTACGAAGCCTCCGAATACAAGGTAACGGATGGCGGATCTCGCCCGCTGCCGAAAAAGCGATGGCTATTCGCACTGAAACGGCGCACCATTGCTGCATGCACCAAGATATGCCCCTCCGGTTATCGCCGATCGACGCGGACGGTCCGTCATGACCACGCGGACGCGACGCGCAACCGTTACCTTCGGCCGCGCCTTCAGGCTCGACGGCGTCGACCGCCTGCTGCCGGCGGGCGCCTACGAGGTGATCACCGACGAGGAAATGATCGAGGGCCTGTCCTTTGCCTCGTTCCGGCGCGTGGCGACCATGATCATGGTGCAGGCGGCGGCGCGCAACGGATCGATGGAAATGATCCCGATCGATCCGGCCGAGCTTGAGCGCGCGCAGCGGATCGACGCGGGCGCCGGCGCATGAGCGACGAGCCGGTCGATCTCGACAAGCATCGCGGCATGGCATCGCAGAAGGCGACCGGCATCCGCCGCGTCTTGGCCGACGTCGAAGCCAACGCGAAACTATTGCGCGACCGCCAGGGAATCCTCGAAGCGCAGCTGCTTTCGGCAGCGGCGACCTCATGGCCGGAAGCCGCCGCCAAGGCGCGCTATGTCCTGAACCTGTATGCCGCGGGGCTGGCGCCTTCCGACACGCATCACCGCGATCTCGTCGCGGCCGTGCTCGCCGACTTTGCCAGGCTGTCCGGAGAGGCCGAATGAAAAACGCGACAGCAGGAGCCAGGCGATGCCGTTGACCGGGGCAACGTTCCGTTCCTATGAGTTCGACCGCATGGTCGTGCTGTTCTCGATGATGGACAACGAGACCGAGGTGCCCTGCGCGGTCAGCACCGCGGCGATGGACGATCTGGAGAAATCGACGCGCACCGCTGCCGACAAGCGCGAGGCGCAGTTTTTGCGGTTGCGCGAGCGGATCGAGCAGCGTGCCCAGCGCAAATTTCAGGACATGGAGTTCGAAGGAACGCCGCGCGGAATTATCCTTCGCAGCATCGATTTCCGCTAAGCCCGAAGCTCGCTTCCAAGCGGAGACGCGGCGCAAACCTGGAACGAATCCCACCGCCCTTTTGTTGAGCCGCGGTCCGCGGCGCGTTTCACGAGGCCCGATGCTTGTCCATATCCAAATCCTGAGGTTTCTCGCAGCCCTTGCGGTGGTCGCGTTTCATGCCTTGGGACTGGCGCCGAAAGCATTCGAAGTCCCCGAAAGCGCGGTGTCGCTGGCGCTTTCGTATGGCGGTCATGGCGTCGACCTGTTCTTCGTCATTTCAGGGTTCATCATTTTCTATACGAGCCGAAGTGCTGCGCTGACGCCGGCCGATTTCCTGCGCCGCCGCATCGAGCGCGTCGTGCCGCTGTATTTCTTCGTCATTCTTGCGTTCACGCTGCTGGCCATCGCCCTTCCGGCCGTGTTCGGCACGCCCGGCTGGTACACGCCGCGCCATATCCTGAAGTCGCTGGCGTTCGTCTCCTTCACCGACGGCGAACCGCCCGTCGTCGCGGTGGGGTGGTCGCTGGAATACGAGATGTATTTTTATCTCGTCGTGGCGCTGCTGATGGCGCTGACGCGCGAGCCCTGGCGCAACGTCGTGACGATCTTTTCCGCGCTCGCCATCGTGGGTCAGCTGCCTGGCGTGAGCGCCGCGCTCGGCAATTACGCATTTTTCACCGATGCAATGATCCTCGAATTCGTGCTCGGGGTGATCGTAGGCCAGTTGTTCGTGCAGGGCCGGATCGGCTTGCCGTTCTTGATTCCGACAGGTTGCGCATTCGCCGCCGTGCTCGCGAGCGACCCGTTCAACCGCGCGATCATGGCAGGCCTTCCCGCGGCGTGCCTGGTCGCGGCGGCGGCCTTCATCAGCCGTGCACGAAGCAATTCGTCATGGGCGGAACGGGTGCTGGCGCGGCTGGGCGATGCGTCCTATTCGATCTATCTGGCGCAAGTGGAGACGGTGTCACTGGCAGCCGTGGCCATCGCAAACCTCATACCGGCGATTGCGCCAATGCTGCTGCTGATCGTCACGAGTTGCATCGTGGTGATGCTGGGCGGTTTGCTCAACACCTTGGTCGAGCGTCCGCTGCTTGAACTCTGCCGCGGTGTTCGACGCTCGCGGGCGCCGCCGCGAGGAGTCCTCAGTCCACCTTTGCCACCACCGCGAGGCGCTTGATGGTGCCGTTGCGGTAGGCGTTGAGGAAGGCGTAGTAGTCCTTGAACGAGACGCAGCCGTTGGAATCGCCCTTCGGACCCAGCATGTAGGTGTGCGCCAGCAACCCGCTGCGGCCGAAGATCGCCTGCTCGCCGCCGACCGGTTTCAGGCGCAGCGCCGGGACGCCATGAAACAACGCCTCGCGCGGCTCGAGGTCATAGAGATGCGGCGGCGTTACCCCCTGCATCCGCACATGGGCATAGCGGGGATCGTCGAGTTTCGAGCCGAGCCCCGAATGCGCTTCCAGCTTGGTACCGTCGGGCAAATAAACCATCCGCGCGGAAATGTCGTAGACCGCGGTGGAGCGGTCGTACATGCCGCTGCCCATGGGGTTCGCCGCCTTGCTCAAGCTCGGCAGGCTGACATCGCTCATATCGGCGGAGGCGAACGCCAGCGCGGGACCGGCGTGTAGTTTGCCGAACAGCCGCTCGAAGATCGACGGTTTGTCGTTGGACGCGACCGAGAGGATCGCCTGCTTCGCCTTCTCGACCTCGCGCGCGGCGACCATGCGCAGCGCGGAGGGACGCGGCGCCGGCAGCGGCACGCTTTGCGTTATTTGCACCGACGGCGGCGTCGCGGCAGCCGGCAGCGGCAATGGCTGCGTTTCCGGATCATCGGCGGCCGGCGCCAGCGCTACCAGCCTGCGCTCGAACTTCGCGCGCGGTTCGGTGGAGAAGGATTCGGGCGCGGCGTGCAGCGAATAGGTCGGGTCGTACAGCGCGACATAAGCGCGCCTGGTCTTGCCGACGACGCTGGTGCCGCTTGCAACGGATTCGAAACGTTCCGCAAAAGATGGTTGCTGGCTGCTTAACGTTGGGCCGACATTGGCGCTCGCCATCGACGGATCGAGGCCGGGGCCGATCGCTTTCGACACCAGCGTCCAGCCGCAGGCCAGCACGATGCAGGCAAGCGCTGCGCCGCCGAACAGGTTCTGCGAAGTGTTTTTTCGTTTTGGTTGCCGGGGAGAGGCGGGAATATCGCAACGCAAGCCGGTCCTGTAGATCATTCGTCTCGCGTCCAGGATGATTTCACCGTCGTTCCCCTCTCACGCATGTTGTCGCGGAACGTCTCGTTGCGACCAGCATCTCGCAGAGGTACCGGGCGCGATTAAGGCGACATTTAGTTAAATGCGAATTAAACGCCGGAATGGAACTTTTGCGCGCTATCGGCGGAGTTCCGGCGGCGGGGCGCGGTCGAACACGTCGCCCTTCGGACCCTCGAGCACGTCGACTTCGATGGTTTCGATCAGCAGCGGCCCGCGCATGCGCTTCAGTTCCGCGACCTTTTCCACCCGCGCGAAATCCTTTTTCAACAGCGGCTGGTCGTCCCTCGCCTCATCGACATAGAGCAGCCGGCCCTTAAGCACCGCGGGATCCGGCTCCGGCATGTTGACCCAGCGGAAGCGCTGGCCGCGCTGCGCGACGCAGGTCCCCGCCGGCAGGTAAAACGACAGCCAGCCGGTGGTGCCGTAGTCGAGCGCCAGCACGCAAGTCGCGCCTTCGCGCGCTCGCACCGCCTCGATCTGCCGCGCCACTTCGCGCCAGCCGATGCCGACGCTGCGCACCGATGCGTCGCGGCGGTAGCCGGTCAGCACGCCGGTATTGGCCTGCAGGACGACGAGCGCAAACAAAAGGATGCCTGATGGCGCGGCCCACCGCAGGCAAAACTCCACCACGCGCCGCGCGCGGCCGCTCCATGCCACGAGATTGCCGGCAGCAGCCGCGGCAATGGCGAATGCGGGATAGACCGGGCCGAACCAGTTGGCCTCGACCCGGCTGTGCAGCGAATGCCAGACAAAATACAGCGTGATGGTCCAGAACATCGAGCTGACCAGCACGCGTGCGGCGGAGGCGCCCGCCTTGCGCTGCCAGAAAGCGTAGAGTCCCATCATTCCGAGGATGAACACCAGCGGCGTCGCGAACGCGATCTGGGTGGGGATCAGCTCGCCGACGTAACGGAGCGTAAAATCCTCGATCCGCGCGCGGCCGAACTGCTTGACGAACGACACCCATTGATGATCGGCATTCCAGAGGATCACCGGCGAGAACAATGCAAAGGCGACGATTCCACCGAGATAGGGCCATGGCGAGGTCAGCCAGCGCCGCAGCTTTGGGACCGCAATCAGCCAGATCAGGATCGCGGGGCCGAAGAACAGCGCGGTGTATTTCGACAACAGCGCGAGCCCGACCGCCGCGCCAACCGCGAGCCACCACGCGCCGCGCCCCGTCGCCAGCACCTTGGCGAGAAACAACAGCACGAAACTGGAGGCGGCCAGCAGCGGCGCGTCGGGCGTGACGATCATGGTGCCGACCGCCGCCATCAGCGTGACGTTGAGCAGGATGGTTGCGCTCGCGGCGACCCGCCGCCCGCCGAACAGAAGCTCGGCGCTGCGATACACCGCAAAGCTCATCGGCAGCGCCAGCAGGATCGAGACCAGCCGCACCCCGAACTCGGTATCGCCGGCGATCAGCGTGCCCAGCCGGATCAGAATCGCGGCCATCGGCGGATGATCGTAAAAGCCGCCGGCGAGATGCTTCGACCAAGTCCAGTAATAGGCCTCGTCGAAGGTCAGCGGCGTGGTGGCGGCGGCGACGAGCCGCAGCACGATCAGCGCGGCGATCGCCAGTGCCGTACCGACCGGCCGCGCTGCGGCCCGACTCATGCCGCGGTCATCTTGCGCCAGACGAACAGGCCGGACATGGCGTAATTCCAGACCACGCCCATCAGCGCGCCGGCGGCGCCCGCCAGCCACCAGATCGGCTCCTGGTCGTAGACCGAAAACGCCACCCCGACATTGGCGAACAGGCCGACGCTGCAGACGAGATAGATCAGCAGCATCCCGCGCAGGATGCCATACCCTTTGAGCCGCTGGTCGCGATACGTCAGGAAATTGTTGAGCAGGAAGTTGCTGGTCATGGCGAGGAGCGCGCCGAACGCCTGCGCCTCGGGGAACGGCCAGCCGAACAGGTCGAGCGCGATCGCGAGCGCAGTAAGATGCACGACGAGACCGATGGAGCCGACCGTGGCAAACAGCAGGAAGCGCAGCGTCACCACGTCGCCGGTCAACTTCGCCAGCACCAGCCCGAGGAAATCCAGCGCCACCATGGAATCGAGCTTGCTCTCGCCATGCAGCCGCGCGCCGAAGCTGTAGGGAATTTCCCGGATGCGCAGCGAGCCCTGCGCAGTGGCGACGATGTCGAGCAGGATCTTGAACCCTTGCGTGGACAGTTCCGGCGCCAGCTGCTCGAAACGGTCGCGGCGGATCGCGAAAAACCCGCTCATCGGATCGGCGACGTCGACCCGCAACACGCGCTTTGCGACCTGCGTCGCCAGCATGCTGAAGCCGGCGCGCTGCCGGTCAAAGCTCTCTGCGCTGCCGCCCTCGATATAGCGGCTGCCGATCACGAGCTCCGCCTCGCCGCTCTGCAGCAGCGCCAGCATCTTCGGCAATTGGGTCTCGTCATGCTGCAGGTCGGCGTCGATCACCGCGGCGCAAGGCGCGCTGGACGCCAGGATGCCCTCGATACATGCGCCGGATAGCCCGCGCCGGCCAATGCGCCGGATGCAGCGAACGCGGGAATCCTGCAGCGCCAGCGCGCGCACTACCTCCCAGGTGCCGTCGGGAGAATCGTCATCGACATAAATGACTTCCCACGCAATGCCCGCGAGCGCCGTCTCGAGCTTGCGGAACAGCGCCGTGACGTTTTCGCGTTCGTTGAAGGTGGGGACCACGACCGACAATTGCGGCGTGGTCTTTGCCTGTGACGAGGTCCCCTGCCCCGATCGGATTGCTTCGTTCATGCGCCAGCGTATATCGCCGGGTGCCGATGATGCCAAGGCAGGGCGGTCAATGGACGGGCTCGGGGGCGACGAAAAGGAGCCAAAAGGACCCAAAAATGCCAACGACCACGAACAACAGGCGCGCGTACATCCGGCGCTGCCTTATTATTCAGTGGTCGTCCCAGCGCCGGAGCTATGAAGCATCGACGGCGCCGTTGTAAGCTACATAGGAGCTAGCAAGACCTTTCGCAAGGGGTACCAAAATGGCAGGCAAATCCGGCCATATTTACATCGGCATCGGCGGCTGGACCTTCGAGCCGTGGCGCGGGGTGTTTTATCCGGAGAAGCTGGCGCAGGCGAAGGAGCTCGGTTACGCCGCCTCGAAACTGACCTCGATCGAGATCAACGGCACCTATTACGGCTCGCAAAAGCCGGAGAGTTTCCGCAAATGGGCGGCCGAGGTGCCGGACGGGTTCGTGTTTTCGCTGAAGGGTCCGCGCTTTGCCACCAACCGGCGGGTGCTGGCGGAGGCCGGCGATTCGATCAAGCGGTTCTACGATTCCGGGGTGCTGGAATTGAAGGACCGGCTGGGTCCCGTGCTGTGGCAGTTCGCGCCGACCAAGAAATTCGACGTGGCGGATTTCGGCAAATTTCTCGAGCTGCTGCCCCGCAAGCTGGAAGGGCGCGCGTTGCGCCATGTCGTGGAAGTCCGCAACGACTCGTTTTGCACCCCTGATTTCATCGTGCTGCTGCGAGAATTCGAAACGCCGGTGGTCTTTGCCGAGCATGGCAAGTACCCGGCCATCGCCGACGTGGTCAGCGATTTCGTCTATGCGCGGCTGCAGAAGGGCGACGACAATTTGAAAACCTGCTACCCGCCGAAGCAGCTGGATGCCTGGGCAAAACGGCTAGAGACCTGGGCCAAAGGTGGCGAGCCCGACGATCTCCCGCGCGTCGACAAGACGAAGCCGAAGAAAATGCCGCGCGACGTGTTCGCCTATGTCATTCACGAGGGCAAGATCCGCGCCCCCGCCGGCGCAATGGAGCTGATCGCGCGGCTGAAGTAATGTGAAGCAATTCAGTCCAGCTTGATGCCGGCCTCGCGGATCAGCCTGGTCCAGGCCTCGTGCTCGGAGGCGACAAAGGCTTCCAGCTTGTCGTCGGTCACGTCCCACGCTTCGCCGCCGCTCTTCTCGAATCGGTCTTTCATCTCCGGCAACGCGGCGCGGATCTCCTTGCGCAATTTCGCGATCGCCTCCGGCGGTGTCCGTGCCGGCGCAAAGATACCGAGCCATGAATCCACATCCAGGCCCGGCACGCCGGCTTCCGACATCGTCGGCACCTGAGGTGCGAGCCGGCTTCGTTTGGACGACAGCACGGCGATGCCCCGGGCCTGCGAAGACTGCACATAAGGCAACCCGGCGGCGTTGGAATCGAAGAACAGGTCGACTCGGCCGGCCAGCAGATCGGTGAAGGCCGGCGGCGAGCCCTTGTAAGGCACTTCCAGGAGCTCTATGCCCGCCGCCCTCATGAAGGCCGCCGCCACCAGTTGCTGGCCGGTGCCGACGCCAGCGGTTGCTACCGTGATCGAGCCTGGCTTGGCCTTTGCGGCGCTGATAATTTCCTTCAAGTTGGAATGCGGCAGATCCTTTCGTGCCACCATGACGTAGCCGAATTTGTAGACCAGCGCGACCGGGACAAAATCTTTCAGTGGGTCATAGCCGAGCTTCGAATAAAGCGCTGAATTGAACGCCATGTTGGAGAGCCCGCCGACCAGAAGCGTATAGCCGTCCGCCTCGCTCTGCGCCGCCGCCTGGGTGCCGACCACGGTGCCGGCGCCCGGCTTGTTCTCGACCACGAACGGCTGGCCCATGCGCTTCGACAGCGTGTCGGCCACGATGCGCCCGACCAAATCGTAGCTGCCGCCCGGCGCAATGGGCACGATGATTCTTACCGCACGAGCGGGATAGGCGGTCTGCGCCTGCGCAGACCCAAGCGCCAGCAGCCCCACTAGCAACGCAATCGAAAACCGCATCAAACCTCGCTCCATCGGCACGCATCAAGCCGGCGCTTTGTCGCGGCGCGACTATGCGGTATACCGCAGCCGACCATAACGCATTGTACTCGGCACCGACATGGCACGCGCCAAAAAGCTCTTCACCATCGGCTACGAGCAGACGCCGCCGCAGGCCGTGCTGGATGAGCTGGAAAGCGCCGGCGTCAAGCTCCTGGTGGACGTGCGCGCCGTAGTCTCCTCGCGCCGGCCCGGTTTCTCGAAGAACCAGCTCGCCGCCGCGCTTGACGAACGCGGCATCGGTTACATCCACATGAAGGGGCTCGGCACCCCGAAGGAAGGCCGCCTCGCCGCGCGCCGCGGCGACATGAAGGCGCTCGAGCGCATCTACGCGAAACACCTGAAGACGCCGCAGGCGAGGGAAGAGCTCGACGAATTGTCCGCGCTGGTAATGAAGGTCGGGCCGGTCTGCATCCTGTGCTACGAGCGCGATCATCAGCACTGCCACCGCAAATGGATCGCGGAGATCATTCACGAGCGCGACGGCGCCCTCATCGACAACCTGCTGCCCCCGCAACTTTAAGTTAAGTACCCTGCACGCGGCGGTCGGTAGACGCCGCAACGTTTAACCATCCAGAATTGTCTGCAGTTGTATTGGTGCGTTGGGATGAGCTCCCATGCGTTCAGGTTTGTTGCGCGCGTATTGCGTGGCCGCGGCGATCATGACCGGCGGCACGGGCGTGCTTGCGCAGACACTGGACGAAACCGCACCTGCCCTACCAGCGAGCGAGCCCAGCGGCGGAGCGAAGCCGGAGCACTTTTTGTTGTACAGCGGTTTCGACATCTGGCGCTTCGGCCGCGCGGGCTATGGCGGCTTCTATGCGGCGCCGGAGGGGCTCGGCAATGACGGGTTTGTCGCGAGGCTCTTCGCTTCCGAGGGGCGCGAGCGTTACGATTTCGGCGCCAAACGCTACAGTACCGACATCCTGCGCCTCTCCCTCTCGCCGGGCTGGCGGCTTAGCCAAGGCGGCTTCGAGCTCAAAGTATTCGCCGGTCCTGAACTCGAAAGCGCGTCACGGTCGGCGACCCATATCGGCGCACTCATCGCGGCAGAAACCTGGTGGGAGCCGCTCCGGGAACTAGCGCTGTCGTCGTCTTTTTCCGCCACCACCAACGTCAACGCCTGGAGCGCGCGCGGCGCGGCTAGCTGGCGCGTGCGGGATCAGTTCTGGGTCGGTCCCGAAATCCTGGCCTCCGGCGACATCGACAGCAAGCAGTACCGCGTCGGCGCGCATCTCACCGGCTTCCGGCTCGCCGCCTTCGAATGGTCGCTCGCCGCAGGCGTCCTGCAGGACAGCTTTCACCGCAGCGGCGTCTACGGGCGCATCGGCGTATCGACGGGGCAATAGGACGG
>Ga0066662_10001601_pt1 | contig 10510 bp, 7 predicted proteins | sample GraSoiAngelo_111_FD_133939 | JGI IMG/M metagenome (GOLD analysis project Ga0066662, IMG submission 133939) | Grasslands soil microbial communities from the Angelo Coastal Reserve, California, USA - 14_0903_12_40cm | ecosystem: Environmental > Terrestrial > Soil > Grasslands | place: USA... | reverse complement strand
GGCGGACGAGGTGTTCTGCTCGGCGGCGTACCGGGAGTTCCCCCGGCGCAGGTCACCATAATCGGCGGCGGAATCGTGGGCACCAATGCTGCCAAGATGGCCCTGGGCATGGGTGCAATCGTCACCCTGATCGATCTCAACCTGAACCGCCTGCGCGAGATTGATGACATCTTCAATGGCCGCATTTACACACTGGCTTCCAATTCCTATTCGATTGCACACTCGACTTCTACGGCTGATCTTCTCATCGGTGGGGTGTTGATTCCCGGCGCCTCTGCTCCCAAACTGGTTACCCGGCAGATGGTTTCACGCATGAAAAAAGGCGCGGTCATCGTGGATGTAGCCATCGACCAGGGTGGATGCATCGAGACTGCCCGGCCCACCACGCACAGCAATCCTTCTTATGTAGAACAGGGAGTGGTCCATTATTGCGTCACTAACATGCCTGCCGCTGTGCCCCACACTTCAACGCTGGCGCTCACGAATGCGACCTTGCCCTATGTGATGAAGCTGGCCCAAATGGGACCTGCAGCCGCCATCCAGGGAGACAACGGGATTCGCGAAGGTGTGAATACGTTCAAGGGACACGTGACCTATCCGGCGGTCGCCGAATCGCAGAATCGCCCGGTCAAGGAAGTGACCACGCTGTTGTAGCAATCACAATGTAACCCAAAGCAGCATTCCGATCAGTGCAGAATGATTTATTCTAAGATGTTGGTGTTGAGCACTATCATGAGGAGAGCGCGTCGCTCGTAAATCCATGGATTCTAATGCGCTTGATTACATTACGGTTCAAGGCTTCAAGAGCATAACTGCCATCGAAAAGCTCCGCCTGAATCCCGTTAATATTTTTATTGGGCCGAATGGTTCAGGAAAATCCAATTTCATTGGTGTTTTCTCGTTTCTTCACGCTGTTCGAGAAGGAAGGTTGCGCGATTATGTGATTGAAGCGGGCGGTGCAGAAAAAATTTTGCACTTCGGCTCAAAAGCAACTAAAGAGATTTTTATCCACCTCTCCTTTGGAAGTGAAGTGAACCAATATGAACTGACACTTGCCCCCACTCAGGATGATGGCTTGTATCCATCATCTGAGCAAGCCTTCTTTTGGGGCGATAAAGATCGTTATAAAACCCCGTATGAGTATCCGTTATCATCGCGCCAACAAGGGCGCGAAGGCGGCATTAGCGACCCTGAACTGAAGGGAATTCCTGGATGGGTGAAGTTTCGTCTCGGCGGTTGGCGGGTCTACCACGTGCACGACACAAGCAAATCTTCTCCAATGCGCAAAACAAACAAGGTTGCGGATAATGATTTCCTGCGGCCAGACGGCTCCAATCTTGCCTCATTCTTGTACTTGCTTCAGGAGCGGGAACCGACTTCCTATAATCTGATTCGGAGAACGGTTCAGCAAGTCGCGCCTTTTTTCGAGGATTTCAGATTGAGGCCCCTCAACCTGAACCCCGACGATATCAAACTCGAATGGATACACAAAAGCTCCGATCAATATTTTGATGCATCGTCTCTCTCAGATGGGACTCTCAGATTTATTGCACTAGCGACGCTTTTTTTACAGCCGAAGAATTATCTTCCATCCGTCATTCTGGTAGACGAGCCTGAGTTAGGCCTGCATCCCGTAGCAATCGGGATCCTGGCAGGCCTTATACGTCATGCGTCGCAAAACGCTCAAGTGCTTGTATCGACTCAGTCATCTCTTCTTCTTGATCACTTCGATCCTGTGGATGTGCTGGTTGCCAATCGCAAGAGCGGTGGGACACAGATCGAACGTTTGGACGCTTCCCAATTGACTGAGTGGTTAAGGGACTACAGCTTAGGACAGCTTTGGGAAAAGAATGAATTAGAAGGACGACCGGTTCCTGAATAAACATGGCACGTTTATTGGTTCACGTTGAAGGGCAAACAGAAGAAGCTTTTGTCAACGAACTCCTTCGAGATTACTTGATCAGCGTGGGATACGAATCGGTAAGCGCGAGAATTATAGGGAATGCCCGATTGCGACGACGCCGCGGCGGCATTCGCCCATGGCCCTCAGTTAAAAAAGACATAATGAACCACCTTCGCCAGGATCCCGGCTGCATATCAACAACAATGGTGGATTACTACGGGCTTCCTCAAGAAGGCGTGGGCCAGTGGCCAGGGCGTGCAAGCGCAGCCCTGGTTCAAGCGGGAAAAGCTTTACATGTGGAACGCGCGTTGCTGGACGATCTAATTCATTCATTTGGCCATGAGGTCGACTCCAGACGCTTCATTCCATTCGTTGTTATGCATGAATTCGAAGGATTATTGTTCAGCGATTGTGCAGCATTCGCAAGAGGTATAGCCCGAAGCGATTTAGAATCTGATTTCCAGCAAATCCGAAACTCCTTCGAAACTCCAGAAGACATCAATGATTCGCCGATAAACTGTGCCTCCAGACGTATTGAAAATTTGGTGCCTGGATACGAGAAGCCCCTGCTTGGCACGCTGGCCGCGCTTGAGATTGGATTAGGCCAGATTCGAGCACACTGCCCTCATTTCGCGTATTGGATACAGCAACTCGAATCCAAAGTCTGAATGAAGGCCTTTCAGTTCCAGCACATGTCTGGACCGTGTAGAACCGTCCTTAACACTTCTTACCATCTGATCAGCGGCGACAAAGGCATTCCTCCCTTTCGTCCTGACCCCCTGACGCTATAATACTTGCAGCACTCAGCTATTGTTGTGGCTACATCTAATCAGGAACAACGCGAAGCCCCGGTGCCTTTGACGCAACGGCGCGCCATGCTTATTCTGCTGGCGGTAGCTGTTCTTATCCTGTTTGGCCTGGTTTTCTCGCAGACTGCATTCAACCTCAAGGCTCTGCGGCCCGGCGGAGTGGAACAAACTCTCTTCCTGGTCACGCTCTCAGCACTGGTGTTCCTGGTGCTGGTGACGCTGACTTTCGTCCTGCTGCGCAACCTGCTCAAGCTTTATGCAGAGCGGCAGCTTGGAGTGCTGGGTTCGCGCTTCCGTACGCGCATGGTCATCGGCGCACTGCTGCTCTCGTTTGCTCCCTGCCTGCTCATGTTTATGTATGCCTATGGACTGATGAACCGCTCCATTGACAAATGGTTCTCAGGGCCGGTAGAGCAGATTCAGCAGGACTCCGGATCAATCGCCAAAATCCTTTCCGACTATGCGGGAGAAAATGCCCAGCAGGAGGCCGTTGAGATCGCGCGCTCGCCCGAGACGCAGCGCGCCTTCCAGACGCGAAATTTCACCGGAGTGCTGCAGGAATTCCGGCAACATGAGCCGACGCTGCAAGGGGGGTTCGCCATCGCTCTGATCGATGGTGACCAGGCGACAAGCTGGCATCTGCCGGGAGCCTGGGGCGAGTTGCAAAGGCGCTTCCCACCACTGCAACAGATTGAAGCGCATCCGCAAAAATGGACACTCGGCAATGTGGAGTACCTGCTGGGCGCAGCAGCGGTACAGGGCAAAGACGGAATCCTGGTGGGAATGCCCCTTCCAAAAAACTTTGCCCCCACTCTGGAGCAGATGCAGAAGAATCAGACCAGCTTTCTGGCGCTGAGCCGGCAGAATAAGCGCATCCGCGGGCTGTACATGTTGCAGCTCACGCTGCTCACGGTGCTCATTCTGTTCATTGCCACGTGGGTATCGCTCTTTGTGGCGAAGCTGGTCACGCGTCCGGTGGCGGCGCTGGCCGAGGCCACACGCGAAATCGCGCAGGGCCACCTGGGGCACCGGGTGGATATCTCGGCTGCCGATGAACTGGGCGAACTGGTATCGTCGTTCAATCGCATGGCCGCCGATCTGGAATCCAGCCGCAAGAAGATTGAACAGTCGGCGCGTGCCCTCTCGGAAACCAATACCGAGTTGGAGCAGCGGCGGCGGCACATCGAAACCATTCTGGAAAATATTCCTACGGGCGTGCTGTCGCTTGATCCGGAAAAACGCGTCTCTCACAGCAACGTGGCCTTTGGACGCATGTTCGGGCCCAATGGAGGGCTGCCGATCATCGGTTCCCGCCTGCGCGAGGTATTTCCGCCGGATGTGGCTACCGACCTTGATCATCTGCTGCGCAAGGCTGATCGCATGTCTGTGACCTCGGCCCAGCTTGAGATTCCGGCGCCCAAACACAAGCTCAATGTGGCCGCGACTGTATCTTCAGTGCAGCATGGCAAGCAGCGCCTGGGCTACATTATTGTGTTTGAAGATTTCAGCGATCTGATGAAGGCCCAGCGTGAAGCCGCATGGCGTGAGGTGGCGCGCCGCGTTGCCCATGAGATCAAGAATCCGCTCACGCCCATTGCGCTTTCGGCGGAGAGAATTCGCCGCCATCTGGACAAAGGCGCTGCGCCCGATGATGCTTCACTGGCTGTAATCCATGGGTGTGCTGAAACCATTGCCGGAGCGGTAGAAACGGTGCGCTCGTTGGTGGATGAGTTTTCGTCCCTGGCCCGCTTCCCTACCGCGCAGCCGCGTCCTTTTGACGTGAATGAGATCGTAGAGACCACGCTGGGAATGTTCAATGGCAGGCTCGATGGCATCCGCGTAGAGACACAGCTTGAACCGGCCCTGCCGTTGGCCATGGCTGATCCGGAGGCGATTCGCAGGGCGCTGGCCAACCTGATCGATAATGCTGCTGAGGCCATGCAGGGTTCCCTGCTGCGCGAAATTCATATCTCAACCATGCTGGTGGAAAGCAAAGATGCAGTGGAAATCGCCGTGGCCGATACCGGACATGGCGTGACCCGTGAAGTGAAAGAGAAGCTTTTTCTTCCTTACTTCTCTACCAAGAGACGCGGCACCGGTCTGGGGCTGGCGATTGTGAGGCGTATCGTGGAAGATCATCGCGGCTCTGTCCGCGTGGAAGAAAACCAGCCTCTCGGAACGCGCTTCGTGGTGGAGTTACCATTGGCCCCGCAACCCGAGCAGGCGCCTGCAGCGGAGATGCAGAAGAATGCATAGCATCCTGGTGGTGGATGATGAGCGCGATATTCGAGAGTCGCTTCGGGGAATCCTGGAAGATGAAGGCTACAAGGTGCTGCTGGCCGAAAGCGGCGAAGCCTGCCTCGAAGTCCTGAAGAAACGCAGTTGCGAGATCGCCCTGCTCGATATCTGGCTTCCCGGCATGGATGGCCTGGAAACCCTCGAGCGCATCAAGCAAATGGAAGATGGCCCGGAAGTGATCATGATTTCCGGGCACGGCACCATTGAGACTGCCGTTCGCGCCACCAAGCTGGGCGCGTTTGATTTCCTGGAAAAACCGCTCTCGCTGGAAAAGACGCTCATTCTCATCAAGAACGCGCTCGAAGCCCATCGTCTGCGCCGCGAAAACGCGGAATTCAAGAAGCAGATTCAGTCGAAAAGCGTCATCGTGGGCGAGAGCATTCCCATCAAGGCCCTGCGCCAGCAGATTTCCATCATGGCGCCCACCAATGGACGGGTGCTGATCTATGGCGAGTCCGGCACCGGGAAAGAGCTTGTCGCCATGGCGATTCACGCGCACAGCCTGCGCAAAGACAACCTGTTTGTGGAGATCAACTGCGCCGCCATTCCTGAAGACTGGATTGAGAGCGAACTATTCGGCCATCGCAAGGGAGCGCTGCCCGCCGCGGCAGGCGATAAAGAAGGAAAATTCCAAAAGGCAGACGCTGGTACCCTTTTTCTGGATGAAGTCGGCGACATGAGCCTGAAGACGCAGTCCAAGGTCTTGCACGCGCTGGATGAGCAGCGGTTCACGCGCGTAGGCGATGACGAGGCCATTCAGGTTGACGTGCGGGTGATTGCCGCGACTAATAAAGATTTGGAAGAAGAAATTTCCAGGGGCAATTTCCGTGAAGACCTTTTCTACCGCCTGAACGTGATTCCTTTTTATGTCCCGCCGCTGCGCGAACGCCGAGAAGACATTCCCATGCTGGCACGGCACTTTCTCAAAGAGTTCTCTGCCGCTTACAGCCGCCGTCCCAAGGAAATCACTGACGATGCTATCGATACCCTGATGCGCTACTCCTGGCCGGGCAACGTGCGTGAACTGCGCAACGTGGTGGAACGCGTGGTGATCATGAACCCGACGGTGCACAAGATCGAGCGCAAGCACCTGCCGCCGCTGGTGCACCGCGAAAGCGCAGGCCGCAATGCAGCAGGGTTTTCCAGCCTGCACCAGGCCCGTGCCGCTTATGAGCGCGATTACATCCTGAAGAAACTGGATGAGAACCACGGCAATGTCACGCGCACGGCCGAGGTTCTCGGCCTGGAGCGCAGCCATCTATACAGGAAGATGAAGACGCTGGGGATTGCGGTCAAAGAGTAGTTATTACTATATTGGATTCTTAAAGTTCTATACGGAATGCATTCTAGTCAGGTCCCATTTCTGTGCCTGCTAGTTATCTCGGACATTCAATAGATTTATCATGACTTTTTATATCCCTCATTTCCTGCCATCTCCCGAGGCATTCGAGCTTTTGGTGTATATACTGTTGCGGCACGAGCATCCGAGATCCCAGATTCAACATTTTAGACCACCAGATTGGGGTATCGATATTCTGCGCCGAGAAGGAAAAACTGTTTTCGCCTACCAATGCAAGCACTACAAGTTGCCCAGGAAAAACATCCTTCAAAAAGATATTGAAAAATCATTGCGGTCGGCCTGCATACACCGAACAGAAGTTGGGTGGAAGAAGATCATACTTTGCTTTTCGACAAATCTTACGGCTCCACAAACTGCGGCAATAGGTGAGATTGCCAAAACATTGGGGTTATCCACTGCGGAATACGAGATTTTGGGGGGCTCTTGGTGCATATCGCGATTGGCGAGACATCCAGAAGCATGGGAGATCGCTACGGCCCCCATCCCGCCGATTAAGCCACTTAACTCACTTACGCACCCTACTGAAATTCCATTCGAAGATCACAAAATGGATCGAATCTTGAATCGGATTCAAAGATCTGAATCAAAATTGTATGTTTCCGACCTCCTTGAAGATGAAGGCATTAGCCAAATAAATTCGGTAGCAGAATGGTATAGGATTGCAAGATTATTCTATCGGTCAACGCACAGCTACTTAAGGGTTATGTCTCTCGATACCGAGATTCCTCTGTTTTGGTTTACAGGACAAGGAGGGCCGTATTTAGATATGAATCTTGAGTTGCTGCATAAAAATGTGGTGCTTCATAGAATCTATGTCTTCGATTTTGAGTTAGAAAAAGTAAATCCTGCTGCCTTCCAGTCTTTTGTTTACTATTGCGCTAAGCAGAGCCAGCTTGGCCTAACGTGCAAAATCGTACCACTTGAAGTTTTTTCAGACATCCGCCCGTTAGAATGTCGAATATTTTCTATCCAAGATACTGACAACGTGATGTTGTATGAATCAGGTATACCTGAAGTAATTTTTTTGAAGGATGCCTCTATCATTTTAGAGTCAATTGAGGCGTTCGATGAACTATTTCTGCACAAGCAAGCAATCACACCATACCAATTACTAACCTCGAAATAACAGTGTCTTGGCTTGGAAGCACATTCATCTCTACAGGAAGATGAAGACGCTGGGAATTGCGGTGAAAGAGTAAGGAACAAAGGACACAGCGTAGCGGAGCCACAACCAAACACCTTTTAACAGCAGAGGACGCAGAGGGCGCAGAGGAATTTGAAGGAAAAACCAGGACCTTACCGCTGATGACACTGATTAACGAAGATCGATTTTCGTGACTCAAACAGCTTCATGTCACCGCAACAGTATCGCAGAGGATCGAATAAAAATTTGCGTTATCAGTAAATCAGCATTGCATCAGGCCGCGGGTGGGCTGTACTTTAATCGCTTTCCTCGGTGTTGAGGTTTGGAGTCTGCAAGTGCTCCAACTGCTTCCGCCAGTCCAGATCCTCAACGAACGAGGCGGACTGACGCCAGCCGGGCTTTACTTTCACAAATAATTCCAGGTAAACCTTTTTGCCCAGCAGGCGCTCCAGTTCCTGGCGCGCAGCGGTACCAATCTCTTTCAGCCGCTCGCCCTTCTTTCCGATGAGAATTCCCTTCTGGCCTTCGCGTTCACAAAAGATGGCAGCGGCAATGCGGATGAGCTTTTCCAGTTCTTCGTAACGTTCGACGATCACGGCTATAGCATAAGGGACTTCCTTGCCGGTCTTGAGCAACACTTTCTCGCGAATGATCTCGGAAGCGAGAAAGCGCTCCGGTTGATCGGTAAGCTGATCTTCAGGGAAGTAGCGCGGTCCATCGGGCAGAGCACGGATGATCTTGTCGAGCAGGATATCCAGGCCCTGCTCCTTGACCGCTGAGATAGGAATGATTTCCTGAAAGTCATGGAGTCTGCTGTAGCGATCAATAAGCGGGAGCAGTTTTTCCTTCTGCAGCTTGTCCACTTTGTTGAGCAGCAGAAAGACCGGGCCTCCGGTTTTCTTCACCAGTTCCAGTACATGCTCGTCCCCGGGGCCGAACTTCTCGGCCGCATCCACAATCAGCAGGATCAGGTCGCGACTGTCGAGCGCATCGTAAATCTCGCGCATCATCTTGCGGTTCAGGCGGCTGTCAGGCCTATGGACGCCGGGAGTATCGATAAAGACGATCTGCCCGGCAGGCCGGCCTTTCTGCGCTTTTACATTCACCATGCCCTGGATACGCGTGCGCGTGGTCTGAGGCTTCTCCGTGACTATGGCGATTTTTTCGCCTACCAGCGCATTGAGAAGGGTGCTCTTGCCTGCGTTTGGGCGGCCAATAATGGAGACAAAACCGGAGCGGAACGCCATTTATGCCAGCATCTCTTTCGCGGGTGGCCGGGGATGCGAACGGCTGACCCTGATTTTGTCAATCTTCCTGTCGGTCGATTCAAGAATTTCAAACCGCAGGCCATCCTCTTCAATAGTTTCGCCGGGGCGTGGAATTCTTCCCATCATCTCGCTTACGAGCCCTCCAACGGTGGTGGCGTCCTTGGGTTCAAGGCGCAGGTCGAACAGGTCTTGAAGGCGGTCGACATCCACGTTGCCCCGCATGACATATGCGCTGTCACCTTCAGGCACAACATCGCCGCCCTGTTCATGCTCGTCGCGTATTTCGCCGACAATTTCCTCCAGCAGGTCTTCGAGAGTAACGATGCCGGCCACTGAACCGTATTCATCAATCACGATAGCCAAATGAATGTTCCCGCGCTGCATCTCGCGCAGCAACTCAGCAGTTTTCTTCGTCTCCGGCACGAAAATCACCGGGCGCATCAGCTTGCGCACCATGGTAACCTTGGCTTCTTCATCGGGAATTTGAATCACATCCTGAGCGAGCACCATCCCCTGTATCTGATCGATAGTGGCCACATAGACCGGCACCCGCGAATGCGGCCTTTCGCGCAGCATCATAGTAAATTCTTCGATAGTGGTATCAGCGGGCATGGCAAAGACATCGGGACGCGCTGTCATCACCTCGCGCACGGTTTTGTCGCCGAATTCGACCACCGATTGAATCAACTCGCGGTCACTCTCTTCCAGGATGCCCTCTTCCTGTCCGGCTTCGATCAAAGCGTCTACGGCTTCTGACGGATGCTCGGGTTCTTCCGGTTCGTGCGGCTCGGCCAGTGCTGCCACGGACAAGCTGAACCCTAAGATGAGCGTGACCGGCAGCATCAGGTAGATGAGCATCTTCAGCACAGGAATGAATCTGACCAGCCATTCACCGCGCGTACGTGTGAACATCATGTAAGGCAGCAGGCGATTGAAGACAATGATAATGACAATGATGCCGACGATGGCCTGCACTACTTCCAGCCACAGCCATGTGCCCCTGGAAAAAAGCAGAAAGGCAAGCAGCATGGCAATGGCCGCGGTCGCCAACTGCACCAGCACCATCGTGGCCAGCATGGCTCGTTTGCTGGCGGCGCTCAGGCGAGGCTCCACCAGGTTTTCAAAAGCTTCAATGTTTTCCTGGAATTCACGCGAGAGAAATTTACCGCTTTCGGTGTAAAGCCTCTCCACATAGGAAACAAACGCCAGCAAAGCGCATAATACCGCGATTCCCGCGTAGATCAGCCAGGTCATCGTGGTCTCCTGCGGGAAGCGGCGACCTGCGTGCGCTGGATGAGCGAATCCGGCAGCTTCAGTTTTTTTCGCAATCCTCTTTCCTGCGCCGCCATCGCGCCATGGTCGGTTTCATGATCGTATCCGGCTAGATGCAGCATGCCGTGCAGGATCAACACCTTGAACTCGTCTGCCGGTGCATGGCCATAACGCCTGGCGTTTTCGGTGGCAATCTGAGCAGAGATGGCTATATCTCCACCATCCTCACGCGGGAAGGAGAGCACGTCAGTAGGCTTGTCTTTTTTGCGAAAACGGCGGTTCAACTGCCGAATTTGGCGGTTGCCGGTAATCAGGACGGCAACTTCACCGGACACTCCGGCCAGTTTTCGTGCCCGGCGGGTGAAGCGGGTGAGATCCGCTTCGTCCACATCGTCGAGAGATGCTTCCAGAATGATCACGTACAGTCGGTATAGTCCGTAAACAAATGGGAGGGCG
>Ga0066662_10001600_pt1 | contig 10512 bp, 8 predicted proteins | sample GraSoiAngelo_111_FD_133939 | JGI IMG/M metagenome (GOLD analysis project Ga0066662, IMG submission 133939) | Grasslands soil microbial communities from the Angelo Coastal Reserve, California, USA - 14_0903_12_40cm | ecosystem: Environmental > Terrestrial > Soil > Grasslands | place: USA... | reverse complement strand
TGTCGGCGTTCGGGATCGGCGTTCTGTTCACGGCGCTGACCGCCGCACTTTCCTATTTTGCCTCACGGGCTGGAGCAGAGCTGGTCAGTGAAATGTTGTTTTGGCCAAACACTCTCATGCAGAGCCTAGTTCCGCTTCACAACATCGGCACTACCACGCATCCACTTTATGAAGGCACCGCTCTGAACATCGTGGCCTTCTTCGTGAGTTTTCCTCTGGCGTTTTTGGTGTATGGCACGGCCACATATATTTTTCTTCGTCGATGGCAGCGTTATCATGGCATACAGGCCCGTCTCGTTAGATGAACGGAGACCAGCGGTCCGTTTGCGCGCTCTTATCCGAATCAGATCACGTGAACGCGTTTGCAAAAAAGCGCCACGGGAAGAGACAAATTAGCGATACGAAGATCGCCGCTGATTCGCTCGAGGCGGCAGAGGACGCGGGCTTGCGTTACGTGAGCGATGATCAACCCGGGTCTTCGCGCCAGCGTAATGGCGAGGAGTTCGAATATCTCGATCAAAAGGGAAAGCCGATTCGAGACGAACAACGCTTGTTGCGCATCAAACGACTCGCTATTCCACCGGCATGGAGCGATGTCTGGATTTGTCCATCGCCTAATGGACACATCCAAGCCACCGGTCGGGATGCCCGCAGGCGAAAACAATATCGATATCACGAGCGCTGGCGGGAAATACGCGATGAGAACAAATACGATCGACTCGTCAACTTCGGAAAAGCGCTCCCGAAAATTCGCAGACGGCTCAAGAAGGATTTGGCTCTGAGCAGTCTGCCTCGGGAGAAAGTGCTCGCGACAATCGTGCAGCTTCTCGAACGAAGCCTCATCCGCGTCGGCAATGAAGAATATGCGCGCGAAAACAAATCGTTTGGTCTTACGACCATGCAAGATCGACATGTGGACGTGAAAGGCTCGAAGCTGCGGTTTCGTTTCCGCGGCAAGAGCGGCCGCCAACATGAAGTGGATGTAACTGACCGGCGAATCGCGCGGATTGTAATGAAGCTGCAGGACCTGGCCGGCCAGAGCCTGTTTCAGTATCTCGATGATGAGGGAAATGCACGCGACATCACTTCACAGGATGTAAACGAGTATCTGCGCGAGATCACCGGCGCAGATTTTACCGCAAAAGATTTTCGCACTTGGGCGGGAACCGTGCTGGCCGCGGTCGCGCTAGGCAAGCTGGGCGCGTCTGAAACAAAGCGGCAGGCCAAGACCAACATCAAACACGCAATCGGCGCGGTAGCAGAAGTTCTTGGCAATACCCCGGCGATTTGCCGGCAGTGTTACATTCACCCCGCCGTTCTCGAAGCATATCTGAACGGAAATTCCATCAACGGCTTTAAACCGAACAGGCGGGAAGAGTTCGAAAAACAAGGAACCGATCTCGCCTCGGCGCAAAAAGCGGTTCTGAAATTTTTGCAAAACTACTCGTCGGAAAAATCCGGCTGACGAAACTTCCGCCTGTTAACGGGAAGTGGTTCGCCGCGGTGTGGGACTCGGCCTTGCTCTCGCGCTTTTGCGCACAGTGATTGTTCTCTGGCTAGGGGAGGGAGTTGGTGACGCTTCAGCATACTTCTTTGTGGTCGGCCATATCAAACGCCACGGCTGAGTTTTAATTGTTTCGCTGAATTGTTTGATGTTCTCGCCGGCAGGGCCGAGATCGGTGACCGCGATTTTTAATTTCTCCGACGATGTCCGCAGGTTTCGCAACGTGACCTCGATATTGTCGTTTTCCGTGAGACTGGTGCTGATCTTTTCGATATTGGTAAGCGAATGCGAAAGCGCGCTGTCCGGCGCGGTTAGATCGACAATATGTTCGCCAAATATCTTAAATTGCCCGAGCGCGAGGGTCAGCTCGGAGTTTTCGTCGGTTAGACGATTCAGATTTGAGGCGGTCTGCTGAAGGTCTTTCATGGTGTTGGTGGCCTCAGTGGCGACCGGTTTGATCACTTCCAGCATCTGCGCTGCAGCTTCGCCCAAATCAGGAGTGCGTTCACCGGTGAACATCTCGCCATCTTTTGCGCGGCCAGAGGCTTCGGTCCCCTGTGTGATGTCGATGGCCATATCTCCCAACAATCCAAGCTGCATCAACCGCGCCTTGGCATCGCGATAGACCCTGGCCTTTTTGTCCACCTGAACATCGACGCGCACTTCGAATCTCGCTTTGCCCGGCGTCGGAGTCGGGCTGGCGCTGGCGTTCGGTGGCGGTGGATGAATCGCCGCGTCTGCGTCCTGCGCGCGCTTTTCTTCTTCGGGCGAGACGGGTGAATACAGTTTCTGGACCTGACCAATCTTGCGACCCGCAAGCATCACCGGTGCGCCTTGCTTAATTCCCGCCGCATTATCGAAGTAAATCTTGTAGGTCACAAGCGGACGGAAAAGTCCCGGCGCGCCGAGCAAAACCAGAAGGAACGCGACCACCGCGATCGTCCCGATCACGAGCAGCCCGGTCAAAATTTCATTTCTTTGCAATTGCATCTTGGCTGTCTTCCAGGATCGGGCCTTCAGTGCTCCCGCTCAAGAACTGTGCGACCACGGGATTTTTGGATTGTTTGAATTTTTCAGGTTTAGCTTCTTCAATGATTTTGCCCTGATACAACATAGCCATTCGCGTGCCGACGCGAAAGGCGCTATCCATTTCGTGCGTAACGGTAATCGATGTCACATTCGATCTTTCGCTCAGACTGATAATCAATTCGTCGATTACGGAAGCAATGACCGGGTCGAGTCCGGCCGAAGGCTCATCGAAAAGGACCAGTTCCGGCTCGAGGACAAGCGACCGGGCGATGCTCACGCGTTTTCGCATACCGCCACTTAGCTCCTCCGGCAGCAGGTCTTTGGCGTCTTTCATGCCGACCAGATCGAGTTTTTCATCGACAATCTTATCGATCTCCGCACTCGATTTGTCAGTAAGTTCTTCCAGTGGCAGCGCGACGTTGTCACGGACGTTGCGCGAACTCAGTAGTGCCGAGTATTGATAGACCATCCCGATGTGTCGGCGGACCTGCTGCAATTTTCGCCTGCGAAGCCGCGTGATTTCAAATTGTTTGAAGAAAATCGAACCTGAAGTGGGCTGCTGCGTTCCCAGGATCAGGCGCAGAATCGTACTCTTGCCGCTGCCTGTCTGCCCCATGATCACGAGACGCTCTTCCGGTTCGACGTTGAGCGTGAACCCATCGAGCACTTTCTTTTCCTCGAACTGTATGCAGACATCACGCAGTTCGACCATATGCGTCCGCGGGCTCACGTGGGATAAAAGGTGGTGTAAACAATGTTGTAGAGCGTATCGAACCCGATCACCGCGGTGATCGCAGTCACGACACTGGAAGTTGTCGCGGTACCGACGCCGGCGGCGCCGCCTTTAACGGTAAGCCCCCGATAGCAGGCGATCCCGCCGATCAGCAGACCAAACAGAAAACTCTTCAAAATTCCTGTGATGATGTCGCGAATGAGCAAAGCGTCTTTCACCAGGTCGAGAAAATAGGGGAAGGCGATGCTGAAATACGCTTTGCAAATCAGGCTGCTCGCAAATATGGCGGCGACATTTGAAACTGTGGACAAACAGGGCATCAGAAAAAAAAGTGCCAGCATTCGCGGAGCGACTAGGAAACGCAGCGGTCCGATCCCCATTGCCTCGATGGCCTCGACTTCTTCGGAGACCTGCATCGTGCCGAGTTCGGCGGTGAACGCTGCGCCGATGCGCGCCGCCATCATGATGCCGGTAAGGAGCGGGCCGAGCTCGCGCGTGAAACCGATCGCGACCAGCCCGGGGATCAATCGTTCCGTGCCGAAACGCTGCAATTGATAGCCCGTCAAGAGCGCCATGGTGAGCCCAAGAAAAAATGAAACCAGTCCGACCAGCGGCACCGAATCGACGCCGGCGCGTTCGGTGTGCCGGAAAAAGCTTGCGGCCCGGAAAGGCACGCGCCCCTGCTGAATCCGTTCAAGCGTTTCCTCAAACGTGTGCGCAATGAACCAGAAGAGGCTGCCTACTTCGCGCAAAAAATTGCGTCCGATCTGGCCGACCCCCTGGGCAATCGCTACCGGTTGACGAGCATTTGCCATGTTCACGGAGAAATTGCCTTACTTCGCCATGCGGAAAAGTTCAAAGTTTAACGATTTAACGAATCGGCGGCGAATGTCCTCGCGAAAGCTTTCGACATTGCCGCACCAAATTGTTTACATTCGCTTCCGTGAAACCGCGTGCTGCTTTTTTCGTCGTTATCCTCGTTGTTTTCGTCCTATTGCTGCTTCGCTCTGCTCGCGTTGTTCCCGCCGGACACGTCGGAGTTCTCGATCTTTTCGGCAAGGTGCGCCCTGAAGCGCTCCCTTCGGGTCTCCATTTTGTTAATCCGCTGGCGAGCGTGCATCGCATGTCGGTGCAAACCCACGAGGTGAAAGAGACCATGGATACGCCTTCCAGCGAAGGTTTGATCGTGCATCTGGACGTGAGCATTCTTTACCATCTCGATCCTGCAAAGGCGACCGATGTTTACCGCACGATTGGACGCGATTACGAGACGGTGTTGGTCAAGCCCAATGTGCGAAGCGCCGTTCGCGAAGTGACTAGTTCTTACCAGGCGAAAGCACTTTATTCGCCGGAACGCGAGAAGATGAGCTCGGAGATCAATCAGCATATCATTGCTGCTGTAGAGCCGCGGGGGATGGTGATCGAGCGCATGCTGCTGCGCGATGTCGCATTGCCGCTCCGTCTGCAGCAGGCCATTCAGGAAAAATTGAGCGCGGAGCAGGAAGCGGCCCGGATGCAGTTTGTGCTGCTGAAAGAAAAACAGGAGGCCGAACGTAAAAAAATTGAAGCGGAGGGCATCTCCAGTTTTCAAAAAATTGTGGCCGAAGGCATTAACGACAATCTTCTAAAATGGAAGGGGATCGAGGCGACCAAAGAGCTTGCACTCAGCCATAATTCAAAGGTTGTGATCATCGGCTCGGGCAAGGAAGGGTTGCCGGTTATTTTGGGTGGCGACACCAATCCGCCGGCGGGGCAGCCGGCCCCGATTCCTCACCGCTGAGATCGACAATTAACGCCGGGCGAGAACATTTAAAGGGACTGTGAAACACGCGAGAGTTTTCGGAGTCAATTGCTTCTTCGCTTTCGTGTTCTTTAGTGCGGCGGCACTCGCGCTTGCCCAGGAATCGGCGCAGTCTCCTGCCGTTTCAGGGGAGAAAGCGCCGGAAGATCAATTAAAGATGCAAACAAAGAAAATTGGACTCGTGATTCACGGCGGCGCTGGAACAATCGAGCGCAGCAAAATGACGCAGGACCGTGAGCGCGAATACCGCGCCGGTCTGGAGCGCGCCCTGGCCGCTGGCTACGAGATTCTAAAACAAGGCGGAGCCAGCCTCGATGCGACAGAGGCGGCGGTGCACGTGCTCGAGGATGATCCGCATTTTAATGCAGGCAAAGGCTCAGTGTTTACAAGCGCCGGCACGAACGAGATGGACGGGGCCATTATGGACGGCAAAACGCTGAGCGCCGGTGCTGTCGCCGCTTTAAAGCACGTCAAAAATCCGATCAGTCTCGCCCGGCTTGTCATGGAAAAATCCGGACACGTGATGATGGATGGCGAAGGCGCCGAAGCGTTCGCCCGGGAAAACGGCATTGAGCTGGTCGATCAGAAATATTTTTTCACGCAAGAGCGCTGGGACGCACTGCAGAAAATCAAAGCCATGGAAAAACATCGGACCGGCGCGGCCGGCAAAAGGATTCCGATAACTGATCAGGATCGGCATGGAACGGTGGGTGCAGTTGCGCTGGATAAAAATGGGAATCTCGCGGCCGCGACCTCAACCGGCGGCACGACAAACAAGCGGCCTGGCCGGGTAGGGGATTCTCCAGTTATTGGCGCCGGAACGTACGCAAACAATGCAACCTGCGCCGTGTCCGCCACGGGCGACGGGGAATATTTCATTCGCGCAACCGTCGGGCACGACGTTTCGACTCTAATGGAATATCGCGGTATGTCGCTCAAAGAAGCTGCGCAGGCTGTCCTCGACAAGGTGGCAAAGCTCGGCGGCACGGGCGGTTTGATCGCGATCGATCGTGAAGGCAACATGGCGTTGCCGTTTAACACTGCTGGAATGTATCGCGGCTATGTCGATCCAAACGGCGAATATGTCGTGGAGATCTACAAATAGCTGGTGAAATCGTTGAAGCGTTGAATCGTTAAACCGGTCATTACGGCTTCCGCTCCGCTTCAGCCTTTCAACGGTTCAACGGTTCAACGGTTCAACGGTTTAACCTTACTCATGCTTCCGCCCTTCTCTGTGGTCATTCCGTGCTTCAACGAAGCGGCCCGCATCGGTGAGACGCTCCGTCTCACGCTCGATTATCTTGCTACTAATGCACTGGAGAGCGAATTGATCGTCGTAAACGATGGATCGACAGATGAAACAGGGACCAACGCCCGCGGAGTTCTCCGTCAACCGAAGATTAAAGCGCGGTTACTCGAGAATTTTCCAAATCGCGGCAAAGGCGCAGCCGTGTGCAAAGGATTGCTCGCCGCGCAAAAGCCAATCGGCCTGTTTTTCGATGCTGATCTTTCTACGCCGCTCGAGGAGATCCCGAAAGTGATCGAGCCGGTCGCAAAGGGTGACGTCGATATTGCATTCGGTTCGCGCGCTCTCAACCGCAGCCTCATCGGCATCCGGCAACCGTGGCGTCGCGAATATGCCGGTCGCATTTTCAACTTGCTCGTGCGCGTCGCGACTGGCCTGCCGTTTTGGGACACCCAATGCGGTTTTAAAGCGTTCCGCCTCGATGTTTGCCGCCCGATCCTCGAGGCCGCGCACCTCAATGGCTTCGCCTTTGATGTGGAGTTGCTCTATCTCGCCCGGCGCGCTGGATTACGCCTCCGCGAAATTCCTGTGCGCTGGAACCACACCGAAGGCAGCAAGGTACGCTTTTTCCACGACGGCTTGCGAATGTTGCGCGAAGTTATCGCGCTACGTGCAGAGGGCCCTCATCCCGAGCGAATGCGAGGGATCTCTCGTCGGCACGAGTAATTACACGAAAATTCGTATGATGTGATTTACGGCTGTGAGATGCTCGCCCCGAAAGCCTTCTGGGCTCGGGATCACAAGTTGCGCCTCTGCTTTTCTTTGTCGCGTCGCAGCTTAAATTTAACGTTCCGTCTTTCACATTCATGCAGTCCTTTCGATTTCATCCTGCGATCGCGCGTTGGTTCGAGCGCACGTTTGGCTCGCCGACCGAGCCGCAAGTGCGCGGCTGGCCGGCAATTCAATCCGGCCGGCACGTGCTGATTTCTGCGCCAACAGGTTCAGGCAAGACGCTAGCGGCGTTCCTCGCTTCGCTCGATGTGTTGTTTCGCGAAGGGGCGCAGGGTGATTTGCCGGATGAAACGCACGTTGTTTACGTCTCGCCGCTCAAGGCGTTGAGCAACGATATTCGCAAAAATCTGCAGGAGCCGCTGGCGGGGATTCGCGCGTTGTTGCGCGAGACCGAACGGCGTGAGATTGAGGTGCGTGCTGAAGTTCGCACGGGCGATACTAGTGCAGCGCAACGGCAGGCGCTCGTTAAGAAGCCGCCGCACATTCTCGTTACCACGCCCGAGTCTCTGTATCTGCTGCTCACTTCCGAATCCGGCCGGCGGATGCTGCGCACGGTGCGAACGCTTATTCTGGATGAGATTCACGCTGTCGTGGATGACCGGCGTGGGGCGCACCTTGCCTTGAGCGTCGAACGCTTAGCTGCGCTGACAACGCAGTCACTTCAGCGGATCGGTTTGTCGGCAACGCAAAGACCGATCGAAGAGGTTGCACGTTTTCTCGTTGGCGCTTGCGCGGTGGACAACACTGGCAATCCAGACTTCGTGATCATCGACATCGGTCACCGTCGCGAAATGGATCTGACGATCGAAATTCCCAAGTCGCCGCTTGAAGCGGTAATGTCGAATGAAGTCTGGGAGGAAATCTATCATCGTCTCGCAGAGTTGATTCAGGCGCACTGGACCACATTAGTGTTCGTGAATACGCGCCGCATGGCCGAGCGCGTGACACATCATCTCAGCGAACTGCTTGGGGCGGACGCAGTGACGTCGCACCATGGAAGTCTTTCGGCAAAGCTGCGTCTCGATGCGGAAGATCGATTGAAGCGCGGGGAATTGAAGGCGCTTGTTGCCACGGCTTCCCTGGAGTTGGGCATCGATATTGGTTCGGTCGAGCTCGTCTGCCAGCTCGGTTCCACGCGCTCCATCGCCACTTTGCTGCAACGTGTCGGTCGCGCAGAACACAAACGTGGAGGCTTGCCGAAGGGCCGGATCTTTCCATTGAGCCGCGACGAACTCGTCGAATGCGCAGCGTTATTGCATTGCGTCCGTCGCGGCGAGCTTGATCGCCTCATCATTCCAGAAAACGCGCTGGATGTGTTGGCTCAACAAATCGTCGCAGCCGCGTCCACCGAGGATTGGGACGAAAATGAGTTCTTTGAGCTTGTCCGTTCAACATGGCCGTATCGAAATCTCGCACGCGAAGACTACGACGCCGTAGTGAAAATGCTCGCCGAAGGTTTCAGCACGAAGCGCGGTCGACGCGCGGCGTTAATTCATCACGACGCGGTAAATCATCGTTTGCGCGGCCGACGCGGCTCGCGGCTGGTTGCGTTGACTTCGGGTGGCGCGATTCCCGACAATGCCGATTACCGGGTGGTCCTCGAGCCATCGGAAACTTTCGTCGGCACAGTGAACGAGGACTTCGCAGTCGAAAGCTTGGCGGGCGACATTTTTCAGCTCGGCAACGCATCGTGGCGAATCTTACGCATCAATTCCGGTGTCGTCCGCGTGGAGGATGCCAAAGGCCAGCCGCCCGGAATTCCATTCTGGCTGGGTGAAGCGCCTGCGCGCACATCGGAGTTATCGCGAGCTGTGTCCGATTTGCGCATTCAAATCGAAGAGCTGGTAGGGACATCGCGCTGCGATGTCCAGGCGGCGCAGCGCCCCGTCCCTACCAATGCCGTTGCGGAGTGGCTCGCAAAGAAAATGCAGTTGTCGGCTGACGCTGCTGAACAGGTCGGTGAGTATTTCGCAGACACTTATCGATCGCTCGGGACAATTCCTTCGCAGCAAACTCTAGTGATGGAGCGTTTCTTCGATGAATCAGGTGGAATGCAGCTTGTGCTTCACTCGCCTTTCGGCAATCGAATCAACCGCGCCTGGGGCTTGGCGCTGCGCAAACGTTTTTGTCGCTCTTTCAATTTTGAGCTGCAAGCCGCGGCGACCGACGATGCCATCGTGATTTCCCTCGGCACGCAGCACTCCTTTCCACTCGAAGAAGTTTTTCGTTATCTGAATTCTAAAACGGTTCGCGACCTGCTCGTCCAAGCCTTGCTCGATGCGCCGATGTTCACGATTCGCTGGCGCTGGAACGCGGCCCGTTCACTCGCAGTCCCTCGTTTTCGTGGCGGCTCAAAAATCGCCGCGCCGCTCCAACGCATGGAATCGGAAAATCTTCTGGCTGCGGTTTTCCCTGAGCAGCTTGCGTGTCTCGAACACATCGTCGGTGACCGCGAGATTCCGGATCATCCGCTGGTGGAACAAACGATCCACGATTGCCTGACCGAAGCGATGGACATTGATGGATTAGAAGAAGTGTTGCGGAAAATCGAGAACGGCCAGATTCGGTGCATCGCCCGCGACTTGCCCGAGCCGTCGCCGCTTGCTGCGGAAATTCTCAACGCGCGCCCTTACGCATTTCTCGACAATGCGCCATTGGAGGAACGCCGCACGCAAGCGGTTTACACTAGGCGCGCTTCGGAACGCAGCGGGAGCGACGGCTTGGGAATTCTCGATTCAGCGGCAATCGAGAAAGTGCAGCGCGAAGCCTGGCCAGAGGCGGCGAACGCGGACGAATTGCACGACGGGCTGATGCTGGTAGGTGTGATGAGCCCAGAGGAAGTGCAGCGGACATCGAATAGTAAAGACGTCGAACAGTTTGTCTCAACGCTCGTAGCTGAAAATCGAGCGACGCGTGTGGTTTTTGCCGCGCAACACTCGAAGGACCGAGAGGTTTTGAAGTGCGGCAGCGCTCTGCCGCTTTCGCGCGGTGATGGCAAATCCGAAAAGCGCTCCCGATGGGTCGGGAGCGCACTCCAAAACACTAGCGCGACTAGGGCGTTCTGTATCGCTGCGGAACGGCTTCCAATGATTCAAGCGATTTACCCCAACGCGATCGTTGAGCCTGACTTGGTTCTGCCTGATTCCGTACGCGGAAAAGTGTTGGAACGCGCAGATGCGGTCCGCGAGTTGGTTCGCGGAAGAATGGAAGTTTGCGGGCCGATTAGTGCCAGCGAACTCTCGGAAATGTTTGTATTATCGCGTTCGGAAATTGACGCGGCACTCCTGGCGCTCGAAGCGGAAGGTTTTATTTTGCGTGGCAAATTTCGCCCGAGCGCAACCGAGCAGGAATGGTGCGACCGCCGATTGTTGGCGTGAATTCATCGACTCACCATCGACCGCCTGCGT
>Ga0066662_10001599_pt1 | contig 10513 bp, 8 predicted proteins | sample GraSoiAngelo_111_FD_133939 | JGI IMG/M metagenome (GOLD analysis project Ga0066662, IMG submission 133939) | Grasslands soil microbial communities from the Angelo Coastal Reserve, California, USA - 14_0903_12_40cm | ecosystem: Environmental > Terrestrial > Soil > Grasslands | place: USA... | reverse complement strand
AATTCAAGGCTTGAGGATTCTATCCGTCAGGCCGATCTTCGCCAGAATCTTTTTAGCTTCTTCGTCTGTGGCTGCGCGCGGCGTGCTGTAGTGTTCAACGATGACGGGGATGAGTTCTATCTGTTCGACTTCGGTTGTGCGCGCTGCCTTTGTCGGATCATTTGCAGATGGTCGAAGCGGAGTTGCATCTTTGCTGAGCAGGGTAATCTTTAAGGCCAGCCCCTCTTTTGTGTCCTGACTCCATTCCTGATCGAAGATGAAGTTGCCCAGGGAATAGAAGATGTACTTGCCCTTGTATTGCTCCGTAACCTGAACCCAGTGCGGGTGCGCGCCGATAACTATGTCCGCGCCATCATCAATGGCTGCGTGCGCGAAATCAACTTGACCCTGATTCGGTCGTCTCGTGTACTCGACGCCTGCGTGCATCGTGACGACTATGAAATCGGCCTGAGTTTTTAGCTTGTCAATCGCGTTCTTCAAACGCTGCGTGTCTTCGATTCGAGCGACGTAGTCGTTGCGTGCGACGCCGCCATCATTCACAGATGAGTATGAAGCGCCGACGAATCCTACACGGACGCCTTTGATGGTGATAACTTTCGGCTCCCACGCTTCCGTTAGATTGTTTCCAGTGCCCATGTGCGTGATGCCAAGGTTGTCGAGATACTTGCCAGTGCTCAGTAATCCTGCCAGCCGCTGATCCATCGCGTGATTGTTCGCAAGGTTCAGGACCTTGAAGTTGTACTTCGAGAGTCCCGTTATGTCGCGCGTGTGCGCGTTGAAGACGAGACCTTTGCCGATTATCTGGTCGTTGCCGGAGATGGGAGATTCAAGATTGGCGAAGTTGAAGTCTGTCGATTGCAGAACCCCAGAGAGCGGCTTGAAAGGCGAGAGCGGGTCGCCAGCTTTACTGATAGAACGCTCTACGCCTCGCGAGAGCATTATGTCGCCAGCGGAGAGGAATGTGACTCTGGCTTCAGGCGCGGCTACGGGCTTCGCGCCTGTTTGATAAAGGTCGGCTGTGCGCGACTGAGATTGCTGGCAGGCTAGACTTAAAATCGTTGCGGCCAGAGGCAGCAGCAGTCTGGCGAGGGACAAAAGTTTTCGAGGTTTCATAAGATTCAAAACAGGGATTTCCGGCGTAGTTTACTTTACGAGGCGGGTCGCTCCGTAAGAAGTCCAAGTTTAAACTTTACTTCTCAATAGTCAAGCTGCGCGTAAAGCTCCAATCGCCGTCGCCTTTCATCTTGATGTTGCCGACGTTGCGCGCGGCTACGACCATTATGTTCGGATACCAGAGCGGGAACATGGGAACATCGCGGGCTATAATCTCCTGCGCGCGTGCGTAGAGAGCTTTTGCTTTCTCTTTGTCGGCAGCGTTGGCGGCTTCATCAAGAATGGGGTCAAGCTCAGTGTTGCTGTATCGCGTGCGATTAAAACCTGTGCGCTCCGCAGTAGGAATGCCGGAAGTTGCGAAGAGGTCGCGTAAGAACACAGGGTCTTGATTGCCTCCGACAGAGACTCTGGACATCATCTGGTACTCGCCCTTTATCTGCTGGTCCGTAATGGTCGCGTTCTCAAGCGATTCGATTTCGAGAGGAACGCCGATGCGCTTCAGGTAATCTTGTATCACGCCCGCATATTGCCGCGTCGCAGCGCTCGTAGAAATCTTCAGAACGAGCGGCTGCTTAAAACGCATCTGTGGTCCATCGCCATCCGGGTCACGAAAGCCTGCTTGATCTAAAAGCTGCTTGGCTTTCTCAGGATCGAAATTGTATTTCGTGCCAGCAGAGTACGCCCAGGATTCTTCCGGCAGGATTGAGTGAGCAAGCTTCGCTTGTCCCAAAAGCAGATCGTGAATGATCGTCTCTCTGTCAATCGCGTAACAGATTGCCTGACGCACTCGCGCATCCGTTAAGGGAGGCTTCGTTACATTGAATCCGATATAGACAACGTTTGCGCCCGCGAACTGCTCAACCTTCAGGTTCGCGTTCTGTGCGAGCGAGGGAAAGATGTCAGGCGTCAGGTTTGTGGCGTTCGGCGCAAGCTGGACCGTTCCGCTCATCAACTCCGCCTGCAAAGGGCTTGCGTCCGTGATGACGCGCAGGCGTATGTTCTGTATCTGCGGCGCTCCTTCCCAGTAGTTCGGATTCGCTTCCAACTCTACAACCTGCTGAGTCTGGTCGAAGCTCTTGAACTTGAAAGGGCCAGAGCCAACGGGTTTATCCTTTTGAGTCGCAATGCTTCCTGAAGGGATGATGTTGATTGGAACTAGATTGACGAAGAGTTGAATCCAGGGGCGGCGCAGATGAATTACAAGCGTGCGCGCGTCGGGCGCATCAACGCCTGTGATGAAGGGCTGCCTTGCGTTGCCAGTGCCTTCATAGAAACTCGCGGCTTTGGCTGAAGATGAAGCGAGCAGAGTGTCCAGCGTGTACTTTGCGTCTGCGGCTGTGAGCGGCTTGCCATCGTGAAACGTCACGCCGTCGCGCAGGGTGAAGGTGATGGTCAAACCGTCCTGCGAAGTAATGATGTTTGAAGCAATCTCGCCCGTGTACTCGAACTTTTCGTTCTTACGCACGAGCGAGTTAAAAAGCATCTGGCGCAGGCGCTCGCTTCCGGCGTCAACAGTCTGAGCCGAGAGCGTGTCCAAGGTGAGAATCTTGTCCGAGATTGCGATGACGAATCCGCCGCTCTGACGGTTTCTGCAACTCGGCAAGGTGGCGATGATGAGGCTGATTAGGATAAAAGTAAAAGTAAGTTTTTTTAGGTTCATAATTGAAAATTGAAAGATGCCGCAAGACCCTCTGGTTTCATTCACGCCGCAGTCTGAGTTCGGGGTGCAGTAAAGACTTCAGATAAAGATTGGCCGAAAGCTGATTCAGAATCTTGTGTAGGAGAGCTTCGCGCGCCGTCTCGCTAACAAGCGCGCGAGCTTTCAATCCTTCGTCTGTAATCTCAAGACCACTTTCTTCTTCTTTAATCAGACCGAGATTCTGCAATTCTTTGACCATCTCTGTAAAGGAGTATTGGACTGCCATCAATTCATTCGGTCCGAAGGGATGGCCTAGGTCAGGCGTTCGTACGAGTTGATCTATCAGTTGGTGAAGGAAGGGGACGCGACCCGTTTCAATCAATCCGAGCGCTAGATGATCGGGCGCGGGGAAGAAGTATTGAAAGAGGTTGCGGCGACGAAACATATCCTTGACTGCTTCCACGTCCGCGCCCGCTCGTAAGATTAACTCAATCTCTTCGTGCGCAAACTGACTGAGCGAGAAGGAGCAGATGCCTGCGCGCCGGTCCTGTTCGATTGTTTCTGCGTTTGAGGACGGGCGAACGACTATGACCTGAATTGACTTGAAAGCCGATTGAAGGTCCGCTTGAACGAACGCGGCCTCGCGCGCACCATCTTCGCAAGAGATGACGACCAGGCGATGACGACTCCTGTCCAGACCAACGCCCGCGACCGCGTGAGGAATCGCGGAAGCACCCGTAAGGCTTACGGCCTCCTGCGGCTGGGCTTCCACGGCTCGTATAAAATTGTTCCAGAAAGCAGTTGGCTGCGCTCGTTCGCTCATCTCGTGAAGTCTGATTATCTGCTCTCTTAAGTAGATGGTAAAGTCCAAGCGTTAAGAAAGAAGAGATTAACCACAGAGAACACAGAGGGCACAGAGGGAGAATTAGAAATTTAAAATGGCGGAGTTGAGATTTCAAATTTCTTATCTCAAATCGCTTTCCTCTGTGCCCTCTGTGTTCTCTGTGGTGAAAATTTAATTTATCTTTATATGCAAGATTGATTAGACCCTGTGCTACGAAAAGCATTATTGGCGCACGCTCAGGATTCGCGCTACAATACGACAGTTTCTCGCGCGAGACGGCGGCGCGGCTTAGCCTGCTTTTTTATCGGGTAAGGGGCGGCGCACTCTCCCACTCAGCCTGAATTGCACGACGGGATAAAAGGTTATGACAATCTGCGAAAGATGCAGTACTGAAAATTTAGACGGCTCGAAATATTGCGACGAGTGCGGCGCGCCTCTGAATCAAGGCGAGCAGGCTAAGAAGCAGTCCGGCACGGGCAACAACTCCGGCAGCCCTACGGACAGCCAGGAGATAAGGGAAGCGCAGGCTTCGGTCGCTAAAAATCATGAGATTACTTCGGCGCGCGCAGTCGAGCCAGCCTATGCAGTCTCGGCAGGCTCAATAGCCTTGATGGATGGCGCGCACGCACGCCTTGTGATTGAGCGCGGTCGTTCCGCCGGAAAACAGTTTCCTTTGAGCGACGAGGAATCGCAGATAGGTCGTTGGGATGCGGACGGTGGAATCTTCCCGGATGTCGATCTGGATGCGGACGACCCGGAGGCGAAAGTGTCGCGTCGTCATGCGCGCATACTTCGGCGAAACGGACAGTATTTCATTGAAGATTTGGGTTCTACGAACGGCACTTTCATAAATCGCGGTCGAAGGCTTCTGCCGGGCGACAAACAACCTTTGCGCGATGGCGACGAGATTATCGTTGGAAAGACTTTTTTACGTTTTCATATAGTTAAATAGAGACGGGCGGCGGCGCGTGTAGCATGAACGCGCACTTGACCCTTTAATCTGAATCCAGAACTCTGAAAAAGTATCTTGCCCCTCGCTAACGAGCCATCAATAGAGATGTCTTTCTGCCACGAATGCGGCGCGAAGATTGCGCCTGATGATCCCTTCTGCGGCAACTGCGGCGCGGCACAATCGATTGTGTCCGCAACAGGCTCGACCATTATCACAGATGGCGGAAGCTCTTTCGCCGCAGAAGCCCGAAGCCCTCAACTTGTGGACATGGAAAGCCCTGACGAAGGGTCGGATTCAGATAGCTCAAAAGCGATTGCCGAAGAGAGTTCGAGCGCGGAAGCTTCTGCAAGCGAATCACGCGCTGACACTGCGCAGAATGGTTCTTCGTCGAGCGGAACTTCTGCGCCGTATGCCGACAATCCTGCGGCTCAAAGCGCTTCCACTCAAGAGAAGGCTACGGGCGGAGTCGCTCAAGGAGATGAAAGCGCGCCGCCGGTCGAAACTGCGCGCGCAGGCTCGACCGGGGGGCGCAAGGCCGCTGCCAAACAACTGGACCCGGGCGCAGTGCTGAATGGCCGCTACGAGATTGTGCGTCGCATTGGCGGCGGCGGCATGGGCGCGGTTTATCTTGCCAAAGACAGGCATTTGGGCGACGCCCCGCGCGCGGTCAAAGAGATGGTCGAATCTCATCTTGATCCCTTGCAGCACGAAAAAGCGATTGGCGATTTCAAACGCGAGTCCTTGCTCCTGACTTCGCTCGAACACCCTTCGATTCCGACCATCTACGACTACTTTTACGATGACGAGAAGGAGCGATTCTATCTCGTCATGAAATATATTTCCGGCGGCGACATCGCGGGTCGTCTGCGAAACGCCCCCAATGGTCGCATTGACGAAAAGACCGTCGCGGAATGGTCCATGCAGGCTGCGGACGTTCTGGACTACTTGCACAAGCGTCCGAAGCCAATCATCTACAGAGACCTTAAGCCTGCGAATTTGATGATTGACGGAAACACTGGTCGCGTGATGTTGATTGACTTCGGGATTGCGCGCTGGGTTGCGCCGCAGGAGAAGGGCGTGACGGCTGTGGGCACAATGGGCTACGCGCCGCCGGAACTTTTCAGCGGCAAGGCTGAGCCGCGCACGGACATCTACAGTTTAGGCGCGACAATGTTTCATCTTCTGACAGGCTCAGACCCGCAGGACAATCCGCTTCTGATATTCGACTTCACTAAGAACCCGCGCCCGCGCCAGATAAATCCGAGCATCTCTACAGAGATGGAGCGCATACTCATGCGAGCCGTTGAGTATAAGCCAGAAGGCCGTTTTCGCTCTGCTGCGGAGATGCGCGACGTGATCGCAAATCATCTTGAGAGACTTCGGAGAGGCGAAGTCAGTTACGGCTCGATACCTGCGCAACATCTGGGCGGCGAGACGATTCAGGTCGAGACCGTTTTCTGCGGCTTCTGTGGAGGACGCATCGCAGCGGACGATATTTTCTGCGCTCACTGCGGCATGAAACAGCCGCTCGTCGGCGTAGGCTCAAGCGCAGCACTGCGGGCGGCGCGTGCTACGGCGAAGTTAATCGTTGCAGGAACAACTGAGTTGGACGTTTCGTTCATCTTGCAGAAAGAGAGCAACCTTTTGGGCAGAAGCGATCCGCAGTCAAACATTTTCCCGGAAGTTGATCTCTCGCGTTTTGATCCTGAGACAAAAGTATCGCGCCGTCATGCAAGAATCTGGCGCGAAGGCGAGACATTTTTAATTGAAGATTTAGAATCTGTAAATGGAACAGTAATTAACGACGCCGTGCGTCTAGCGCCTCGCCAGCCGCGCGTTCTTGAAAGCGGCGACAAACTGCGTCTTGGCGAAACGACATTGCATTTTTTAGTGGGATGAGGAAAGGCAGAATCCAGGAGCCAGAAGCCAGAAGGGGATAAGGCTGTGAACCGCTCTTACAGATTTTCTTTTCTTCTGAATTCTGGATTCTGACTCCTGACTCCTGTTTTTTTATGACCGCAAGAATAGAGACACCATCGTTGCTTTCGACTGATATGCCGGACATGCGCGAGCAGGCGCAGACGCTTGTGGAGAGATTTCGCGCGCCCTTCTCTTTGCGCTGCGGTGCGCTGCTGATTGATTACATCCTGCTGGTGGGCATCATAGCCTTCAGCACTCTGCTGGCCCGCATGGGAAATAACGCGCGCGCATCTTCAAGCAATGCGGAGATGATAGGGATTTTGATTGCTGTCGTTGTCGCCGTAATCAATTTCATAGGGCTGCCTATCCTGCGTGGGCAGACCTTGGGCAAGTGGGCGACGGGGCTTATCATTAGAAGAAGAGATGGCGAGCGCCTGAAGTGGTGGCGCGCGTTACTCCGTCAAACGCTTCTGTATCCGCCTTTCTTCCTCATGCTAGGACTCGGACTGCTATTGGCCGAAGTAGTGTCGGGCGCGCTCATCATGACCGGAGTTTTCATTCTTCTGCTTGGTCTTGGATTTGTGGTCGCGTCGTTTAGCGAGAACGCACGAGCGCTCCATGACATAATCGCAGGCACTGTTGTTATGCGCGATGACGTGCGGCGCGCAAGAGGCCGCTTCGTTAAGCGGAGCGCGATAGAGGGTTCGCGCGCCGTGCAATGAGTAAGAGATGAAGTCTAGGCCATGTCCAAGTTGTGGAGCGACGGCAGTGCCCGAAGCGCGATTCTGTCGCCTTTGCGGAGCGCCGCTAAAGACGGGCGGCGCGCACGAAGGCGAAGAGCCTGTCTCGCCGCTCGCTCAAACAGTCCCGCTCAAAGGCGAAGGCCGCGCAACCGATGGACTCACAAAAGAGGACGAGCGACGCGAAGCATCCAGGACATCCAGAGTTGACCGCGCCGAGATTAACGAAATACTTCGTCGTGTCGAGGCCGATTATGCTCAAGACGGTAAAGAGAAGGAGCAGGCTAATGTAGAAGCTGCTGCCGCCCCGCAGACGACAACGCTTGCGGCTAAACAGGTCGAAGCGGAAAAGCCCGCTGCTACTACTACTGCGCCCGAAGTTTCACCTACTCAAGTGGTCGGAGCTTCGCAGAAGGCTCGTTCACGTCGAACGTGGACATTCGCTCTCGTCGCTCTTTTGTGCGTTGCGGTTGTGGCAGTAGTTCTGGCCTTCGTTCTATCGCGCAAAGCGAGTCCTGCGCAAACTACAGAGCAGTCAGCTTCCGCTCCAGATCAAAAGCAACTTGCGAAGGACAAGTTGGCGGAAGCAGAAACCTTGCTCGAATCGGGCGAGTTCAATCATGCCGTAGATGTCTTGCGCGAGGCCGTGAAGCTTGACCCATCGAACGCGGAAGCGCACATGCGTTTGGGCAATGCGCTTGAGAGAACAGGGTCGCGCGCGGAGGCGATAGAAGAATATAAAACTGTTGCGCAGAGCAACGCTGACGACACTTCTGCCTGGCACGCTCTGGCTTCCGCGCAAACGGAAGAGAAGCTTTACAAGGATGCTGCGGAAAGTTATCGTCGTCTGGTCTCGGCGAGCGGAAACAATGTGGACGACGAGACATGGCTCGCTTATGGCGATGCGCTCCGTCTTGCGGGCGAGATGAATGAGGCGCGCACGGCTTATCAAAAGATCGCCTCTTCAAACTCAGCCCCGATAGCGCAATCGGCCCGTCAGCATCTGGCGGAGATGGGATCGCCAGAGGTCGCAGTTAACACAGCGCACCCGAGCGACACGCGAACAACCGAGCAGCAGCCGCAAGCGCGCGAACCTGAAACAGCAGCGCCGAAGCCTTCGCCAACAACAGCGCCTCGCGCAACGCCTGCGCCCACACTGGCAACGGGCGCGAACCCTGTTGATTATGATTCTTACTACTTTCAGGCTATGAACGTAGTGAACGGGCGCGAGCCGAAACAGATGGAGCGAGCCGAACTCTTGCGCGCTCTCGCGCTCTTTCAACGCGCCGCGCTCGGCGGCACACACCGCGCCGAAGCCCAGAGATACGCGGAGCGTCTTGGCAAAGAATACGATAAACGTAGAAAGTAGGGATGAGGGCGGAAGGATGAGGGATGAAAAGCGAACGACAGCTTTTTACTTCATCCCTCATCCCCCCGCCCTCATCCCTTAACTGCTATGCCCGACCTTATAGTTAAATATCCTGACCGTAGTCCAGACACGTTCCCTTTGGGGCGTCTTCGCATAACGATTGGACGCTCTGCGCGAAACGACCTTTGCATACCAGACCCTTTCGCTTCGCGCGTTCATGCTGAAGTCAGGCGCGAGGGCGATCAATACATACTTCAGGATTTAGGTTCGGCAAACGGCACGCTCTACAACGGCGCGACCGTTGAAGGCTCTATCCCGCTCACTTCCGGCGGGCGCATACAGATCGGCGAGACCGAGATAGTCTTTAACGACGGCAGCGCTGCGGCAGGCATGGCTACGATGATAACGGACCAGCACGCGACACCCGTGCCTGAAGTAACAATCGCGCTCAGTTCTGCCGACAGGACCACATCGGGACTGCTCGAAGCAATCGAGGGCGCTCGAACACAACCCGATCAGGAATCTCCCAAACGCGCAGTCAAACAGAGCGACCTGCTCGCGCTCATCAGCAAGGTGGGCGTGACGCTTCTTGCTTCCGCAACGCTCGGCGAGACCTTGCAGCAGATTGCATCCCTGGTCTTCGAGGCTGTGCCCGCAGAGCGTTGCTCGATAATGATGCGCGACGAAAGAGGCGAAGAGTTGAAGGTTGCGGTCGCGCGCCTGCGAGATCGTCAGGGCAACGTCGGCGAGATTCGCGTCAGCCGCACGATCATGGAAGAGGTCGTAGGACTCGGTAGATCGGTCCTCACGGCGGACGCGCAACATGATCCGCGTCTTGCCAGCAGCACTATGACCTTGCAGGGCATACGCTCCGTCCTTGCAGTCCCGCTCGGTGTTGGCGAAAAAGTCTTCGGCATAATCTACGCTGACTCGCCCATTGCGGAAGGACGCTTCACTGAAGATCACCTGAAAGTTCTGACCACACTCGCATCCGTCGCGGCCATAAGGGTCGAGAACGCGCGCCTGATGGAAGAGCAGATTGAGCGCGAGCGTCTCGAACAGGAGTTGCAATTAGCGAGCGAGATTCAGCAGCGCTTTCAGCCAACACAAGCGCCAAATGTTCCCGGCTACGAGTTGCAGGGCATAAGCTTCCCATGTTACGAAATCGGCGGCGACTACTACGACTTCATAAAGCGCGCGAACGGGCGCATGGTCGTAACCTTGGGCGACGTTTCCGGCAAGGGAACTGCCGCTGCGCTTCTGATGTCATCGTTGCACGCTGCCGTCCACGCCCAATCGGCTTCGCACGACTCGCTCACTGAAACCATAGCCGCAGTCAACAACTACCTGGCGGAGAACACTCCTACCAACCGCTTCGTCACACTCTTTTACGCAGAGCTTGACCCGAAGACGGGCAATCTCTCCTTCATCAACGCAGGACACAACCCGCCTCTGATTGTTCACGCTGCAGGCACAATGGAGAACCTGGCATCGGGCGGACTCCCGCTCGGCATAAAGCTCGATGCTGAATACAAAGAAGGGCGCACGCAGCTTCAAGCGAACGACGTGCTCGTAATCTTCTCCGACGGCGTATCCGAAGCGCAGAACCCCGAAGGCGAAGAGTTCGGCACTGAGCGCCTTTACGATGTGGTCTCTCGCAACCTCGACGCCTCAGCCGCAGGCATACGCGACCGCATAGAAGCCGCACTCACAAAATGGTCTCAAGGCACACCCGCCGCAGACGACATCACCCTCGTCATAGTCAAACGCCAGGCAGTGGGGTACGCAGTCTCATCCAGAGGCTGAGCAACCGAGCGGACCGTTATGTCCGAAAAATATGTCTGACCAAAAGAAGGTTATCGTAAGCAGCACCGCACGCGATTTGCTAGAGCACCGCAAAGAGGTTATGGATGCGTGTCTGCGTCAGGGCATGTTT
>Ga0066662_10001597_pt1 | contig 10518 bp, 11 predicted proteins | sample GraSoiAngelo_111_FD_133939 | JGI IMG/M metagenome (GOLD analysis project Ga0066662, IMG submission 133939) | Grasslands soil microbial communities from the Angelo Coastal Reserve, California, USA - 14_0903_12_40cm | ecosystem: Environmental > Terrestrial > Soil > Grasslands | place: USA... | reverse complement strand
GTGCCTGCTTGAGCGCGGGCGCGATGACGACCGCGAAGAGGATCGGCGTCAGCAGGGGCACGAGGACCTGGCGCGGATTTGCCGCGGTGAGCCGGGCGCGCCGCCGCGCGAGCGTGCGCAGCGCCGCAGGGAGCCGGACGGGGCGGATCGCCGGGGGTGGATCGAGGACGATGGTGGACATCGGGACGTCCTTTCGCGAGGAGGTGGTCAGGCGGCCGCGGCGAGGTCCTCGCCGGTCAGCCGCAGGTAGACGTCGTCGAGGGTGGGCGCGCGCGTGGTCAGCCCGGAGGCGCCGAGGCGCAGCTCGTCGATGGCGGCGACGGCGTCGGCGGCGCTGCGCCCCCGCAGCGGGATGGTCAACGTCTGGCCGACCGCATAGGCGCGCTCGGTCGCGACGCCGCGGGCGCGCAGCGCGGCGAGAGCGCCGTGGGCGTCGCGGTCGACGCGCAGCTCGAGGATCTCGTGGCCGAGGTCCGCGAGGAGCGCGTGCGGCGTGTCGAGACCGACGATCTCGCCGCGGTGCATGATCGCGACGCGGTCGCAGAGGCGCTGCGCCTCGTCGAGGTAATGCGTCGTCAGCACGATCGTCAGCTCCTCGCTTGCGCGCAGGCCGGCGATCACGTCGAGCAGCTCGTGCCGGATCCGCGAGTCGAGGCCGACCGTGGGCTCGTCGAGGAAGAGGACGCGCGGGCTCGAGAGCAGCGCACGGGCGATCTCCAGCCGCCGCCGCTGGCCGCCGCTGTACGTGCCGACCTGCCGGTCGATCAGCTCGCTCAGGCCGAAGGCCGAGGCCAGCTCCTTCGCGCGACGCGCTGCCAGTCCCGGGTCGACGCCCCAGAGGCGGGCGTGGATCTCGAGGTTCTCCGCGCCGGTCAGGCCGCGGTCGACGACCGCCTCCTGGAAGACGACGCCGGAGACGCGGCGCGCCTCGAGCGGATGCGTGGCGACGTCGAAGCCCGCGAGCCGCGCCGTCCCCGACGTGGGGACCAGGGTGGTGGTGAGCATGCCGATCGTCGTCGACTTGCCGGCGCCGTTCGGGCCCAGGAGGCCGAAGACCTCGCCAGGCGCGACGTCGAAGTCGATGCCCTTCACGGCCTCGACTCCGCCGGCGTAGGTCTTGCGAAGGGCTCGCACGCTGACGGCTGGGGGCGGTCGGCCATCGATGTGCTCGGTGCTGCGTGTCAGGGTCTCGGACACCGGGTGCCTCTCATATGGTCTGGACTGGACGGTCCATACAATACATGTCTGACACGCAACGTACCAGGGATGTAATGAAGTCGTCAGATCGGCGCGCGCTCGGCGCGGACCGCGTTCAGGAGGCCATCGTGATCGAGACGGCAGGCGGGGCAGGCGCGCAGGTGCGCGGCGAGTCCGGGGAAGGACTTCCCGGCGTCGCCGTGCTCGAGCTCGCGCTCGACGTACTCGTCGAGGACGAGCATCCCGGCGTCGCAGCCGATGTCCGCCGGGTCGGCCCGCAGCACGTCCTCGATCGATCGCGACCCGGTCATGGCGTGCCGATCGGGTAGCCGGTGGCGGCCAGGCTGGCACGCAGCTTCACGCGCGCGTCGAACAGCGTCTTGTAGATCGCGCCCCGGGTGGAGCCGAGGCGCTCGGCGACGAGGTCGACCGGCGTCTCGTTGAGGGCGACCGCGACGAAGACCTCGCGCTGGTGATGGGTGAGGTCCTCGACGGCATGACGCAGGGCGCGCAGCTGCCCTCGCCGCTCGGCCTGCTGCTGGGGCGAGTCGGGCGCCTGGTGCTCCAGGCGCTCCCACGCGGCCTCGCCGAGCTGGGTCCGCGGCCCGCTCCAGAGGTGGTGGCGGGTCTTCAGCGAGACCTGGTGGATCGCGAACTTGTAGGCCCATGTCGTGAAGCGGCTCGCCCCGCGGAAGGTGTCGAGCTTCGCCAGGATGGCCACGACGGCGTCGTCGGCAGCCTGGTGGGCGAGGTCGTCGAGCTCGGGGCCCGAGGCGCCGCTCAGCATCCCGCGCCGGCGCCCGATCTCGGCCCGCGCGACGCGCAGCATGCGCGCCTGCAGCTCGTGGATGCAGCGGTCGCGCCGAGGGCCGTCCGCGCGCAGCCCCTCGAGCCAGCGGCGCGACTCCGCGTCCAGCGCGCCGGCGACCGCGCTCACCGCCATCGGCCTCGTGCTCGCTCGGCGGTCATCTCGGGGAATAGTCTGGACTGACCGGTTCAGAACTGTCATTACGTCTCGATGAACGCGGCCGGCGCCGCGCGTGGCGGCGCCGGCCGGGTCCGGGGTCAGGCGGCTGAGGCGGCGGGCTCGGCGAGCCGGGCGGCCAGGGACCGCGCCTCGCTGAGCGCGGGCGCGCGCGCCGCGGCGGGATCCTGGGTGAGCACGGTCGGCTGGAAGCGCACGGCATGGATGTCCTCGATGCCGACGAAGCGCAGCCAGTCGTCGAAGGACGCGCTGTGGAAGTCCGTGCCGAACGCCTTCGGCGCGCCCGGCGCGTAGACGCCGCTCGTGTAGACGACGACCGCGCGGCGATCCTGCAGGAGCGGGCTGTAGCCCGTGGCCGGGTCGAAACCGAAGACCATGCCGGGCTGGGTGATCGTGTCGATCAGGTGCTTGAGCACCCACGGCACGCCCGCGTTCCACATCGGGACCGTGAAGAGGTACTCGTCGGCGGCGGCGAAGCGCGCGAAGACGCGCTCGACGTCGGCCCAGGCCTCGCCCTCCTCGCCGGACGGCGTGCCGCCGGAGAAGACGGTCATCTTCGCCGCGGCGCCCCGGCCGCCGTAGACCGGCAGGCGGTCGTTCCAGAGGTCGAGGCGGTCGACCTCGAGGCCGGGCCGGGCGCGCTGGTAGGCGGACAGGAACTCGTCGCCGATGCGCGTGGACTCGGAAAGCTCGCCGCGGGGCGAGCCGATGACGTACAGCAGCTTGCTCATGACGTGGTCCTCGATGTGGTCAGCCGGCGTGGGCCGCGGGGGCGTGCGCGGCGTGGAAGGCCGCGATGAGGCCGGCGATCTCGTCGGCGTGGGTAGCGAGGGCGAAGTGGCCGGCGTCGAGCAGGTGCAGCTCGGCGTCGGGAAGGTCGGCGAGGTAGGCCCGGGCGCCCTCGGCGACGAAGAACTGGTCGTTGGCGCCCCAGGGGATGAGCGTGGGCGGGCGGTGCTCGCGTAGGTACGCGTGCCACTGCGGGTAGAGCGCGAGGTTGCTCGTGTAGTCGTAGATCAGGTCGAGCATCACGCGGTCGCGTCCGGGCAGGTCCAGGAAGTGCTGGTCGAGCGTCCAGAGGTCGGGGTTGACCGCCGACGGGTCAGGGACGCCCTCGACGTACTGCGAGCGCGTGGCCTCGAGCTGCAGGAACGCCCGCACCGCCGGCTCGGCCGCCTCGCGGTCCTCCCAGTACGGCGCCAGCCCCGCCAGGCCGGGGCCGATGCCGGCCTCGTAGGCGTTGCCGTTCTGGATGACCAGCGCGTCGACACTCTGCGGCCGGCGCATGGCCAGGCGGAAGCCGACGGGGGCGCCGAAGTCGAAGACGTAGAGCGCGTAGCGCTCGAGGCCGAGGGCGTCCACGAAGCCCTCGACGACGTCCGCCAGCCGCTCGAAGGTGGTGGTTCCCTCCAGTGGCTCGGTGTGGCCGAAGCCCGGATAGTCGGGCGCCACGAGGTGGAAGCGGTCGGCGAGGCGGTCGATGAGGCCCTGGTACTGGGCCGAGGAGGTCGGGAACCCGTGGAGCAGCAGGACGGTCTGCCCCTGCGGGTCCCCGGCCTCGCGGTAGAAGACGTCGACGCCCGCGACGTCGACGGTGCGATAGGTGGTCATGGGGGCTGGGAGGGGACCCCTGACCCGGTTCTTACGCCTCGGCGGGCTGCGCCTCCACGTCCAGACGCGGCAGCCGCCGGTCCAGCCGGGCGGGCAGCGACCAGGCCCGGTCGCCCGCCAGCGCCAGCACCGAGGGCAGCAGGAGGCTGCGCACGACGAACGCGTCGAGGAACACCGCGCTGGCGAGCCCGAGCCCGAAGAGCTTGACGACGCGCATGTCGCCAAGCACGAAGGACGCGAAGACGCAGACCATGATCGTCGCCGCCGCGGTGACCACCCGCGCGGTCGAGCCGACCCCCTCGATGAGCGCCCGCCGCGAGTCGCCGTGGCCGCGCCGCGCCTCGTGGATGCGCGAGACGAGGAAGACCTCGTAATCCATCGACAGCCCGAAGGCGATCGCGAAGAGGATCACCGGGATGAACGGCTCGATCGGCCCCGCTCGGACGCCCACGAGCGAGCCGAGCCATCCGTGCTGGAAGACCGCCGTCACCACGCCGAGCGAGGCCGCGACCGACAGCAGGTTCATCGCCGCGGCCTGGATCGGGATGGCGATCGAGCGGAAGGCGAGGAGCAGGAGCAGCCCGCCGAGCGCCACGACCAGGCCGATGAAGAGCGGCAGCCTGCGGGCCAGCACGTGCGAGAAGTCGATGCCCGTCGCCGTCGAGCCGCCGACGAGCAGCCGCGTGCCGGTCCGGCTCGCGAGCGGCGGGAGCTCCCGGTGGCGCAGCCGGTCGACCAGGTCGGTCGTCGCCCGCGACTGCGGCGACGACCGCGGGAACGCCTCGTAGACCGCGGTCGAGCCGTGAGGCCCGACGACAGGGCCACTCACGGAGGCGACGCCCGGCGTGCGGCGCAGCGCGGCGCCGACCGCCGTGAGCGCCGCCGGCCCGCGTCCGTCGTGCGGGAGCCGCGCGACGACCTGCAGCGGCCCGTTGAAGCCCGCGCCGAAGCCTCGCGCCAGCGTGTCGTAGGCGCGCCGGGTCGTCAGGCCCGACGGGTCGTTGCCGGCGTCGCTCTGGCCGAGGCGCAGGGTCAGCGCGGGCGCGGCGAGCACGAGCATGATCGCCAGCCCGGCCCCGAGCGACGGCCACGGCCGCCGCGCGACGAGCCCCGCCCAGCGCAGCCAGGCGCCGCCGGTGCGTGCGCGCCCGGCACCGAGGCGATGCCCGAAGCGCGAGAGCAGCACCGGCAGGATCGTGAGCGCGGCGGCCATGGTGAGGGCCACCGAGAGCGCCGCGGCGACGCCGGCGGCGTCGAGGAGCCCGATGCCCAGGACGAAGAGCCCGAGCAGCGCGACGATCACGGTCACCCCGGCGAAGAGCACGGCCCGCCCGGCGGTGTCCATCGCCACCCCGATCGCGCCCTCGGCGTCGTCGCCCGCGCGCAGCGCCTCGCGGAAGCGCGTGACGATGAACAGCGCGTAGTCGATGCCGACGCCGAGCCCGAGCAGCGCGCCGAGCTGCGTGGCGAAGTCGGGCGTGTCGATGAGCCGCGATCCGAGGCCCACCAGACCCAGCGCCGTCCCGAGGCCGAGCAGCGCGGTGACGATCGGCAGTCCCATCGCCATGGCGGAGCCGAACGTGATGAGCAGGACGACGATGGCCGCGAGGAGGCCGATCGCCGTGGCGGCGCCGAGCGAGGGCCTGTGCGCCTGCTGGATCGCCTGCCCGCCGAGCTCGACCTGGAGCTCCGGCGATCGCGCGGCGCGGGCCACGGCGATGACGCGGTCGATCGCCGCCTTCGGGAGCGCATCGGCGCGCTCGTCGAAGGCGACGGTGGCGAACGCCGTCCGCCCATCGCGTGACACCGCCTGTCCGCCGCCGGGCGCGAAGGGGCTGACCACCCGCGCGACGTGCGGAAGGCGGGCGACCTGCGCGAGCGCCGGCGCCACCCGTGCGCGCACGTCCGCGCCGCGGATGCTGCCGCTGCGCACATGGAGCACGATCTGGTCGAGGTCGCCCGACTGGGCAGCGAAGTCGTGCCGGAGGAGATCCGTCGCGCGCTGGGAGTCGGTGCCGGGCAGCGAGACGTTGTTGACGTAGCGCGGGTGCGCGGCGTGCGAGGCCGCCATGGCGACCACCAGCGCCACCACCCACGCGCCGAGCACGACGGCTCGGTGACGGACCGACCAGGCCGCGAGTCGTGCGACCGCTCCGCGTCGCTCAGACATGCGCGGTCACCAGGCCCGTGAGGTCCTCGCAGATCGCCCAGAGCGTGGCGGCGGCCTGGAGGTCGTGGGTCACCGGCCTGGTCTCCAGCTCGCGCGACTTGAAGAAGAAGCGCCCGCTGACGCCGTCGAGCGCCGGGTCGGCGGCCGCGTAAACGAGCGTCCGCGCTCCGCGCTCCGGCGGGCCGAACACCGGAAGGCGCTTCATGACCGTCGTGAAGGCCTTCCCGGCGCCCGTCAGCTCCTCGCCGAAGCCGGTCCGCGTCGGGCCGGGGCTGACGACGTTGGACGTCGCGGGCGTGCCCTCGAGCCGCCGCGCGAGCTCGAAGGCGAAGAGGACGTTGCACAGCTTCGAGTGCTGGTAGGCCTTGAAGAACTGGTAGCGGTCCTCTCCCTGGAGGTTGTCGAGGCGCAGCCGCTTGGCGTAGACCTCGGTGGCCACGGTCACCACCCGGCCGGCCGGCGCCGCGGTCACCAGATCGAGGACGAGTTTGGTGAGCAGGAACGGCCCGAGGTGGTTGGTCGCGAACGTCCGCTCGATCCCGTCCGCTGTCAGCTCGCGCTTGGAGAACACGGCGCCGGCGTTGTTGAGCAGGACGTCGAGGCGCTCGTGGCGACCGCGGATCTCCTCGGCGACCGCGTGCACGTCCTCCTGGACCGACAGATCGGCGAGCAGGAGCTCCGGCGGCCGGCCCGTCGCCACCTCGGCGATCGCGGCGCGCGCCGCCTCGCCGCGCCGCTCGTCGCGACAGACCATCACGATGCACGCGCCGGCGGCGGCGAGCTCACGGGCGGCGACGAAGCCGACGCCGCGGTTGGCGCCGGTGATCACGACGACCTTGTCGTTCATGCCGAGCACGTCAGGCCGCCTGACTGAGCTCGCGGGCCTCGCGCAGCGCCTGCGCCCACCACGCGACCTGGTCGAGCAGCAGCTCGGCCGCCTCGTCTTGACGATCGTGCAGCGTCCCGTCCGGGCCGACCGCCTCCCACACGCGCGGGATCGCGACCTGCCGGCGCACCGGGACCATCTCGAGCTCGACCACGACCTGGCGCAGCTGCTCGATCGCCCGCACGCCGCCGGCGGCCGCGCCGTAGGAGACGAAGCCCGCCGGCTTGCGGCTCCACTCGGCGAAGAGGTGGTCGAGCGCGTTCTTCAGCGCCGCGGGGTAGCCGTGGTTGTACTCCGGCACGACGAACACGTAGCCGTCGCCGGCGTCGATCTTCGCGCTCCACGCCCGCGCCGCGTCGTCGCGTGACATGGCGCTCATCGGCGGGGTGGACGACGTCAGGAAGGGCAGGTCGAAGTCGTCGAGGTCGACGAGCTCGCTCGTCATGTCCTGCCGCTCCGACGCGAGGGCATGCACCCATTGCGCGATGGGCTCGCCGCGGCGCTCGGAGCGCGTGCTGGCGAGGATGACCTGGATGTGAGGGAGGTGGCTCATGGTCAGTGACGATACATCTCTGTAACGCTACATAGCTATTACGTAATGCTTTGTTCACGCCTTCGCTGTAAGCGTTCTGCAAGGCCCGGCGTGGGACCGTGATGGAGCTTCCATCCACCCCCACCAAGGAGGGCTCCATGACTCGACCCAGGACGGCGTCGCTCGTCGGCGCCGCGACACTCGCTGCCACGCTGCTGGCGACGAGCGCCGCATCCGCGGACACCCACCGGGTGTTCACCTCGACCAACGAGGCCGCGGGCAACCGCGTGCTGGTCTACGACCGCGCCGCCCACGGTGCGCTGGAGCCGGTCGGCTCGGTTGCCACCGGCGGGCTCGGCACCGGCGGCGGCCTCAGCAACCAGGGCGCGGTCCAGGCCGCGGGCGGCCTGCTCTTCGTCGCCGACGCCGGAAGCGACGACGTCGCCGTGCTGCGCCTGGGCGACGGCTCGCCCGTCGTCGTCGGGCGCACGCCGTCGGGCGGCCAGACGCCGATCAGCGTCACCGTCCACAGGAGCCTGCTCTACGTGCTCAACGCCGGCCAGGGCGGCACGATCGCCGGCTTCACCAGCGGCTCCGGCGGCTCGCTGACTCCCATCGCGGGCTCGGTCCGCGCCGTCGCCGGCAGCGGCCCGGCCGAGATCCAGTTCAGCCCGTCGGGCCGGTCGCTCTATGTCACCGAGCGCACGTCGAACACCATCGACACGTTCCCGGTCGATGACGCCGGCCGCGCCGGCGCGCCCGTCAGCACGGCCTCGAGCGGCGCGACGCCGTTCGGCTTCGCCGTCGACCGCCGCGGCGACCTCGTCGTCTCCGAGGCCGCGGGCGGCCCCGGCGGCACGAGCGCCGTGTCGTCCTATCGCCCGTCGTTCGACGGCACGCTGACGACGATCACGGCGTCGGCGGCCGACCATCAGAACGCGGCGTGCTGGATCGGGCTCAGCGGCGACGAGCGCTTCGCCTACACCGCCAACGCGGCGAGCAACACGCTCTCCGGCTACGCGGTCGGCCACGACGGCAGGCTCACGCTGCTCGACGCCGATGGCATCACCGCGACGACCGGCGGGCACCCGACCGACCTGACCGCGGGCCCCGGCCAGGAGCTGTTCTCCCTCGCCGCCGGCACGGGCGAGATCGACGCCTTCCGCACCGGCGGGAACGGCGAGCTGACGCGGACCGACACCGCGACCGGCGTCCCCTCGAGCGCGACGGGGATCGCGATCGGCTAGGTCCGTCGCTGCGCCCCGCGTTCCCCGAGCTGTAATGGAACGCGGGGCGAGACGGACCTACGGTCCAGCCGGCCATGGTCGACGTCGTCCTTCCCGTGCTCGACGAGGCCTTCGCGCTGCCGTGGGTGCTCGACCGGATGCCCGCCACGGCGCGCGCGATCGTCGTCGACAACGGCTCCCGGGACGGCTCGGCGGCCATCGCCACGGCGCTCGGCGCGCGCGTCGTGCACGAGCCGCGGCGCGGCTACGGCGCCGCCTGCGCGACCGGCCTTCGCGCAGCGAGCGCGGACGTCGTCTGCTTCATGGACGCCGACGGCAGCCTCGACCCCGTCGACGTGATGCGCCTGGTCGCCGTCCTCGATCGCGGGGCCGACCTCGTCGTCGGCGCACGCGTGCCGGCGCCCGGCGCCATGCCGTGGCACGGCCGCGTCGCCAATCGAGCGGTGATCGCGGAGCTCCGGCGCCGCGGCGGTCCCCGCGTGAGCGACCTGGGCGCGATGCGCGCCGCCCGCCGGGAGGCGCTGCTCGCGCTCGGCGTCCGCGACCGCCGCTTCGGCTGGCCGGCCGAGATCCTCGTGCGCGCCGGCCGTGCGGGGTGGAGCGTGCGCGAGGTGCCCGTCGCCTACCGCCCGCGGCGCGGCGGGCGCTCGAAGGTGACCGGCAGCCTGCGCGGGGGCCTGCTGGCGGCGCACGATCTCCGAGCGGCGATGCGATGAGCGCCCTGATCGTCATCGCGAAGGCCCCGCGGCCCGGACACGTCAAGACGCGGCTGTGTCCGCCGTGCACGTCCACCGAGGCCGCTGCGCTGGCGGAGGCGGCGCTGCGCGACACCCTCGAGGTCGTCGCGGCGACGGTGGGGGACCGCCGTGTGCTCGCGCTCGACGGCGAGCCGGGGCCGTGGCTGCCGGACGGGTTCGAGATCGTCCCGCAGCGCGGAGACGGCCTCGCCGAGCGTCTCGGCAACGCGTTCGCCGACGTCGGCGAGCGCGCGCTGCTCATCGGGATGGACACGCCGCAGGTCTCGCCGGCTCTCCTCGCCGACGGGCTGCGGCGGATGGGCGAGACCGACGCTGTCCTGGGCCCGGCCGCCGACGGCGGCTACTGGGCCGTCGGGCTGCGCGCGCCCGATCCGCGGGTCTTCGCCGGCGTCCCGATGAGCGCGCCCGACACCGCGACACGACAGCGCGCGCGCCTGCGCGAGCTGGGCCTGCACGTGTCCGAGCTGCCGACCCTCGTCGACGTCGACACCATCCGCGAGGCGCGCCGCGTCGCGCGCGACGCGCCGGACACCCGCTTCGCGCAGGCGCTGCGGCGGCAGGCGGCGTGACCCCGCCCACCGACATCTACGCCTGGGGCCTCGCGGGCTCGCCGCTGGAGGCGCTCGTCGGCGGCGCGCGCGTCACGCTGCCGGTGTCGCGCTGGCTGGGGGAGGCCGACGCGTCCGATCACGCCGCGCTGCGATGGGCCCAGGGGCCGGTGCTCGACGTGGGCTGCGGTCCCGGCCGGCACCTCGCGGCGCTCTCGGCTGCGGGGATCGCCGCCCTGGGCATCGACCCGTCGCCCGCGGCCGTCGCTGCCGCGCGTGCCCGGGGCGTCGGCGTCGTGCGCGCCTCGGTCTTCGGGCCCGTGCCGGCCGCGGGCCGCTGGGGCACCGCGCTGCTGCTCGACGGCAACGTCGGCATCGGCGGGCGCCCGATCCGGCTGCTCCGCCGGCTGGGCGAGCTCGTGGCTCCCGGCGGCGGCGTGATCGTCGAGCTCGGCCCGCCGGGGACCGGCCTGCGCCGCCTGCGCGTGCGCCTCGCCTGCGCGGAGACCTGCAGCGCGCCGTTCCCGTGGGCGCTCGTCGGCGCGGAGGCGATCGAAGCGATCGCCGAGCAGGCAGGGATGCAC
>Ga0066662_10001593_pt1 | contig 10526 bp, 8 predicted proteins | sample GraSoiAngelo_111_FD_133939 | JGI IMG/M metagenome (GOLD analysis project Ga0066662, IMG submission 133939) | Grasslands soil microbial communities from the Angelo Coastal Reserve, California, USA - 14_0903_12_40cm | ecosystem: Environmental > Terrestrial > Soil > Grasslands | place: USA... | reverse complement strand
CCCCGCGTGGCGCATGGCCGGGTGGTGGGCCTGCGCGAACATGAACCCGAACCCGACCTCGTCGATGCAGTCGGCCACGTCGGAGGGCGCCAGGTCGATCCGCACGCCGAGCGCCTCCAGCACGTCGGCGGAGCCGCTCCGCGAGGAGACCGCCCTGTTGCCGTGCTTGGCGACGTAGGCGCCGCCCGCCGCGGCGACCAGGGCCGCCGAGGTGGAGATGTTGAAGGTATGGGCGCCGTCTCCTCCGGTGCCGGCCGTGTCGACCAGCGTGTCGTGGCGGGGGACGGCGGGCGTGACGTGGGCGCGCATCGCCCGGGCGCAGCCGGTGATCTCCTCGACCGTCTCGCCCTTCATGCGCAGCGCGATCAGGAACCCCGCGATCTGAGCAGGCGTCGCCTCGCCGGTCATCACCTGCATCATCGCCGCGTGCGCCTCCTCGGAAAGGAGATCGCGGCGTTCCGTCAGCGTCCTGATGGCGACGTCGATCATCCCGGGCCCTCCATGCGCAGGAAGTTCTCGATCAGGGTGCGCCCGTGCGGCGTCAGCACCGACTCCGGATGGAACTGGACGCCGTGCACCGGCTGCTCGCGGTGCCGCACGCCCATCACCTCGCCGTCGGGCGTTCGGGCCGTCACGGTCAGCACGTCGGGGACGTCGAGCGCGGCGAGCGAGTGGTAGCGGCCCGCCTCGAACGGGCTCGGGAGGCCGGCGTAGAGCGGCGAGCCGTCATGGCTGACCTGGTCCGGCTTGCCGTGCATCAGCAGCGCGGCTCGGTCGACCCGGCCGCCGTGCATCTCGACGATCACCTGGTGCCCGAGGCAGACGCCGAGCACCGGGATGCGGCCGCCGAAGCGCTCGATCATGGCCCGCGAAACGCCCGCCTCCCGTGGCGTTCCCGGCCCGGGGGAGACGACCAGATGGGTGGGACGCCAGGCATCGGCCTCGCCGGGCTCGATCGCATCGTTTCGCTCGGTGCGCACCTCGGCGCCGGCGGACGCGATGTAGTCGACCAGGTTGTAGGTGAACGAGTCGTAGTTGTCGATCACGAGCACCCTCACCGCCCGTACACCCCTGTCTCGGCCTGGTCGATGGCCACGCCCAGCGCGGCCAGCTTGTTCACGCACTCCTGGTGCTCCTCCGCCGGGTCGGAGTCTGCCACGATGCCGGCCCCCGCCTGCAGGTAGGCCGTGCCGTCCCGCATCGCGATCGTGCGGATCGCGATGCAGGTGTCCATGTCGCCGCCGAAGCCGAGGTAGCCGACAGCGCCGCCGTAGACGCCGCGCCGGCGGCCTTCGAGCTCGGAGATGATCTGCATCGCCCGCACCTTCGGCGCGCCCGACAGCGTCCCGGCGGGGAAGGTCGCGCGCAGCAGCGCAGCGGCGTCGGCGCCTTCGCGCAGCTGCCCGTGGACGTTCGAGACGATGTGCATGACGTGGGAGTAGCGCTCGACCTGCATCGAGCGCACGACGCGGATGCTGCCCGGCGTGCACACCCGGCCGAGGTCGTTGCGTGCGAGGTCGACGAGCATCACGTGCTCGGCGCGGTCCTTCTCCGACCGCAGCAGCTCCTCGGCCAGCGCGTCGTCCTGCTCGCGGGTCGACCCCCGCGGCCGTGTGCCCGCGATCGGCCGCAGCTCGCAGGTGCGGTCGACGTCCAGCCGGACGTGGGTCTCGGGCGATGAGCCGACCAGCTGATGGTCGCCGTTGTCGAGCAGGAACATGTAGGGCGAGGGGTTGACGGCCCGCAGCGCGCGATAGATCGCGAAGGGCGACGCGGCGGTCTGCCGCCGGATGCGCTGGGACGGCACGATCTGGAAGGCGTCGCCGGCGGCGATGTGCTCCCTGGCCCGGTCGACCGCCGCCATGTAGCGCTCGCGCGTGGTCTCGACGTGTACCTCGCCTGCCTCGACCGGGTCGGCGGGCGTCGCTGCGGGCGGCCGGGCCAGGACATCCGCGAGCCGGCCCACCTGCGCAGGCGGCCCGATCAGCGACACGGTGCGGCGCACGTGGTCGAAGGCGACGACCGAGTCCGCAAGCATGAACCGCATGCGGGGCAGCCCGGCGTCGTCGGGATGCGCCGGCGGCAGCGGCACGGGCTCGAGCTCCGAGACCCAGTCGTAGCTGATGTGGCCGACCGCCCCGCCCACGAAGGGCGGGTCACCGGGCCCGGGGCCGGGCCGGGAGGCGGCGAACGCCACCGCCTCGTCCAGCGAGTCGGTGACGTCGCAGCCGGCCGACAGGAAGCTGTGGCGGCCCACCTGCTCGCCACGTTCCACCGACTCGAGCAGGAAGGCCGGCGCGCCCAGCGCCTCGCGGACGAGCAGGTATGCGCCGACCGGCGTCAGCAGGTCTGCGGGAAGCGTTCGGATGATGCGGTCGTCGGTCATTCGGGCAAGAAAAAAGCCCTCCGCCGGATCCGGCGAAAGGCCTGTGCGAGGAGCGGATGCCGCGGCGAAGCTAGCGGGCCGGTCCTCGCTCGGTCGTCCACCACCAGCTGCTGCGCTGCGTCGTCATCTGGCGCACAGTATGCCCCCGGCCGGAGCGTGGGTCAATCCACCGTCATCACGGACGACCTCCTTGCGACGCACCGGTTTGCGCGGGGCGCGAGAATGCAGGGTCACACGACCACCGTCGACGCCGGAGCCCGTCCATGCCACGCACCGTCATCCTGGGGACCGCCCGCACCCCGTTCGGCCGCCTCGGCGGCGGCCTGTCAACGCTCACAGCCCCGCAGCTGGGGATCCACGCGGGCACGGCGGCGCTGGAGCGTGCCGGCGTGACGCCGGACCAGGTCGGCTACGTCGTCATGGGTGAGGTGCTGCAGGCGGGCGTAGGCATGATCCCGTCGCGCCAGGTGTCCGCGGGCGTCGGCTGCCCCAAGGGCGTCGGCTCCGACACCGTGAACAAGGTCTGCGCGTCGGGCATGCGCGCCATCGCCTACGGCGACCTGATGATCCGCTCCGGCGAGCATCAGGTGGTGCTGGCCGGTGGGATGGAGAGCATGTCGAACGCCCCCTATCTCGTCCCGAAGGCGCGCTTTGGCTACACGATGGGCGACGGCGTCCTCGTCGACCACATGACGAGCGACGGCCTGACGTCGACGTTCACCCACCGCATCATGGCCGAGGAGAACTCGGTCGTCTCCGCCGAGATCGGCTCCACCCGCGAGGCCCAGGACGCCTGGGCGCTACGCAGCCACGAGCGCGCCGTCGCCGCGCAGGACGCCGGTCACCTCGCCGACGAGATCGCGCCGGTGACGGTCGCGGGCCGGAAGGGCGAAACGGTCGTCGAGGCCGACGAGGGCCCACGCCGCGACACCTCGGCGGAGAAGCTCGCCTCGCTGAAGCCCGTGTTCAGCAAGGACGGCGTCACCACGGCCGGGAATGCCCCCGGCGTCAACGACGGCGCCGCCGCGGTGGTGCTGGCCTCCGAGGAGTGGGCGCAGGCGCAGGGCCTGGCCCCGCTCGCACGGATCGTTTCGGAGGGCCACGTCGCCGACGACTATCCCTACCTGGTGCGCACGCCCGCGGGCGCCGCGCGCGCGGCCCTAGAGAAGGCGGGCATGCAGGTCTCCGACGTCGACCTGTTCGAGGTGAACGAGGCCTTCTGCTCGGTGGTGCTGAACACGATCGACCTGCTCGAGGCGGACCCGGAGCGGTTCAACCCGCAGGGCGGCGCCGTCGCCTTCGGCCATCCGATCGGCGCATCCGGCGCGCGGCTGATCGGCACGCTCGTCCACCAGCTGCGCAGGCGGGGAGGCGGCTTCGGGCTGGCCGCGATCTGCTCGGGCGCGGCGCAGGGGGACGCGATGCTGATCGAGGTGCCGGCGGCGTGAGCGAGATCCAGCGGATCACGGTGGTCGGAGCCGGGCAGATGGGCGCCGGGATCGCCCAGGTGGCAGCGGTCGGCGGCTTCGACGTGACGCTGTCGGACGTGGCGCCGGGGCAGCTGGAGCGGGCGATGAAGGGCATCCAGGGATCGCTCACCAAGCTGGCGGAGAAGGGCCGCATCGAGCCGGGCGAGGTGGATGCGGCGGTGCTCCGGATCCGCACGTCGGCCGAGCCGTCCGACGCCGACCTCCTGATCGAGGCGGCGACCGAGAACGTCGAGCTCAAGCTGAAGATCTTCCGGCAGCTGGACGAGGTGGCGGGGGAGGGCGCGATCATCGCCTCGAACACGAGCTCGATCCCGATCACCCGGCTGGCCGCAGCGACGGGACGGCCGGAGCGCGTGGCCGGGATGCATTTCATGAACCCGGTGCCGCTGATGCCGCTGGTCGAGGTGATTCGCGGCATCGATACGAGCGACGAGACGCTGGCGGCGGTGGTGGCCGCGGCCGAGCGGATGGGCAAGACGGTCGCGCAGGCGAGCGACTTCCCGGGGTTCATCTCGAACCGCATCCTGGTGCCCATGATCAACGAGGCCGTGTACTGCCTGATGGAGGGCGTGGGCGACCGCGAGTCGATCGACACGGTGATGAAGCTCGGCATGAACCACCCGATGGGGCCGCTGACGCTGGCCGACCTGATCGGGCTCGACACGTGCCTGGCCATCATGGAGGTGCTGCACGAGGGGCTCGGCGACGACAAGTACCGGCCCTGTCCGCTGCTGCGCAGCTACGTGGAGGCGGGACGGCTCGGGCGCAAGTCGGGCCGCGGCTTCTACGAGTACTAGGAGGGCGAGCCGCGCCCGGCGACGAGGTGGGCAACCTCACGCACGATCCGGCGGCGCTCGAACACCGTCAGGCCAGCCGCTGCCCCACAGCCACGCCCAGCGCAACAGCCGCGACTCCGATGACGACCGTCGCCACGGGCAGCGCCGCCGCCCGCAGATAGTCCGCCGTGTCCAGGTAGTGGTAGCTCTGGTACGCAAGCGTCGAGAAGGTCGTGAACGCCCCCAGGAAGCCGACCCCGAGCACGAGCCGCACCCGTCCGTCGTGCGGGTGCACGCCCACGAGCAGCCCGAGCAGCAGGGCGCCCAGGATGTTGACCGCGAACGTCGCCGGCACCTGGTGGTGGGGCGCCATCCGCTGGCCGGCGTAGTACTCGACGCCGTAGCGCGCGATCGCGCCAAGGCTCCCTGCGAGCGCGACGAGCAGGCCGACTGGCATTGCTGGAACCTCCGGATCGCGGTTGGTAGGAGCCATCAGCCGGCCGGCGGTGCGGAAGCCTCGGCTTCCCGGCGAGCCCCATCGCCGCCGGCCAGGATACCGGCCCGCCATGCCATCTGACCGCGTTCGTATCCTTCGCGGCTAACAAACTCCTTACGGCGGTATCCCCTTTCCGGTGGAGTGCCGGCCTCGGGAGACCATCGTACGGTTGGGACAACGGGCGGCCGTCTCCACCATGCGGCCGCTGGGGGCAATCATGCGGCACGAACGCACAGGAGTCGACGGGGAACGTCTCCAGCAGGCGCAGCAGCGCCTGCGGGTGCACCTCGAGGTCACGCGCATCCTGGGGGAGGCCAGCTCGCTGGCCGACGCGGCCCCGCGGGTGCTCGAGCAGATCTGCCGCGGCCTGGGATGGGATCTTGCCGCCCTCTGGGGGGTCGACCGGGACGCCGGCGTCGTCCGCTGCGTCGACCTGTGGCACGCGCCGGGGACGCCGCTGATCGGATTCTCGCTCGCCACCCGCCACGCCGCCTTCGGTCCGGGCGAGGGGCTTCCCGGCGCCGTCTGGAAGGCAGGCGAGGCGCGCTGGGTGCCCGACATCGGCGCCCGACTGCCGAGCCCCCGCTCAGCGCCCGCTGCCCGCGAGGGGGTGCGGGCCGCGCTGGGGGTGCCGCTGCTCGTGCGCGGCGAGGCGATCGGGGTGCTCGAGCTGTTCAGTTCCCGCGCGGCCCGGCCGGACGAGGAAACGATGCAGCTGCTCGCCGCGATCGCGAGCCTGATCGCGCAGTTCATCCGGCGCCGCGACGCGGAGCGTGACCTGCGCGACACCGAGGCGCGCACGAGCGCGATCGTGAACGCCGCGCTCGATTCGATCATCGGCATCGACGGCAGCGGCCACATCACCGAGTTCAACCCGGCCGCCGAGGCGACGTTCGGCCGCCGGCGCGACGAGGTGCTGGGGATGGAGCTGCGCGAGCTGCTCGTGCCCGACGACGCGGGCGTGCCGGGCAGCAACGTCGTCGACCGGATGCTCTCTGGCGCGGAGCCCGAGCCGCTCGGCAGGGTGGTGGAGGCGGTCGGCATCGACGCGTCGGGCCGCGAGTTCCCGGTGGAGCTGGCCATAGCCCAGGTCGACGTGCCGGGAGCGCCCGCCTTCAGCGTCTTCCTGCGCGACGTGACCGAGAGCCGCCGCGCGCAGGACGCGGCGCGCCATCTGGCCGCCATCGTCGAGACGACCGGTGACGCGATCCTGTCCAAGTCGCTCGACGGCACCATCCTCACCTGGAACCGCGGCGCCGAGCTGCTCTATGGCTACACGGCGGAGGAGGCGATCGGCAGCCCGATCGCAATGCTGGCGCCGCCAGACCGGGTGGGCGAGGTCGACGAGATCCTGCGGCGAGTGGCCGCCGGCGAGCGGATCGAGGGGCTGGAGACCGTGCGGCGGCGCAAGGACGGCTCCCTGGTCGACGTGGCGCTGACCGTCTCCCCGCTCGAGCGCCACGACGGGACGGTGGCCGGGGGATCCGTGATTGCGCGCGACATCACCGAGCGGCGGCGAAACGCCGAGCAGATCGCTCACCTCGCCTACCACGACCAGCTGACCGGCCTGCCCAACCGCACGATGTGCCACGAGCACCTGGAGACGGCCCTCGCGCGGGCCGACCGCCACCGGCTCGCGGTGGCCGTGCTCTTCATCGACCTCGACAACTTCAAGCTGGTGAACGACAGCTTCGGGCACGAGGCCGGTGACGAGCTGCTACGCGACTTCGGTGAGCGGCTCACGTCCGTCACCCGCGCGACCGACATCGTGGCCCGCCAGGGCGGTGACGAGTTCCTGGTGCTGGTGCCGGACCTCGAGATCGACGGCGGTGGCATCCAACCGCGTGCGCTCGAGGTCGTCGCCTCGATCGAGCAGAAGGTGCGAAGCGTGCTCGAGACGCCGTTCCGGGTGGCCGGGACCGAGGTGCACGTGGGCCTCAGCATCGGCGTCAGCATCTACCCGATCGACGCCACCGACCGGGAGCAGCTGCTTCGGAACGCCGACACCGCGATGTACATCGGCAAGGGGCGGCTCGAGCGGGACGTATCGGCCGAGCCGGAGCACGCGCGCGGCCGGCTGGAGATGCTGCGCGAGATGCGGCGCGCCGTCGAGCGGCACGAGTTCGAGCTCCACTACCAGCCGATCGTGGAGCTGGACAGCAGGCGGCTGGTGGGGGTCGAGGCGCTCGTGCGCTGGCGTGATCCGCGAGGCGAGCTGGTGTTGCCGGAGGCCTTCATCCCGCTGGCCGAGCGGTCAGGCCTGATCGAGCCGATCACTCGCGAGGTGATCGACGGCGCCTGTCGCCAGGCCCGCCGGTGGGCCGACCGCGGCGCCGACATGATCGTGACGTTCAACCTGCCGCCCGGGCTGTGGAGCCCGGGGATGATCGAGACGCTGCTCGACTCGGCGCAGCGTGCCGGGATCGAGCCCGACCGGATGATGATCGAGGTGACGGAGTCGACGGCGATGGTGCAGCCGGCACGCGCCGCGTCGACCGTGCGGCTGCTGCGCAAGCACGGTATCCGCCTGGCGATCGACGACTTCGGCACGGGGCACTCGTCGCTGGGACGGCTGCGCGACCTGCCGGTGTCCACCCTCAAGATCGACCGGTCGTTCGTCGCCGACCTGCCGCGCGACCGCGGATCGGCGGCGATCGTGACCGCGATCATCCAGCTCGCGCACAGCCTGGGGGTGCAGCCGCTGGCCGAGGGCATCGAGACCCAGGAGCAGCTGGACTTCCTGATCACCCAGGGCTGCCGGCTGGGGCAGGGCTACCTGCTCGGCCGTCCGGTGCCCGCGGACGACATCGACCTGCAGCCGGCGCTGACCTAGCCCCCGGTGCCTATCTGGCCGTGGCACCTGCCGCCCGGCGGGCGACCAGCGGACGCCCGGCCAGCGACTGGCGGGCGACCAGGGCACCGGCGGCCGACACGACCGCCGCCGTGATCCACATCGCGTCGTAGCCGGCGCTCTCGGCGACCAGCCCCGAGATCGGCGATGCCAGCGACCCGGCGCCGAACACCATCGTGGATGCGATGCCGACCGCCCTGCCCGCCCGCTCGGGGCCGACCAGCTCGCCGGCGGTGACGTACAGCACGCCGTTGAATCCAAAGCAGCCGAAGGCGAGCGCGATTGTCGCGAACACCGCCGTCACCACCCCGAGGTGCAGCGCCACGGGCATCACCAGGCCGGCGGCTGCGGCCAGCGTGCCGATCTCGATCAGCGTGCGCACGCGGCGGGTGCCTCCGTCGCGGTCGGCGATCCGGCCCCAGACCAGCCGTGAGGCGGCCGCCGAGAGGTTGAGCACGACGAACAGCGCGCCCGCCTCCGCGCGGCCCAGGCCATCGCCCTGGGCCGCCGGGACGATGTAGGTAAGCGCGGCGCCGAGCGCGTACACGTAGCAGAGGCCCACGACCAGCAGCGGCCGCATGCCGGGCGCCGTGAGTGCTCCGTCCAGGCGCAGGCTCCGGGCCTCGCCGCCACCGGCCGTCGAAAGCTTCGCGAACACCGCCGCTGTGGACGCGGTCAGCACCGCCGTGACCGAGAGGGCCAGCCGCACGCCGCCGGCACCGGCCAGCACCGGCAGCGCCGCGGCCCCGATCGTGCCGCCCAGCGGCACGGCGAGCTGCCGCCAGCCGAGCGCGATGCCGCGCTTCTCGGGCGGGAACTCCCGCAGCAGGCTGCTCATGCCGGCCACCGGGACGGCAGCCGAGCCCATGCCGGCGACGAAGATTGCCGCCGAAAAGAGCGCGGCGCTGCCGGCCAGGGAGGCGGACAGGTAGGCGACCAGGTTGATCACCGCACCGCCGACCAGCACGGGGCGTGCGCCGAACCGATCGACCAGCATGCCGGTCGGGATCAGCGCGACCGCCGAGCCGAGGCCGACGGCGGCAAACACGGCACCGAACCCGGCCGGGCCGAGCCCGAACTGGTCTCTGATCTCCATGCCGATCGCGGGCAGGCCGAACTGCACGATCGAGACCGCCGCCTGGGCGATGACCGCGATGACGAGCGTGGTGCGGGCCCGCGGAGACATCACCCTCAACCTAGCGCTTGCGCGGTCAACCGTGGCGAAGCCGGCGCGCGGTCGTCGTGCGCTTGGCCTGATCCGCAAACCGGGGTCACGCTGGAGCCTGACCCCGACGGCCCTTCCGATACCCTGTCGCCATCGTCCGCCTCGATCGCATCTATACCCGTGCCGGCGACGCCGGCCAGACCTCCCTCGGCGACGGCGAGCGCGTCTCCAAGGCGTCGCCTCGGATCTGGGCGTACGGCATGGTCGACGAGACGGGGGCGGCGATCGGCGTCGCCATCGCGGCCGGGCTGCGCCCGGACGTGGGCGAGCTCCTGCGGACGGTGCAGAACGACCTGTTCGACGTGGGCGCCGACCTGTCGGTGCCGATCGAGACGGTGCGCGGCAAGGGCAAGTCGCGGCTTCGCATCACCGAGGCGCATGTGACGGCGCTCGAGGCCGCCTGCGACCGCTACAGCGAGGGGCTTGCGCCGCTGACCAGCTTCGTCCTCTCCGGCGGCACGCCGCAGTCGGCCGCCCTGCACCTGGCCCGCACGGTCTGCCGCGGCGCCGAGCGCCATGCCGTCGCGCTCGCGGCCGAGCAGCCGGTCAACCCGCACACGCTCGCCTACCTGAACCGCCTCAGCGACCTGCTGTTCATCCTCGCGCGGGTGCACAACGACGACGGACGCGGCGATGTGCTGTGGCGTCCGGGCGCCTCGATCGCGGAGGGGTGACGGCCCACACCGGGTGTACGCTGCCCGGCATGGCGACCGCCGGCCTGCCCGACCCGACTGACGAGCCGCAGCCGGAGCCCTCGACGATCTCCGGTGTCCCCCTGCGGCCGCTGTACACGCCGGAGACGACGCCCATCGACTACGAGCGTGACCTCGGCGATCCGGGCCGCTACCCGTTCACCCGCGGGGTCTACGAGACGATGTACCGCGGGAAGCTGTGGACGATGCGGCAGTTCGCCGGGTTCGGCACCGCAGATGAGACGAACCGGCGATTCCGTTACCTGCTGGAGCACGGCCAGACGGGCCTGTCGACCGCGTTCGACATGCCGACGCTGATGGGCTACGACTCCGATCATGCGCGCTCGCTGGGCGAGGTGGGGCGCGAGGGCGTGGCGGTCGACACGCTGGCCGACATGGAGGACCTGTTCCGGGGCATCCCACTCGACCGTGTGACGACGTCGATGACGGTCAACGCGCCGGCCGCGATCGTGCTCGCGCAGTACGTCTGCGTCGCGGAGCGGCAGGGGGTGGCGGCGGAGCGGCTGGGCGGCACGATCCAGGCCGACATCCTCAAGGAGTACATCGCGCAGAAGGAGTGGATCTTCCCGCCCGAGCCGTCGATGCGGCT
>Ga0066662_10001592_pt1 | contig 10531 bp, 8 predicted proteins | sample GraSoiAngelo_111_FD_133939 | JGI IMG/M metagenome (GOLD analysis project Ga0066662, IMG submission 133939) | Grasslands soil microbial communities from the Angelo Coastal Reserve, California, USA - 14_0903_12_40cm | ecosystem: Environmental > Terrestrial > Soil > Grasslands | place: USA... | reverse complement strand
GATGTGGTTCCACTGGATCTTGCCGAGGTTCGACCAGTGGTACCACACGTTCGCGTTCTGCTGGTTGAGGCCGCCGACGTACTGCAGGCCGGTGTTCTTGCCGGCGACGACGCACGGCAACCCGCTGCTGCTGATGCCGGGATTGGTGATGACGCCCGTGCCTGGCGTCACGACGACGCCGGCGCACTTGTCGATGCCCAGGATGGCCGCGCCCGTGAGGCCCTTGTTCCAAGGCAGCTTCTGGTTGCCGGTCTGGGCCAGGAACTGGATGTCGTCCTTGTCCGTCGGCTTCCAGTGCAAGTTGATCACGCCGTCGCGCGAGTAGATCGTGGACGGCGTGGTGTCGCGCGCCGTGAGCGCTTGCGCGGTGATGAACGGCTGGTAGCCGTTCGCGAACACCGCGTCGGAGTTGCTCGCGTCGAGCGACGCGTACCAGGACAGCTTGTTGTTCAGCGTCGCGCCGCCGTACTCGGCCACCACGTCGTGTTCCGAGGCGGGGAACTGCGACGTGTACGTGACGCTGCCGAAGCCCGGCCGCGTGCCGCGCTTGACGACGGAGTTGATGATGCCGGCCGCGGCATTTCCGTACTGCGCGTTGTAGCCGCCAGTGTAGACTTCGAGATTCTGCGTTCCGACGACGGAGAGGTTCGTCGTGAAAAGGCCGGTCAGCCGGTCGTTGATCGGGATGCCGTCGTACTCCCACGCGACGTCGCCGACGTCGCTCCCGCGGATGCGCGGCCGGCCGGCGACGCCGGTCGAGGTGACGCCCGGCGCCGTCTGGATGACGTCGTACAGCGTGCGGTGGCCGCCGACGCCGACTGCCGCGGCGAGCTGCTGCGGCGACACGTTGTACACGTCGGCGGTCTGGTTCGGCTGCACGAGGTTGCTCGCTCCGCGCGCCGACACGCGGCCGATCCGCGTCAGCGAGCGCGCCAGCGTTTGGTCGAGCCGCACGTCGAGATCCTGGACGACGGTCACGCCGCTCTGCGTGACGGTGTCGTAACCCTTGAAGGCGATCGACACGGTGTACGTGTCGGGCGCGAGCCCGTTGATGTTGTAGAAACCGTTGTTGTCCGTGGTCGCGCTGCCGCGCCCGCTCGGCGCGGACGCCGTGACGGTCACGCCCGCGATCGGCTTCTTCGTGGCGGCGTCGGCCACGGTGCCGGAGATCGTGCCCGTCGTCGCGGCGGATGCGGGGCCGGCGAGCGCGAGCGCCACGAGGAGTACGGCGAGCGGTCCGGCGACGAACCGGAACATCTGCGTTCGCAAGTGGTGCAACAACATGGGACCCTCCGACAATAGCAAAGCGAACGACGTCATCGACGCGCGTCCGTTGAACGCTACTCTACGCGCAGGCTAGGCGCCGTCACCTGCGTCCGCTCGAACTATGGATTCTATAGTTGTAGCGGCGCCGCGAGCGCGCGGCTCAACCGACCCACTTGCGCAGCCCGCGCGGCGCGTCGGACTCGACGTAGTTCGCCCGGCCGATGCTCAGCGCGAGGTATTGCCCCGCAACCAGCCAGGCAAGCGTGTTGAACGCCTCGCCCGTGGCGGGGCCGAGCAGCGGCACGTCGCCGCTGCGCGCGCCGATCACGTACCGCGCCGCCTCCGCTTCCACCGCTTCGGCGAGCGGGCGGTGCACGATGTCGCGCGACGACTCGTCGACGATGCCGATGATCGCGGTGGACGCGTCCAGCATGGCGGAGCTGCCGTGGCGAAACTCGCCGGCCGGGAACCCCTCGGCGTGCACGTAGCTCGCCTCCTTGATCTTGAGCGCCAGCTCGTACGCGACGGGCACGCCGTAGCCCGCGGCCACGAGCGCGACGCTGCGGCGGCGCGCGATGCGGCGCGCGGCGGCGACGACGTCGGCGACGCCGTCGCCGGCCAGCCAATCGCTCACGTCGGCGGCCGTCTGCTCGAGCGTCGCGGCGGTGCGGTTGCGCTTGCCGCCGGTGAGCGCCGCGGCCTACAGCAAGATCGCCGCCATCGACGTCACGCTCTTGCTCGCGGGCACCGCGTGCTCCGGACCGGCGAGCGAATCGATCACGGCGTCGGCGCGCACCGCGAGCGGCGAGGCCGCGTCGCTCGTCAGCGCGACGAGCCGTGACGGCGCGAGCAGATCGATCGCCTCGAGCAGATCGGTCGAACGGCCGCTCTGCGAGAGCGCGACGACGCACGCGTCGCTGAACGCGTTGCGGTCGAAGCGCGCTTCGGTCGCGGCGAGCGCGAACGCGCGGATGCCGCGGCGGCGGAACGCGAGCGCGCCGAGCATCCCGACGAACAGCGAGCTCCCGCTGCCGAGGAACAGCACGTCGCGCCCTGCGACCGACGCCGCGAAGCGCTGCGCGCCGTCGGACGCGGCGATGCGGCGCCACACGTCGGGCTGCTCGCGGATCTCCGCCTCGAAATGCGCGCCGAGCACTAGTCCTGCACGAACCGCGCGAGCACGCGGCCGCGCAGCTCGCGCAGCGCCGCGCTCTCGCCCACCCAGTCGTCGACCAGGAAGGCGAAGATCACGGCGCCGTGCTTGGCGTTCGCAGCGTAGCCGGCCAGCGCGCTGACGTGCGACACCGAACCGGTCTTCGCGAAGATCTTCTTCTCCGCCGCCGATCCCACGTACGCCGACGTGAGCGTGCCGCGCGCGCCCGCGATCGGGAGATCGTCGAGCACGAGGTCGCGGTGGGGCCCGTCCCAGTCGTGCCGCAGCACGACGACGAGATCGCGCGGCGTGATGCGGTCGTACGTCGAGAGCCCGCTGCCGTCCGAGATCGCGAGCGCGCCGGTGTCGACGCCGAGATTTCTCAGCCACGACTTCTCGAACGCGATCCCGTCCGCGGTGCTTCCCTGCAGCGCGGGCGGCTGCGCGCCCAGCGCGCGCAAGAGCTCCTCCGCCAAGATGTTGTCGCTGGGCAGCCACAGATCGGCGATCAGGTCGCGCAGGGGCTCGGAGTCGTGCGTCCACACCGGCCTGCGCTGCGGCGCGGCCCCGGCGCCGGTCTGGGAAATCACGTCCGGCAACACGCGAAAACCGGCCCCGGCGAGCGCGCGCTGCGCTGCAAATGCGGCGTACCGCGGCGGATCCGGAACGGCGATCGACAGATTCTCCGGCTTGGCTCCGATGGCGATGGCTCCGACGAGCGAGACCTCCGAGGGTCCCCCGCCGCCAACTCGCGTACGGACCACGTCGAGCGTGCTTTCCGTCCCGCCGGCGGCCGTCGTCGCCGCGACGTTGATGATGAAACCCAAGCCGGCGTGGTTATTGCACGATTGGTCCGGATAACACACGTCGCCCCACGGCTCGACCGTCACGATCGCGCGCGCGCCGGGCGCCGAGCCCGGCACGACGTGAAGCGTCACTTGATTGTCGTTGAGGCCGAGCTGGGTCACCGGCGCGGCGTAGTACCACGCCAAATCGTCCCAAGACCACCCCGGCAGATACGGCGGCAGACCGTACGGCTCGTCGAACGACACGCCGTGCACGGCCGTGATGCCCGCCGCGCGCAGGGCCGCGGGCAGCTCGGCCAGCGCTTTGTCGTCGAGCAGCACGTCGCCGCTGCCGCGCAGCATCAGGTACCCGCGCACGACGCCGTCGACGACCTCCGCGCCCGGATACGCGATCGTGCGAAAGCGGAAATCCGGTCCGAGCTTGTCGAGCGCAGCGCTGCCCACCAGCAGCTTGAACGTCGACGCCGGCTGGAACGCGTCGTCCTGGTTGCGCTCGTACAGCACGCGGCCGTCGCGCGCGTCGATCGCGTAGACGCCGACGTGCGCGCCGCGCAGCGCCGTGCCGGTCGCCAGCGCGATGTCGACGTTGGCCGCGAGCGAGCTGATCTCGGCCTCGGTCCACGGCGCGCCGGTCACGGCGGGCTTGGGTACGTCCGCACCGAGGCTGCGGTCGACGGCGAGCGCGGGGAGCGCGCACGCAAGCGCGCACGCCGACAGCGCGCACGCCGCGGCCGCATACGCGATGCGCCTCACGCGGTCACGCGCTCCGCGACGCGCCGCGCGATGAACGTCGCGACCTCACCCGGCAGCGTGCCGCGGCCGAAGCCCGCGTCGTAGCCGAGCTCGGCGGCGAGCAGGTTGGTGACGCGCGGCCCGCCCGCGATCAGCACGATGCGGTCGCGCAGGTGCTCAGCTTCGAGCAGTTCGGCGAGGGCGGTGAAGTTCGCGATGTCGCTCCCCTTCTGCGTGACGACTTGCGATGCGAGGATCGCGTCGACGGCGTGCTCGCGCGCGAAGCGCACGAGCTCGTCGACCGCGATCTGGCTCCCGAGGTTGAACACCTCGAAGCCGCGATACCGCTCGAGGCCGTAATCGCCCTTGTAGCCCTTCATGTTGAGGATCGCGTCGATGCCGACGGTGTGCGCGTCGGTGCCGATGCACGCGCCCGCGACCTTGAGCTTGCGCCCCACGCGCTCGGCGATCAGCTCGTCGACCTGCTCGAGCGACAGCACGTCGCGCGTCGCGGACGGCGCGCGCACCTGCGAGACGTCGATCGCGACCGGCGTGCGCGCGTACACCACGAAGAACGAGAATTCGCTCGCGATCGCACGCCCGTCGACGACGGCGATGTCGTCGAAGCCCATCTTCGCGACCAGCCGGCGCGCCGCTTCGTCGGCCGCCTCGCTCCACGCGACCGGAAGCGTGAACGACAGCTGCACGGCACCGTCGCCGAGCGTGTCGCCGTACGGTTTGATCAGGCTCATGCGGTCGCGGCCGCGCCGGCGAGCGCGTCGGCGAACGGGTTCCAGTACGCCGGGTCCTTCGCGAACACGCCGTCGTAGCCGCGGCCGCCGTCGCGCGCGCGCTTCACGTCCGCGAACGTCCCCGTTTCGACCGCGGCCATCAGCCCGCGCTCCGCGACCCCTTCGAGCAAGCGCACCGCGCCCGCGAGCACGTCGCGCGCGCGCCGCTCGACGATGCCGTCCGGCTTGATCTCCAGCTCGTCGCCGAGCCCGCGCGCCGTGCCCATCACGTAGCGCGCGTTCTCCAGCGCCAGCGCGCGGTCGCCCAGGAACGGCGTGTGGATGGCCTCCGTCAGCATCCCGCAGAGGTGGATCGACTGGTGCGTCATCACCGACGTCAGGTTGAACATCGCGTCGATCAGGTGGCCCTTGAAGATGTTGCCCGTCATGTGCTTGGTGGGCGGCATGTACTTCAGCGGCGCATCCGGGAAGAGCTGGCGCGCGAGCTGCGCCTGCGCGAGCTGCAGCAAGAAGCCGTTCTCGAGGTCGGGATCGATCTCGTAGGCGTCGCCCAAGCCGATTTGGCGGTCGGGCAAGCCGGCGCGGCGCGCGAACGCCTCGTTGACGAACTGCGACGCCAGCACCGCGGGCGCTTGGTCGACGGCGTCCGCGGTGGTCAGGTAGTTGTCCTCGCCGGTGTTGATGATGATCCCGCTGCGCGCGTTGAGCTGGCGCGAGAAGTGCTGGTCGACGAACGTGCGCTGCATGTTGATGTCGCGGAACAGGATCCCGTACATCGAGTCGTTGAGCAGCATGTCGAGCCGTTCCAGCGCCGCAGTCGCCGCGATCTCCGGCATGCACAAGCCGCTCGCGTAGTTGGTGAGCATCACGTAGCGGCCAAGGCGTTCGGACACCTCGTCCAGCGCCGCGCGCATGATGCGAAAGTTCTCCTGCGTCGCATAGGTGCCGCCGAAGCCTTCGGTGGTCGCGCCGTACGGCACGTAGTCGATCAGCGACTGCGCGGTGGAGCGGATCACCGCCACGATCTGGGCGCCCGCTTCGGCGGCCGCGACGGCGGCCGTGCGGTCCTCGTAGATGTTGCCGCTCGCGACGATGACGTACAGCAGCGGCGGCCGGGCTTGCGGCAGCCGCGCGAGCATGGCATCGCGCTCCCGCCGCGCGGCGTCGATGCGCGCGAGGCCCGCATCGACGTACGGCCGCAGTGCCGCGCGCAGCGCGGTCGGCGGCGTCGCGGCCGGGTCGGGCAGCGCTTCGCCGGCGGCGACCGCCTCGGCGACCTGCTGCGGCGTGCGGCCCGTCTCGGCGACCGCGGCACCGAGGGCGGCCGCGACGCCGCCTGCGCGCACCGCGAGCGCGTCGAGCAGCCGGTTGGGCAGCGGCACGCCCTCCGCGTCGGCGCCGTCGATCCCGCACAAGCGCGCGACCGCGCGCTCGACGCTGACCGTCGAGTGCCGGGCGATGAAGTCTTCGATCGGGTCGACGATGGCGCCGGCCAGCCGGCGCGCCCGCGCGACGGCGTCCTGGTCGATTCGCAGTTGCATGGCCGACCGGGTCAGTTCCGGGCCGGCCGCAGGGACTCCGCCGGGGATACGTTCGGAACGCCGTTCGCCAGGCCGGCGGATTCCGAACGAGAGAGGCCCGCGTCAGCGACGCGGGCCTCGTCCCATTCGTAGGGCTGCTGCGCGAGCGCTACGACAGCGGGATCGGTCCGGTGAACGAGCCGTTCCCGCCCGCATTGCCTTGGACGACGTTGTTGAGTCCGCTGAAGATCTGACCGGTGTCGACGTTGACGCCGAAGGTCGAGTTCTCGGACAAGTTGCTGTTCGAGACGCGGACGATCGACGTGTTCTGCGTGTGGACGCCGCTTCCGCCGTTGTTCGTGGACGCGCTGAACATGACATCGACGCCGGTGTTCGCACCGTTGGCGAGGATGCCGTCGCCCGTCGTCACGATGAGCCCGTTGTTGCTGAAGATGCTCTCGTGTATGTCGACGCGCGCGTTCGCCCCGACCTCGAGGCCGTTCTTCCCGCTGCCGGTGATCTTGACGTTGGTCAGGCTGGCCCGAGCGACGCCGCCACCGCTGGCCGCGGTCGAGAAGATGATCCCGTCGTTGTTCGCGTTCTCGATGACCGTATCGTTGACGACCAGCCTCGCCGCGGCGGTGGGCTGGAACGTGATCCCGTTCGTCCCGAAGTTCTGGATGACGCACGTATCCACGGTGAGGAGCAGCCCCGAGTTGAACACGATCGCCGTGATGCCGGGGAACGACGACTGGCTGATCCCGTTGATGCGCAGGTTGCGCAGGATGACGCGGTCGGTCGCGCCGCCGTTGATGATGACGCCGTTCGTGCTGCTGGCGAGGATCGAGGCCACCTGGCCGCCGCCGCCGTCGAGCGTGATCGACTTGCCGATGGTGATGGTACCGAAACCGCCCGGATCGAGCGCGTCGATCTCGCCGCCGACGGCTGTCTTGGAGTACGCTCCGGGGAAGGTCTTGCACGGTGCGGTGCGGCTGCACGGGTTGGCGTCGTCGCCGACACCCGACACCCAGGTCCGCGTCGCCTGGGCTTGAGCCGCAGACGTCATCGCGGCCAGACACAGCGCGAGTCCGAAGAACACGAGGAAAAGACTACGTCTCACAGTCCGGGCCTCCTTAGGCAGAACCGCCGGGCCACGAACTGGACCGTGCGGAGCCGACGCCTTCGCCGCCCCACTCGGCTACCCTTCCGGCCTTGGCAAGACTACGAAAGTACTATTTGCTCAACCAGGTTGAGGCGATCCCGGGGCTATTGGTAGCCCCAGGGAAGCAAACGTCCCATCGCTCGCTCCGCAACCGTGGAATCAGGACTGACCGCGTCGTTTGGAAGCCGGCACGCGTTCGAGCGGTTGGCGCATCGCAAAGATGTGCTCCGAACGCGGAGCGAATTGGACGTCGTACAGCAACGCGTTGAGGATGAGCTGAAGGCCGAATAGCGCGGGCATGACGACGAGCATCACGGTTCCCGTCGTTCGCGGGTGCCCGCTTCGCGCGGAGTCGAACCACTCCATGATTCCGAGCCCCGTCGCGGCGGTCAGCAGCAGCGTTCCGAAGACGAGGTACAGCGTTCCGAGGTTCACGTCGAAGATGAAATACCGCAGCAACAGGCGCCGCAGGAACAGCATGAAGAGTTTGGGCGGAAACTCGAAGATCACTTTGCGGATCGCCAGCGAGCTCTGCTCGCTTCCGTAAATGGCGGTCATCTCCAGCTCGGCGATGCGCGCGTGTTTCAAACCGAGCGCGCACAGCACGCTGATCTCGAAAAAATACGAGTCGGCGAACTGGGCGATGTCGATCTCGGCCAGCGCGCGGCCGTTGAAAGCGATGTATCCGTTGGTGGGATCGAGGAGATTCCAGTAGCCCGAGCTGAACTTCACGAAGATCGAAAGCACCGCGTTGCCGAAGAGGCGGACGCGCGGCATCCGCGTCAGGACGTCAGGGTTGACGAACCGGTTCCCTTTGACGTAGATGAGGTCCGGATCTGCTTCGAGCACCGCCACGAACCGCGGTATGTACGCAGGGTCCATCTGCCCGTCGGCATCCACCTTGACGATGATCGAGGCGCCCAGCTCGAGGCACGCGGCGAATCCCGATTTCATCGCGCGCCCGACTCCACCGTTGCGTTCGTGGCGCACGACGATCACCGCGGGGTCGTCGGCGAACTCCGCGGCGACGCGGTCACCCGAACCCTGTGGACACGCGTCGTCGACGACGACGACTGCATCGCAGTGCGGCCGAACCTGGCGCACGACTTGGCACACGGTGGCTCCGGCGCGATACGCCGGAATGACGCACGCGATCATCGCCGTTTCGGGCTTCATCGAGGACATACGGGTCGACACGCCGCGAGTGAGTCCCTTCCGCACGATGCAGGTGGCCCGGCGCGGCAAACGTCAATAGGCGGCCATGGTTCCGGAGGCGGTCGCATTGTACGTGCTCGCGCATCAGGACGACGAGCTGGGATGCATCGCGCAGATGCGACGCGACGTCGCAGCAGGACGCCGGGTTATCGTCGCGTTCCTGACCGACGGGTCGACGGCGCCGGTTCGCGGCGAGGTCAGAACCGCGGAAAGCCTCGCAGTTCTGGAACGGGTCGGCGTCGACCGGGACGGTGTGGTCGTGCTCGGAACGGCGCTCGGCATCCCGTCGCTCGGGCTTCCGCACAACCTGGCGCGCGCTTATCGCGCGCTTTCCGCGTGGCTCCGAGCCGAAGGCCTTTCGCGCCCCGTCCAGATCACGACGGTCGCTTGGGAAGGGGGCCATGCGGATCACGATGCCGCGCATCTCGCCGCCGCACGGCTCGCGCGCGAGCTCGGGGTTTCGGATTTTCGCGAATTCTCGCTGTACAATGCGCACCGGCGGCCCGGCCCTTTCTTTCGGGTGATGTCGTTCTGCGACGGCGCCGCCGTCGGCAGCGACGCGGGCCCGCGCCTGTCGCTGACGCAGGCGTTGCACGACGCATTCCTCTGTTGGCGTTACCCGTCGCAGCGCACGACGTGGCTCGGGCTTTTCCCCGGCGCATTGGCGCGCTTGCTGCTACGGCGGCGGCATGCGGTACGGAACGTCACGCCGCCGGCCCGCACGCGCCGCCCGCACGCGGGAACGCTCTACTACGAACGACGCTGGGGATTGCGGTACGAGGCGTTCGCCGCGCTCGTCGCGCCGTTTCTCGGTGAGGCTGCGCACGACGACGCAGCCGGGAACGGTGCCGCGACCGCTCACACGTAATCGTGCTCGAACCACGTGAGGTGCCAACGCGCGAACAGCGCTTCGTCGAACGCCGGGGGTGGCGCGTCTTTGGGCGCGTGCACGACGAGCGTGAACGTCTCGGGCGTGGTGAGATATCCCGCGCGCCGCAAGAACGCCGTGAACGGCGAGGACGGGTTCATGATCGCCGCCGCGACGTCGACGCGGCTGCGTGCGGCCTCGCGGTCGCAGCGCCGCAGCAGCGCCGCGCCGGCCGCGCGGTCCGCCGGGTCGAACGCGATGTCCACCAGCGCCAGCGCGCAGAGGTGCTTGAGCTTCATGCGGCGCGTGACGGCGTAGCCCACGACCGCCCCGTGCCGGCGCGCGAGAACGATCCGGTACGCGCGGTCCGCATTGCTCGCGAAGCGCCAGTTCAGCGTCTCGCGGTCGCGCACCGCCGTGATCTCGCGGCGCGCCATGAACGCGGCCAAGAAATCGTCGGCGTCAGGGCCGAACGCCGGCACCTCTTCGACGACGACGTCCTTGGGGTTGCGCGAGAACCCCGTGCGCCACACCAGTTCGGCCGCCTTGAGCGGCGCGTACGCGAGCGCTCGTACGGCGCGGTGCTTCAGATAGGACGCGGCGACAGCCGGAAAGTCGAACGGCTTGGCGTACACCGGCACCGCCCCCAGCTTCTTCCAGCCCATGCGCAGGTGCGGCTCGAGCACGCTGGGACGCGTGATCAAGCCGTACACGAACCGGAAGTTCTTCTTGCGGTACTCGCGCTGGAGATACGACTGCAGCGAGAGGAACAGCATCCCGGCGCGGTGCGCGCGGTGGATGACGAGGTTCGAGGCGAAGCCGGCCACGCACCGTTCGCCCAGCAGCTTGTACGCGAACGGGACGGCACCGTAGTGCGCCACCACCGCGTCGTCGTGCTCGGCGACGAACTGCAGGCGAATGCGCGACGGCGGGTCGGCGTAGAGCCAGGCCAGCATCGCGGGGAAGCTGGCCGGGGTGAGCTCGTCGAGCAGCAAGTCGCTCTCGTGGGCTACGCGCGCGATCGCCGCGTGGTCGTCGTCACGGGCGTCACGAATCT
>Ga0066662_10001591_pt1 | contig 10533 bp, 10 predicted proteins | sample GraSoiAngelo_111_FD_133939 | JGI IMG/M metagenome (GOLD analysis project Ga0066662, IMG submission 133939) | Grasslands soil microbial communities from the Angelo Coastal Reserve, California, USA - 14_0903_12_40cm | ecosystem: Environmental > Terrestrial > Soil > Grasslands | place: USA... | reverse complement strand
CGAGCGCGTGTTCGCGCACTTCGCGCGCGCCTGCCCAGACGCCCCGGTCTACACGACGCTCTACGACGAGCGCGAAACCGGCGACCTCGTCGCGCCCGACCGCGTGCGCACGTCGTTTCTGCAGCGTTTCCCGCTGCGCCGCAAGCTGTTCCGCGCCTACGCGCCGCTCTACCCGCGCGCGATCGAGTCGCTCGACCTCTCGGACTACGACCTGGTCGTCTCCTCGACCACGGCATGGGCAAAAGGCGTCGTCACCGCGCCGCACGCCGTGCACGTCTGCTACGTCAACACGGTCTCGCGCTTCGTCTTCGACGAGGCGCGCTACGTCGGCGGCTTCGGCGCAGGCGCGCTGGCGCGCCCGCTGATCCGCCGCCTCGCCGCATGGGACGTCCGGGCCGCGCAGCGCCCGACGCGCCTGATCGCCAACTCGCGCAACGTCGCGGACCGCGTGAAGCGCTGGTATCACCGCGAAGCGGACGTGCTGCCCTGCCCGGTCGACGTCGACGACTTCACGCCCGGCCCCGGCAACGGCGACTACTACGTCGTCGTCTCGCGCTTGCTGCCGTACAAACGCATCGACCTCGCGATCGCCGCCTGCGCGATCGCCGGCGTCCCGCTGCACATCGCCGGCAGCGGCCCCGACGACCGCCGCCTGAAAGCGCTAGCGCTCGGCACACAGACGACGTTTCACGGCGCGATCGACGACACAGCCCGCAACGCGCTCGTCGGCAACGCGCGCGCCGCACTGCTCCCGGGCGAAGAAGACTTCGGCCTCGTGCCCTTGGAAGCCGCCGCCGCCGGCCGCCCCACGATCGCCTACGCCGCCGGCGGAGCGCTCGAAACGATCGTCGAGAACGAAACGGGCACCTTCTTCCACGCCCCGACCGCCAACGCGCTCGCCGACGCGATCCGCGCCTTCGACCCAACCCGCTTTGACCCGGCTCGCCTGCGTGCGCACGCCGAACGCTACCGCCCCGAACGCTTCATCGAACGCCTCCGCACGATCGTGGAAGAAACGTACGCAGCGCGAACCACCCAATCCGGATCTCCCGAACACGCATGACGCACCAACGCGCATTCGCATGACGCCGGCCACGACCGCCATCCGCCCGACGCGCGCGGTGCTCATTGCGGCCGCGATCTTCGCACTCGTCTACATCGCGCTCGACCTGAACAAGCTCTACGCGCTGCGCTACGGTGCCGACACCGGCACCTTCGTGCAGTTCCTGACCGGCGAAGCCCACGGCCGCGGAAGCTGGAACGGCGCCGAGTACCGCCCGCACCTCCAAGTCCACAACTCCTGGATCTTGCTCGTCCTCGTCCCGCTGATGGCCGCGTTCCCCTACGCCCAAACGCTGCTGATCCTGCAAGTCCTCGCCATCGCCGCCGCCGCCGTCGCGATCTGCGCGTTCGCTCGGTCCTGCGGAGCCACGCCGCGCAACGCAACGATCGTCGCGATCGCGTATCTGATCTCGCCGTCCGCGCAAGGCATCGCCTACGGCAACTTCCTGGAGAACGTCTTCGTCCCGCTCCTCGCCGTATTGGGCGCCATCGCCGTACGCCGCCGCGCGCCGATCGCATCCCTCATCGTCGCGCAGATCCTCCTCGGCCTCAAAGAAGACCAAGCCCTCTTCCTAACGTGGTTCGGCCTCGCCTGCGCGCTGTGGTGGGACCGCCGAATCGGCATCGCGATCGCCGCACTCGCGATCGTCAACGGCGCGACGTTCGTCATCGTCGAGCACCTGACGAACGCGCACCCGTCCCTACCCGGCTACGCGCTGCACGTCGACGACCCGCTCCTCAAGCTCGCCTTCTTCGCCGCGCTGCTGGCCCCGTTCGCCTTCACGCCGCTGCTGCTGGGCCGGCGCCTCTTGCTCGCGGTCCCGCTCGTCGCGGAGCTGACGTTCAACCGCCCGTGGGCCTATCCCATCGCCCGCATCGGCACGCACTGGACCGCCCCGATCGTCGCGGCCACCGCGCTAGCTGCCGCGTACGTGATCGCAAAGAACCCGCGCACCGCAACCCCGGTTCTCGCCTGCGCGATCCTATGCGCGCTCTTCCTGAACGACACGGTGCTGAAGATCGGCCGCTGGCCGTACGTCATCGACCGCGGCGCATACGCCGCCGCCGCATCGCTGCGCAGCACCGACCGAACCGTCGTCGTCCGCCGCCCGCAAGAAGGCGTGTACGTGGTCGCCGCATCGAACCCGCGCGTCGTTCTCGCGAAGTACGACCCGCACGAATCCGGCTACTGTCCCGCTTACAACAAGGATGCGAGCGCGTTCTCCGCCTCCCTCGGCCTCGCGACGTGGCCGGCGAACGCCGCGCTATGCGGCGGCGTCGTCATCCGCCGCTGAGCGATCCGTTCGCGAACGACCGTTCATGGGATCGTGGCGGGTGGGTGTAAACTTTCGCGCGAGATCGGTCTCGATATCGTGCCTGCCGCGCCGCCCCCGTCGACGTAAATCAGACTTGGTGAAATACCAACACCAACACGACGGTGAACGTATTGAACAGCGCATGCGTGACCATGGACGCGGCAAGCGACCCGCTGCGATAGTACACGGTCGCAAGAACGAGCCCGCCGGCGGCGAGCGGAACGATCGCCCCGATGTTCCCCGGCTGCAGATGCGCCAACCCGAACAGCACCGATGACAACAGCACGGCCAGCCAAGCCGGACAATAGCGCAGGAACGCGTTGAAGATGAATCCGCGGAAGGTGAGCTCTTCGAAGAACGGCGCCGCGATGCAGGCGAGGATGACGAACCCCGCGATCAGCGTGCCGCGCGCTTCGCGCAGCCAGTGCACTTGCACTTCGTCGGCCTTGACGTGAAAGACGTTCTCTTGCACGGCGCCGGCTACGCTCGCGACGATGATCATGACGACCGCGCCCCCGAGACCCCAGGCGAGATCGCTCGCGCGCGGCAACCGCAGCCCGAGCGCGCTGAGCGGGCGCTGCGCGATCATCGGCAGGACCGCCGCGATCAGCGCGAGCGAGACCGCGTACGAGGCGAACTGCGCCGCGATGACCGGCCAGGTGAGCGATTTGAGGTCCTGCAGCGAGGCCATGTGAAAGACGAGCAGGATCGCCAAGAAGAACGCCGCGGGCGCGAACGACGCGATGATGAGCACCAAGGCGAAGCCGAGCGAAGCCCACCAGCGGAACGCTTCAGGCGGATAGAGCTGCGGCGAGAGCGGCGAACGAGCGGAGGTCGAGATCTTCACCACGGACGTCGGGTTCCAGAGCGAGTGAGGCGATCGCCGAGGCGATATGCGGGCGCGGAAGATCGAGGGCGAGCGCAAGAGAGTTCGCCAGCGTCTTGCGGCGGTACGCGAACCCGGCGCGGACGACCTGTTCGAACCACGCGCGGTCGCGCACGGGCGCGGCCGGCTCGGCGAGACGCCGCAGCACGACGACGGTCGAGTCGACGCCGGGGCGCGGATAGAACGCGCCGGGCGGGACCTTGAGCGCGCGCTCGGCGCGCATCGTGAGCCCGATCGCGATGGTCAGACTGCCGTACTGCGCGGTCCCGGGCTTGGCGAGGAGCCGGTCCGCGACATCTTTCTGGATCATCGCGACGATGCGCTCCGGCGGGCGCTCGAGCGACGCCAGCTTCACCAGCAGCGGCGTGCCGACGTTGTAGGGCAGGTTCCCGGCGGCGCGCCAGTCGCGCCCGCCGGCCCAGCCTTCGTAGTCGAAGACGAGCGCATCGCCCTGGCGGACGTCGACGCCGCGCAGATCCTCGCGCGAGCGCAGGATCTCGACCATCTGCGGGTCGACGTCGAACGCCGTCACGTCCGCGCCGAGGCGGACGAGCGCCGCGGTCAGCGCGCCGGTGCCCGGACCGATCTCGAGGACGCGGTCCCCGGGCGCATCGACGGCCAGCCGCGCGATGCGCGCGGCCGTGCCGCCGTCCATGAGAAAATGCTGCCCGAGCCGCTTCTTCGGGCGAATCCCGCGCGCGCCGAGCAGCGCGCGCGGATGAGACTCAGCGCCTCGGTCTATTTGATGAGGTACACGGTCACGGAGCGGCGGCCGAACTGGTTCGCCTGGGCGCTCGAGTTGAAGCCGAGGTCGATGCGGTGGCCGCGGATCGAACCGCCGGTGTCTCCGGCCACGGCGTGGCCGTAGCCCGGGATGTACATGCGGGTGCCGAGCGGGATGACGCGCGGATCGACCGCGACCACCCCATGGCCGGCGGGACGGCCGGTCGCGGTCATCCCGCTGCAGCCGCTGCAGCCGGCCGTGTAGGCGGTCGCGACCATCGACAGGGCGGAGCTCGCCAGGCGGAGCGTGCCCTGGATCCCCTTCTGCGCGAGCGCCGAGAGCGCGTACTCGCCGATCCCTTCCGCGACGATGCGGGCCCGCGGGGCGCGCAGGACGCGCGAGACGAGCGCCTTCCGGCGGACGGTCCGGCGGTCCGGCGTGCGGGTGACGGCGTACGAGGTCTCGGCGACGCCGGGCGCGCCCGGATCGACGACCTGCGTGCGGCCCACCGGTAACGTGTAGGCCCAGCGCTTGACGACCTTGGCGGCCAGCTTCCTGCGGACCGTCTCGGTCCACGAGTCGACGTGCTGAACCGTGACGACGGCGTCGTTGTCGAGCTCGGTGGCCGGCGCGGGCGAGACGCGGTCGTGGCGGTCGACGGCAATGCCCTGCTGCTTCAGCAGGCCGGCGACGTCGGCCGCGGCGGTGCGCAGCGCGTGCGGGGTCCCGTCGACGATGACGGTCACCGGGACCGCGGCCCGGTACGCGACGGTCTCGCCGTCGACGAGGGGGCTGGCGGGGTCGACGCTCAAGGCGTCTTCGGGGGAACGGATCAGGCCGCGCTCGGCGAGGAGGTCGTCGGCGGTGCCGGCGGTCGTTTCGACCGTCTCCGACAGGCCGTCGTGGACGAAGGTGATGTGCTTGGTTGGGGCCGGCGCCGCATACGCGGCGACCGTCTTGGCGACCGCGTGCGGAAGCGAACCGGTGGCGAACGGGACGAGCAGCCCTAGAGAGAGCAAGCCCGTCGCCGCGAGCGGGGATGGAAGATCGTTGCGGATCGTCCGACTCCTTTCTCGTGCGGAGGGTGCGCTCCGCCAAGGCCCGGTTGAAACCAGTCCTTCAGGCGGTTCGCACTCGACGTCGTAGCGGTGGTCGGCGAGCCCATGTACCTGACCCACGAATGGTTCAGGGGCTCGGTCGAATGCCTCCAGGACCCGACGGGTCCCGGTGAACGTCGGTAAGGTACCACGTTCGGAATGGGGGAGTCAAACGCCCAAGTCGTATGCCAGGGTGTTGCTCTGTCCACCATGCATGCGCGCGGCAGCGCACGATGATGCTGAGTCCCGGTGGCGAATAGGCGAGATTCTCTATGCGCGTCGGGTTCTTCACCGAGTGCTATCGGCCGATCGTGAACGGCGTCGTCGCGAGCATCGACGCGCTGCGCGAGGGCTTGCGCGCGCACGGCGTCGAGGTCACCATGGTCGCGCCGCATTTTCCGCATTTCGTCGACGACGCGCGCGACGTCGTGCGCGTTCCGTCGCTGCCGCTGCCGACGCCGACCGCGTACCGTTTGTGCGTGCCGTACTTGAACGCGGTCGACCGCGGCCGCGTGCGCGGCATCGATCTCGTGCACGCGCACTCGCCCTTCGTGACGGGCTGGATGGGCGCGTCGTTCGCGCGCCGCAACAACGTTCCGCTGGTGTTCACCTACCATACGCGCCTCGACGCGTACGCGCACTACGCGCCGTTCGACCGTGCGACGACCGAGCGCGCGATGGTGGAGCTGACGCGGCGCTACGCGAACGCCGCCGACGCGGTGATCGTGCCGACCGGCGCGATGGAAAGCCGCTTGCGCGAGCTCGGCGTTCGCGCGCCGATCGCCGTCGTGCCGAGCGCGATCGACGTCGAGCGTTTCGCGGCCGGCCGGCGCAGCGCGCTCGTCCGCGCGCGGCTCGGCGCCGACGGCGGCGCGCCGCTGGCGCTGGTCGTCTCGCGGCTCGGGATGGAGAAGAACGTCGAGCTGGCGCTCGACGCGCTGGCGCACTTCGCCGAGCTCCGGCTGGCGATCGTCGGCGAGGGTCCGCACCGCGCCGCGCTCGAGGAGCGCGCGCGGCGGCTGGGCGTCGCCGGGCGGGTGCGTTTCACCGGCGCGCTGGCCCGCGAGCGGCTGCCCGACGTCTACGCCTCGGCCGACGCGTTCGTCTTCCCGTCGATCACCGACACGCAGGGGCTGGTGCTGGCCGAGGCGCTCGCCGCCGGGCTGCCCGTCGTCGCGGTCGAGAGCGAGGCCTCGCGCGAGGTGCTGAGCGGGGCCGGGCGGGTCGTCCCGCCGGACGCCGCCGCCCTGGCCGGCGCGATTCGTGACGGATTGGCGACCGGTCACGACCAGAGTGCCGTACATTTGGCATTCTCGCGGTTTACCGTGGAGATGCAGACGCGGCGAATCCTCGAGCTCTACCGGGAGGTGCTGGCCGCGCGAGCAGCTTGACTTGACTCGAACACACGTTCGATATAGGATGATCGCAAGAGCCATGCCGCAGACCGCCACCCGCCACCGTTCCGCCGACGCCGCCGTCGGCCACGCCGCCGACTCCACCGGAAACGGGATCGCCTACGTCGCGATCGCGACCGGTACCGGCCGCGCCGTCGTGAAAGTCCCGTTCAGCGTCGTCCCGCTCACGGGGCTCGACGGGCGCGAGCTCGGCTACGCCGCGGTCGGCGCCGTCGCCGCGTACCTGCGCAGCCGCGGCTTCACCCGGGTCAGGATCCGGCTCGCCGACGAGATCACGGTCGACGACCTGAACGGCCGGCGCAGCGTACCGCTCGCGCTCGCGATGGCGTACGTGAAGACGCGCTGCATCCTGCACGGCTTCGCCGTCGCTCGCGTCGAACGCGGCGAACCGATTGAAACCCACGACCTCCAGACGCGCGCCCGCGCCGAGATCGCCCTCCGCACCCCCGCCGCCGCCTAGCGCACACCGCCGCGCAGGGCGGCACGGTGACACGACGGAACCCGGCTCGCCGGGCAGGGCGTTCATGCATTGCTGGAAGCCGCCCGCCGGCGATGCGCATGATCGGCGGTTCGGGTTCAACACAAGGAAGAGACGTTACGACATGCCGCACTCGACCGACGTCGCCGAGCACATCCTTCGCCGGCTGGGCCCGGTTCCGGCGATGAAGCTGCAGAAGCTCGTCTACTACTCCCAAGCGTGGTCGCTGGTGTGGGATGACCCGCTGGTGGACGACGAGATTCAAGCGTGGGCGAACGGGCCGGTCGCGCCCGAGCTCTACGATCGCCACCGCGGGCAATACATCGTCTCGACGGTCGGCGGAACCCCGTCGAAGCTCGATCAAGCGGCCCTGGAGACGATCGAGAGCGTCGTGGAGTTCTACGGCGACAAGAGCTCTCAATGGCTGTCCGAGCTGACGCACAGCGAGAGCCCGTGGCGCGAGGCACGCCGCGATCTGCCGCCCGGTGCGCCGAGCAACGCGGTCATCACCCACGCGGCGATGGCCGAGTATTACGGCGCGCTCTAGACGGCGGAATTCGGTGGGCAAGGACAAAAAGGCTTGCGCACGACGCGAGCCCTCATTCGGCAAGACGCCGAAGCTCGGCGCTCACATAGCCATCAGCAAGCAACTGAAGGTCGAGCACGAGCCGCGGTCCATCATGGACGACCGGCCGTCGTGGCGGCTCAGCAACATGCGAACGCAACCGCCGTTCGGCTGGGACTCGATTACCCGCGAGGACATGAAGCAGGTGGTCAGCCACCTCAAGAGCCTCGAGTCGATGACGTGGAGCGCGATCCTCGTCGGCGCCAAGAAGCACAACCACAACTGCGACGTCGGCGGAATGTGCAAAGAGGCTCGGGACTGTCTCGCCGGAGACTGGCAAAGGTGGCGCCGATGAAGTGCTCACCGTTCGCCTCACGAACAAGAAGGCACACGTAACGGCTTGACGGCTAGCAAGCGGAGCGCTGGGGCGCGCCGGCCCCTTTCGCTCGAAGGGCGGCTCGGGTACGGCGATCTTCCGCACGACACGGTTGAGCTCTCGCGGGCGCTGATCGGCAAGCTGCTGGTCCGAGTCCGCGAGGGGGAGACGCTGGCCGGGCGGATCGTGGAGACGGAGGCGTACTTTCCGGACGACCCGGCCTCGCACGCGTTCCGCGGGAAGACGCCGCGCAACCGGGCGATGTTCGGGCCGCCGCTGCATGCGTACGTGTACTTCATCTACGGGACGAACTGGTGCCTGAACGTGACCGCCGAGGCCGACGGCGTCGGGGCCGCGGCGCTGGTCCGGGCGCTGGAGCCGGTCGCGGGCATCGAGACGATGCGGGCGCTGCGCGCGCGGCCGGGGATCAAGGACCGCGATCTCGCGCGCGGGCCGGGCAACCTGTGCCGGGCGCTCGGGATCGGGCCGGCGTTCGACGGCGCCGATCTGAGCCGCGACCCGGCCCTGTGGCTGGCGGACGACGGCGTGGTGCTGCCGGTCGGGGTCAGCACACGGGTCGGGATCACCAAGGCGGCGCACGAGCCGCTGCGGTTCTACGCGCGGGGAAACCCGAGCGTCAGCGGACCTCGGTCCTTGTCGCCCTGACCGCCCGTGTGCTAGACTTCGTCCGTCGCGCGGTCCCGCATCGTGCGGTTTTCACGTTCCTCGGCGCTTCTGCGCCGGCGAGCGGCCCCGGCAGCCTCGCCGGTGAGCCTCGCCGCGCCGGACCGCCCCGTCTCCCCGAGGGAGCACTCCGCTGCAGTTCGACAACCGTCCCAACAACAACGGTCGCCCGGAGGGTGGAGGCCGTCGCCGCCGCTCGCGGCGCAACCGCCAGCGCTTCAACGAAGGCGCCCCCCAGCAACAGCACGACGTCTTCACCCAGCCCGAGTTTCCCCAGCCGGTCGGGCCGCCGCTGCTCTCCGCCGACCAGCTCGGCGAGATGAGCAAAGCCGAGCTGAACGAGCTCGCCAAGACGTTCGAGATCGAGAACCCGACCAAGATCAAGAAGGACGAGCTGGCCGCGCAGATCCTCGCGATCCAAGCGCAGCGCAGCGGCCTCGAGAAGGCCAACGGCGTGCTCGACATCCTGCCCGAAGGCTACGGCTTTCTGCGGCGTGAGGGCTACCTCGTCGGCGCCGAGGACATCTACATCTCGCAGTCGCAGATCAGGCGCTTCGAGCTGCGCCGCGGCGACCTGGTCGCCGGCCAGGTGCGCAAGCCGAAAGAGAACGAGAAGTACTACGGGATCGTCAAGGTCGAGACGATCAACGGCTACGCGCCCGAAACGCTGGCGAACCGGCGCGTCTTCGAGGACCTGGGCGCCGAGCCGCCGACGGAGCGCTTCGTGCTCGAGACGCGCGGCGACGTCGCGGCGCGCGCGCTCGACCTGTTCGCGCCGCTCGGCAAAGGCCAGCGCGCGCTGCTGCTCTCCCCGCCGCGCGCCAACGACGCGGCGCTGCTGGTCCGTATCGCGCGCGCGATCGAGGCCAACGACCGCGATGCGCACGTGATCGTACTGCTGATCGACGAGCGGCCGGAGTCGGTGACCCATCTGCAGCGCACGCTGGACGTCGAGGTCGTCGCGACGACGTTCGAGGAGCATCCCGACAACCACGTTACAACCGCCGAGCTCGTCTTCGAGCGCGCGAAGCGGCTGGCCGAGCTCGGACAGGACGCGGTCGTGCTGGTGTCGTCGTTCACGCGGCTGGTGCGCGCGTACGCCGCGACCTCGCACCACAAAGGAAATCCGGCGCAGATCGACGCGGGGACGCTGCAGCGGCCGAAGCGGCTGTTCGGCGCGGCGCGCGCGGTCGAGGGCGGCGGCTCGCTGACGGTCCTGGGGACCGTGAACGCCGGGACGTCGGCGCTCGACGCGCTGGTGATCGACGAGCTCTCGCCGGCGGCGAACGCCGACGTCGTGCTCGCGCGCGAGCTCGCCGAAGGGCGCGCCTATCCGCCGGTCGACCTGATGCGCAGCGGCAACTGGTACGACGAGCAGCTCTTGAGCGAGATCGCGCTGCACAAGGTCGGCGACCTGCGCCGCGCGCTGGCCGGCGTGCCGACGGTCGAGGCGTCGCAGCGGGGCTATGCGGCGCTGGCGCGCACCAAGACCAACGACGAGTTCGTCACCGCGTTCGACCTGAAGAAGGTTTAGGGGTCGCCCGGCGCTGCGGCTCCAGAAGTACCTCGCGGCCGCCGGCGTCGCGTCGCGGCGCCGGTCCGAGGAGCTGATCGTCGCCGGGCGCGTCCGCGTCGGCGGGCGCGTCGTGCGCGAGCTGGGCACGAGCGTCGAGGCCGGCGCGCGCGTCGAGGTCGACGGGCGGGTCGTCCGCCCGGCCGAGACGCACACCTACGTCGTGCTGCACAAACCGGCCGGCGTGATGACGACGATGCACGACCCCGAGGGCCGCCGCACCGTCGCCGAGATCGTCCGGCGCGCCGGCGTCACCGCGCGCGTCGTCCCCGTCGGCCGGCTGGACTACGATACCAGCGGCGTGCTGGTGCTGACCGACGACGGCGAGACGGCGAACGTCCTGACCCACCCGCGGTT
>Ga0066662_10001589_pt1 | contig 10535 bp, 9 predicted proteins | sample GraSoiAngelo_111_FD_133939 | JGI IMG/M metagenome (GOLD analysis project Ga0066662, IMG submission 133939) | Grasslands soil microbial communities from the Angelo Coastal Reserve, California, USA - 14_0903_12_40cm | ecosystem: Environmental > Terrestrial > Soil > Grasslands | place: USA... | reverse complement strand
GCTCACGCTCTTCGGCACCGAGGAGCAGAAGGAGCGCTTCCTGCGCCCGCTGCTCGACGGCGAGATCCGCAGCGCGTTCGGCATGACCGAGCCCGAGGTCGCCAGCTCCGACGCCACGAACGTCCAGCTCTCGATCGAGCGCGACGGCGACTCCTACGTGCTCAACGGGCGCAAGTGGTGGACCTCGGGCGCCATGCGCGATCGCTGCAAGGTGTTCATCGTCATGGGCAAGACCGACTTCGACGCGCCGCCGTACCGCCAGCAGTCGATGATCCTCGTCGAGCGCGACACGCCCGGGATGACGATCGTGCGCAACCTCCCGGTCTTCGGCTACACCGACCAGGAGGGCCACGCCGAGGTGCTCTTCGAGGACGTGCGCGTCCCCGCCTCGAACCTCATCGCCAACGAGGGCGACGGCTTCCTGATCTCCCAGGCGCGCCTGGGCCCCGGCCGCATCCACCATTGCATGCGCGCGATCGGCGCCGCCGAGCGGGCGCTCGAGCTGATGTGCAGGCGGGCGAGCGAGCGGGTGACGTTCGGGCGGCCGGTGGCCAGCCGGGCCAACATCCAGGACTGGGTCGCCGAGTCGCGCATCGAGATCGAGATGACCCGCCTGCTGACGATGAAGGCCGCGTGGCTGATGGACACGGTCGGCAACAAGCACGCGCGCACGGAGATCGCCGCGATCAAGGTCCAGGCGCCCAACATGGCGCTGCGGGTCATCGACCGCGCGATCCAGGTCCACGGCGGCGGCGGCGTCTCCGACGACTTCCCGCTGGCGACCATGTACGCGCACATGCGCACGCTGCGCCTCGCCGACGGGCCCGACGAGGTCCACAAGATGACGATCGCGCGCCGCGAGCTGCGCCCCTACAAGCAGGAGCCCGCCGACGAGGGGGCCGGGCTGGCCGAGGCGACGTCGCGGAGCTAGGCGCCCCGTTCCGTCCTGTCCGTCGCTTAGCGTCGCGCCGTCCCTGTAGGCCCACAGGAGGATCCCTAGTGGCAACCATCAACAAGACCGAGCTCGCGAAGGCGGTCGCCGAGGAGACCGGGCTCAGCTCCGGTCAGGCCAAGGAAGCGATCGAGGTCACCCTCGAGCGCATCGCGAACGAGCTCGGCGCCGGCAATGAAGTGGCGCTGTCGGGGTTTGGCAAGTTCGCCATCTCCGAGCGGTCGGCCCGTCAGGGCCGCAACCCGCAGACGGGCGAGACCATCCAGATCGCGGCGACCAAGGTCCCGCGCTTCTCGGCCGCCTCGCAGCTCAAGCAGGCGGTCAAGGCGTAGGCCGCTCGGCGCGCCCGTCTCAGGCGCCGGACGGGCGCGCCGGAGCTCGGCTCCGGCGCCATACCCAGGCGCTTGCCTCGTCCTCCCCTGAGGCGGTACACATCGCGCCATGGCCCTCTCCTACGCCCACGGCGCCAGCGACGTCCCGCTCCTCGGGGAGACGATCGGCGCGAACCTGTCGCGCACGGCGGCGCGCGTTCCCGACGCGCCGGCGCTGATCTCGTGCCACCAGGACCTCCGCTGGTCCTACGCCGAGCTCGACGAGGGCGTCACGCGCCTGGCGCGCGGGCTGCTCGACGCCGGCCTGCGGCCGGGAGACCGCCTGGGCATCTGGAGCCCGAACTGCGCCGAGTGGGTTCTGATCCAGTACGCGACGGCCCGCGCCGGGATCATCCTGGTCAACCTCAACCCCGCCTACCGGACCTCCGAGCTCGAGTACGCGCTGTGCCAGTCCGGTTGCCGGATGCTCGTCTGCGCGCGGGCGTTCAAGACCTCCGACTACGCGGCCATGGCCGCGGAGGTCGCGCCGAGCTGCCCGGACCTGGAGCGCCTCGTGCTGCTCGACTCGCCGGAGTGGGACGAGCTGGCCGCGGGGGGCGAGGCCGAGCTGCCCCCGCTGGACATGGACGACCCGATCAACATCCAGTACACGAGCGGCACGACCGGCAACCCGAAGGGCGCGACGCTCAGCCACCACAACATCCTCAACAACGGGCACTTCATCGCGCGCATCCTCGGCTACGGCGAGGCCGACCGCGTCTGCATCCCGGTGCCGTTCTACCACTGCTTCGGCATGGTCATCGGCAACCTCGGGTGCACCTCCTCAGGCGCGTGCATGGTCATCCCGGCGCCCGCCTTCGAGCCCGAGGCGACGCTCGAGGCGGTGCAGGACGAGCGGTGTACGAGCCTGTACGGCGGGCCGCCGATGTTCATCGCCCAGCTCGACCACCCCCGCTTCGGCGAGTTCGACCTGTCCAGCCTGCGCACCGGCGTGATGGCCGGCTCGCCGTGCCCGATCGAGGTCATGCGCAAGGTCATCGACCGCATGAACATGGGCGAGGTGACGATCTGCTACGGCATGACGGAGACCTCCCCGGTGTCGACGCAGACGCGCGCCGACGACCCCCTCGAGCGTCGCGTCGGCACGGTGGGGCGCGTGCACCCGCACGTCGAGGTGCGCATCGTGGACCCGGCCACCGGCCGCACGGTCGAGCGCGGCGAGCAGGGCGAGGTCCTCACCCGCGGCTACAGCGTCATGCTCGGCTACTGGAACGAGCCCGGGAAGACCGCCGAGGCGATCGATCGCGGCCGCTGGATGCACACCGGCGACCTGGGCACGATGGACGAACAGGGCTACGTCAAGATCACCGGCCGGATCAAGGACATGGTGATCCGCGGCGGGGAGAACCTGTACCCGCGGGAGATCGAGGAGTTCCTCTACGGCCACCCCGACATCTCCGACGTGCAGGTCGTGGGCGTCCCCGACGAGCGCTATGGCGAGGAGCTCGCCGCCTTCGTGATCCTGCGCGAGGGCGCAAGCGGCGACGAGGACGCGATCCGCGGGTTCTGCGACGGGCGGATCGCGCGCCACAAGGTTCCGCGCTACATCCGGTTCGTCGACGCCTTCCCGATGACGGTCACCGGCAAGGTCCAGAAGTTCCGGCTGCGCGACCAGGCCATCGAGGAGCTCGGGCTCCACGACGCGGCCGAGATCGCGACGGCCTAGGAGACCGGGGCGTTCCCGAACAGCGTGTTGAGGTCGACGCCGCCCGGCGGCGCGGCGATGTGGACGGCCGGTCGAACGCGCTCAACCGCGTGTCCCGAGCTCGTGGTCGTCGAGGTCGGGTCGTCGCAGTGCCGAGGTTCCGGCCCAGGCACCCGGCGAGCGTCGCGGGAATCTGCAGCCGGAAGCGGACGGCGCCGGTGCCCACCGCGACCGTACCCTCCGCGGCAGGCGCCATGTCCGTGAGCGAACCACCCCAGCGCGTCCTCGAGCGCCTGCACGCCGCGCAGGGGGCGTTCTACGCGGGCGGCGACGCGGGCCCGTTGCGCGAGGTGCTCACCGAGGACGTCGAGTGGCACGTCCCGGGCCGCAACGCCATCGCCGGCGACTACCGCGGCTTCGAGCAGGTGCTGGCCTACTTCGCGCGCCGCCGCGACCTCGCGGACCGCACGTTCCGCCTGCATCCGGGTGAGGTGCTCACCGGGCCGGGCGAGCACGTGGCGGTCCTCACCGACGGCACGGCCACGATCGGCGGCCGCGACCGGCGCTGGTCGACCGTGGGCCTCTACCGCCTTCGCGCCGGCCGCGTCGCGGCGTGCTGGCTGCTGCCGCTCGACCCGGACGCGTTCGACGAGATCTGGGGCGCTACTGGCGGTGGTCCCTGAGACCGCCCCGGTCGGGCAGCGCCCGGTCGAGGGCGCGGCACGCGGCGGTCAGCGAGCCCAGGGCGGCCGCCAGGCCGGCGGGCCCGCCGCGGGTGGCCGCGATGACCCCGAGGGCGATCGCCAGCGAGGCCGAGGGCATCGGCGCCCACGGCAGGCGCCCGCCGCGCGGGCGCGGGTGCACGAGGAGCAGCACGGGCGCATTGTCTCACGCCGCCACGGGCGTCCGGCGCCGCGACGCGATCCGCGCGGTAGGCGTTCACGCCTGGCGCGACAGGCCGCGTGCCGCGAGCGCGGCGTCGCCGTCGGGGAAGACCTCGAGCCGCGCGATCAGGCCGTCGCGCAGGTCGATGGCGAGCCCGTAGTCGACCGTGAACTCGCCGCTGCCCATCGCCGACGAGAGCTCGGCCCACGTGCGGCACTGCGTCACGACGACGCCGTCGCGGCTCGCGAGCACCTCGAGCTCCTCGTTGATCTCCTCGACGTTGTCGAAGATCCCGCCGTAGTAGGCCCGGATCGCCTCGATGCCGTGGTAGGAGCCGAAGCCGGTGGGCCGGCGATCCACCACGACGGCATCGGGCGCGTAGTGGGCGAGCATGCCCTCGACGTCGCGCCGGCAGAACGCCGCGTTGTTGCCGAGCACGACGCCGGTGTCGGGGGTGGGCACGGCGAGAGGCTACGCGAGCTCCGCGACAGCTTCGGGAGCGGCGCCACGACGGCCGCCGAGGAGCCGGACGGTGGCGACCGCGCCGGCCAGCGCGACGCCGGTGCCCGCGATCAGCGCCGTGTGCAGGCCGTCGACGTACGAGCTCGCCGATCCGTGCCCGAGTGCCGCGCTCGCCGGCACCATCGCGCCGAAAGCGGCGACGCCGACAGCGATGCCCGCCTGGCGGAACGTGTCGTGCACCCCGGCGGCCACGCCGCTCATGTGCGGCGGCACGGACCCGAGCGCCATCCCGCTGACCGTCGGGTTGATGATCCCGGTGCCGATGCTGGCCAGCAGGAAGCCCGGCTCGAGCGCGATCCACGAGGAGTCCGTCCCGGCCGTCAGCATGAACGCCATGCCGGCGGCGACGAGCACCAGGCCGAGGCCGACAAGCCGGACGGCCGGCACGCGCTCGCCGAACTGCGCGCTCGCGCCCGAGACGACGAACATGGCCACCGTGCCGGGCACGTAGACCAGGCCCGCCTCGATCGGCGAGAGCCCGAGGATCTCCTGCAGGTACAGCGTCGTGTAGAGGAACAGCGCGAAGAACGAGGCGGAGATGGCGAAGACCGCCGCCTGCGCCGCCGTGAAGGAGCGGTTGCGGAACAGCCCCAGCGGGAGCATCGGCTCGCGCACGCGCCGCTGGACGATCACGAAGGCGGCGAGCAGCCCGCCAGCGGCGACGAGGGACCCGGTGATGTGCGCGCTCGACCAGCCGTCCTCGTTGCCGCGCAGCAGCGCGAAGACGAGCAGGAACAGCCCGGCGCTCAGCGTGAGCTGGCCGGGCCAGTCGAGGCCGCGCGCGTTGTCGTCGCGCGACTCGCGCACCCACGCGCGGATCGCGGCCAGCGCGAGGATCCCGAGCGGGACGTTGACGAAGAACACGGCCCGCCAACCGAAGCCGCTCGTCAGGGCACCGCCGGCCAGCGGCCCGATGGCGAACGCCGCGCCGATCGTCGCGCCGTAGATCGCCAGGGCGGTCATGCGTTCCTTGGCGGCCGGGAAGGCGTCGGCCAGGATCGCCAGGGAGCCGGCGAAGAGGATCGCGGCCCCGATGCCCTGCACGGCCCGGGCGGCGTCGAGCACGCCGATGCTGCCGGCCATCGCGCAGGCGAGCGAGGAGGCCGTGAAGACGCCCATGCCCACGGCGAACACCCTCCGGCGCCCGAGTCGATCCGAGACCGAGCCGGCCGTGAGGACGACCGAGGCGAGCGCGACGGTGTAGGCGTCGACGACCCACTGCAGGCCGCTCAGCCCGGAGTGCAGGTCGGACGCGATATGGCCGAGCGCAGTGTTGACCACCGCGATGTCGAGCATGAGCATCGCGGTCGCCAGGCACACGACGGCAAGCGTCCCGTTCTTTTGCGTCTTGGTCATAGAGCGACCGTAAGCGCGCGGATGCGGAGCGTCGTCCGCCGCGGCGACGATCTCGCATCCGCCTCGCGGACGACGTAGGGGCCTCGTCCGCGAGGGGCTCGTCGAGGCGCACGGCATCCTCTTCAACCTCTGGAGCCACGGCCACTTCGACCTCGCGGCCTATGACGCGTTCCTGGCCGGGACGCTCGAGGACCCCGAGCTCTCCGACGCCGACATGGAGGCCGCGCCGGAGCGCCTTCAGCCCCGCGCCATGAGCCGCCTGGCGACCATGAGCTGCATGGCCCGCGGCGCGAAGCGGTTGGGCCCGAAGGCGAGGCGCACCAGCGGCGAGCCGGGGATCAGGGCGCGCTTGCCCCTGGCGGCGGCGCGCAGGCTGTCGCGCGCGACGCGCTCGGGCGTCACGAACACGACCTTGGGGAGCTTCTCGGCGAAGTAGCCGGCGTCGGAGGCCTCCTGGAAGCCGCTGGGCACCGGGCCGGGCAGGACGGCGGTCACGGTGACGCCCGTGCCCTTCAGCTCGGCGTGCAGGCCGGCGGAGTGGTACTCGACGAAGGCCTTGGCCGCCGCGTAGTCGGCGTTGTAGGGCAACGGCTGCAGGCCCGCGGTGGAGGAGAGGTTGATCACCGCGCCGCGGCCGCGCTCGACCATCGCCGGCACGTAGCGCCCGTCGAGGTCGACCACCGCCTCGACGAGCAGGCGCACCTGCTCGATCGAGCGCTCCCGCGCGGTCTCGACGAACGGCTCGTAGACGCCCCAGCCGGCCGCGTTGACGAGGATGTCGATCTCGGTCCCGAGGCGCTCGACGTCGGCGGCCATGCGGTCGCGCTCGGCAGCGTCGGCGAGGTCGGCCGGCACCGCCGCCGCGCGCACGCCGTGCTCTTCGGCGAGCTCGCGCGCGACGGCCTCCAGCCGCTCGCGCCCGCGGGCGACGAGGATCAGCTGATGGCCCGCCTCGGCGAGCTGCACGGCGATCGCGCGGCCGATGCCGGACGAGGCGCCGGTGACGAGGGCGGCGGAGTGCTCGGCGGGCGCGGGAAGGGGCATGCGGTGGAATCATGCACGCCCGGCGACCGAGGTAATCTCTTCACATCATGGTGGTACATGGATCCGTGTCATCTTCCCCCGGCGAGAGCCGCGCGCTCGCGCGGCTGACCTTCGAGGAGCTGGGGCGCGGCCCCGGCGGCATCTGGGCGATCCACCGGGGCATCGCCGAGCGCGCCTTCCGCGCGGTCGGCCCCGGCGCCCGGGTGGTCCAGGTCACGCACGATGCGATCGCCGGCGCCGTCTACGACAGCCTGCGCGGAGCGACGTCGCTGGTCGGGCGCGGCGTGGCGGCGGGCGTGCCGGCGCGGGTGATCTCCACGACCCCCGGGGGCAGCGCGGTCGTGGGGGCGATCAACGGGCTGATCGGCGACGTGCTCGAGCGCGAGGGCAGCGAGCTGCACCAGCCGATGGCCGTCCGCGTCGGCGGCGAGCCCGTCGCCATCACGCCCGACGGCCTGGCCGGCGCGTTCCCGCACGCGCGCCCGCGCCTCGTGGTGTTCCTCCACGGCCTGATGGAGACCGAGTTCAGCTGGCGCCTCGGCGGCGGCGAGCCCTACGGGGACCGCCTCGCCCGCGACCTCGAGTGCACGCCCCTGTACGTCCGCTACAACAGCGGCCGCCACATCTCCGAGAACGGCCGCTCCCTCGACGACCTCATGGAGGACCTCGTGGCCAACTGGCCCGTCGAGGTCTCCGAGATCGCCCTGGTCGGCCACTCCATGGGAGGGCTGGTCGCCCGCAGCGCCTGCCATCAGGCCTACGGCGACGAGGCGGTGTGGGTCCGCCGCGTCCGTCACGTCGTCTCCCTCGGCTCGCCGCACATGGGCGCGCCGCTCGCGCAGGCCGTCCACTGGGCCAGCGCCGGCCTCCACATGCTGCCCGAGACGCGCCCGCTCAGCTCGTTCCTGCGCCGGCGCAGCTCCGGCATCCGCGACCTGCGCCAGGGCTCGCTCGTCGACGAGGACTGGGACGGGCGCGAGCCGGCCGCGCTGCGCGCGGCGGCGTGCGCCGAGGTCCCCCTGCTCGAGGGCGCGACCCACTGCTTCGTCACGGCGACGCTCACGAGCGACCCCGCCCATCCGCTCGGGCGGCTGATCGGGGACATGCTCGTGCTCGTGCCCAGCGGCTCGGGGCGCAGCCGCACACGCCGCCTCGGCTTCAAGGACGAGGACGGGCTCCACGTCGGCGGGGCGACGCACTTCGCCCTGCTCAACCACCCGAAGGTCTACGAGCGCCTGCTGGCGTGGCTGTCGGTCACGCCCCGCCGGCAGCTGCCGCGAGGCGCCTGAACCGCGCAGAATCGGCGCGTCTCGACTGCACGCCCGCGTACAGTGCACGCGCATGTGGGGGGTCAGATTCACCGCTGGCGCGGTCACGCTCGCACTCGTCTCCGTCTCCGCTGCCGGGTCGGCCCAGGCCTTCGATGCGCACGGCAGCGTCGAGCAGGTCTACGCGACGGGGCTGCCGGCCTCGGCTTCGGCGTCGCTGCTGGATCCGCGCGGCCGCACCGTGGCCACGCAGCCGGCCAACACGCTCGGCGGCGTCCTGTTCCGCAACGTCAGGCCGGGGAGCGGATACCGCGTCCGCCTCGCGCAGACCGGGGAGGCCTCCGGGCCGCTGACCGTGCTGACCACGGGGTCGGCCCCGCCGAGCACCGACGTCTACAACCAGTCGATCGCGCCCCAGGGGTATCAGTACCTGACCACGCGCGACGGGACCAAGCTGGCCATCGACGTCCACCCGCCGCAGGACCTCACCACCGCGGGCGGCTTCACGCTGCCGATCCCGCCGCCGTCGAGCCCCTCGCCGACGCTGATCGAGTACTCGGGCTACGGCTACGCCGATCCGGCCGGCCCGCAGAACGGCATCGCGATCCTCGCCAATCTCATGGGCTTCACCGTCGTCGACGTGAACATGCGCGGCACGGGCTGCTCGGGCGGGGCGTTCGACTTCTTCGAGCCGCTGCAGAACCTCGACGGCTACGACGTCGTCGAGACGATCGCGCGCCAGCCGTGGGTCCTCGACCACAAGGTGGGGATGATGGGGATCTCCTACGGCGGGATCAGCCAGCTCTTCACGGCCCAGACCCAGCCGCCGAGCCTGGCCGCGATCTCGCCGCTGTCGGTCATCGACGCCACCGAGACCACGCTGTATCCGGGCGGCATCCTCAACACCGGCTTCGCCGTCGACTGGGCCAAGGAGCGCGTCCACGACGCGATGCCGGCCGGGCCGAACAGCGGTCAGGCGTGGGCGTACCAGCGCGTCCAGCAGGGCGACCAGACGTGCAGGGACGACCAGGTCCTGCACGGGGAGGCCGCGGATCTCCTGGCCAAGATCCGCCAGAACAACCACTACGTGCCGTCGGTGGCCGACCCGCTGGCGCCGGTGACCTTCGTCGACAAGATCAAGGTCCCGGTCTACATGGCCTGCCAGTTCACCGACGAGCAGACCGGCGGCCACTGCCCGACGCTCGCCGCGCGCTTCACGGGCACCGACCGCAAGTGGTTCACGTTCACGAACGGCACGCACGTCGACTCCCTCGACCCGGCGACCTACAACCGATGGTGCGACTTCCTCTCGCTCTACGTCGCCCACCAGGCGCCGTCGACGATGTGCGCGTCGAGCCGGCTCGGGGCGCCGGTCGTCTATCAGGAGGCGATGGGCATCTCGGGCGTGAGCATGCCGCCCGACCCGATCCAGCAGGAGCCGAGCTACCAGGCGGCGCTCGACGCCTTCGACGCGCTCCCGCAGGTGCGGGTCCTGTTCGACAACGGCGCGGGCGGCAACAACCCGGGGGAGCCGCTGCCCGGCTTCGAGCAGTCCTTCCCGCGCTGGCCGATCCCGGGGACCCAGGCCCGGACGTGGTACGTGGGCCCCGGCCGGACGCTGGGCGACCGCCGGGCCTCGCGCTCGGGCTCGAACGCCTTCACCTGGAACGCGAAGGCGCGGCCGCTGACCGACTTCACCGGCGACACGGCGGGCGGGACCAACGGCCTGTGGACGGCGACGCCGCCGTACAAGTGGCTCGAGCCGCCGAAGGGCGGCGCGGTGTCCTACCTCACCGCGCCGCTGAGCAGCGACACGGTCGTCGTCGGCGCCGGCGCCCTGCATCTCTGGGTGCGGTCCTCGACACACGACGTGGACCTGCAGGCGACGATCAGCGAGGTGCGGCCCGACGGCAAGGAGGTCTTCGTCCAGAACGCCTGGCTGCGGGCGAGCGACCGCAAGCTCGACCGGCGCAAGAGCACGGTCCTCGAGCCCTGGCCGAGCGGGCGCCTCTCCGACGTGCGGCCGATGCCGCGCCGGCGCTACGCCCAGGTGACGATGCCGCTCTACTACGAGGGCCACGCCTACCGCGCCGGCTCGCGCATCCGCGTCACGGTCACCGCGCCCAACGGCGACCAGCCGATCTGGTCGTTCAGCGAGACGACGCCCTCGTCGACGCCGAAGGTCTCGCTCGCGTACTCGCGATCCCGGCCCTCGCGGCTGATCCTCCCGATCGTGCCCGGCGTGAAGGTGCCGAACGGCCTGCCGCCCTGCCCGGGGCTGCGCGGCGAGCCGTGCCGGACCTACCAGCCCGCTAACTGACGAAGGCGAGCGTGCGGCGCCAGGCGTCGTCGCTCGCGTCCGCGAACTGCTCCTGCTTGCGGTCGAAGAAGGAGTGCGGCGCACCCTCGTAGACGACGACCTCGTGCTCGACGCCGGCGTCGGCCAGCGCGCGGTCGAGCGCGTCGACGTC
>Ga0066662_10001587_pt1 | contig 10537 bp, 9 predicted proteins | sample GraSoiAngelo_111_FD_133939 | JGI IMG/M metagenome (GOLD analysis project Ga0066662, IMG submission 133939) | Grasslands soil microbial communities from the Angelo Coastal Reserve, California, USA - 14_0903_12_40cm | ecosystem: Environmental > Terrestrial > Soil > Grasslands | place: USA... | reverse complement strand
CTGCCAGGTGGTGTAGAGCGACTTCGAGCCCGGCAGGTGGTCGAGCATGGCGGGCTCGAGGCCGTGGACGAGCTTCTTCGGCTCGCCCTGCCGGGGGATCAGGTAGTAGCAGCGGCGGGTGACCAGCTTGCCCTCGCCGGCAAGGCCGAGGAGGTCGAGCCCGATGGGATCGTTGAGCTGGAAGCAGGCGAAGAACCAGCCGTCGAGGCCGGCCTCGGCCAGGGCGGACTGAATGGCGGGGATCCGTTCGGCCAGCATGGCACCTCCCTTTCGAGGGCTGGATCGTATCAGACCGCCCGGACGGCGGGCCCGCGGGTTCCGGGGAGAGGCAACGGCGCGCGATTTCTCCTAGAATCTGCACTCTGGAATCTGCACCAGATTCCGGGGACACCAGAGAAAGGCAGGGACCGACATCATGACAGCCATCCGTCGCGCGGCACTGTCTGCGCTCGTTTTCGCCCTGTTCCTTGCCCCGGCCCTCCACGCCGCCGGCGAAGGCAGGGTCGTGGCCACGGTGGTGGACGAGACGAACACGCCGGTCGAGGGCGCCAAGGCCACGCTCACCCGGGCCGGCACCGGCTACAAGCTGGAGAAGGTCAGCGACAAGAAGGGGCAGTTCATGCTCCTCATCCTGGACGCCACCCAGGAGTACCAGCTCCGGGTGGAAAAGCCCGGGTACAAGCCCTACGAGGGGCCGTTGAAGCCCAAGATCGAGGACACGCTGCGCCTCACCTTCACCCTGGCCAAGGCCGTGGAGGCCCCGGCCGCCGCGGCGGCGACCAAAGAGATGTCGGGCAACGACAAGGCCATCCTCGCCTACAACGAGGGGGTGAGCCTGCTGAAGGCCAACGACCTCGCCGGCGCGGCGCCGAAGTTCGAGCAGGCGGCCGCCCTGAATCCCCAACTGGCCGAGGCCCAGGGCGCCCTCGCCGATCTCTACCTGGAGCTGGGCCGCACCCCCGAGGCGCTGGCCGCGGCCGACCGCTTCCTGGCGCTGAAGCCGAACGACCCCCGGGGCTTGCGGGCGCGCTACGACGCCCTCAAGGCCGCGCACGACGGCGAGAAGGCCCAGGCCACCCTGGAGGCCCTGGCGGCGGCGGACCCGAAGGGCGAGGGCACGGCCGTCCGCTACTTCAACGAGGGCGCCGAGCTGACCCGGACGGGCAAGTTCGACGAGGCCGCCGCGTGGTTCGAAAAGGTGGTCGAGATCGCCCCCGCCGAGCCCAAGTTCGCCAAGGCCCATTACGTCCTGGGCCTGACCCTGGCCAAGGACGAGAAGGACGCGGCGAAGAAGGCCCGGGCGAAAGAGCAGCTCCAGACCTTCCTGCAGATGGCCCCCAACGATCCGGACGCGGGGACGGCGAAGCAGCTCCTGGACTATCTGAAGTAGCTACACCGGCAGCCGCAGCAGGGCCTCGCAGCCGGGCTCGGGGGTACGGTTCTCCAGGGTGAGAGTGCCGCCATGGGCTTCGGCGATCTGCCGGGAGAGGGCGAGGCCGATGCCCGTCCCTCCCGGCTTCGTGGTGTAGAAGGGGACGAAGAGGTTCTCGGTGTTCGAGAGGCCGGGGCCCTCGTCCTCCACCCGCACCTCGACGTGCGTGCCGTTCGTCCGCCAGCCCACCCCCACGCCGCCGCCGGTCAGCAGCGCGGCGTCCACGGCGTTGCGGATCAGGTTGATGAGGAGCTGCTCGATCTGGTCCGGGTCCGCCTTCAGCGTCACCTCGGGGCCGCGCTCGACGAACACGGGGAGGCGCGTCTCCAGGGCGGCGGTGCGCTGGATGAGCCGCGACAGCTCGCAGGGGGCGCGGCGCGGCGGCGGCAGGCGGGCGAGGCGGGCATAGGCCGCCATGAAACGGATCAGCGCCTCCGCGCGGTTGCCGATCACCTCCAGGCCGCGCTCCATGTCCTCCCGCCAGTCCTCGGGCGGCGGCTCGCGGGTCAGCAGGGTGGCGAGCGTCGAGGCCATGGAGTGGATGGGCGCCAGCGAGTTGTTGAGCTCGTGGCCGAGCACCCGGATGAGGCGCTTCCAGGCCTGGCGCTCCTCCTCGCGCAGGGTGCGGGAGAGGTCGGAGATCACCAGCAGGCGGTGCGGCAGGCCCCCCTCGCGGAAGCTGCTGCGCCGCACCTCCCAGCGCCCCGGTCCGCTGGCGAAGGTGCGCGAGAGGATGGGCGGGATCTCGCCCTCCAGCAGGTCCGCGAGCCCCAGCTCCTCCTCCGTCCGGCCGCGCAGCCGCTCGCCGCGCTCGCCCAGCAGGCGCTCGCCGGCGCGGTTGACCAGCCGCAGCTTGCCGGAGTCGTCGAAGGCGAAGACGGCGACGTCCACCTCCTCGACCACGCGGTGAAGCAGGGCCGCCGCCTCCACCGCCCCCAGCCGCTGCTCGCGCAGCACCTCGCCGATGGCGTTGACCTCGTGCACCACCTGCGACAGGGCGTCCTCCTCCTGGAGCGGCCGGGCGCGCAGGGAGAAGTCCCCCTCGCGCAGCGCCGAGAGGAGGTTGGCCAGGGTCTGGAGCGGCCGCACCACCCGGTCGCGCAGCTTGAGCGCCAGCCACCCCCAGAAGAAGACGACGAACAGGGTCACCGTCCAGCGCAGCTTGAGGCTGTGGGCGTCGTACCAGACGAAGATCAGCGAGAGGACGGCGCCGGGCAGGCCGGTGCCGAGCGCCAGGAGGAGGACGCGGTCCTCGAAGGCGAGGGCCGCCCGCCGGGGGCGCCGGAACAGGCCGCGGAAGGCGACGCGGCGGCTCCGCGCCCGGGCGGCCGGCGCCGGCTGCGGCGCCGCCGGCTTCGCCAGCTCAGAGGCCATGCTTCTCCAGCCGGCGGTAGAGGGCGCTGCGCGAGAGCCCCAGCGCCTGCGCCGCCTGGCTGACGTTGCCGTAGCGGGCGAGCGCCTTCTGGATGAGCACCTTCTCCACGTCCTCCAGGGTGAGGTCCTCCAGGCGCGGTTGCGGGGGCGGGGCCGCCGCGGTCTGCAGCCCCAGGTCCTGGACGCCCACCCAATCCCCGCGCCCCATCAGCACTCCGCGCTCCACCGCGTGGTCGAGCTCGCGCACGTTGCCCGGCCAGGGGTGGGCCAGCAGGGCGGCGCGCGCGCTCTCCTCGAAGCCGCGGAACGACTTGCGGTAGCTCAGGGCGTGCTGGCCGAGGAAGTGCCGGGCGAGGGGGAGGATGTCCGCCTGGCGCTCGCGCAGGGGCGGCAGGCGGATCTCCACCGTGTTGAGGCGGAACAGGAGGTCCTGGCGGAAGCGGCCGGCGGCCACCTCCTCCCGCAGGTCGGCGTTGGTGGCGGAGATGACGCGCACGTTGGCGGTGCGGGTCTTCGACGATCCCAGGCGCTCGAACTCGCCGGTCTCCAGCACCCGCAGGAGCTTGGCCTGCTGGCCGAGCGAGATGTTGGCGATCTCGTCGAGGAAGAGGGTGCCGCCGTCGGCCAGCTCGAAGCGGCCCACGCGGTCGGTCTTGGCGTCGGTGAAGGCGCCGCGGACGTGGCCGAAGAGCTCGCTCTCGAACACCGCCTCCGAGAGGCCGCCGGTGTTCACCGTCACCATGGGGACGTCGGCCCGGGGCGAGACGGCGTGGAGGGCGCGGGCGACCACCCCCTTGCCGGTGCCGTTCTCGCCGGTGATGAGGACGTTGGCCTCCGACGGGCCGACGCGGGCGATGAGCTCCAGCACCGGCCGCATCTCGGCCGACTCGGCGATGAGGGTGCGGTCGGCCGGACCGCGCAGCAGCTCGTTCTCCGCCTCCAGCCGCTCGCCGCGGCGCAGGGCCCGGCGCAGGTCGGTCTGGTTGCGCAGGACGGAGACCAGGCGGGCGTTGTCCCACGGCTTCTCGACGAAGTCGCGGGCGCCCTGGCGCATGGCCTCGACCGCCAGGCCGACGTTGGCCCAGGCGGTCATCACCACCACGGGGAGCGTGCCGTCGAGGGCGCGCAGGCGGGCGAGCAGGTCGAGCCCCTCGCGGCCGGAGGTGGTGTCGCGGGAGTAGTTGAGGTCCATCAGCACGGCGTCCAGCTCGCGGCGGGTGACGGCCTGGAGGACCTCCGCCGGCGAGGCCGCGGTCGCGGTGTCGAACCCCTCGGCCTTGAGCAGCAGCCGCAACGCCTCGCGGACCTCCAGCAGGTCGTCGGCGATCAGCACGCAGGGCTTGGGGGAAAGCGCGTTCATGGTGAAGAAGTATAGAACCCTCACCACCATGGCCCCTTCCCCTTCTCCCAGGCGATCCGACGGATCGGTCCAATCGGACCGATCCGTCGGATTTGGGTGGGACCAGGAGAGGGGGAGGGGAGGGGGTAAGGGCAAAAAAAGGGCTGCCGCGATCGGGGCGGCAGCCTTCAAAGGCGCGCGAACATCACCCGCGCACGCTGCGCGGGGTACCTATTTCCTGTCTAGACCACTTCGAATCCGCTCTGCTTGAGCTCCCGTTTCTCGATCTCGCGCTGCACCCCCGTCTCCTCCTCCACCACGCGGCCGTCGAAGAGGTGGATGGTGCGCTGGGCGTAGCGGGCGAAGCGCGGGTCGTGGGTGACCATGCAGATCGTCGCCCCCTCCTTGTGCAGCTCCTCCAGCAGCTCCATCACCGACTCGCTGTTGCGCGAGTCGAGGTTGCCGGTGGGCTCGTCGGCGAGCAGGATCGACGGCTTGCCGACCACCGCGCGGGCCACGGCCACGCGCTGCTGCTGGCCGCCGGAGAGCTGCGAGGGGTAGTGCTTCATGCGGTGCGACATGCCCACCCGCTCGAGGGCCGCCTGCACCCGCTCCCGCCGCTCCTTGGCGGCCATGCCGCGGTAGGTCAGGGGGAGCTCGACGTTCTCGTACACCGTGAGGTCGCCGATCAGGTTGAAGGCCTGGAAGATGAAGCCGATCTCCCGGTTGCGGATGCGCGCCCGCTCGGAGAAGGAGAGGTCGGCCACCTGCTTGCCGTTGAGCTGGTACTTGCCGTCGCTCGGCGTGTCCAGCAGGCCCAGGATGGAGAGCAGGGTGGTCTTGCCGCAGCCCGAGGGCCCGGCGATCGAGACGTACTCCCCGTTGCGGATCTCCATGTGAATGCCGGACAGCGCGTGGGTCTCGACCTCGTCGGTCAGGAAAACCTTGGTGACGCCGTCGAGGCTGATCAGCGCTTCGGAATTTGTGCTCATCGATTCCCCCTTGATGCCAGCCGCCGGAGACGGACGGCGAGAACGCGTTTTCAGTTCAACCTGATCTTGTTGTAGCCGTCCTGTGCCGAGGTGTCCGACAGGATCACCTTGTCGCCGACCTGCAGGCCCTTGACGATCTCCACCGTGTTGACGGAGACGCGCCCCAGCTCCACCGGCACCCGCTCCGCCCGCTTGCCGTCCTCGGTCAGCCTGAACATCTCGATCTTGCTGTTGGCCTGGCCGTAGGCGGGCCGGCTGACGTAGAGCACGTCCTTCAGCCGCTCGATCTCGATGGTGCCGTCGACCGAGATGTCCGGCCGGGCGCCCTGGGGCAACGACCCCTCCAGGGCCACGTCCACGATCACCGTGCCGTCCACCGCCGAGGGGGCGACCCGGAGCACCCGTCCGGGCACGATGCCGTTGCGGGTGTCGATCGAGGCCGTCTGGCCCACCAGCACGTCCTTGGCCTGCACCTCGGGGACGTGCAGCTCGGCCTTCAGGTTCTCCGGCCGGGCGACCCGCGCCAGGACCGTGCCCGGCGTCACCCGCTGGCCGACCTTCACGGACAGCTCCTGGAGCACGCCGTTGATCCCGGCCCGCACCTTGAGGGACTCCACCTGCCGCCGCTTCAGCTCGTAGGTGCCGCGCATCTGGTCCACCCGCGCCCGCTGGGCGGCGAGCTGGGCCTCCGTCGAGCGCCGGCTCTGCTGGTAGCGGTCGACCTCGGTCTTCGCCTGCTTGACGAGCTGGTCGGACTTGAGGCGCGACAGCTTGAAGTTCAGCTCGGGGATCAGCCCGTCCTTGGCCAGCCGCTCGTCGGCCTCCACCTGCAGCTTCGCCTGGTCGCTCGCCGACTGCGCCGCGGTGACCGACGCCTGCTGGGCCAGGAGGTCGCTCTCCAGCTTGGCCTTCAGGGTGTCGTAGTCGGCCTGCGCCGCCTTGAGCTGCGACTCGGCCTCCACGGCGCTCTGCTCCACCGCCGGATCGACCATCTCCAGGAGGATCGTGTCCTCCTTCACCTGCACGCCCGGCAGCGCCGGGATGCGCTCGACGCGGCCGTCGACCGGCGCCGAGATCCAGCGCACGTCCACCGGCACCAGGGTGCCGGGGCCGCGCACCTGCCGCACCATCTCCCCGCGCTTGACCTGGTCGATCAGCAGGGTCTCCGCCGCCACCGTCGGCGCCGCCGGCTCCAGCCGCCGCAGGAAGACGGTGACCAGCAGGACCACCGCGATCCCCGCCACGATGAGGGCCGTGCGCCGCAGCCGGCGCTTCTGTGCTTGTCCAGTGCGTGGTACGTCCATTCCCATAGCGTTTCCCCCGTCCACAGTACGCATCGCCCGTGCCAAGGTTGCAGCCGGCGTAAGTGCTTGCAGCGCCGAATTTTAAGTGTTCTTTCACGGGCCAGCTCTGTCCGCTCGCGGGAATCGACCGTCCCAAAAGCGGACACTGTGCTAGCCTTTGAAAAGAGCCTATGAGCGCCGAACAGCATCGCCGGTTCGCTCCCGCCGTCCTCGGTTTCGCCGTGCTCACGGTGAGCGACAGCCGCGGTCCTGAGGAAGACGTCGGCGGTCGTACGATCCGCGAGATGGCGACCGCGGCCGGCCACCGCATCGAGGATTCTACGCTCGTTCGCGACGACGTGGCCGCCATCCGCGCCGCGCTGCGGGGGATGCTGGCCCGCCCCGGGGTCGACGTGGTGGTGGCCACCGGCGGCACCGGCTTCTCGCCCCGCGACCTGACGCTGGAGGCGGTGGCGCCCCTGTTCGACCGTCCGATCGAGGGGTTCGGCGAGCTGTTCCGGATGCTCTCCCACGCTCAGGTAGGTGCCGCAGCCATGCTCAGCCGAGCCGCCGCCGGCCTGATCGGCGGCCGCGCGGTGTTCCTCCTCCCCGGCTCGCCGAAGGCGGTGACGCTGGCCATGGAGGCGCTGATCCTGCCCGAGGCGGGCCACCTGCTGAGCCAGGCGCGGCGGCCCACCTCCCCCTGAGGGGCTCTACACTCTTCGTCCTCTGATCATCCGCCAGAGGATCAGAAAGATGATCGAGCCCAGGACGGCGATGAAGAAGCTCCGCAGGTCGAAGCCGGAGATCCCCCCGAAGCCGAGCAGGGTGGCGAGCCAGCCGCCCAGCACCGCGCCGATGATGCCGATGATGATGGTGATGATGCAGCCGCCCGGATCCCGCCCCGGCATCAGGAACTTGGCCACGGCTCCGGCGATCAGTCCGAACACGATCCACGACAGAAGCCCCATCGCCTGCATGTCCGTTCTCCTTTCTCGTCCGACGTAGAATGTCCCCGCCATGGCCGAGACGAGCCCGATTTCCCACCCCAGCGCCCGCCCCAGCGCCCGCCCCCGTCTGTTCCTGATCGACGGGTACTCGAACATCTTCCGCGCTTTCTATGCCATCCGCAACCTCTCCACCTCGCGGGGCGAGCCGACCAACGCCGTCTACGGCTTCGTCACCATGCTGCGCAAGCTGCTGCGCGAGGAGAACCCGGAGCTGGTGGGGGTGGCGCTCGACGTGGGCAAGACCTTCAGGAGCGAGAAGTACGAGGACTACAAGGCCAACCGCCGCCCCATGCCCGAGGACCTGGCGAGCCAGCTCCCCTGGATCCGCCGCGTGCTGGAGGCCTACCGCATCCCCATCCTGGAGCTGGCGGGCTACGAGGCCGACGACGTGCTGGGGAGCCTCTCCTGCCGCGCCGCCGAGGCGGGCTACGACGTCGTCCTGGTGTCCGCGGACAAGGACCTCATGCAGCTCGTCGAGCCCCGGGTCTCCCTCTATCACACCGGCCGCAACAAGCTCTACGGCCCGCCGGAGGTGACGGCGGACTTCGGCGTGCCGCCCGAGAAGGTGGCCGACGTCCTCGCCCTGATGGGCGACTCGATCGACAACATCCCCGGCGTGCCGGGCATCGGCGAGAAGGGGGCGAAGGCGCTGATCCAGGAGCACGGCTCGCTCGACGCGCTGCTGGCCAAAGCCGGCGAGCTGACGCGCAAGGCCTACCGCGAAGGGCTGCTCGCCCACGAGGCGCAGGCCCGGCTCTCCAAGGAGCTCTCCACCATCCACACCAGCCTGGAGATCCCCTTCGATCCGCAGGCCCTGCACCACGATCCGCCGGACACGGACGCCCTGCGCAAGCTGTTCACCGAGCTGGAGTTCTTCTCGCTGGCCGAGGAGCTGGGGCCGGCGGACGCCATGGCGGGTGCCGCCGGAGGCGAGGAGGTCCCGGCCGCCGCGGAGGCCGCGACTCCCGAGGCGTGGAACGCGGCGGCCGCGAAGCTGGCGGGCGAGGTCTACGTCGCCGTCCTCGGCGAGGAGCCCCCCCTGGCCCTCGCCGCCACGGCAGGGGAAGGGAGCCCGGTCGTCTACGCCGACTTCCGCCGCGACGGGATGCGCGAGGCGGCCCTCGCCACCCTCGACCGCTGGCTGGCGGACCCGGGGACGCGCCTCGCCGGCCACAACCTCAAGGAGGTCCTGCGCCTCTGCCCCCGCGGCCCCCTCTGCCGGGCCGCCCTGTTCGACGCCATGCTCGTCTCCTATCTCTTGAAGCCCTCGGTCCACGGCCACACCCTGGACGAGCTGGCGCTGGAGCGGCTGGCGCGCAAGCCCCTGACCCCCAAGGACGTGGGCTGGGACCGCGGCCAGGAGCCGGCGGTGGGCGACTCGCGCCTGGCGGCCTACGCCGGCGAGCGCGTGCTCCTCGCCCGCCGCCTCGCCGGCGAGATGCGCCGGGAGCTCGACGCGAGCCCGCTCGCCAAGGTCTACGCCGAGATCGAGGTCCCCCTCGTCCCCGTGCTCCTGGGCCTGGAGGAGACGGGCATCCTGCTCGACGTCGACTATCTGAAGCAGATGTCGGACGAGCTGGGCCAGGAGATCGCGAGCCTGGAGGAGGAGATCTTCCAGCAGGCCGGCGAGCGGTTCAACCTGGGCTCGCCGCAGCAGCTCGGCGTCGTCCTCTTCGAGCACATGGGCCTGCCGGTCCTCAAGCGCACGCAGAAGACCAAGAGCTACTCGACGGGGGCCGAGACGCTGGAGGAGCTCGCCGTGCGCGGCTTCCCCATCGCCCAGAGCCTGCTGCGCTACCGCGAGCTGACCAAGCTCAAGTCCACCTACGTCGACGCCCTGCCCGCCCTGGTGGCGCCGGACGGCCGGCTCCACACCCGCTTCAACCAGGCGGTGGCGGCCACCGGGCGCCTCTCCTCGGCCAACCCCAACCTGCAGAACATCCCCGTGCGCACGGAGCTCGGGCAGCGCATCCGCAAGGCCTTCATCGCGCCGCCCGGCCGCGTCCTGCTGGTGGCGGACTACAGCCAGGTCGAGCTGCGCATCCTGGCCCACATCGCGGAGGAGGCGGAGCTGATCCGCGCCTTCGCCGCCGGCGAGGACATCCACCGCGCCACCGCCGCCCTCGTCTTCGGCTCCGCGCCGGAGCTGGTGACCGCCGAGCAGCGGCGGGCGGCGAAGACGATCAACTTCGGCATCCTCTATGGCATGAGCGCCTTCGGCCTCTCCCAGGCGCTGAGCATCCCGTCCAAGGAGGCCGACAAGTTCATCAAGGCCTATCTCGACCGCTACCCCGGGGTCCGCCGCTACGTGGAGGAGACGCAGGCGAGCGCCGAGAAGGAGGGGAAGGTGGAGACCCTCTACGGCCGCGTGCGCTGGCTGCCGGACATCCAGAGCAAGAACTGGAACCTGCGCGAGAACGCCCGCCGCATGGCCATCAACGCCCGCATCCAGGGCACGGCCGCGGACCTGCTGAAGCTCGCCATGATCGCCATCGACTGCCGCCTGCGCGCCGAGTTCCCGGACAGCCGCCTCCTCCTGACGGTCCACGACGAGCTGGTCCTCGAGGTCCCGGAGCAGGAGGCCGAGAAAGTCGCGGCGCTGGTCAAGAAGGAGATGGAAGGGGTGGCCAGCCTCGCCGTGCCCCTGGAGGTGGAGGTGGGCTGGGGGAAGAGCTGGTACGAGGCGAAGGGGTAGGGGCTCGTCGGCCCCCGCAGGCCCGGACGCCGTAGCTCAACCCAGGTTTCGGGCTCGGAGATCGTCCAGCAAGACTTGCCCGTCGACGTATTCGCCCCGATCGATCTGCTCCATGGCTTCAGTAAGCTCTGCCTCTTCGGCGGGAGACAGCCGGACCGATTCACCTGGCTCGGGAGCCAACACCATGACGTGCGTCCCCTCCGCAACGAATTCCGCCGGAACCTCAATCCTTCCGTCGATCACTGTGCCGGTTACAAGCTTCATAGTCCCTCATTCTAGGAATGCCGTGCTCACCCCACCGCCACCGGCGCGTCCGCGTACACGAACTCCACCGGCCGCTCGACGCCTTCGGCGAGGCTCTTGTGGACGGGGCAGGTCAGCGCGGCGTTCTCCAGCTTCTTCTTCTGCTCGT